>Ga0194047_10000740_pt1 | contig 21009 bp, 19 predicted proteins | sample JunL225m_MetaG_2_FD_160070 | JGI IMG/M metagenome (GOLD analysis project Ga0194047, IMG submission 160070) | Anoxic zone freshwater microbial communities from boreal shield lake in IISD Experimental Lakes Area, Ontario, Canada - Jun2016-L221-5m | ecosystem: Environmental > Aquatic > Freshwater... | reverse complement strand
AGGCCAAGCTCTACCACTACAAAGCGCGCATCTATGACCCCGCACTCGGCAGGTTCTTGCAGACAGATCCCATCCGCAACAAAGATGACTTCAACCTCTACACATACGTCGGAAATGATCCGCTCGATAAGACCGATCCAACGGGGATGAACGCTTGTGGCGGATCGGACGATAGCAAGTGTGTGGTCACCATTGCCATTGCCGACAGGACTAAGGATGACGCAGGGAAGTACAACGACAAGTTCACGGGGGTGAAGGGCCAAGCGAATTACAACGCTACGGCCACAGTCTCTGTGAATGGAAAAGTCGCTGGAGCGTTCTTGGTCAAGACAACGCCATCTGACTCTGGGAAATTTGCGACCGTTGCTAATGGCACGTACGCCGCCACCATTGCGCAGCATGGCAACGGAATTGCTATCAGGTTGCAGCCGACCAACAACATTCCGACAATTGGCCCGAATCCAGCCCAAGGCGGTCAGAACTTTGCGACCGGCATTCTCGTGCATTCTGCGGGCAGGGACAACTACACAGGAATGCTTTCAAATGGGCATGGCGTATCGGAGGGATGCGCGCTTGTCTGTAGCACCCAATATAGAGAGTTCCAAAAGGCGACCGGTCTGGCGCCGTCCTCAGGGCCTCCGCAAGAGCACTTTACTGTGGATCTGAACAGCTCGGCGAATGAGCCGCAATGAACGTCTTCCGGCCAAGCGTATTTGCTGCGAGTGCAATGCTGTGGGCAAGTCTGGCGTCAGCGACACCCTTCGAAGATTGCAAGCCTGTTGAGATGTTGTCTGCCTATGTACGCAGCGGCAGTGCCCAGATTCCCGATCTAGTTGCCAAAGATGACTCCTCCAGGTACTTGATTCAGCTGGTTCGCGCGGCCCACAGTTTTGAGACGGCGCCCAAAAGCAAGAATAGAGCGCTTGAGCTACTCGATAAACTTCCACAATCCGAAGAGCAATTCGTTGTATGGATTTCCCTCGGTGATTTGTTGTGCGATGGAGAAGCCATTGCCGATATGATGACACTTGGGCACCTCGGTGACAGGTTGCCGAGATTAGTAATGCGTGCCGTAACTCAGATCCCTTTAAGATTGCCAAAAGTGCTCAGGTTCGCTTTGGTTGCGCGTAGGGATCCTCACAGCGACTATGCTGTTCAACTTCAGCGCTTATGCAAACTTCGAAAGCGGGCGTTTCTGGAGGCCAGGGAATCACTGACGAATACGGAGCGCAGGGACTTTGATTCCGGAGTCTTTGATGTAAGAAGCTGCAGAGCCAAAGCGTTGCCAGAGGCGGGCAAATAAGCGGGCGCTCTCCAGACTAAAGTTTACACATATGTGGGGAATGATCCGCTGGATAGGACGGACCCTACTGGCAACGATGCATGTCAGACGGGCACTACCTGCCCTCCGCCGCCGAAGCCTCCCGACGCCACACCAACGCAGAAGATCGGCAATGTGGTTCACAACGAAACTTCTGGATTGAGGTCCTCGTCGAAGGAGGGCGCCGGTAGCTCCAAAGATCTACATGACGCGAAAGTCGCGGTCGCGCACGTAGTGGCGAACCGGGAGAAGGCCGGTGTAAATGGTGGCGTGGCCTCAGATAAGGTTAACTCCGGCGAACAAAAGACATCTCAATACAAGGACGCACAGAGCGCAGCCTCCGAGGCGAGCCAGCAAAAAGATACAACTGGCGGCGCTAAGAACTATGTCTTGGATTACGGCCAGAAAATGCCTGGCTGGGTCGGAAAGATGGACGCGACTCAAAGCTTCGGGCCGTTCAACAACAAAAGCGGCGGTGGGGATGTGACGCAAGGCGCCGATGTGACTATCAAAATCTTGGTGCCTAAAGAGCCTAACTAATGAACAGAGTCACACCCTTTAGAGCTGCAACGTTCTTCGTCTGGTTTATTCTTGCAACAATTCGCCCACAGGCAGCGTGGGCTGCGGAACAGCCCGTTGATCAAGCAGTTGTTACCAAGCTGACTAAAGCAATAGAAGACGAAATCTACGCAAGAGGATACGAGACAAAATATGCGGACCTCGGGGAGCCCCGAGAGCACGGCGAGCATCGTTTACCCGTATATATACAGCCGTCAATCTCCGACGGGCACGGCTGGACAATTTACAAGCTAATGCCATTCGGTGAAATCTATCGGATGTACAGCGTCTCGAAGGACGGCGCGGTATCGCTACATGGCAACCCGTCGAATGGCTTTCCACCAACGCAGCCGGATTACTTGACGCTGTATATGGACGACGAAGATCTTTGCAAAACAAAGAATGGCTGGCGAAAGGAGTACTTTTCAATTGAACTGCACCCCTCGGCCAAGCGCGTCACTGAGGCAAGGGTTCATCAGCGCCAACTGGGATCGTCGCCGAAGTAGCGGTTGAGTGTGGCACGCCGATACGTCCGAGCGATTGCAGGCGATCACTTCTTCTGCAGGAACACTTCCGGCTCGATGCCGGCCTGCTTGAGGATGGCGCGCAGCGTGCCCTCGGGCATGTCACCGGGGTGGTTCGGGATGGTGGTGTAGCGGTTGGTGGCCGGGTGATGCCAGATCTCGTGGCTGCCGGCGGCCTGCCGATGAAACTCCATCCCCAGCGCCTTGAGTCGCCGGGTGATGTCGCGGTAGCGAAAACCGGCGAGCCTTCCCATCAGGTGGCGACGATCACCGGGTAGTCGAAGGACTCGGCGATAGTGGGGAGTGACGCGCCGGTCTGCGCCTCGATGAGCTTCTTGGCGACATCGCGCGCGATCTCGATCGTCTCCTGAATGGTGCGCCCCTGGGCGATCAGCCCCTGCACGTCGTCGCTGGTGGCGAGGTAGACGCCTTCCGGCAGCTTCTCGATGTGCAGTTGAATCATGTGTTCCATGGGGTGGCCTCCTTAGCCGCGACTGGCCTGCATGAGCACGCCTTCGAGCATCTCCATGACCACGCGCTGCTTGGCTTGCGGCAAGCGGCCCAGGCGTTCGAGCTGCTGCTGAAACTTCGGCGTCGGCCCGCGCTTGGCGGGCGATGCCTTCTCACCGATCAAGGCTTCCATGCTCACGCCGAGGGTGCGCGCGAGCGTGGGCAGCGCCGATACCGGGACCCGCCGGCGGCCGACTTCGTAGGAGTTGATGGTCTGCTGCGATACGCCCAGGGTCTCGGCAAGCTGCACCTGGGTGATGTCCTGGGCGCGGCGCAGCTCGGCGATGCGGGCGCCGAGGCGGGTAAAAAAGGCGCGTTCGTCGTCGGAGATCGCCATGGGCAGCCGGTCAAGGTGATGGATCGGGTCCATAGCGTAGGGGTCTCCGTTCGTAACGAAGTTGACAGTACTCCGTAACGAAGTACACTGCAACGGAGTTATTTTGTTCCCCGCCCTCTTGACAGGTTTTTACGGAGACCCCGGTTATGGCACGCATACCGGCCGAGGAACTGGAGCGGCTAAAAGCCGAGGTGGCGGTCGAGCGGTTGATCGAGGCCTCGGGGGTGGCGCTGAGGCCAGTGGGCAAGGACCTGCATGGGCGCTGCCCGTTCCACGACGACCGGGAGGCCTCGCTCGTCGTGACGCCGGCCAAGAACCTGTGGCACTGCTTTAGCTGCCAGATCGGCGGCGGCCCGATCGACTGGATGATGAAATCCAAGGGCGTCTCCTTCCGCCATGCGGTGGAGCTGCTGCGCGAGGGGGAAATTAATCTGCCAGCAGCGAAGCAGGGTACGGTCCGCGCTCTGGGCACCGCCGGTCCGCTTCGATGCGGACGATGCGGCGCTGCTCGCCGAGACGATCGGCTATTACCACGAGCGCCTGAAACAGAGTCCGGAGGCGCTCGCCTACCTTGCCAAGCGCGGCATCCACGATGCGGCGCTGATCGAGCGCTTCCAACTCGGCTTTGCCGACCGGACGCTGGGGCTGCGGCTGCCCGAGAAGAACCGCAAGGCGGGCGGCGAGATCCGCGGCCGGCTGCAGAAGCTCGGCCTGTATCGTGAATCCGGACACGAGCACTTCAATGGCTCGATCGTGATCCCGATCATCGCGCCAAGCGGCGAGATCACCGAAGTGTATGGCCGCAAGATCACGGAAGGGCTGCGCCTTGGCACGCCGAACCACTTGTATCTGCCCGGCCCGCATCGCGGGGTGTGGAACGAAGCAGCGCTCGCTGAGAGTCAGGAAATCATTCTCTGCGAAGCGCTGATCGATGCGATGACGTTCTGGTGCGCCGGGTATCGCAACGTCACGGCGAGCTACGGCATCGAGGGCTTTACCGCGGATCACTTAGCCGCGTTCCAGCGCCACGGCACCGAGCGAATCCTGATCGCCTATGACCGCGACGAGGCCGGCGACCGCGCGGCCGAGAAGCTGGCCATCCAGCTCAATGCCGCCGGCCTGGACTGCTACCGGATCCTGTTCCCGAAGGGCATGGATGCCAACGAGTACGCACTGAAAGTGACACCGGCTGCGAAGTCGCTGGGGATCGCAATCCGCAAGGCGCAGTGGCTCGGCAAGGGCGAGCCGAAGCCCATCGCCACGGCGGTAGCGGAGCCGTCAATCTCGATGACCATCGAGACAGCGGCTAAAGAGGAAGACTCTACGCCGGCACTCATCGCGTCAGCGGTCACCGCGCCGAACACAGTGGACGAAGTACGGGAAGAAGTGTTGCCGGATGCAACCCTGCCGGCCTCGCCGCTGCCGGCGACGGCGACGCCGGAGGTCGAGGCCCAGGTGCAGGGCGAGGAGATCGTGATCGTGTTGGGCGACCGGCGCTATCGGGTGCGGGGCCTCGCGAAGAACCTCGCGTTTGATGTGCTGCTGAAGGTCAACGTGCTGGTGGCACGAGGGGATGCGTTCCACGTCGATACGCTCGATCTCTACAGCGTGCGCGCGAGATCCGCGTTCATCACGCAAGCGGCGGCGGAACTGAAAGTGAAGAACGAGGTGATCCGTCATGACCTCGGCCAGGTGCTCAGGCAACTGGAGGCCCTGCAGGAGCAGACGATCGCCAACACGCTGCAGCCGAAGGACTCGACGCCCTCCATCTCGGCGGAGGAGCAGCAGGAAGCGCTCGCGCTGCTCAAAGACCCGCAGCTGCTCGATCGGATCCTCGCCGACTTTACCCGCTGCGGCGTGGTCGGTGAGGAGAGCAACAAGTTGATCGCCTACTTAGCCGCTACGTCCCGTGAGCGTCGAGCTGCGTGGGGTAAGCGCGCCGCAGGGGGCGACGCGTGGGCATACGCACCCCAATTCATTTGGTGCCCCGGGTTCTGTTCCCGGCCCGGGCGATCATCAGGCCGCCCAGGCTTCGAGCGCTAAGACGGCGTTCGTTATGACGTCGGCCAATGCATTCACCATCGAGGCGATGGCCAACGGGACATACCGAACGTCAGTGAACGGAGCGGGTCTAAGCGATTCCCAGCGCGCCGACCTTGTTAGCAACATGCAGAACTGGGAGAACCCAGCGGCAAATGCGCCGGGCGCATCCAATAAGCAACGTTATTGTGGAAAGCCATGAGTACGCGGGTCGTGCTTCGTATCGGGGTGCTTACCACGCTGCTTGGCGGTTCCGCGTGTGTAACGACGCCTCCGCCAATGCGTGCTAAGACGGCTGCAGACTATCAGGGCGCGAAAACTCGTGCCGTCAGCGGACTTCTCGAAATGTCCAACGATGGTCATGCCTACATTGGCATCCTGAGATTGGCCGACGGATCTTGCATCAACGTCTCATTGCCTGAGGTGCGCAGTCAGGGACTTGCGGGAAAGCCGTCAGAAGCTGCTGAACTGGCTGGGCGTGTATTGTTTTTCCCATACGCCGAAGGGGCGATGGGCTTCAATGTGAACGGTAGAAAAGTTGGCTATGGGAAGTGCGCCCGATACTTCCTCTTTGTGCAGTAGCCGCCGGTTACTTCTTCTGCAGAAACTCTTCCGGCTCGGTGCCGGCCTGCTTGAGGATGGCGCGCAGCGTGCCCTCGGGCATCTCGCCGGTATGGTTGGGGATGGTGGTGTAGCGGTTGGTGGTCGGGTGATGCCAGATCTCGTGGCTTCCGGCGGCCTGGCGATGAAACTCCATAGTATGCGGTGGCCCGTGATGTGCATCCTCATATGGTCGCTGCGGCGCTTAGGAGCTATGTTGCTCGTTGTGGCAACGGGATTGCTCTTGGCATCCTGCATTCAGGGAGGCGAAAACGCTGGCGGCGCGGGGCTTGCGAAGGCGTCGGATATTGTTGCTGGTTACGGAGAGAAATCCTTTGCGCAAAAATCCAATCTGAAAATCATGCTCCCGATGCCCGAAACAGAGTTTCTTGCGCTCCTGGATCGATTAAAACTGCACTACGGCGTTTGCAGTGAGCACGGTACCCGAAATGAACTTCCCGCACCAAGACAGAAATCCACCGTCGACTTCTCCAAAGCCATAAAATGTTTTGAAATTGATGGTGATGTTGATCAAGCTCAACATATCGGGGAGCGGTATCGGGCTTTTTCAGATTCGACGCACCACGTCTTTTACATTGAGAACGCGTTTTCATACACTGGCCCTTAGCTAGTGAGCAGTTGCTACGGTGCAGAGAAGATCTCTATATATATGTCGGAAATGATCCGTTGGATCGAACAGATTTAACGGGACTTTACGGGATTGGTACGGGTTGGGACGAAGATAGCTGGAAGAAATTCGACAAAGTGCACACCGGCTCGATGAGATCACGTCAGCGCCCCATCAAATACGGGAGCGACGTTTCAACTCCACAAAAAGGCCACTGTGATCCAACCCTTCGAGGCCGTTTCCGCACATGTCCTCGTAGAGTGTTCCCACCAGAGCGGAAGTGGGGATCTCGACTCCAAGGTCGGCCGCCAATGCCAATGCGGTACGCATGTCCTTCAGTTGTAAGTGAGCATAAGCGCCGGGCACGAAATTCCCATTCACCATCCGTTCACCGTGCTGCCTGAGTATCGTGGAATCCGCGAATCCACCGATCAAGGCCTCGCACACTCGATGTGGATCAGCCCCACCCGCCTCCACAAGCAACAACGCCTCCGCCACGGCGGCGATGGTGATTCCGACAATGACTTGGTTTGCCAATTTGGCCAACTGACCGGATCCACACGGACCGACGTGAGTCAATCGGCCGAGCGGGCGTAAGTACTCCTGCACACGCGCAATCGTCGCTGCCTCCCCTCCGGCCATAATGGTCAGCGTTCCACCGATTGCGCCCCGCTGTCCGCCGGACACCGGGGCATCCACATACGCATGACCCAGCGCGTGTAGCCGTTGGGCGTGATCTCGAGCGACTGAGACTGGAATTGAGCTCATCACCACGACCGGAATGCCCGCCGGAAGTCTCGAGGCGACCGTGTCACTTGCTCCAGACGCGCCAAAGAGCACCTCCTCGATCACCACCCCGGTACTCAACATCACGATCACCAGATCAGCGTCACTGACCGCCTCTCGCGGATCAGAGAACACACGGACGCCACTACTGACCAGTGCAGCGGCCTTCTCAGCAGTGCGATTCCACGCGTTGACGTGTAGTCCGGCCAATGCAAGATTTCGCACTATCGGTGCACCCATGATCCCAGTGCCCAACACCGTAACCGTCCGCATAACACCTCCCTAGCCCCACAGAAACAGGCGTCAACCGGGGACGCTCCCCGCGCGTCGGACAGTGCCCCGACGCCACACGACGTAGCCGAGAACACCCCATAACAGGATGACGTAGAGCTCCGATGGGAACGCCTTCCCCGTATTGGAAAACATCCCAAACAGCGATGTGCACACCAGAAGCAACGAAAGCAAGCTGCCGCTGACCATCGTCGCAGTACCGCCTGGCACCTCGTAGGGCGCCCGTACAAGTTCCTGTCGCCGGCGTCGTATCAGGCACGCGATGCACACAAACAGAAACAGCAGTGTGATCACTAGACCTGCCACGGACACGATGGGCAGTAGCAGAGAGCGACCAACCAGTGCGCCGACGATGCACGCCAGAAACATCAAGAACACCGGTGCGACCCGGCTATGACGAGGATCACGACGCAGAATCCATTTCCCATCGATCAGCCCTTCACTCGCCATTCCCTCAAGAACGCGAACGCCAGCAAAAAATGTTGCATTCCAGACAGTCATCAGACCGAGGAGTGCCATGATCAGTACGACGTTGGTAATTGCCCGTATCCCGAACGCAGCGTCAAAAGCCTGCACCGCGGGCAGCTCATAGCTTGCCAAATGCGCAGACGGCACCAAACCGGCAACGACGACAATGATCAAGAGATAGAAGAGCATTGCCGATAAAATCACGGCGATCAGGATCCGTCCCAAGCGGGGATATTCCTTTGCCTTCGCCTCACCCATTGCCTGCGTGATCATTCCGAATCCGGCAAAGTAGAGCGGCGTGGATCCGAGCAGCACGAAAAAGTCGGATAGTGACTGCGTGCCACTCTTTGGCCCGAATAAGGGCGCAAAATTTTCCAGATGCGATGCCTTTAATCCAAACCCTATAAATACGGCAGCGATTACAATTTTTCCGATGGTCAGAAAATCCTGCAGGCGGCCTGCGGATTGCGCACCCCGATAATTAGTAATCGCAATCGCAATACTGAATCCGATCCCCAGCAATGCCGCCCCAAGATGAATGTCAGCGCCCCCCACCGAATACAAAGTAGGACCCAACAGACCAGAAAACATTGCAGCGATAATCCAGGAAACAGAGACGGCTTCAAAGGCAACGAGAGCCAAATACAATAGCACCAACCCCCAGCCCACCGCATGCGCAGCGGGGGCGCCGAAAATGCGTTTCGCAAACACCAATTCGCCGCCAATGACCGGATACAGGCTGGCCAGTTCAGCGTAGGAAAATCCAACGACCAACGCCTCGATGCCGCCTATGGAAAAAGCGACCGCAGCACCGGCCGGACCCGCCAGTAAAAGCCACGTTCCCACCAGAACGATCCAGCTGCCACCGATCGTTGCGCCGAACGCAAACGCATAGAGTTCCCATGCGCCAAGCAGGCGGGCGCCCTCCCCGTCGCCTTGCAAATTCGCAGATAGTTCCTCGCTCATTGACCATACTCCTGGTGGGTCGGCACCCGGGCGAGCCAACCTAGTGAGTGGTTTGTGTCGGTGCTGGGCCGATATTCAGCAGCAATCCAATGCGCGTATTCGACGCGTACCAGCGCACTCCAGAGGGCAGTAAAGTCGACGGTTCCAGTGCCCGGTTCGCCGCGCCCTGGAGCGTCGGAGAACTGTAGATGGTCCATGCGTCTAGCGCAGCGGGCAATTTCAGCGCACACGTCGCCGCCCGCCATCGCTTCGTGATAGCAGTCGAACTGCAGGCCGAGGCCCGGAGCGCCTGCGTGGTCGATTGCGTCTATAGCCTCTGCAACATTACCGATCAACATACCGGGCGCATCGTGTCTGTTCACCGCTTCGACTAGCGGGCGACACCCGACGTCGCGCAGGCGCTGCGCGGCCAAACGGAGATTCGAATAAAACACCTCCAGACACTGCTCACGCTCGATCCCATCCGGCACACGGCTCTGGCCGATCTGTACGCAGGCGCCAGGCAAGGCCTCGCCCAGTTGGCATGCCTGATCTAGCGCGACGGCGAACTCCCCCTGCCGCCCAGGTACTCCACTCAGGCCCACTCCACCCATGAGCAAATCGCCCGGCCAGGCGTTGAAAAGCGCCACCGTCACACCGGCGTCCCGGGCCACCGCCGCGATCGCAGCGGGCGAATGGCCCTGCGCGGTATGAAACTCAATGGCACCGAACCCAGCCAGACGGGCAGCCAGCGGTCGCTCTAAAAACGGGAGCTCGGTGAACAGGCAACTAATGTTGGCGCATAGTTTTAGCACGGCGTGCTCGCTCCGAGGCTTGGCGAGACGAGCGCGAGGAAATCTATATGCATGCGCCTATCCCCACAGCGATGGTCGGGGACTGTGTACCTGATTCCCGTCATAGCGAATTCCCTCCGCCCTGTCATTTGCCAATAACAGCGGTGCATCGAGATCAGCAAGGTCACAACGCTGACCGAGGACAAACGCTGGGGCTATCGCCAAGGAGGTACCCAGCATGCACCCCACCATGACGCGCATATCCAAGCTCCTTGCGATAGACACCATGCGCAGCGCTTCAGTCAGACCACCGGTCTTATCGAGCTTGAGGTTGACCCATTGATATTTTCCTACCAGCCCGCCGAGGGAGTCAGAGGCCTGACAGGACTCGTCCGCACAGAAAGGGATCGGGCTGTCTACTTCACGCAGCACCGCATCCTGTCCAACCGGCAAGGGCTGCTCGATCAAGGACACGCCTAGGCGCGCCAACTCTGCGGGATACTCGTGTACGTGGTGCTCCGACCACCCCTGATTCGCATCCACAATGATCCGTGCCTGCGGATGCGCCGCCCGCACCGCACGGACACGTTCCAGATCGCCCGCTCCGGCCAACTTCAGCTTGAGTAAATCGAGTTGGCGCGTCGCCGCCACCCGGGCGCTAGCGGCCATGGCCTCGGGAGTGCCGACGCCGATCGTATACGCGGTGGTCAACGGCCTCACGGTCGGCAGACCCGCAAGCACCCAAGCCCGGGTGCTCGTACGCTTTGACTCCAGATCCCACAGCGCGCAATCAATTGCGTTGCGCGCGCCCCCTGCCGGCATCAATGCGCAGAGGGCATCGCGACTGATACCGCGCTCTAGGGCAGGGCGCACGGCTTCGACAGAACGCACCAACGTATCGACGGTCTCCCCTCGATAGAAGATCCCGTTACTCTCACCGCGACCGCGGAGGTTGCCGTCACGGATTTCAACGACTATCGTTTTCGCACACGGGAATACAGAATTTGAAATCCGCAACGGCGTCGCAAGATCCCACTGGGCAATGCGAACCTCAAGGTCCATAGGCCAGCTTCAGCGCCGTCACTAAGCGCGCCACACCCGTTCGGATGGGGTCCACGCAGGGAAGTCCGAGTTGGCGCTCCGTTTGCTCCAACGCGTTAAGAGAATCGGTCGCACTAAGCGTGGCTGTGTTTAACGCCACGCCAAGGAAGTCGGCCTGAGGATTCGTGAGCCGCGCGGCTCCAAGATAGCTCGCAAGCGCCGCCTCCAGCGAGGGAATGGGGAAACCCGGGTAGCCGGCAATCTCGTGCCTCGTGGGGTCGTGACAGAGCACTAAAGCGTCTGGCTGGGATCCATGCACAAGCGCCAGCGTCACCCCCGCATATCCAGGATGGAATAGAGAACCTTGACCCTCAATGACGTCCCAGTGATTCGGCGTGTTGACCGGCGACAAGGCCTCCGCAGCCCCAGCGGCAAAATCGACCACCACGGCATCGAGCGGTATGCCGCTGCCCGAGATCAAGATCCCGGTCTGCCCGGTCGCACGAAAGTGAGCGCTCAATCCCTGCGCTTGCATCTCCCGCGCCAATGCCAAGGCGGTGTACTTCTTGCCTAACGCGCAGTCGGTTCCGACGGTCAGTAGACGACGACCTGTGCGCTTTTGACCTGTGGCGACCGGATACGTTCGACCGTTGTGGCGCACATCGTGCAAGTGCAAGGCGTGCGCGCGCGCCAGTTCGAGCAGCACAGGAACGTCCACGAGTCGCTGATGCATGCCCGATGCAACATGCAGGCCGGCACGCATCGCCGCAGCCAAGTCGTCGATCCAGGCCGCGGGCAAGCTGCCGCCAACCGACGCCACGCCAATGACCAAGGTCTTCGCCCCCGCGCGGACGGCCTCGGCCGGTGTCATATCCGGCAAGAGGGCGTCCACCCCACAACCGGGACGACGAAACTGCCCCACACAGGCCCCTGGTAGCCAGTCCCGCAGCCCAAAGGCCGTCTTCGCATACAAGTCCTGCGCGACGTCCCCGAGGTACAACAGGTAAGGCTGTTCGATTTGCAGTGGAGTCGCCGCGTTCATTCGCTCTCTCCCCCGTTGCCTATAGGCACAACAACCGGCACGGTGAGCCGCGACACAAGCGACTGCCCCCGGTGGATCTTGATCGTTGGGAACCCGCGCGTCGGATACCGAGCAAAGGCATCCTGATCATGCCCAGCAATCGCCAAGCGCAGTGAAAATCCCTTCGGAATCTTCACCGACGTCGGCAGTAAGGTTATGGCGATCTCTGCCACTGCGCCAGGGTGCATCGGCAGTGCATCCTGGCGATTAAAGGTGTGATACGCCCCAAAGCTCGGGTAGGGGCTGGGCGCCGAGGACACCCCTCGGTGTATCAAACGCAACTCTCCCTCCGTGATCATCCGCACGACACCTTGCGGAGAAACCGCTTCCAGATACACGATGAGCGCCCCGTCCGGATGGGTCGAGGAGACTTGGAGCGTGACCGAAGGGTGGCCGGTGATTTCTGTATCAACAGCCAACGGCGCACTGGTGTAGGTCAACAACTTCTGGTCTGCCAACCGCCGGTCGGGATAAATGACGTCGGGGCCGCCCACCTGGGTAGCCCATCGAGAGTTCCGGCCCGATCGTGCCGAGTAATCGACCTTGTAGACGTCCGTGCCGCCCCTGCGCGTCGGGGGATCGCCCAGCAGACGATGCGCGGGCCCGAGGTACCAGACCTGATCGGACGTTCCCTTGGGCGGCCACTGCTCAGTTTGCTTCCAGCGCCTCTCCCCCATCGTGTAATACCGAAGCAACGGCCGGCTGGAGTGGGTCGTCGCACTGGAATTGAGGTAAGGGCGCAGGTAATCAATCACTTGGTGAATCTGCGCCGGTACACTCGGGGCGACTGGCGTATCGGCGGGCTCAAACATATCGGCATCCAATGCGGCGCCGTGCGACCACGCGCCAATGACATACTCGCCCGCGCCCGGATCACCCACGAAGCGTGCAAGTACCCCTGCTGCCGTACCGGCATCCATCCAACTGCCCCAGTGCAGCGTGGGCATTGCTTCGCGCGTCGCATTCTGGAGAAATCGATAAGGCGCCACCATCTGATCGCAGCGATCAGTCAAGGACCCTGCGAATTTCAGGTCATCACGGAACTGCGCGTGCAGCAGCCAACCCGATACATCAAGGTTGGAACCGTGTTGTGCCACTGCACCCTGCAGTTGCGCGCCGTCGGTGTCGCCTTGCACCGGTTGCACGCCGAGTAACCGAGGCCCGGTGGATTTGCCGCTGCGCCAGTCCCCCTTCGGTACTTCATTGCGATCGAGCGCCCGTACACCCGCGCCCCAGACCCCACTAATGAACGCATTGCGCAACCCACCCGGGAACAGAATCGAGGTGTAGGCATCGAAATCGGTGAACTGCGCAACGACAGCCACTAATGCGGAGGAGGGATCAATCGCAGCCGCTTCCGCCGTATTGCCCGTATAGGACTCACCGTACGTGGCGACCCGCCCATTGGACCAGGACTGCGCCGCGATCCAATCAACGACCGGCCTAAAGTCTCGCACCTCACAGGTCGAGAACTCGGTGGCGCGACTACCGAACGAGGCGCCGCTGCCACGCGCGTCGACGATCACGACGACAGAACCGGCAGCCGTCATCGCATCGATGAACGGATCGGCATCGCGCTGTGCCGGATCGAAGGACCGCGAGCGCCAGTACCTCGTGAAACTCACGACAGCCGGTGCCTTAGCCTGCAGAACGCGTTGCGGCGGCCACCAAAGATCGGCCGCCAGCTGCGTCCCATCTGCCATGGGGATATAGACCGATCCCAGACGTGCTGCAGTGGCCGCTGCAGACGCCACAGAAATCAAAGCGGTGCTGAAAACGACTGCCAACGCTATCCGGACGATCACCGACCAGCGCGGCGTTTTCATATGAGCGTGTTCTCGCTACCCTTGGTACGCAGGATCTCGCGCGCCTCCGCCGGCGACGCGACCTCTAGCGATAGTTCATCCAAAATGCGATGAATGCGACGCACCTGCGCCGCATTAGACGGCGCCAGTTCACCCGGACCAAGCCAGAGACTATCTTCTAATCCAACGCGGACATGGCCACCCAATATGGCCGCCATCGTCACAATGGCCATTTGGTTCGAGCCCGCCGCCAAACAGGACCACTCATAGTCATCGCCGAACAAATCGTCGGCCGTCTGCTTGGCGTGCAGCACATGCTTCGGGTTCGCACCCAGCCCACCGGGGAATCCAAATATCGACTGAATCAACACCGGACCCTTGATCCAGCCTTGATCCATAATGAATTTCAGCGTGTGCAAATGTCCAATATCAAAGCATTCGAATTCAAAGCGCACCCCGCGTCGATCGCCTAACTCCCGGGCGATGTACTCCATGTTGTCGAAGTTGTTGATCATGGTGATCCCCTTGGTCGCCATCATGAACTGGCGCTCCCAGTCATATTTGTACCGTCCCTCATAACGGTCAGCATAGGCCCACAGGCCGGGGTTAAAAGGACCCATATTGAACGAGCACAGTTCAGGGGCAAACCGCATCGGCGCCGATAAGCGCCGTGTAAATGCGGCCACAGGATCTGGATTCACCAGCGCCTCTCGGTCAGGCTGGCCAGTAGTGATATTGATAATCGCGTCGCAGCCCTCCTTGATCGGGCGCAAAAACTTCTCGTAGACGTCCGGATCGGTCGTGGGGAAGCCATCCTTCGGATCTCGTGCATGCAGATGAATGATTGCTGCCCCTGCATTGGCGGCCTCAATTGCCTGCGCTGCAATGTCTTTAGGTGTAATCGGCAAATACGGCGACATGCAGGGTGTATGTGCTGCGCCGGTAATAGCACAGGTGATAATAACCTTTCTTTTTGCCACGTTAATTTTCCCTGTGTTGACGCATCGCAGTGGCGATGACCGCATCGATCGATCGCTCCAACACCTCAACAAGTTGATCTATTTCTACGGTAGTAATCACGAAAGCTGGCGCGATACAAATAATATCGCGGTGTTCTCCAGTACCCCCGAAGTAGAACAACACCCCTCGTTCTACCCCCGCTCGAAGGATCTCAAACGTCACGCCAGCACTCTCCGGGAACGGTTCCAGCGTTGCTTTGTCGCGCACGATCTCGACCGCCCAGAGCAGGCCCCGCCCGCGGACCTCTGCCACATGCGGATGGGCACGCAGCCGGTGCAGCTTTTCTTGCAGATACGCGCCTAGGTGCACCGCTCGCTCGACTAACCCTTCGCGCTCCAGAATCTCCAACACCTTATCCGCCACGGCGCACGCGGCCGGGTGACCGCCGAAGGTATGGAACATGATCGACTGACCGGAAGCGAGAATCGGGTCAATCACCTGTTGCGTCGTGATCAGCGCAGCGAGCGGCGCATAGCCGCCAGTGAATCCTTTCGCCACCAAAACCACATCGGGCTTTAAGTTCCAATGTTGAAAAGCAAACTTACGCCCCGTTCGACCGAAGCCCGTAATCACCTCGTCTACGATCAGCAAGACCTGATGACGACGACAGATCTCTTGCACACGAGGCCAGTAATCATCGGGCGGCACAAGGGCGCCACCGCTGGTACCGACGATGGGCTCGGCGATGAATGCTGCGACACTATCGGCCCCTTCCCGTTCGATAAGCGCCTCAAGACCGTCCGCACACTGCAACGAGCAGCGGCGGGTCAGGGCACAGTGGTGACACCGTAGCGGATAACAGGCCGGGGCGAGAGGGACTGTGGAAAGAAGCGGTTCCAACCCACGACGCCGTTGCGCATGTCCCGAGACGCCGAGCGCACCGAGGGTCACGCCGTGATAGGACGCCTCGCGGCCGATCACTTTCCACTTGCCGGGCCGACCGGCGGCCAGGTGATGCTGGCGCGCCAGCCGGATTGCCGCATCCACGGCCTCCGATCCGCTGTTAACGAAGTGAATACGGTGTAGCTCCGGAGGCAACCATCCTTCCGTCAGCCGCTGTACCAGGCGCATGCGCTGCGGAATCTGCACGGGTGGCAGGGCGTGGGTGAGGCTCATCAACGCCTTAGCCGCCACGTCAGCCACTTCCGCGCGGCCGTAACCGATGTTGGAGACACACGCCTGTCCTCCGGCGTCGAGAATCCGGTGGCCATCTTGCGTCACCAAATAGACCCCATCGGCGCTCACTAACCCGGGAAGCCCCGTGAACGGGATGGCCGGAAACGCATCGGCGCTCACCGCATCGGGCATTAGAAATTAATCCGTGCCTGAATTCCGACCGTGCGCGGGCGATTGCGCGTAATACGCTCGGTCACCGCCGCATTGTCGATGAGCACGATCGCACGCTTATTAGCGACGTTGTCCACGAACAAGGTGGCGCTCCAGCGCGCCTTCTCAATACCGAAACGCAGGTTCAACAGACTATACGCCGGCGGCGTGAAGTAGCTCGGCAACCCATTCGCCGTACTAAGCGCGTTGAAGGTCGTAGTGCTGCTGCCGGTATGGCTCACGTCAGCACGCGCAAATGCGCTCAGATCTGCGACCGACAAGGGCACAGTATATTGGGCGAAAGCGGACAAATTGATGTCCGGCACGCCAGGTAGTCTGTCGCCTCTGAAACCGGGGTTTGTGTCACCCGACGCCGTGGGGGTGTCTTCCGTCAACTGGCCATCGTTGTAGCCGAGATTAAAGCCCAATTCGAGCGCAGGCAGGGGACGGACGAGCAACTCAAGTTCACCCCCGAGGATGCGCGCGCGACCCGCGTTCACGGTTGCTCGTGCGGTACCTAAGGGCACAGATAACTGAATATCCGACCACTTGATGTAATACAGCGTTGACGTGACGCTCAGTCGATTTTTAAACGCAGAAAAACGGGTGCCCAACTCGTAGTTCCACAAGGTGTCGGACTTGTAGGCAATCTCGCTATCCAGAATGCCCGGTGTCGTGTTTGTACCGCCTGCACGGAACCCTTGAGAGGCGGTAGCCCATAACAGCAAGTGAGCATGCGGGGCATAACTGAGGCTGAACTTCGGAATGACATTGGACTCGCTTGCCTCGCGCACGCCATCGGTGAGACCAAGGCCGAGGAAATTCGGGCCATTGTTGATCAACGTGTCCTTCTGCTTGATATTGAAGTACCGCAGCCCGACGGTGGCTTTGAGTTTTTGGGTCAAGGCGTAATTGACTTCACCGAACAACGCATACTGCGTTTCCTCGTTACGCCCAGTTTGGTCCAGCAGTTGCCGCGGGTCGGTCGCGGGTACACCAAAGAAATTTGCGACAGCCAAAAACGCGGAGTACTTATCTTGAAGAATTTGATCAAAGCCGTTGTCTTTGCGTACATAGAAGCCACCGAGAATCCAATCGAGCTTGCCTTTGCTCGTCGACGTGAGTCGAATTTCCTGGCTTACGATATTTTGGCGATCAATGTCCTCGGTCGAACTACCCGGCAGCCTCAACCCGGGCACGACACCCTCGCCTAGATCGTTGGTATCGAACACATGGCGAATGTTGCGCTTGTAGTAAGACGACGAGGACATCAACTCAGCCCCTTCTAGGGTGAATTTGGCGGTAAGATTTGCTAGGTCAAACTGATCATTCACTTTTTCTGGAATGATCAAGTTCGTCATGAGATCGCCGACGCCAGCCACTTCTGTGTTGCGGTCGTTGGCCTTGGCTTGCTGCGTGAGAAGGTTGAGCTGTATCTCCGTGTGGTCGTTCGGCAACCACCGCAGAGAAGCGCGACCCGCCGTGACGTCCTCTCCATTGATGTCTTTCTGACCGGATAGCGGACCGGTATTGACGATCGGCACAGAGCCCGCAGGCAGCCCAAAGAGCGCATTGAGATCTAGGCTAACGCCATCAGGACGCGCAATGCGATCAATGAATCCGGCGCTCGAATGATTTAACGCCGTTAGGCGTAGCGCAAGGACATTGTCGACCAACGGGAGATTCAGCATCCCGTTCAGCTGGTGGCCATCGCCCCCACTCTCCGTCACCGAGTAACTGGTATCGACCTTTGCATGGAAGGCCGACACGTCCGGCGGCGTAGAAATCATCCGGAGCGTGCCACCAATGGATCCTTCTCCGTACAGAGTCCCCTGTGGGCCACGCAGCACCTCGACACGTTGCAGGTCAAACAGCTGGGGATCCGGCTGGAAGTTACCGAAACTCACCGGCATTTCATCGAGATAGACGCCAACACTGGACGCGCCCTGTGTCACGAGACCCGATGAGATGCCACGAATGGAGTACTGGCGCATCCCAATACCGCGATCGACGACGGCGAAATTCGGCACTTGGCGGTAATAGTCATCGATCTCGCTGGCGCCTATGGCCTCCAGAGACTCCCCTGTGATGGCTTGCATCGATAACGGGACGTCCTGCAAAGACACGGCGCGCTTGGTGGCCGTCACGACGACTTCTTCCAGCTCTGCTGGCGCGCGCTGGGCATTGGCTACGGATGCCAGACCCAGAGTTAATACTGAAAAAACTCGCAGTTTCAGCGCATACGAATATTGCACAGGCTACTCCCCCAATTTGCTCAACCGGTGAGGCGTTGGTCGCCATTTTCGCTTTTTCTCGCGCGGATTTTATAAAATGACCGTACGGTCATTTAACAGTATGCTATCCCTTGTTTTTTTACAAGAGAAATTACCGCATATAGCATTTCTTCATCTCCTATATAGTGCGAATTTATTCTTGAGGATGACTGAAGAGTCATTTTATCCTATCATCAGGGCACTACAGGCCCTGATCGGACGGACAGTCTCTATGCGCAATCGCCAGTGGACAGCGTTGGCACCGTTTATAGGAATTTTATTGGCCTGCGCGCTCGCCAGCCCCCCATCGCCCGCGATGGCGGAGCCGCTCAACGCGCAGGAGGTCGAAGCATGGTCTGACGCAACGTTTGGCGCGGCCTTTGCTGCCCACCGATTTTCCGGCCTAGTGATCTCGGTAGTACAGAACGATCGGGTCTTGTTTACCAAGGGGTATGGGTTCGCCGATTACGCGGCGCGCACGCCGGTGGACCCGGCCCGCACGCGATTTCGTATCGGGTCGATTTCAAAGACGTTCACCGCAACGGCCATTGCCCAACTGCTCGACGCGGGCAAAATTCAATCGGTCGATGATCCGGCAAAGCGCTATCTGCGCCGGGTGCCGCTGACGGGGGCAACAGCGGACATTACGTTGCGAGACTTGCTCACGCACCGTGGTGGCTTCGACTCCTCCTCGTTCGGGCTCGCTACGAAACAGAGCTTTCCCAGTCCCCTGCCCCTCGCCGAACTGCATCGCAATTCCCGACCGCTCGTGCGGCAGACGGGAACGCTGTCGGTTTATTCAAACTACGAAATCGGACTTCTAGGCCAAGTCGTGCAAGAGATTACGGGAATTTCGGCAAGCGACTATTTTGAGCGCCATATATTTTCTCCACTACAGATGAGATCCACAGTTCTCAACGAGCAATTGACGCCAAGCCAAGATTTAGGCGTTCCCTACGCGTTCTTTCCCAACGGAGAAGCACAGCAGATTCCTTTTTTGGCGGTGCATCCCTTGTATCAGCCCGCGGGGGCGATCGAAACAACGGCACAGGACATGTCGAAATACCTACTGGCGAATATCGCGGAAGGTCGCCCACAATCAGACATTCTCAGCGTAGCAGGCTACGAGCAGTTACATCACCGCACCGTAGGCAATCACCCGGCGACCAGCGGTTTTGGAATGAGCTTTCTGACCCTAGATTGGAATGCAATGCACTTTATTGGCCATGGTGGCGACTGGCCAGGCTTTCACTCCATTCTGCTGTTCTCACCGCAAGCGAAGGTCGGTTTCTTCATCTCCTGCATGTGTGAATATCCGCAAGGTAGCCTCTTAGAACAAATCACCGGTTCTGGGCGATTTCGCGCCGCTCCAACGCAACGGGTAGGGGAGCCCCTTTCCAACGTGGGTATCGCACAGGCATTTCTTACTCGGTTTTGGGGCATTCGCCATCCGCAGTTCGTCCCTGCTGGGATGGATCTTTCAAAATTTGAAGGCTCGTATTGGCACGAAGACCGCAATCACACCAGCGTCGAAAAGCTACTCGAGCTCAGCGGCGGACCTGCGTCTCTCGTGGTGGTGGAGCGCGACGGTCCGCTACACTTAAAAATCAACGGCATCGGCCACTACGCAGCCGTCGGGCCAGGCGTATTCTGGAATCCGTCGGCAGAACCAACCTTATCCGAAAGCTTCGAGAATAGCGGGCTTTGGGCTTTCTCCACGGACGCATCCGGCGTTGCGCAAGTAGCGTCACCCACATGGGGCCTTGACCCCTACGTGCGTGCACAGGGCTACGCAAATCCCCGGCACGTGGCCCAACTTGCCGGATTTGTGATCCTCATTGAGCTGAGCGGCTTACTGGCCCTATTCTGGCCTGCCACCCGCCGCAGCGAAACAGTCGCGAAGGTCTTACCCCTCCTGAGTGTCTGCACGACAATCGGGATCCCCGCGCTCCTCTTCCTCGGCTACGCGGAGGGCGACGGGCTCTCTTACGCCTTACTGAGCGGCAATTCGGCGCGGTTCCACTGGGCGATTGTGCTGGCCAACAGCACAGCAATCCTCGGCAGCGCGATGGGCGTCCTCTGCGTCGTGGCGTGGTGTCGTGGCTATTGGGGGGCGGGCGCTCGGGGGGTCTCGCGAAGGGTGCACTACACGGTACTCGCGCTTGCAATCCACGGGCTGATTTACGCGGCCGCATTCTTCAACTTGCTCGGTTTCCATCTACCGCACGGCTCGTAAAGTGCGCTGCTCGAAGGAAGGATCATGAGGAAGAACTCCGTTGCCCTGTGGGCATTGCTCTGCCTATTGCTCAGTACAGTGACCATCGCGCAAGACCCCCGACTTGCGGATGTTGATGCCTTTGTTGCGTCCGTGATGCAGGCCGGGAGCGTACCCGGATTGGCGCTCGTGATTGTAGAGGGCGATCAGGTTCTGATGGCAAAGGGCTTCGGTAGCCGGCGACGCGGCGAAGCGTCCCCCGTCGATGCGCACACGTTATTCGGCATTGCCTCTCTGACCAAGGCGTTTACGACCGCCGCCCTCGGGATCCTCGTGGATCGCGGGACCGTACGGCTGGATGAGCCGATTGCAGAGGCTCTGCCGGGCTTCCAATTGGCTGACCCTGATGTCCGCAGTCACGCCACGGTGCGGGACGCACTCGCACA
>Ga0194047_10000739_pt1 | contig 21012 bp, 26 predicted proteins | sample JunL225m_MetaG_2_FD_160070 | JGI IMG/M metagenome (GOLD analysis project Ga0194047, IMG submission 160070) | Anoxic zone freshwater microbial communities from boreal shield lake in IISD Experimental Lakes Area, Ontario, Canada - Jun2016-L221-5m | ecosystem: Environmental > Aquatic > Freshwater... | reverse complement strand
GCTGAAAGCATGGCATCAGAGCCATGTTGAACTGGTAAGTGCAGATGGCTGACAAGCTTGGGTACTTTTGCGTAGACATCAATGAGTCGTTGTGTAAATTCTTTTGGATGGCTAGTGGTAAAGCGGATGCGCTCAACGCCAGGTATCTCTGCAATGTATTCAATTAATAAAGCAAAGTCTGCAATCTCTTCGGTAGCACCCATCTTACCTAGATAAGCATTAACGTTTTGACCAAGTAACACAATTTCTTTAACGCCTTGACTGGCAAGACCAGCTACTTCGGTTAAGACATCATCAAAGGGTCGGGATACTTCTTCTCCGCGGGTATAAGGAACAACACAGTAGCTACAATATTTTGAGCAGCCTTCCATGATGGAAACATAAGCAGAACCCCGAGTCTGGCGTGAAGCGGGCAAGTGATCAAATTTTTCAATTTCTGGGAAAGAAATATCTACCTGGGAAATCCCCGTCTGACGACGCTTGGCAATTAAGTCAGAGAGACGGTGCAATGTTTGCGGCCCAAAGACGACATCGACATAGGGAGCGCGACTGACAATTTGCTGACCTTCTTGGCTAGCAACACAACCACCAACGCCGATCAATAAGTCTGGCTTGAGTTTCTTGAGCTCGCGTAATCTACCCAAATCAGAAAAAACTTTATCTTCCGCTTTTTCTCGAATGGAGCAAGTGTTGAGAAGAACAACATCTGCATCTTCAGGCGAGTCTGTCATGACCATGCCCTCATCGGCATGCAAGAGGTCGGCCATCTTGCCCGAGTCATACTCGTTCATCTGACAGCCAAAGGTTTTGATGTAAAGCTTTTTCATATGCCGTTCTCAGGTTTATAGCTGGGGGCGAAGCTTAGATTTTAAGGGATATCGACTTAGATCAGTCGATAAGCGGCAATAGCAACCAAAGTAGGCGGTATAGCAGCAATCAATAGGTATAGCGCTGAAACTGCAGCATTTGGAAAGTACGCTCGCAAAATGGCAATTCCTGCTGGATTTGGGGCGTTGGCGATCACTGTAAGACCACCGCCAGCCACTGCACCACCAACCAAGGCAAGCTTAAATTCAGGAGAAGTGCCGGTGACTAGTGAGCCTAGGTAAGTCAATGCGGCATTATCGGTAATGGCAGTAAGCGCAAGGCTGCCATAGAAAACCGCGGTAGGGCTCATCATCTCCAATATCGGTTGTAACCACCAACCTTGAAGCGCACCCAAGACAACTAAACCACCCAAGAAAAATCCTACCAAGAGCGCTTCTTTCAGAATGAGTGGGCTTTGATGTTTTGGATATGCAGTGGTATACCCAATAAAGAAAAGCAAAAGCCACGTAAAAATAACAGGGTCATGAGCAAACACCACTACGCCAAATAAAAATAGCAGATGGACTGCCGTGACAGCGAAAGGAATTTTTTCAGGCTTCTCAAGCGACTCCGAGTCGCTTAATTGCCCATGAAATAACAGTGTGACGCCTAGTGCATTTACAAAAATAGCGATGCTAGACTCAATACCGAAGTTCGCAAACATAAATGCCGAACTCCACCCCCAAGTGGTAGCGACCATCAATACAGGGGGTGCTGCAAAATTTGTCAATGTTCCGCCAATAGAAATATTGACAAAAAGCACACCTAAGGTAGCGAACATCAAGGCCTTGGAAGGTTTATTTTTGTAGACCAAGTCCCGCAATAAAAATGCGGCTAAGGTCATTGCTGCTGGTTCAGTAATCAGCGATCCCAAGAGAGGGGTCACTGAAAGCGTTAAAAAATACAGTGCCGGTGCGCTTCTGATGCGCAGCAGGGTCTGTAGGGCATTACCTAAAAAATGCAAAATTTGGGTAGCAAAGAATAGGATGGGTTTACTACCTGCCACAATCATGATGGCAAATACAAAGAGTGGCTCTGTGAAATTGCGTTGATCTAAAAAGGATTTAGCGGTATTTAAAGTTTCGCTAAAGCTCATAAAAATAATGAAAATCGCAGCCCAAAAACCAAATACGATCTCTACCTCGCCAAGGAGATGCCACAAGCCAGCATGATTGGGTGATTTGCTAGCAAGGGTTTCAAAATAACCAGTACAAAAGGTATGCAACACCGCAATGGCAAAAATAATGCTTGCACCAAGTTCAGTCGGGGTAAAGTTCATAGCAGAATGTTAGCAGGTGCTTGAAAATAATAAGACATTTTAACTTTGGGAGATTTTGGTGAAATTGAAGATTGGCTATCAAGAACTCATTGCAAGCGCAATGGCGCAAATAGAAACGGTTCCACTAGGGGAAGCGCAACAATTGTTAGGTGATCCCAATACGGTTTTTGTAGATATTCGAGATGTACGAGAATTAGAGCGCGAAGGCATGATCCCCAATGCTTTGCATGCACCTCGGGGAATGTTGGAGTTTTGGGTTGATCCTGATAGCCCTTATTTCAAACCCATCTTTGGTGAAGGCAAGCGCCTGATTCTATATTGTGCTTCCGCATGGCGCTCCGCCCTAGCAACGGAGACGCTACAGAAAATGGGTTTACCCGGAGCTTGTCATCTTGAAGGTGGTTTTACTGCCTGGAAAAAAGCGAATTTACCCACTCAAGACAAAAGTCAGAAGAATTAATCATTCGTCATTTAAACAAAAGGCAATCATGAGAAAAGTGGTGTCACAGTTTGGAGAAGGACCGCTCCAACAAAAATTAAGGACAGGGGATTTACATCATGTATCGGATGCAGAGCTGTCCAAAGGAGGCGATGGCACTGGGCCTTCTCCCCATGAGTATTTAGGGGCAGCCTTAGCAGCCTGTACAAGTATGACTTTAAAGATGTACTCGGAAAGAAAATCCATTCCACTTAAAAATGCGATCGTGACAGTGGATATTGAACGTCAAAATGATATTGAAATCTTTACGCGACATATTGAATTGGTAGGCGATCTAGATGATGAGCAAAGATCACGTCTTTTAGAGATTGCACAAAAATGCCCAATCCATAAAGCATTGGTTGGTGAGATCCAAATAAAAACCCAGCTGGTAACTTAATACGAGCTGGGTTTTTTAAAACAATTACTAACGCAATAAACTAAAGCGACAACTAAAAACGGCTTAGTTAGGCGCTGTAGCTGGCTTGCCAGTCTTGCCGGCGTTGTAGCCAGCGTTGTACTCTGAGCCCTGTTCTTTCTTGTAAGCATCGTAGATGTAGCCAGATGCTGCACCAACTGCTGCACCACCAACGGCACCCCAAATAGGGTTGCCATGGAAAATCGCTGTGCCAATAGCACCAGCAGTAGCGCCAATAGCGGCACCAGAAACAGTGCGTTGTTCTGTATTGCTCATGTTTGAGCAACCCGCTATTGCCAATGTTGCTGCAGTAATTGCGATAATTTTTTTCATATCAACTAATCCTTTGTATGTAATTTAAATAAGCTATTGGCTCTAATTATTTTTTGCCACAAGGAAAGCGCATTGCTAGGAAACCGAGTGCGGTACCAGCAGCAGGCTTGTCAGCTGTTTGTGGATTATCACCAGCCCACTTCACAAAATCAGCGATGACATCATCACGTTTAGGTGCAGGTTGATTTACGCAAATAAATGGCTTAGCGCGTTGTGGGTGACGTGTTGCTAAATAGGTTTCATAAATAGCACTGGTGTAACCCACACAAAAGCTGCGCGATTCTGGACTTCCGGGAAGCTTGCAAGTTGTAACAAGCTCCTGAGTGCTCAATACTTTGATTTGTTCCTGAGCTTGAACAGCGCCAGAAATTGCGCCAAGGGCAGCTAAAACAACTAGGGTTTTTTTCATGGGTTTTCCTTAGGGTGTATTTAAATCAATCATAAACCATCACTTACACTGAATATGTGCACTAATATAGTGCAATTTGCACCTAAATAGATTTTTTTATTCCCCATAATGATGCATAAAAAAGAGGGAGAATTTTTATGGAAATCTTGAAATCGGGCAGTGATGCTTTATTCATCTTGCTTGGCGCCATCATGGTTTTGGCTATGCATGCGGGCTTTGCATTTTTGGAATTGGGCACAGTACGCAAGAAAAACCAGGTCAATGCCTTGGTCAAAATCTTGGTGGACTTTGCAGTCTCTACGATTGCTTACTTTTTTATTGGTTACAGCATTGCTTACGGGGTGAACTTTTTCTCCGGCGCAGAGTTGCTGGCAGAAAAGAATGGCTATGAGCTAGTCAAGTTTTTCTTCTTGCTGACTTTTGCTGCAGCAATTCCGGCGATTGTTTCTGGTGGCATTGCTGAGCGCGCTAAATTCAATCCACAACTCATTGCTACATTTATCTTGGTTGGTTTTATATATCCCTTCTTTGAGGGCATTGCCTGGAATCAACATTACGGAATTCAGGCATGGATCAAGGGCTTAACGGGAGAAGAATTTCATGACTTTGCCGGTTCAATCGTAGTGCACGCCGTTGGTGGTTGGATTGCCTTGCCTGCAGTGATTCTTTTGGGTGCGCGTCGTGGTCGCTATACGAAAGAGGGTCAAATCTCGGCACATCCACCATCAAGTATTCCATTTTTGGCATTAGGTGCTTGGATATTGGCAGTAGGTTGGTTTGGTTTTAATGTGATGAGCGCGCAAACGATCGATAAAATTAGCGGCTTAGTTGCGCTCAACTCTTTGATGGCAATGGTTGGCGGAACTTTGGCAGCATGGGTTGTTGGACGAAATGATCCGGGCTTTACTTACAACGGACCTCTTGCTGGCTTGGTGGCAGTGTGTGCTGGTTCTGATTTGATGCATCCGATTGGCGCTTTATTTGTTGGCCTAGTTGCCGGTGCTTTGTTTGTTTATATGTTTACCTTGGTACAAAACCGCTGGAAGTTAGATGATGTTTTGGGTGTCTGGCCCCTGCATGGCTTGTGTGGTTTATGGGGTGGTTTAGCGGCAGGTATTTTTGGAACAAAGGCGTTAGGTGGTATTGGTGGAATTACCTTTACAGGCCAACTCATTGGTAGCGCATTAGGAGTGGGTATCGCGCTAGTGGGGGGATTTGCAGTTTATGGAACCCTCAAAGTATTGATTGGTATTCGTATGTCACAAGAAGAAGAATATGAGGGCGCTGATTTAAGCGTGCATCGTATTTCTTCATCACCGGACCGTGAACCAAACTGGTAATTGTTGATCAGATATCAGCCATGATTCATCCCTATAATGAGTCATGGCTATTTATGAACTAGACGGAAACGCCCCTCAGTTATCTGAGGGCGCATGGGTTGCTGATAGCGCCGAAGTAATCGGTAAAGTAGAGCTCCATCAAAACGCGAGTATCTGGCCCAAGGTAGTGATCCGAGGTGATAACGACCTCATTCAAATCGGTGAGGGCAGTAATGTGCAGGATGCTTCTGTTCTGCATACTGACCCTGGCTATCCCCTCATCATTGGCAAGCATGTCACGATCGGACATCAAGTCATGCTGCATGGTTGCCAGATTGGTGATGGCAGCTTAATAGGAATAGGCGCCGTCATTTTGAATGGCGCCAAGATTGGTAAACATTGCCTTGTCGGCGCTGGTGCACTGGTGACTGAGGGAAAAGAATTTTCGGAGGGCTCCATGATTTTAGGATCGCCAGCAAAAGCAGTAAAAACCTTAACGCTAGAACAAATGGCTGGTATCGAAGAGATTGCTGGACGCTATGTCAAAAATGCGCAGCGTTATATCAAGACCCTCAAAAAGATTGCTTAAGCATTGCTTTACGTATTTAATGTCGTTCTACCAGTATTTGCTCTCATACTGATTGGGTATGTCTGTGGGCGTACCGGTAAGTTGGGTGTCAATGCATCAATTGAGTTAAATCGTTTTGTAGTGTGGTTGGCACTGCCTGCACAACTATTTAACTTTGCCTCTAATAGCGGCTGGCAAATGCTGTGGCAACCTGGCTTTATCACGGCATTTTTCCTGAGCTGTATTGCAGTGTTTATTTTGGTATTACTCATTAGCCGTTTCCGAGGCGAAGATCTAGCTGCGGCAAGCTTTAATGGCTTGAGTGCTTCCTACTCGAATACTGGTTATATGGGAATCCCGCTGTGCGCTCTGGCGCTTGGGCAAGATGGTTTAGCCCCTGCAATTATTTCTACATTCATTGTCTTTGTGATGTTTGCATTAGCAACCGTGCTTATTGAAATTGGCATTCTGTCGCACAAGAAACCCCATGAGATTTTCTGGAGCGCAACCAAATCACTTTGTACCAATCCGCTATTGATTGCCCCAGTGGCAGGATTATTATGGTCTGCTAGTGAGATGTCTTTATATGATCCGCTTGCGCAAGTGATTGCCTTCTTGGCAGCAGCAGCTACACCATGTGCTCTAGTATCTATTGGATTATTTTTAATGCAAAAAAGTAATGCATCTCCAGGACAAACTTGGAGTATTACTTTTGCTAAGCTCATCATCCAGCCAGCGATTGCCTGGGTCATTGCTGGTCCCATTCTGGACTTACCTGCCTTGTGGATAAGTGCTGTGGTGATCTTAAGTGCGCTACCAACAGGTACTGGCCCTTTTATGTTGGCACAGTATTACAAGGCTGATGGTAGTGTGATTTCTCGAGTGGTCCTCTTGAGTACCATAGGCTCTTTGCTGACGCTCTCTTTATTCCTTTGGTGGAATAGCGAGGTTTAATCCCTCAGTCTTTTACTGCGTAAAGTGCTTTAGACTTATTGCTATGGAACAGATCAATTTTTGGATTGGCATCATTGCAACAATGGCTTTTGCCGTCACGGGGGTACTAGCGATTACTGATCGTGGCGTCGATCTCTTTGGCGTATTGGTGCTTGGTTTAATCACCGCTATTGGTGGTGGAACGATTCGCGACATTATTTTAGAATCTCCCGTTTTTTGGTCAGAGAATCAAATTTATGTGTGGCTTGCCTTAGGCGCTAGTGTTCTTACTTTCTTTGCAGAATCTTTTTTTACACAGCCCCAAATATATCGTTGGATGCTTTACATGGATGGATTTGGCGCCGCACTCTTTGCGATCCAGGGGGCTGATAAGGCTTGGAATATGCACTATGGTTTGCCAGTCGCTCCAGTCATTTTAGGGGTGGTGACTGCGATCGGAGGTGGGTTATTGCGTGATGTATTGGCTGGTCGCAAAACCCTCATCATGTCGCACGAACTCTATGCTATTCCGGTAAGTTTTGGTTGTATTGCCTATGTATTAATACTGAATTTTTTTCCTCAATACACGATTGAGGGTTCAGTCATCTGCATGTTAGGAATATTTGGTTTACGCGCAGCCGCCATTCATTGGGATCTGCGCGTACCCAAAATGTTTATTTCTAGAACGCGCTAACTGCACCATCACTGCGTGGATCCCAGCCGTTAAACACTGTGCTCTCGTTACAGCGGATTTAGGTCATCTTGGGCAAAGTGCCATAAATTAGTATTAATCCTTATTAGCATCAAGGATTAATTACGTTGCGTTAAATGCACAATTCTCGGGAAAACCCCGAGGTAATCTGATGAGGAATTACCCTAAGTAATGGATTTCTTTGAATTTTTTCAAAGCATAATCGACGGGTTGTTTTTTATTTATTAAAAATAGTTAGGAGCTACTGATGTCAACATCAACTAAAGCAGCCCCAATGACCCCTGAAGAGCGCAAAGTTATTTTTGCATCCTCATTAGGTACGGTTTTTGAGTGGTATGACTTTTATCTTTACGGTTCTTTGGCTGCTGTTATTGCCAAGCAGTTCTTCTCAGGTTTAGATGCTGGCTCTGCCTTCATTTTCGCTTTATTAGCGTTTGCTGCTGGTTTCATCGTGCGTCCATTTGGCGCATTGGTGTTCGGTCGCTTAGGCGATATGATTGGTCGTAAATATACCTTCTTGGTTACCATCGTTTTAATGGGTGGCTCAACCTTTGTCGTGGGTATCTTGCCTAACTATGCAACGATCGGTGTTACCGCTCCTGTGCTCTTAATTGCCTTACGGATGTTACAAGGTTTGGCTTTGGGTGGTGAGTACGGCGGCGCTGCTACTTATGTTGCAGAACATGCTCCTCAAGGTAAGCGTGGTGCTTACACATCGTGGATTCAGACAACAGCTACTCTTGGTTTGTTCCTTTCCTTGCTGGTAATTTTGTTCACACGTGAATTCACTGGACCAGACTTTGATGTTTGGGGCTGGCGTGTTCCTTTCATCGCTTCTATCGCTTTGTTAGCTATTTCCGTTTACATCCGTTTATCGATGAACGAATCGCCAGCTTTCAAGAAGATGAAGGAAGATGGCAAATTATCTAAAGCGCCTTTGACCGAGTCATTTGGTCAGTGGAAAAACTTGAAGATTGTTATCTTGGCATTGTTTGGTCTGGTCGCAGGTCAAGCGGTAGTTTGGTATACAGGTCAGTTCTACGCACTGTTCTACCTCACTCAAGTATTGAAAGTAGATCCTAAGGCTGCGAACTTATTAATTGCTGCTTCACTGGTAATCGGTACACCATTCTTCGTGGTGTTTGGTAGCTTATCTGACAAGATTGGTCGTAAAGTGATCATCATGGGTGGTTTGTTGTTTGCCATCATTTTGTACATTCCCAACACACCAGTTTCCATATTTAATGGCTTAACCCACTTTGCTAATCCAGCATTGGAAAAGGCAATGGCAACAGCACCAGCAAGCATTACTGCTGATGTGAACGAATGTACTTTCCAGTTCAATCCAACTGGCACTGCAAAGTTCACTAGTTCTTGCGATATTGCAAAGCAGGTGATGGCTTCTAACTCTGCAAGCTACACTACTATTCCTGGCCCAGCTGGTGGAACTGCTGTTGTGAAGATTGGCGACACAGAGATTCAAGGCTATACCGCTAAGGGCTTAGCTCCAGCGGATGCGAAAGCAAAAGACGCCGAGTTCAAGAAAGCGATTCGGGATGCATTGAATGCTGCTGGTTACCCTGCAAAGGCTGATCCTGCTGCAATTAACTATCCTGCAGTTCTCGGCCTCTTGGTGATCTTGGTGCTCTTGGTAACCATGGTTTATGGTCCAATCGCTGCGATGTTGGTTGAGATGTTCCCAACCCGCATTCGTTATACCTCGATGTCCTTGCCATACCATATTGGTAACGGCTGGTTCGGTGGCTTGTTGCCAACAATCTCCTTCGCCTTGGTAGCGCAAAACGGTAACATTTACTATGGTCTCTGGTACCCAATCATCATCGCTGCGATGACATTGGTAATCGGTACACTATTTGTTAAAGAAACCAAAGACGTAGATATCTACGCCAAAGACTAAGCTTCTGTAGTCTGCATCAAATTAAAAACCCGATCAGAAATGGTCGGGTTTTTTTATTCCCATAAATCTTGTTGATTGCGGCGCCCTAGAAGGTTTTGGTTTTGCTCAGCAATGGAGATCTCTCTTACTCCTGGACTCACTGCGATGGTGGCACCTGCAGCTAGCAGTCCTGTTTGATTGACCCTGAGATACCAACCAGAAAAGCCAGATTGCAACATGGCCTTAGCTGCGCCTTTGTATTTCATACGAGCGTTGAACTTAAAACAGGGTTCACGTAGCTTAACTACTGAGAATTCCAGCTCACCAATGTGCAATACATCACCAACAAATACTTCGGTTTCTAATAATCCTTCAATCGTGAAGTTCTCACCGAAGGCCCCATGTTGGAGCTCAACTACTTGTTTAGTTTCTCCGGTGAGTAGGGTGTTCCAAAATGCATAGTGTTCTACTGGGTAAACGTATATCGCTTTTTCAAGCCCACCATGAACACTCAGATCGGCTTGTTCATCACCCTTCACCCCAAGCTTGCAAATGTGGATTGGTGTGGGTGTTTGTAAATCACTCACCGGGGTTTTGACAATCGCCGAAGCAACCGATTTGTAATCGGGGTGATGATTGCCAAATAAGGGCACAACTTTACCGCTGGAAATAGATAAAAGTCTCATTGAGCTTACATCAATAAACAGCAATCAAATTTACTTACTCCATTTCGTTTCCATGGCCAGAATTTTTTCTGAACCTAACTCGGTGAGATATTTATTAAACTCTTCTCTAATCGGAGAGCCTTTGACAAATGCAAAGCCCAATTTATCAGAGTAGGGAACTTCATAGCTACTGGTTAAAGGCATCTTCATCTTGTTGACATATGTGAGTAGCATGGAGCTATCCACAAACACCAGATCTAGGTTGCCATTGCTAAGATCCGTCAAGGCCTCACTCATGGATGGGTAAAGTTTGACTTTGTTAATAGGATAAATGCCTGTGGGCACCCATTCTCTCTCGATGTAACCCATGAAGACTGCGCCGGTAGGAAATCCGATCGAATATTTTTTGATTTGCGATAAATCGGTGATTTTAATATCGCGCTTAGTGAGGCTGACTAAATTCCAGCCATTCTCTACGTAAGGGTTCGAGAAATCCATGACCTCTTGACGTTTTGGAGTGATCGATATTCCGGAGAAGGCAACATCTGCTTGTCCGCTCGCAACTGCCCCAAGCATACCTTGGAAGTCATAAGCTTTTAGATTGTAGGTATAGCCAAGGGATTCGCAAAATCCTTTAAAGATTTCGATATCAACACCAACTACTTGACCATTCTCTTCAAATGTAAATGGCGGAATAGAAGGGGATATGGCAGCTTGCAAAACCTTTGATGTTTTGTTGTCGGATTTAGAGCAGCCAAGTAAAAATACGCTTAGCAAAACGCAGGCGCTCAGAATGAGTGTTTTTGAAAATGAGGATGAGTTCTTGATCATGTTGAATTTCGCTAAAAGAACGACGTTAGGATAAGTGGGGCGTATTAAAGGATTGGGCTGCTAAGATCACATCATAAATCGAAGAGAGTGGTATATGCGTTTTTATATAGTAGTGATTCTAGGACTTTTTAGTGCGCTGGGCAGCCAGTCGGCATTTGCTAAATGGGACGAGGAGCGCGGTCGCACTGGAAGCGGTAATCAGGACTTGGTCTATTACTCGAAAACAAATGTGGAAGGTCAGAAATTAGTCTTAGATAAATATATGAAGCGGCTGATTTTTATTCAGCAAGACCGATTGCATAAGCGCACTATCAAGCAAATCAAAATTGATGGGATCCCAGTAGATGTGATGAGCGACCCCTTTTCCCATTACCCGGAACAAACAGCCATTACCTTTGAAAACAAGGATGAGGTGCTCAAAAAGCTATTTTTAGCCAAGAAAATAGAGATTGAGCTTCGTTATGGTCGAGAGCCTGGGCTGGCGGTTTTTCAGATTAAGTAGGCAAAGCCATTCTAATGAGACAGGCAGACGCCTATCATTTATAATTTCCAGTTCGGCGAATTAGCTCAGCTGGTTAGAGCGACGGAATCATAATCCGCAGGTCCGGGGTTCAAATCCCTGATTCGCCACCAAATATAAGGGTCTGGAGTCTGTTTTCGATTAAAAGTATCTAAGTGTCGAGTTAGATACTTTTTACTAGATCCTTCAAGAAACCCGTAGATTCAATGTCTACGGGTTTTTTTACGTTTGTTCACACTAGAACATCTTGACTCCTCCTCCGTACCTCGTACCCTCCACCGTTCCAAAAACAGGTTCAGAAAGGGTTAAATCATGTCTAAACGAGTTTGTATCTATGTCCGTGTATCCACAACCAAACAGACAGTAGAGAATCAAATACAGGTCCTTAGAGAGTATTCAGACAGATGTGGGTACCAAATCACTCTTATCTATTCAGATAACGGAATTTCAGGTTCTAAGGGTCGTCAGGATCGTCCTGGATTGGATCAGATGTTGAAAGATGGAGTTCAGAGGAAGTTTGAGATGGTTCTAGTCTGGTCTGTGGATAGATTAGGTCGGTCAGTCACTCATTTAGTAGAAGTGATGAATGAACTCAATGAACTCAAGATTGATTTGTATTTCAATCAACAGTCGATTGATACGTCTACATCGTCAGGTCGGATGATTTTTGGAATATTTGGATGTATCTCAGAAATGGAAAGAAGTTTAATTTCTGAGAGAGTGACTGCGGGTCTACAACGAGCAGTTAGTCAAGGAAAGAAATTAGGTAGACCAACAAAGATGAATGATGGAATGAGGCAAGCGGTTAAGTTGCTTAGAGAGAAAGGGATGGGTATCAAACAAATCTCTAAACAGTTACAGATAGGGGTTGGAACAGTGTATTCCGTGCTCTAGTAAGTATAATCCCTATGAAAAAATTAAATTCTTATATTTATAACAATAAATTGTTAGTATTAATAAAGAATTCAAATTAATAACTCCAACCACTACGCAGAAAAATAGATATGAAAAAATTTCAGATTGTGGGTCTTCTATTGTTGCCTGGTATTTATTCAAGTCTTTCATACGCATATTCCTGCCCTAGGGGATACGCCCTAACAATTAATCAAGCAGGCAAGCAATCTGGTTTCAGGAAAATGTAAATTAATTTAAGAAGAGAAAAAAATGTTCAATAAAAAAATAACCAGCGTATCAATTTTGATATTACTTTTATCAGGATGCAGTTCGTCATTACCTGACTGCGGGTCTTCAGAGGCAAAAGATACTTTAATAAAAATAATAAAAGAAAAGGTAACTGGAAAGACGGATGGTAAGTTATATATCGAACCAAAATTTGACATTATTAATACTGAAAATAAATCTTCTGAAAAGATCCAATGCTCCGCACAGGTAACTTTTTCGATACCTGCTATGTATCAAGTAGATACTACGAAGAAAATATCTATCACATATTCAATTGCTAAAAACGAAGCGCAAAGTGGGACTTTTTCAGTAACAACGCTTGCAAATTTCAACGAAATTAAAGATTTTAATTCAGATGGATGGACCGCCAATCAAAATTATTTGTTTAAAAAAGCAGGGGTGGAGTATCTGTCAGATTCATACAATGATGAGATAGCAAAAAAATTAAGTGGAAATCCATTGGCACTTCTTGCTATGCCTGCCATGATTGATGCTATTAGTTACAAGAAAGTAAATCAGAAATTAATTGATAGTGGATGGACATTAAAGGGCGAAAGTAGTGACGATAAAATGACTTTTATTTACACAAAAGACAAATTTATATTAGCAATTACTACTGCGAATGATTTAAGTCTTGCGATGTTTGGAGCGCAAGGACCAGTTGTTGGAAATGCTGACATCTGGGAGGAGTAATTGAGATTCTTCATTGCCATATTGTTGCTATCTTCAACAACCGGATTCGCAACTGTGATTTTTGGACCTATCTCAGCAAAGAGTTCATGTCCCGGTCCAGGAAGGGGACAAGCACAAGGCGGTGCTAAGTATTGCTATTTTGATGATCCAAAAATTGTGCAGGTATTAAATGCCCCTTGCCCATCGGGATTGAGTGGGGCAACTAGTTCTTCGATAGGCAATCAAAAGTGGTGCATTATTCGCAAATAATAAGGAAAAAAATCATGAAAAAATTAATCATAATGCTATCTCCATTCACCCTATTTCTTTTTGTAAGCATATCGCAAGGAGCAAGTTTCGATTGTGCAAAAGCAAAAACACCTTTAGAAAAAGCAATTTGTTCAAATGAAAAAATAAGTAAACTTGATGAAGAAATGAGTGCAAAGTATCAGGCAGCGCTTAAAAATTTTCCAGTAAAAGGATTTATCAGGGCACAACAAAGAGAGTGGTTGGCAACGGAACTGCGCTCAATTGACTGCAAAAAAGATTGCTCAAAAATTTTGGATGAAACATATCAAAAAAGAATTGGAATACTTTCATTACCTGAACCAAAGTTGGTATTTTCAAATACATCTGAATTTGTTTTAGAAAATGGAGATACTGTTGCTATTATTTTCCCATATGAGAACAAAAAATTTATATCTATTTGGGGTGGGTACAGAATTCATAGGCAAGCATCAAATGAAGCAGGTAAACCCATATATTTAGGATGTTCATTCGATGGTCAGTTATTTAATAATAATCTTGCTAAAGATGTTAACGGTAAGGATGAAATTAAATTAAATTTAACTGAGACTAAGTTAATTATTTCGGATAAAAGTGACCAAGTGGGATGTGAAGGTTTCGGATCTTATTCCAATGAAATGACAAGAATTCGGTGAAGATTGGTTTGAATAAACTCCTCATCCTAGGCGCTCTTTTGCTCATTTGTATGAATGCGCAAGGACAAACTCCTGAATTTATATGTAAGACAGAAAAGCATACGATTCAGATTGATAAGATTGGAGTGGATACTTACAAGTATCGCTCCTGGAATAGACCAAAAACTATTGATTCAAAACCTGATATGGAATTAACCTCTAAGGATGTAAGTATCTCAGGGACTGGTGTGTGCAGACATACTGATTACAGTTTTAAAACCGGAAAAGTTGAGTTTCTAGTAGACAACAATATCAATTGTGTAGAAGGAAAACCTCCATTAAATGCAATAGGGAATTTACGAGTGTTTATTGGTGATGTGGAAAAAAATCATTACTACTGTATGCGATAAATTATTTTTTTAAGAAATGGCGATGGACGACATAAATTGGATGGCGGTTGTAATTACATTACTAGTGTTTTGGGGATTAATTGCAATCATTGCTAAAGCGAAAAATAGAAGCGCAATAGCATGGATTTTACTATCGCTATTAATCTCTCCGTTAATAACTTTGATTGTGATTATTTTCATGAGCAGGGTAATCGATGAAGAACCTCCGATTCAGTATCGCTTTACTGGTAGCGCAGAATTATCTAATGATTCATATCAAATTTACCTAACCAAAAAATATGGAATCGAAAAAAATGATGTGTTAAGTAAATTTTTAATTGGAGATAAATCCTTTTCTAGTGTAAATGATGCTTTAGAGTATGCCGATTCGCTTGAAAAAAAAGAAATTAGATAGACCAACAAAGATGAATGACGGAATGAAAAATGCAGTCAAGTTGTTAAGAGAGAAGGGGATGGGTATTAAACAAATCTCTAAACAGTTACAGATAGGGGTTGGTACGGTGTATTCGGTACTTTAAAATTTATTAGATTGTTTATTACATTTACCAACGAATTGTTTTGAAACAGTCGAGTTAGATAATTTATCTAATTTTGTAGATTGAGATTTTCCAAATCCAGTCAATCTCTCAAAATAGAGGGTCTCAAGAAAACTTTCATTTATTTCATCAACCTTTTTTACACAAGTAATATATTCCTTTGAGAACGGTTGACACTGATAATCTGGGAGTTGACCATTTACGAATTTAAAGGTCAATTTCTCAGGGGTAATACCTGTAGTTTCATTACCCATTACTGTTCCAACCCATTTAGTTTCACCCTCACAAGACAGAGTGAAGGAGGTGTCGTCTTTAGTTCCACAGGACGATAACAATACAGTAGAAACCATTAGAGTGAGTAGTGAAATGATAGTGGTATTTTTCATAATTATCAGACTATCATAGAAGAAAAAAATGGTCACAAAAATATGAAAAAAGATAACCTATTCAGTACCAAAGTTACTAGTAATGAAGAAATTGACTATGACAATAAGAGGTTGGTCTATGTGAATGACCTTGTTCCTGTTACAACACATTCCTATGAAGAACATAACTTATCAACGGATCAAGTTATCTCATTGTTCGATGGTGGATATAGATTTGGTGTATTAGAACAACTAGATTTTGTAACGAATCAATCAAAGATTACTGAAGAACGAGTTTTGGTACTGGTAGAGGAGTTGAAGAAACTGATGTATGAACATCACATTGATGGTCAAAATATTGAAAAATATAGTTTAGAACTCAAGACAATATTTCGTGAATACCAATCAAAGATTGAATCAAACTTAATAAAGAAATTTGATGTTTGTCAGTATTCAAATGAAGAAAGAGTTAGGGATCAAGGGGTGAGGGATAAAAGTCAGAATTTTCTTGAACAGTTATTAAGGTCATTTGGAAATCTAGGAAATAGTAGGGATCTTTTCTGATGAAAAAAATACTTTTAATAGTTTTATTTTTCATTTCATTTCTTGTTCATGGTTCTGAGATTCAAGATTATGACTTTTATCTTTCATCCTCAAACATAAGATGGACTGAAAATAAACTCCCTAAAGAAATTTTAGAAAGTAAGATCTATAAGGAATGGACTAAAGACTTTAGTGAAAACTATACGGTTAGATGGAGTCTTGTTCACTTAACCTCTAAAAATTCAACTGAAGTAATCATTCAAGAGTTATTGGGTGGGACTGGAGGAACGGGAGGAATCAATACAACCGTTCTTCAGTATGACGGTAAGTCTTGGAGAAGATTGGTGGACATCTTTGGAGGATTTATATTTTTTCCTACACCCAGTAAGTCAAATACTCTAATTGTCTACGAACGTATGGGGTATCAATACAAGAATGTTGAATATAGGTTGGTGGGTAATTCTTATAAGAAAGTTTCAGTAAGAGAAGTACCAACCGAAGTGTCTGATAGAAATGGACAAGATGATATGTTCAATTATTTTTGGTTTATGAATAATGGTTCTGTACCTGATAAAAAAGGTAAGAAACATAGAACTTAATACCGAATTTCTTCGATTCGACAAGATTGGTCGATTTGGTCGATTTAGTGAAATACTTCCCTTGAAAGAACACCCGAACCCAGTAATATTGACTCGATGGAGTTAGATACACGATGAGTTTTTTTGGGTATCCAGATATCGTCTGAATACTTGATGGAATGGGGGTAGTTTTACTCATAATGGTTCAATAATAGTGTTCAATTATTGTATTACGAGTTAGATACTCAGTTAGATACTTTTTTGTAGTATTGCCTTGGCGCCCAATAGATATATGAGTATAATGCTTCGTCCTGCGGACTGAATCGTAATCATAATCCGCAGGTCCGGGGTTCAAATCCCTGATTCGCCACCATATTTGGTCTTAAGGCCTCCAAAACCCATGCGAACTAGACCGCACATGGGTTTTATTCTTTTTGGAAGCGATAAAGGGATGCCATTTATCCTTGGGGCAGCCCTCTTGTGAGATTTATAGGAAAAGATCCGATATTTCCATATAACCCCAAAAATGGTTAATTAATTCTTTAATTTAGTATGGTCAAATATATTTTCTTATGAGAGTTGTTGTGTATTTTTGCTCGTGTCTCTGTTAGCTAACTAATATTGATGAATATATCCAGCCCAAACCTAAATAGACTTATTAATCTTGTTTTGCCAGTCTTATTGGGGGTAAGCGCATTCTATTTAGTAGTTGGCGGGGAAGTTTTGAATCCTCAATATACGGGCTGGCTATTGGGGCGTTTTGACCCTATTCAGCACTATCTTGGCTGGGATTTCTTTAGGCGGTCAGAGTGGGCAAATCCTATTGGCTTAAGCCCCACCTTTGGGTTAGATATTAGTAGCTCGATCGTCTATGCGGACTCTATTCCGTTGATGGCAATAATTTTTAAATTGTTTGATCAAATTTTGCCTGTAGATTTTCAGTACTTTGGCATTTGGTTATTGATTTGTTTTCTTCTGCAAGCCTATTTTGGATGGAAATTGGCGGCTATTTATTTCGAATCAAACTTTAAACGTGCTTTAGTGTTGATCTTTTTTGTAGTGTCACCTCATATGCTGTGGAGATTAAATACCCATGCAGGTGTTCATAATGCATTGGCATCACACTTTTTAATATTGGCAGGAATATTTCTGACGTTAAGAAAAGATAGCGCTAATAGATTTTTTTATTGGGCTATTTTATTTGCTGCTTCGTTAACGATAAATTTTTATTTCTTATTAATTACTTCATTCTTATGGATGGCAGATTCTATAGATAGATATCTGGTAAACCAGCACTCTACTAAAGGTTTTATTAAAGAGTTATTAATATTACTTTTTATTGTTTTATTACTGGGGTGGCAAGTTGGATATTTTGCAATCGCAACCTCATCGGTTGATATTTGGGGGTATGGATTTTTTAGATTTAACTTGCTTGCTCCCTTCGACTCATATGGCCTCTCCTCATTCCTGCAAAATATGAACCTACCGAGCACCTGGGGTGAAGGGTATAGCTATTTTGGAGTGGGAGTTTTAATTGGGATGTTATTTGTAGTCCCATTTTTAGTTATTCAACGGGCGGATGTAAAAGGCTTCATCTATAGGTACCCAGCCTTAATAGTTGTTTTAACCGTATTCTTTTTGCTCTCGATAACAAACAATATTGGAGTGGGGTCGGAAAATTATTTAGTTCCACTTCCGGATATTGTTTTAAAAATCTTAGGAATAACCCATTCAGCAGCTAGATTTTTTTGGCCAATTTATTATTTCCTACTTGTTTTTTTGGTAGTTGCAATACAAAAAATCTACTCAAAGAAGATAAGTTTAGGTATTCTTTGCGCCATTGTTCTTATCCAACTGATTGATCTTTACCCACTAGTCAGGAGCATCCGCGCTGAATATGCTAAGAATATGGCAGGAATTTATGATGCCTCACTATTGAAGAGCAAATTATGGCCAGATATAGCAAAAAATTATAAAAAATTAATCCTAATACCTACAGTAAATCAACCAGCGCATTGGGAAACTTTTGCGTTGTTCGCCTCAAAATATGGCCTAGCTACAAACTCTATATTTACTGCGCGTATTGATTCTGCAAAGGTGGATGCCTCCAATAATAAAATTATTACTTCTATTGCAACAGGCCATCTAGATGAAGATGCTATCTATATCGTCCAAGATAGCTTTGTCTTGCCGCTCTTGTCAAAGGCAAATATTGATAGCCCCCTGATTAAGTTAGATGGGCTTAATGTATTTTTGCCTAACTGGAGGCAATGTGCTGTCTGCTTGCAGCTGGATAAGACTCTGCTGCTTACAACGAACATGCTAAGGCCAGCGCTCGGAGAAAAGATATTATTTTCATCTTCTAATGAGAGGTCTCCCTATTATTTAGGTCAGGGATGGAGTTGGGCTGAAAATTGGGGTGTTTGGTCTGATTCTGCCTTGTCTACTATTAACTTACCCATGCCAAGCGATCGGCCTAAAGGGATAATATTGAAGGTGCAGCCATTTGTAGTTTTTGAGAAAAAAAAGGAGCAAATGGTGGAGATTGTTATAAATGACAATCCTGCAACTTATCAAAAAATTATCTTTAGTGAGTCAAAGCCAACGACAATCGACATTCCAGTTGATAAAAAATTAAATTTGGAGAATTTGATAAATATTAAGATTACTTTGGAGAAAACCATGTCTCCTCGGTCTTTGCTGATAGGAAATGACGATGATAGAAAGCTTGGCATTGGCCTAATAAGTGCTTCCTTCTATTAGGGTGATTAATATGGAGAATAGTTATGTCTAAGCTTTTGATTATCACCCCTGTTTTTGAAGACAGAGCATCTTTTTTAGAATTAATAAAAGCGATCAAGAAAGAGTTTTTGGACGCTATTTATGTTGTTGCGATAGAGGACGGCTCGCTAATTTCCCAAGTATCAATTGATGACTTTGTATCTGCGGGAGTTTCTGGGGAATTAATTTCTCTCAAAAGAAATGTTGGGCATCAGAGCGCCATTGCAATTGGGCTTCAATATGTCGGTTTGCATTTTCCTGAATCTACTGTCGTTATATTAGATTCTGATGGGGAAGATATTCCTGCTTCAATCCCAAAATTGTTACAACTCATGAATGAAAAAGGTGTGTCAGCGGTTGTTGCCGAGAGGTCAAAAAGGGATGTTTCGATTCAGTTTAAATTATTTTATTTTTTGTATAGAATAGTTTTTCGATTGCTTACAGGAAAAAATATAAATTTTGGCAACTATATGGCCCTTAAGCCATTAGCCATCCAAAGACTCCTTTCCATGCATGAATTATGGATTCATGTTGCGGGATGCCTTCTTTATTCAAAGTTACCAATTAAGGGTATCTCAATTGAAAGAGGTGCTCGTTATCGCGGCACAAGTAAAATGAATTTTTCCTCTTTGGTATTGCACGCATTAAAGGGGATGTCAATTTTTTCAAATAGCATTGTCGTTAGAGTTTGTGTAGTAAGTAGCCTTTTTGCTTTTATAGCTTTACTACTGATGCCAGTTCCATTGGTCCTAAAGACTCTTAATCTTGCTTCTCCTGGCTGGTCCTCCACCTTATTTGCTGTCTTATTAATTATCTTTATGCAATCTATCTTGGCTATCTTGCTGGCAGTATTTTTTAGTAGCATAGACAAACATGCAAAATTTAATGGTTATGAACTAGATTCGATTATTTTTAGCATTGAAAAGTTTCAGGTATGAGGGCATTAGATATCGGGCTATATAGGCGATGAATTAAGTGTGTAACTTGGGTATTGAACTTGAAAGCTTCGGTCAGGCAGAAATCTAATATGGCTAAATTTTGGAATTTCGTCTTTTTTCAGGTCGGCTGGTTTGCTTGTGTCTTGGGCGCGGCTCATCAACAAGTCTTCTGGGCAGTCTTGGGCTCCTTAGCTTATATTGCTTTCCATATTTGGCGTTCGCCCAAGCCTCATCAGGAGTTCAGCCTGCTAGCCAAGGTGCTACTTTACGGAGTCGCAACCGATACCCTCATCATGTATTTAGGTCTTTTGGACTTTCAGGATGCCTGGCCTTCGCCGCTGATATCGCCCGCGTGGATGTGGGCACTCTGGCTTTTAGTTGCCAGTACCCTCAATAGCTCTTTATCTTGGTTGCGTAAAAACCCCATTTTGGGTTCAGTCCTAGGTGCCGTTTGCGGTCCCTTGTCCTATGAGGCAGGAATTCGATTGGGCGCTGCAAATTGGGGTTCTGGGGGTCAAATTCTAGGTATTTGCCTCATTAGCCTGGTCTGGGCAATTGCCATTCCCCTCTTTTTCTACTGGGATCGGACCCCAATCGATGGTGCCCTAGGAAAAAATCTGTAAATTCCTTAAAAAAGTCGCTTGCAAATACTACTGTTTTTATATACAGTAACTTCTAAGTTGTCAGACAGTCAATAAAACTTCGGGAAAATGCCCAATACATAGCGAAAAGGAATCAAAAAATGGCCTTGGATGAGAAAAGAAAATCAGCCTCCTCAGAATTTGAGGGAATGAGCGGAGACAAGCAAAAAGCATTAACAGCAGCCTTAGCCCAGATTGAGAAGCAATTTGGTAAGGG
>Ga0194047_10000737_pt1 | contig 21046 bp, 18 predicted proteins | sample JunL225m_MetaG_2_FD_160070 | JGI IMG/M metagenome (GOLD analysis project Ga0194047, IMG submission 160070) | Anoxic zone freshwater microbial communities from boreal shield lake in IISD Experimental Lakes Area, Ontario, Canada - Jun2016-L221-5m | ecosystem: Environmental > Aquatic > Freshwater... | reverse complement strand
CAAAGGCTTTCCTTTTTTTAGACTTTCAATTGCTTCTGCTTCGAAGGATTTGAAATCAAATGTTGATTTTTTCTTTTTCATTTCGTGTCAAATTTAAGATTTTGACACAGTTTATTGAATAGACTCCCCAAATTAGCTTCAACCGAACTCAACTTAAACACAATATCAAACAAAATAATTACAATTAAATAATAAAAATCATGAATAATACATCATCAAATCAGGTTTCAGCAATCCTTACCATCATGCTTTAAGCCACAGTAGGCATTACCGTTATTATTTATGGGTGTAAAAAAAATACAGAAAAATGTTATTATTCATTTGTTCGAACAATTGAATAATAGAACAAATGAATATTTGCCGAATTGCCTACTGCAAAATCGAATAATTGCCCTTAGGGTCTTAGCGGTAAAAGAAAAATGTCAACTAAGAAATCCTACTCCAGTTGGTACCCGTTTTCATGCTTCGTTGGTATTGAGCAGCAATGGCAGCGTTTTCGGGTTTAGTAAGGTTGATGTCGTCAGTAAGCAATTCGGCAACAAGGTTTCGTGCTGCATACAGTAGTTGTGCATCTTTGGCAAGGTCGGCAATGGCCAGGTCGAGCACTCCACTTTGTGTGGTACCCGCCATATCGCCTGGTCCGCGGAGTTTCAAATCCACTTCCGCTATCTCGAACCCATCGTTGGTGCGCACCATGGTGTCCATGCGTAGGCGGCCTTCAGCCGATAGTTTAAACGATGTCATGAGGATGCAATACGATTGTTCGGCTCCGCGACCCACTCGTCCGCGCAATTGGTGTAGTTGCGAAAGCCCAAACCGTTCGGCACTTTCAATCACCATAACGGAGGCATTGGGTACATTCACTCCTACTTCAATCACCGTAGTGGCCACCATGATATGGGTTTCGCCTTTCACGAATCGTTGCATTTCAAAATCTTTGGCTTCGGCTTTCATCTGTCCTTGCACAATGCTCACTTGGTAACCAGGCGCAGGAAAAGCCCTTGCAATGCTTTCGTATCCATCCATCAAATCTTTGTAATCCATCTTTTCCGATTCTTTGATGAGGGGATACACCACATATATTTGTCTTCCGAGGGCAATTTGTTCGCGCATAAATCCAAACACACGGTCGCGGTGAGTATCGAACCGATGAATGGTTTGTATGGCTTTTCGTCCGGGTGGCATCTCGTCAATGGTGCTCACATCAAGGTCGCCATACAGGGTCATGGCCAATGTGCGAGGTATGGGAGTAGCGCTCATAATCAAAACATGTGGTGGTTGAATATTTTTCGCCCACATCTTGGCGCGCTGTGCCACCCCAAAGCGATGTTGTTCGTCAATCACCACTAATCCGAGGTTTTTAAATTTCACTTCATCCTCTAGCAAAGCATGAGTGCCAATGAGGATGTGCATTTCGCCCGATTGCAACTGAGCATGTAATGCATTTCGATGTTTTGTTTTTTTCGAACCGGTGAGCAAACCTACCACAATGTTTTGTTCGGCAAGCAATTCCGAAATCGTTTGAAAGTGTTGATTGGCGAGTATTTCGGTAGGTGCCATCAAGCATGTCTGAAATCCATTGTCCATAGCTATCAACATGTTCATCAATGCCACCAAGGTTTTCCCGCTACCCACATCGCCTTGCAGCAGGCGGTTCATTTGTTTGCCACCGCCCATGTCCATGCGTATCTCTTTTATAACGCGCTTTTGAGCGTTGGTCAATTGAAACGGAAGGTGATGATTGTAAAACGTATTGAAAAAATCGCCCACTTGCGAAAACACATAACCACGCGTGGTGGTTTCGCGCAGGCCTTTTTGTTTGAGTAATTTTAATTGAATAAAAAACAATTCTTCGAACTTCAGCCTGAACTCAGCTTTTTTCAGCATCTCTGCATTTTGCGGAAAATGGATTTGTTTCATGGCTTCGGCTCGGCTCATCATTTGATAACGGCCAATGATGCTTTCCGAAAGGGTCTCGTCCATCCGATAATTAGGCATGCTTAGCATCGATTTTATCAATCGTGCTATGCCTTTCGAGTCGAGGCTTGCGCGTTGTTTTAGTTTTTCGGTGCTGTTGTACACGGCTTGCAAACTACTCGCAAGGGTTGTGTTTTCGTCACTTACAGGGTCTATCTCGGGATGAGCAATGTTGAACTTTCCTTTGAACTCAGCAGGTTTTCCAAACACTACATATTCGCTGGTGCCATTGGGTTGAATGTTGTCGGCAAACCATTTCGCCCCTTGAAACCAAATGAGTTCAAGCTTTCCGGTATCGTCCATAAAAGTGGCTACACAGCGCAACTTTCGTTTTTCGCCTTGCAACTTAATGCCTACTATTTTTCCGCGCAACTGCACATAGGCCAAGTCGCTGTTTACATCTTTTACCTTGTAGAACTTTGTTTTATCGACATACCTAAAAGGATAGAACTGCAACAAATCTTTAAACGTATATACGTTCAATTCTTTTCTTAGGAGTTCGGCACGATGTGTACCCACTCCTTTCAGAAATTCTATGGAAGTATCTAAAAATGTTGTTTGCATAATCCACTGCGAAAATAGATAAATTCATTGGTATATTTAATGCAGAAGCTTCGGACGAACTAAAATGCAAGCATTATAAGGTTTTCAATCGTAATCGGATTATCTGTCTTTTATGGAATTCAACCGCTTGGCTGCAAGTAGCTGGTCGTAGTTGGTGCCAGCAGCACGATGATATACATAAATGGTATAGTCGTTCTCGGTATCGTAGTGCATTCCTTCTATCTCTGTTTGGTCGGCCACTGTTTCGTTAGTTTTCAAACTCACGTATTCATAATTGTAATAACCTTGTTTGAGGTAGAGGGTACATTCGTATCCAAATCGCTCGGCATTGTAATGCATTAAGTTCTCGGTAGTGCATTGCCAATTGTTGAATGCACCGAACACATAAATATTCCCATCGCTATAGGCATTGTCTGCCGAGAGGAAAAAATTCACCGAACAATAATCAGCTTCGTTTTCGGCATTGGTGCCTTCTTGCACTTTTACCAAATAGTTTCCATTCATATCCGTATAGGTCGAATACCTTTTGGAGGAACGCTTTTGGTCGGTCATCAAATACACATGAAATCCAGCAGTATCTTTTTTTATCGCCTTTACATATTCTGTTTGATACCGAAAACTTTGAATGTCGAAATAGCGAAACTCATTGCCACCATCAAATACATTTTCTTCGTCATAATCATAAATCAAATCATCATCGCGAATCATGATGGGTTTCAAATTGTTTTTCTGATTGTCCCATCTGTTGTTTTGTGTGATCACTATTTTCAAATCGCCAAACGGATCGTTGATGGGGTAGTCGGCATGATTGACAGTAAAGTCAATTTCTTGCTTAAAACTTCTATACTCAACCATGCTTGCAGGTTTCACACGTGCGCTCACCGTAACTTTATTCTGAAAAATTACAAATCGTTTGGTAAGCACTATATTTTCGGGCTTTCCGTCTTCATACACTTTTAGTAAATAGTTCCCCGATTTTGTAAATCGCAGGTTCGAATTCGGAAACACCGCATAATAATAGGTATAGCTTTGATATGTATTGAACGAATATTTATAGTCGGAAATAATATTGTCCGAAAATCCTTCAATAAAATCGGAAGTGCTTAAGTCATCAGGTGTCCAATTGGCATTGCAGTGTACAAAAGTGTACATAAAGTTTTTGTATCCTCCTTCCATATCGTCAAAATTCAACAACAAACTTCCTTCCGATTCTAAATTAAGAATAGGTTGCGAAAGTTGAAAATTAGGGTCGCGCAATTGAACTGTTCGGATGTTTTTTTTGTATACAAAATCTTCGCATCGCAAATTGTTTCCTGCTTTAGCAGTCGTATCTACCATATCTTTCCACCATGCCTTTTTTTTGTTTTGCGCCAATGAGCTGAACGAAACCACAAGTACCACACTACATACCAGCCAACGTAACAAAGTGTGAGGGGTATTCGTATTCATGTTGTAGCGAGGTAGTTTACTATTTGTGATTTAAAGTATCTGTTTTGAATGCTTCATCCACCTGAGCATTGCATGCGGTGTGTACAAAATACCAAATGTTGTTGGTAGCAATGCTATTGTTGATGGCAATTTCCGAATACGATGATTCTCTTTCGCTAATTGGTATGGCTTGCAAACCACCTCTAAAGGTGATGAACAGGGCAATAGGAATACCAAGCATAAGCGAAATTCGTACTCTTGAATTATCAATAGGGTAAGAAAAACTGATCACGTATTTTCGATACGCTCTAATGCCTATGTATGCAAACACGGCCACTGCAAATAACAAAAGTAAAATAGACCAAAACGAAAAGAAAGGATGATTTTGAGGAGAAAACAAGAGATGTTTAAATGCTCTGTACCCAAGCAAGGTATTCCATTCGCCATATATTTTTAAATTAAAAATGCTAAGCACTGAAGTAATAATAATGAGCAAACAGTTGAAAGCTAAATTCAGTAAATGGATCAATCTGCTTTTGTGGTATTGCTGAAAAGTCCATAACACGAAAGGAATAATCATCGCAACACTTGCTGTCGAAAGGTCTAAGCGAATGCCATACAAAAAGCTCATTCCTGTTTCGCTATGCTGCCCATCAAGTATCTTGGTGTGGTGGTAAACAATAAAAAGCATTCGAAACATTGCAAAATAAGCCATCCAAAAGATAGCCAACCGGACTAAAAAGTGAATGTGAAATTTTTTCGAATTCATTTTTTATTCGAGATAGAGTTGTCCTGAACTAGTTAGTTTCTTTTCTACCGTAGTTGGATGATTGTAGCAGTATACATCGCCATTCAAATCGATATGACAAATAAGGTAATCGCTAGCACTTACATAACACAATCCGGTGGTGAAAGTGTGTAAATAGGTTTTAGAGGTTTGTAAGTTTCGGCAATTCAAAAACGAACTTCCTCCAATATCAGCATCGTGCTCGTGGGTACTACCACTCAATGTTACATCGCCATATCCAAAAATATGTGAGGTGACTAAGGAGTTGTTCACCATTAGGTCTATATTTCCAGAACTCTTTATTTGTAGGTCGAAAGCAGGGGTCGTAATAGTGTTCAAACTTTTTATTGTTCCCGAACCATTCGAGGTTATGTATTTTATAACTGGCATCTTTATATATACATTCAAGGGCTTGTTATAGCTTCGTGTCCAGTTGCATCGGTTTTTATTTCGTATAAATAAGGTACCATCTGCCACTTCAGTTTCTATTAGCCATCCAACATTTTTTCCTGCTTCCACTTCCACATCAAAGCTCGAATCTTGAGTGATAAATACATTTACGTTATCCTCGAGATAGATTTTATCAAAATTACTTGCCCATCTTTTTGTGGTTTCAATATTTCCTGTACGTTTTATACAGTCGCACATGTTTTCCTGCTTACATGCCGATACAAAGAGTATCACCAGCATTGAAAGCAGAAAGGTGAATTTTTGTTTGATTTGTTTCATCGTAAAAATGTTTAAATTCTTATAATTGATATCCTATTCCCCATTCGAAATAATCGGCAACAGCCCAATGTGTAATCAAAGTCACGTTTGCAATCAAATGTTTTGTTACCATGTATCTCAATCCAACACGATGGAAAAATCTTCCATCATAATTTCTGTTGTCGTAAAAATAGACTCCAAAATCTATTGGTAGCGAAAGGCGATGCATATTAAAAGAATAACAAAACTTAACTCCAGCACGAAGTAAATTGGGTGTCGAAAAACTCAACGAATCTTCGCCCAACACTTTCTTCAGCGAATTGTTATATGACATTTCTATTCCTCCTCCTATTTTATTTTTATGGTTCACTGTCTTATAAAAATTCACCATCAAACCATAAGCCGTGTAGCGCTGTGTGCCTGGAGGCATCATTTCTTTTAAACCCATCACACCGATGATGCAAGGGTGCCATTCTTTTTTAGCACTCGCTATGGAGTCTTTCTTAAACTGCATGTTTTTGTTTCCAAACACATAACCAACACCAAGGTTGATGCTCGCCATGTTCAAACCAAGGTTAGGTGTTTTAATAGCACCGTTCGAAGCATGACTTAAACCAACACCTGCATCCAATCTCCACGATTTTGATAACGCTACTTCTGTATTCAGGCGTAAATTAACAAAAGCATTAACATGCGAACCGATGGCATTTTCCTGATGATTAGTTATTCTGTCGAATGGACGGGTGATGTAACACAAGCCTAAACCCAAACGAAGATTTAAACTCATTCTTTTACTAAGTTTATTCAATCGAATATTGGTATAAGGATAAAGGGCTTCTAATGTTCCTAATTGTTGAGGGTTTCCCAAATCTAGGTGCAAGGCACAAAATCCAATTTCGGGATATTTATATAGTTGATGCCAAGGTTTGCTTCCATCTGTTTTATAAACATAATTCAATTCTGTGCCAAAAAGATGGCCTTTAATCAAATGTGTCATATTGCTATGATGAGCAATAGCAAATCCAGTTTGACCTTGTACCGACAAAACAAAATCCTTGGAAGGGGAGTCTTGAGCCTGCAATATTAAAGAAACAAGAATAAAAATAGAAAGGATAATTAATTTAAATTGTCGAACCACTGTTAAATAAAAAAAATATTAATTGCTTACGCTGATAAGGCGCACAAAATTATTAAAATTATTGGCATACACTAAACCAATACAACTACATTTGTGTTTCAAATATTAAAAACGAATGGAAGAGAAATTAAAAGCCTTTGAACGATTACTAAAAATAATGGACGATTTGCGCGAACAATGTCCATGGGATAAAAAACAAACCATCGAAAGTTTGCGACATCTTACTATTGAAGAGACGTATGAATTAGCAGATGCCATCATGGATAAAGATATGACCAATATTAAAAAAGAATTGGGCGACATTCTCTTGCATATTGTTTTCTACGCACGTATTGCTTCCGAAACAAATGACTTTACCATCACCGATGTGATTAATTCGCTTTGCGAAAAATTAATTCATCGTCACCCTCATATTTATGGAGATGTAAAAGTGAATAACGAAGAGGATGTAAAACAAAACTGGGAAAAACTTAAATTGAAAGAAGGTAATAAATCGGTGTTAGGTGGTGTACCTGTCTCGTTACCTTCGTTAATTAAAGCATCTCGTATACAAGAAAAGGCTCGTGCTGTTGGTTTCGATTGGGAAAATCCAGGACAAGTATGGGAGAAGGTTCAAGAGGAAATAAACGAACTAAGGCACGAAGTTGAGTCGAACGCTCCTCTCGATAAAATAGAGGATGAGTTTGGTGATGTGCTGTTCTCGCTGATCAACTATGCACGGTTCGCAAATATCAATCCTGAAGCAGCCTTAGAGAAAACGAATAAAAAGTTTATTAAACGCTTTCAATACTTAGAAGCAGGAGCTGCTAAGGCCGGAAAACAACTTAGTGATATGACCTTAGCAGAAATGGATATCTACTGGAACGAAGCCAAAAAACTATCGTAACCAATAATAATGAATTTTCTCTCTCACCTTTATCTCGCAGGCAATTCCGAAGGCTTAATCATTGGTAATTACATTGCCGATTCGGTGAAGGGTAGTCAGTTCAATAATTTTTCGAAAGAGATACAACAAGGAATTCTTCTGCATCGAAAAATTGATACGTTCACCGATTCTCATCCCATGGTGGAACAAAGTAAACAGCGATTGCGTGAGAAGTATAAAAAATATGCAGGCGTTATTGTTGATATATATTACGATCATTATTTGGCTATCAATTGGAATCAATATTCTAATCAAGAGTTGGAAAGTTTTGTGACGGATATTTATGTCATCATCAATTCAAACCACTCATTACTTCCCGAAAAATCGGTATTGTTTACTAAATATATGCTCGAACATAATATACTTGTGGGATATTCTAATTTAGAAGGGATAGATCGTGTGCTAAGGGGAATGGCAAGAAGAACTTCATTCGAATCGAATATGGAGAATGCTATCGATGACTTAAAGGAACATTTCGATTTATTTGAAAATGAGTTCAAAATATTCTTTCCCGAACTTCAGAATTTTGTATCGAAAGAAATTCAAAACTCGTATAAATAATTTTAAAGGCTCATTATTTCCCTTAGTCTTGCCGCTTGTCTTCGCGAGAGTTCTATTTTTTCTCCCCCCCTTAAGGTTACCATTAAACCTCCACTGAACCAATTTTCAATTTCTTCTACCCATTTAAGGTTGATGATAAACCTACGGCTGGCTCTGAAAAATGTTCTGCTATCCAATCGGTCTTCCAGGTTGTTTAACGAACGTAAAATAAGTGGTCTGTTGTTATCAAAATGCACTCTGACATAATTTCCTTCCGATTCAAGAAGACGAACATCACTCAGCTTTACGAACCAACATTTATCCCCATCTTTCACAAACACTTGATCCTTGTCTGATAATAAGTAGGTAGGAGCATTCACATCACTATTTTCTAATCCTTCTTTGTTTAATATTTTTTTCACTGTCTCCGCCAAACGGGTAGGTTGAATTGGCTTCAATAAATAATCTAAGGCATTCACTTCGAAGGCTCGTATGGCATACTCGTCATAAGCAGTAACAAAAACCACTTCGGGCACCCCACTAATCTCTTCTAATAATTCAAATCCGTTTTTTCCAGGCATTTGGATGTCTAAAAATAATACATCAGGTTTTAGCAACAAAATAGCTTCCTTTGCTTTTTCAGCATTTGCCGCTTCTGCTACCACTTCTATTTCTGGATAGGCCATCAATAGGTTTTTGAGCTCTTGTCGGGCTAGTCGTTCATCATCAATGATTATCGCTTTCATAACTAATTATTTTTTTAGGTATTATCAATTCGGTTAATACTACATTCTTTTTTTCGTTTTGTATTGTCAACGAAGCTTCTTTGCCATAAAGTAAGAGTAAACGCTGACGAGTGTTTTTTATACCAAAACCTGAATCGGTTTCAATGCTATCTTTTAATTCTCCACTGTTCCTGATTTTAATGATTAATTTGTCATTTTCTACTGCAGTTTCTAGTTCAAGTATTCCTCCTTCTGTGAGTTTCGAAATGCCGTGTTTTATTCCATTCTCCACAAGTGTTTGTATCATCAACGGAGGTAATTCAAATTCAGAACTCTTCGCATTTAATTCCATTCTTATACTCAATCGTTCTTCATATCGTATCGACTCCAAAGCAAGATAATCATTTACAATTTTCATTTCTTCTTCAAACGAAATCACTTTGTTTTTCCCCATCTGCAATGTGTTTCGAAGCAGGTTGCTGAGTTGAGTTACAGCTTCTTTGGCCTTTAAGGGTTCTTCGTCTATCAATGCTCGTATGCTGTTCATAGCATTGAACATAAAATGTGGATTGAGTTGAGATTTTAATTTGTTCAATTCAATTTCATTAATTGAAGCTTGCCATTTGAAATTTTCGATTTCAGCTTTTTTATAGTTCTGGATAAAATGAAACAGAAAATAAATAAGCGACCAGAAAAAATAAACAAAGGCCAGATTTAATACTCCAGATGCAATAATGACATTATTCAAGTGTTTGTTGCCAGCTATGTTTAATAATGATTCGAGCCCGAATTGTCCATAATCGTGCAAGGTGGCAATGAGGATGGAGGAAAGTATCACTAGAGGAATAACTAAGAGCGTTTTTAGTCTTAGCCAACCGAGCTGAAGAATGAGGTTTCGGTAAAGATGAGAAATGACAACACCGAAGGAGAAAAGAAAAAATTGACTATAGGCAAAACTAAAGGTGAGTGTACCATCTAGTTTTGCAAATAAACATTGTAACAGAACAAACGTCATCCACCCACCAAACTGACAAATCCAATAAAGATTTCTTTTAGTCATGATTCGAGAATGATTGTTTATTTTAAATGAATAAATAAGGGAATGGCTGCTACGGTGCCATTCCCTTTGTTGAAATAAACTTACTATAAGTTGATATAGTTATTAAATTTCGATACAAGATAACAACCAATTCAAATTGCAAATGATAAATTTACACAAGAGGCAAATAATCGATATTAACGGTAAAAATGATTATGATTCATTAACAGTGATTTTCTCAATCACATCTCCTTGACGAATTTGGTCAACAATTTCAATACCCGAAACTACTTTACCAAAGCAAGTATGATTCCTGTCTAAATGCGCTGTTTGATTTCTATCAAGTACGATAAAAAACTGTGAACCCCCTGTATCTCTTCCTGCATGTGCCATTGAAAGTACACCTTTGTCGTGATATTGGTTGTCACCTGTTAATTCACATTTTATTTTGTATCCTGGTCCACCTGTCCCTGTCCCATTAGGGCATCCGCCTTGAACCACAAATCCAGGAATCACCCTGTGAAATGTTAATCCATCGTAAAACCCTTTTTTTGCTAAGTCGCAAAAGTTTTTAACTGTTCCAGGAGCATCTTTTTCATAAAACTCCACTTTCATTGTGCCTTTGGCTGTTACTATTTCTGCTTTCATTATTTTATTATTTAAGGGTGCAAAGATAAACGAAGTTTTGAGTTAATTATTCAATCAACAATAATGAATTATCAATGAGAGTTTCAATTCATTAAAAAAATGACCTACCTCATGTTCAGTGAATTACTTTCAAAAAACTATTATTAATTTAACTTTCGAATTCCTATTTCTTTTATAATTTAGCACCCAATAAATTTCTAACACTTTAAATTCATAATAAAATGAAAGTAACAATAGTAGGAGCAGGAAATGTAGGAGCAACCTGTGCCGATGTAATATCTTTTCGTAAGATAGCTTCAGAAGTAGTATTATTAGACATCAGAGAAAACTTTGCAGAAGGTAAAGCACTTGATATGATGCAAACTGCAACATTAATTGGTTTTAACACTGCAGTGAGTGGAAGCACCAATGATTACGCAAAAACCGCGAATAGCGATGTGGTTGTGATAACTAGTGGAGTGCCCCGCAAGCCTGGTATGACTAGAGAAGAACTAATTGGCATTAATGCTGGTATTGTGAAAGGTGTTACGGAAAGTGTCTTGAAACATTCACCAAATGCAATTATCATAGTAGTAAGTAACCCAATGGATACAATGACTTATCTTGCTTTGAAAGAAAGTAAGTTGCCTAAAAATAGGATCATTGGAATGGGAGGTATTTTGGATAGCGCACGTTTCAAATGTTATCTATCATTGGCAATGAAGGCTTCTGCTAATGATATTGAAGGAATGGTAATCGGTGGACACGGAGATACTACAATGATTCCTCTAACTCGTTTATCCTCGTACAAAGGTATTCCTGTATCTCAGTTTTTGAATGCTGATGGATTAAAGAAAGTTGCAGCTGACACAATGGTAGGAGGTGCTACTTTAACGGGGATGTTAGGAACTTCTGCTTGGTATGCTCCAGGAGCGGCTGTTGCTGCTTTGGTTGATAGTATACTAAATGATCAGAAAAAATTATTCCCTTGCTGCGTTTATTTAGATGGCGAATATGGCCAAAAAGATATCTGCCTTGGAGTTCCAGTAGTTATAGGCAATAATGGTTGGGAAAAAATTGTCGACATCAATTTGAATGATGAAGAAAAAGCTGCGTTTAACAAAAGTGCTGATGCAGTAAGAAATATGAATAATATTTTGAGTACGATTGCCATTTAATCTAATCAAGAGCAATTAAAAGCGTATGCTTTTCTCGAAAAGTATACGCTTTTTTTATACACATATTGTCCATTATGAAATCAAAATTACCATTAAAAATTGTCACCATCGCACCTGATAGTTTCCATTTGATGCTAAAAGTTAAAATTAATGGCAGGGTAGCAAATCTAGTGTTAGATACAGGGGCTTCACATTCAGCTCTTGATTTATCTAGGATAAGTAAATTTGCAAATAGAAAAGAATTAATCAAAAATTCAGATAAAACTACTGGGCTCGGTACCAATACAATAGAAAGTCATGTTCTGACAATCAAAAAAATGAAATTAGGGGACATTTGTCTGTTTGAATACGAAGCGGTAATTGTTGATTTGTCTCACATTAATAAAACATATGAATCACGAAATCTGCCACAAATTGATGGAGTTTTGGGTTCTGACATTCTTCTTTATTTGAATGCCAAGATAGACTATGGAAAAAAAATGCTATCCCTTAAAATAAAGTAGTCTACTATACAGTTTTTTCTTTTACTATTGTTGCGAAAGTGTTATTGCAGGAATCTTTTTTCCCAAAAAGTCGATATCTGTTTCGTGCAACAACGTTGTACAAACCATCACGAAAAATGCGTGGTACAAATATTAGAACATATAAAAAAGGATACAACCTATTCAACTTTCTTGAAATTCGAAGGGCTGCAGTTGATTTAGCGTAAATCAAATCGTTTTCAATCAAGATTAATCCAGCCATCGTTCTTTCTTCTATTTTGTATTTGGATAATAATTCAGCTGCTTCTTCCGATTGAATGGGTATAAATAAAAAATAATCAGAATTATCTCGATTGATTATAAAATTTATTAGTGAGTTGCATAAATTGCAAATTCCATCAAATAGAATAATTCCCTTGTTTTCGTATTTACTATTCATTAGTGGCGAATACCAATTTCGTAGGGGTCAACTGAAACTTCTACTTTTTTATCACTTCCTGATGTAGTTTTGAGTAATTGATGTGTATTCATATCTAAAAAAGTAACATATCCATTCTTTCCACCACATACAGCAGTGTGGTGAGGAGATGGTCCTCCGGCTGATACATTTCTATTTGCAATAAAAACAAGTTCTTTTTCGTCATCCACTTCTATACCGTGGGGTTGATGACCAGTGTAGATAGGTGACCATGAAACCTGGGAATTAGTTGCAATGTCAATTATAGCCAAGCTTCCTCGCTTTCCGGGGAATGAGGAGATATCATCTTCACAAGTTACAAATAGTAAATTGTTAGTTTCCGAAATTTCCATTTCTGTAGGTGATGCGCCAACGGGAATGGCGGTGATGAATACATCATTGCTCGACATCACCCGCACTTCTGAAGTGCCTTGACAGGTGACAAAATATTTGGAGCCATCAGGTGAAAAAATAACCTGATGAGAATTAAGAGAAGTTGAAGGAGGAGTAGAAAATAAATTAGGTTCAGTGTAATCAAAATAATTAGCTATTGGTGAAAGCTGTATTTTATAGATATTGCTGCTTCCTACTTGTTGTGTAACATAAAGAAAATTCCCATCTGGACTGACTGTACAACCATGAGGGTTGTTAAACCCAATATTGTGAGATACAGACATGGTTGTTAAGTCAACCACCGCTACATCAGCATTATTTTCATAGTCGATTAGATAGGCTTTGTTCCCATCGTTAGAAAATGTGAAGGTGTTCCATGCACGCTGCATTGGCCCTAAAAAAGCTTGACTAACTAATTCGTCTGTTGCGGTACTGAATTTTTGGAAATATTGGCCAGATGTAAAAAGCACATACCAAAATTTACCATCTGGCGATACTTGAATATCGTGAGGTGACTCAATTGCTCCAGATGTTCCTATATTGATGTAACGCATGGGTAACAATGTTTCGGTATCGAATACAGTTACAACATCACAACCTTGATTAGCTATGTAAAATTTTTTTCGTTTAGGATTATCAGAAAACTTAACAAATCCGTTGTCGTTCGGAGCTCCTGCATCTATCCATTTTTCAACCAATGAAACATCATCATGAGACAATGGGGTTTTATTGTAAGGCATCACAGGATTTAGTGTGAATCCTAAATCGGGATAAGTATTGATATAATAACAAGCAATGCTAAAGTCATGACGGTAAGGAATTACGGAAGCGCTTGTTCTTCCTCCTTCAAATAATTTATCCCATGTTTCCATCGAGAGTCCACCTGCAGCTTCTTTACTGGTTTCGTTATGACATCCAGTGCCTGCACATTTTGTCACTATTATTTTCCCAATGTCGTTGGGATAACCTTTGTAATCTGGTTGAGCCTTATCATACCTACAAGAAGTATCAAAACAACTTATCGAAATTATGAACGATAAGAAAATGAAATTCGATTTTTTGTTTGTCATGATAAAAAGCTTACATCTAATTATTCAGTTACTGGTACATCCGTGGTTGCAGACTTATTATACTTCAATTTTATCGCAACTCCGCCAGACACGGTAGCGAAAATGGCATCATCATAACCTACACCATACAAATAATAGTTCCCTTTTCTGAGATTATCAAACTGATATTTCGCATTGGCGTCAGCTGTTGTGTGATCATCGTAAGAACTTACATTAGTTCCTGGAAAATCAGTAGCTCCGTATTTAATGTATACAATGGCGTTTGGTATTGGTTTTGAATGATGGTATACTGTTCCATCAATACTTGATTTTCCTCCAATACCTTCTTTATGGCAAGAGTAAAACAATAGCGAAATAGTTACTAAATAAAGGCAACTGATTTTAAAATTACTTTTCATTGGTTTATTAATAAGGTTCGAGTTGATAACATTATATTTGCTTTTAAATTGTACATCTTACACCCTAAAGCCAATGATAAGAACATCATCAACTTGTTCAAGACTTCCTTTCCATTCCAAAAAAGCATTATAAAGAATTTTTTCTTGTTCTTTAATTGATAATTCATAAATGGAAGCAATTAGTTTTTGAAGATTTCCTAACATGAATTTTTTACCTTTTGCACCACCAAACTGATCTGCAAAGCCATCCGAGAAGATATAGATTATGTCACCTTTCTCTAAAGGTATTTCATGATTCGTGAATTGCCTTTTCACTTCATTCTCCATCTCCAAACCCCCAATTGGGAATTTGTTTGCCTTAATCATCTCAAAAGCATCTTCTCCCGATTTGTTTTTTCGAAATATCCATAATGGTCGATTCGCTCCGGCATACTCCAGAATTGACCCATCTTCATTCAATGCACAAAGCGCAATGTCCATTCCATCGCGCCTTTCGTTATCACTATTGCTTTGTTTTAACGAACTCTTAACTCCAGCGTGAAGCTCGTTTAGAATTTCAGAAGGTTTTGTAATGTTCTTGTCAGAAACAATTTCTCCAAGAAGCGTGTTACCAACAATACTCATAAAAGCCCCAGGAACTCCATGTCCGGTGCAATCCACGGAAGCTATAAAACGTTTGTTATTTCTTTTCGAAAACCAATAAAAGTCTCCACTAACAATATCTTTGGGAAGATACAAAACAAATGCATCTTTCATTTCGTTCAAGAGGTTATTAAGTGGAGGGAGAAGAGCCTCTTGTATATTTTTTGCATATTTTATACTATCGGTAATATCATTATTTTTTAATTCGATGATTGCTTTTTGAGCTATTACCTCTTCATTTATCAACTCAACTTTTTCTTTTTCTTCTCGCAATTCGTGTGTGCGCATTTCTACTTCGTTTTCCAAAAGCACTTTGGCTTTTTGTAAATTTCGTGTATGGTTGACAACATAAAAATAGATTGAAGCAAAAATAAGCAGTACAGAAAACGCGTAGAACCACCATGTCTTCCACCAAGGAGGAAGAATCTTAAAGTGAAATGATATTGGATTTTTATTCCATAATTCATCGTTATTCATTGCCTTCAATTCAAATTTATATTCACCTGCTGGTAAAGAAGAGTACGTGGTGTTGGTTTCAGTTGTTGGAGGGTTCCATGAGTCATCTACACCGTCTAGTTTAAATTGATACTTTACATTGATAGGGTTTGTAAGGCATAGCCCAATAAAGTCAAATGTAATATGGTTCTTATCATAAGGCAAAACTAAATTTATGGGCAAGCCTGTGGCGCTATCCAAACCTGTTGAGTATTTTTTAAATACATCGTCTGCTTTTTTATAAAACAATTCTAATCCAGTGATTCTCGTTATCGCCTCTTTACTATTAATTTTTTCTTCGCGAGGGTTGTAAACTGTTGCTCCTTTTATAGTTCCAAACCACAAGTTTCCTTCATTATCTTTCATTTGAGCGTTAGCGTTGCACTCAACACCTTTGAACCCTTCATCCTGGGAATATCGTTTTATTACTATTTTATTTTGTCTATGTAATGCAGTCAAATTTATTCTGTTCAATCCTTGTCGAGTTCCAACCCATAAATTATTTCCATCAACTAAAACGATGTAAACTTTATTAGCCGACAGTCCTTTGTTTTGATCAATTAATTTGAAGGTTTTGTAATCATAATAATAAACACCCTCATCGGTACCAAACCACAAAAAACCAAAATTATCTCTTGTAACGGATAGAACTCTTTTATCAGTAAAACCGTTCGACTTGTTGAAACGCATCGCTGTTTTGTGATTGTACCTTATCACTCCATTCTCAGATCCCAACCATAAATTATTTTTTGTGTCCTCGAAAACGCTAAATATTTCTAAATCTCCCTGATCTTTTCTTAAAGAATTCACAGCATCAATCTGTACTATCTTTTTGTCTTGAAAGTAACAAATTCCATACTTGGTTCCAATCCACATTCTATTGTATTTGTCCTTAAATATCGAGTGTATTAGGTTGCTTGGAAGTCCATTTTTAGTTCCATAATTTGTGAAAGTATTGCCATCTAATACCGATAACCCATCTTTAGTGCCAAAATAAATTCTCCCAGAATTATCTTCCTCTATTGCCCTTACTGTATTATCGGCTATGGAATTCTCTCGTTTTTTGGGGTTTAAAGAAAAAGTAGTGATATTGTTTTTCTGAAGCTTAGTTACACCGCAATCTTGAAGTCCCAACCAAATGTTCCATTTTGAATCTTGAAAAAGGCTCGTTACAATTTCGCCTGGAAGACTGTCTTTTTTACTATAAGTCCTAAACTCTTCTCCAAGGAATTTAGACACTCCAGCACCTATGGTTCCAAACCATAAATTCCCTTCACGGTCTTTGATTACACACCAAACATTATTTCCTACCAAACCATTTTTTTCTTGATATTTTTTTGTTGTAAATCCGTTGTATTTTATCACCCCTTCGTTGGTAGCAAGCCACAAATTGTCTCTTTCATCAACTACCATCCCTAGAAAACCAATATTCTCTTCATGCGGAATATTGACTGATTCAACATTACCAGTCTTATTGATCTTCCTGATTCCTCCTTTTGTTCCAATATATATATCCCCTTCTTTATCTTCATTTATGGCTTTTACACTTGCGTAACTACTGCCCTTTGCAAGGTTATAGTTTGTGAATGTTTTGTCGTTAGGGTTGTATTTTATGGCTCCATACTCAACTGTTCCAAACCAAATATTGTTTTCCTTATCTTGAAAAATAACCCATACGTTAGATTTATTGAGCTTGGCATCTTGTGTGAAGGGAACTATTTTGTTGTTTATGAATTGATAGACACCTTTGGAAGTTCCAAGCCAAACAATACCATTATTATCCTCAGCAACTTTTAAAATTCGATTGCTTTTGAGCCCGTCCTTTTCAGTAAAATTCTTGAACTTAAATCCATTATATATACTTAATCCGCCATTGGTACCAAAAAGTAAATTCCCATTTTTGAGTTCAGTTATGGAGTACACAACATTATTTACCAAACTGTCATTCTCGGTGATGTTTTCAAATTTGTTTCCATCGTATTTGCTCACTCCACCACCATTTGTCCCGAACCAAATGTTTCCAAATCTGTCCTGACACATTGATAATATTTGCGATTGGGCTAGACCATCCTCAAGGCCATAATTTCTGAAATCATAAGTTTGAGCATGAGAGTATTTTTCTGTCGCCAGACAGAGAATAAGTAGCAGTATTTTAAAAATGGATTTCAAATCGGTGATAAAGGTATAAAAAAAGTAGCATTTTAATTAAATCAATTATTATAACACTTTTAAGATACACCGATTGCTTAATTTCGAGTTCTGCGAATTACTAACTATAATTGGTTGGAATTAATAAATGCCAAAACCTCAAAATACATACTCTTGTGAGAAAAGTAATTCCTATGACCTTAGAACTTCTTATTGTAGTTGATAATGTTAAGATAATTTTAAGTTAACACAGACTAAAGAACAAAACAGCAATTTTACAGCGCCCAATAAAAATACTAAGATGAGCTTTCGATATAAAATTTTATTAGTTGATGACGAACAGGATATCCTCGAATTTCTTTCCTACAATTTAAAAAAGGAGGGGTATGATGTATATACCGCCCTTAATGGGAAACAAGCGGTAGAAGTAGCCAAAAAAGAACATCCTCATCTAATTGTGTTGGATGTGATGATGCCAGGAATGGATGGTATTGAAACTTGTCGAGAGATCAGAGAATTGCCTGAAAATAATAATGTGTTAATAGCATTTCTTACTGCAAGAAATGAAGACTATTCTCAGATTGCAGGTTTTGATGTGGGCGCTGATGATTATATCAATAAGCCTATTAAGCCTAGAGTATTGAGTAGTCGAATTAAAGCCTTGTTGAGAAGAGGGGTGATTGCAGATCAAGTAAGCCCAGAAAAAGTAGATTTAGGAGGAATCAGAATTGATAGAGAAAGATACGTAATCTTTAAAGATGAAAAAGAAATAAGTTTACCCAAAAAAGAATTTGAATTGTTGGCGTTACTTGCGTCAAAACCAGGAAAAGTTTTTACTCGAGAGATTATTTTAGATAAAGTTTGGGGAGGAGATGTGGTGGTTGGAGATAGAACGATTGATGTGCATGTTCGTAAACTTCGTGAGAAACTTGGAGATGATTATATCAAAACTGTAAAGGGAATTGGATATAAGTTTGAATTTTAATTGTTAATATTGTCCAACTGTTTATTTAGAAAACAGTAAATATTTTTAACAATAAAACAATGAATATTCTAATTCTTGGCTCGGGTGGGCGAGAACAGGCATTTGCTTGGAAATTGTCGCAAAGCACAAAATGCAAAAGCCTTTATATAGCCCCCGGAAATGCTGGCACCTTAGCATTTGGGACAAACCTTTGTATTTCACCAATTGATTTCCCCTCAGTAAAAAATGCTGTGTTAAAGCATAACATCACCATGGTGATTGTTGGTCCAGAAGATCCTTTAGTAAATGGAATTCATGATTTTTTTCTCGGAGATAATGAGTTAAAACACATCCCTATTATTGGCCCACAAAAAGATGGAGCACTTCTAGAGGGGAGCAAAGATTTTTCGAAACAATTTATGTTGCGTCATAAAATCCCTACCGCTCAATACCAATCATTCACTAAAGAAACGCTTTCGGATGGGCTTTCCTTTTTAGAAACATTAAATCCTCCTTATGTGTTAAAAGCGGATGGTTTGGCTGCAGGTAAAGGAGTTGTAATACCCACCACTCTTCCTGAAGCAAAAAAGGAACTCACCGAAATGCTAGCAAATGCCAAATTTGGTAATGCATCTGCCAAGGTGGTAATCGAAGAGTTTTTAAAGGGAATTGAACTTTCCGTATTTGTGTTAACCGATGGAAACTCTTACAAAATACTTCCTGCAGCTAAAGATTATAAGCGAATCGGAGAGAATGATACTGGTTTGAATACTGGAGGAATGGGAGCCATCTCACCAGTTCCCTTTGCGGATGAAGCATTTATTAAAAAGGTAGAACAACAAGTAATAATTCCTACAATCAATGGATTGAAGCACGAGGGAATAAACTACAAAGGGTTTATTTTTATTGGATTGATGAATGTTAATGGAAATCCTCAAGTGATAGAGTACAATGTTCGTATGGGGGATCCAGAAACGGAAGTAGTGATACCAAGAATAAAATCTGATTTGATGGATTTATTTATTGGTGTAGCTAACGGGAAATTGAATGAGGTAAATATGGAAATTGATGAACGATTTGCCACAACTGTTATGCTTGTGGCTGGCGGTTATCCCGAAGATTATAAAAAAGGAAACATAATAACGGGATTGGAGAAGGTGGAAGGAAGTCTCGTTTTTCATTCAGGAACTATTGTAAATGAAACTGATGATAAACAACAGCATGTGGTTACAAACGGAGGACGGGTATTAGCAATTACCTCTTATGGAAATACCATGGATGAAGCCTTACAAATCTCGTTTTCGAATGCTGAAAGAATTAATTATGACGGAAAATACTATCGAAAAGATATAGGTAAAGATTTGAAATCATACTATAGCAAAGCGTAGTAGATTTTTATTACCTTTGCCCCGCGTTCTTTATATACTTATCACGAAAGGTGGAGGGACTTGCCCTGTGAAACCTTAGCAACCGCAATATGTTGAAATTTATTCAACAAGTTTTGTATGGTGCTAATTCTTGTTCTACAGCAATGTGGAAATAGATAAGTCAGAGTAATTTTTTAAATAGCAATAAATATTAAAATTATATTCTCCTCTGACTGTAAAAAGTTGGAGGAGATTTTTTTTGTACATACATGAAAGACATTAGAAAAGATTTAGAAAAAAGAGTTCTGGTAATTGATGGTGCAATGGGCACCATGATTCAGCAATATAAGCTGGAAGAAAAAGATTATCGCGGAAAACGATTTGCCGACTGGCACAAAGATGTGAAAGGTAATAATGATTTGCTGTCGATTACACAGCCTCAAGTTATCAAAGCTATTCATAAAGAATATCTGAAAGCTGGTGCAGATATTATCGAAACCAATACATTCAGCGGTACCACCATTGCTATGGCCGATTACGACATGCAGGAACTGGTGTACGAATTAAACTACGAGTCGGCAAAGATTGCTAAGGAAGCCATTGATGAATTTAATAATGAAAATCAAAATGCCGAACTTCGAAACCCTAAGTATGTAGCGGGTTCAATAGGGCCAACCAACAGAACACTTTCTCTTTCGCCCGATGTTAACGACCCGGGCTATCGTGCAGTTACCTTTGATGAAATGGTTATTGCATACACCGAACAGGTGAAAGGCTTGATAGATGGTGGTGCAGATTTGTTGCTGATTGAAACCATATTTGATACACTCAATGCTAAGGCCGCATTGTTTGCCATCCAAAATTATTGCGAAAAGATAAATCGTAAAATGCCGGTGATGATTTCGGGAACCATTACCGATGCCAGTGGCCGTACGCTTTCCGGACAAACTGCCGAAGCATTTTTGAATTCTGTTTCTCATGTCGACTTGTTAAG
>Ga0194047_10000736_pt1 | contig 21051 bp, 19 predicted proteins | sample JunL225m_MetaG_2_FD_160070 | JGI IMG/M metagenome (GOLD analysis project Ga0194047, IMG submission 160070) | Anoxic zone freshwater microbial communities from boreal shield lake in IISD Experimental Lakes Area, Ontario, Canada - Jun2016-L221-5m | ecosystem: Environmental > Aquatic > Freshwater... | reverse complement strand
ACCATACTATCCACCACATACACCGCTTCAAAGCGTTGCAATAACTCCAAAGCCACTGGTTGTGCCGCTACTATCTGGTTAATCGCTTTATCCACCACCCTTAACAGCAGTTCCGCGGCTTGGGGGGTGAAGCGTTGTTCTAATGCTTGGGGGCTAATCCCCTGTGACAGACTGGCTAAAGTGCGACTTAGTTCACCCAAACTCGCTTCTGGCTTTTGTAACCAGCTAAACACCAAGCTTTGTACAAATCCTGCCCCACTCAGTTTGACTTGTCTTTGGATGAAGCCACTTTGTCGAGCCGCTTGATTACTATATTCTCCCAGCAGATATTGCAAGGTTTCGGCTAGTTGGGTAAAATCCATCTTGAAAACTCCTTTGGTCTAAGATATTTGGGTAAACTTATTTTGCCAGAGGAGTTCTCTTTTGTCACCATTTTTCGCTAACTTCTTTGTTTCCCTCTCTTTTCCCTTAGCTTGATGCTTATGAGGCGACGCTTGAGTCGCCCTTCCTCCGTTGCCTCAACCCCATGAGATTTGCGCGATGCGCCCATACAAAATCACCTTGCGCCCCTTTGAGAACCGTTTTAAAGAAGCAACGGATCCGCTGGGTGTGCTGGCGATGTTACATGAAACTCCGCTATCATACACACTATCGAAAGATCCAACCCATATTTCAGCAGCGAGAGATTTAGAAGTTCTCTTACCATATTATCCATACGACAAAGTTCTTTCACGCAATTATCCATACTATACAACCGATGTGAAATCTATATAAAATAAATAAAAGGAACAGCGAAATTTAGGAATAATTATATCGTAACTCAAGTTGGTAAATAAAGATTAATAAAGGTAAAATATTGTACATGTTTAAAATAAGTTTGATAAATATTTGACAATCGAACTCAAAATATGATAATATCATCTATAGATGCATGAGCTATGAGTTAAGGCAACACCCTTAAGGGCTACCACGTCTGCAAGTTTACAAACCGCAAAAATTCACTACGAATTCCCTCCATTATCGTGGCAATATTAGCACGAAAAAGAGGTTGGTATTGGTTTTTGTTTGCCTAGAAACTTGACATGGGTAGGGCTTTAGCTTCCGGCTACAAACATCTATGCGTTAATAGTAGTTGCTGTACCCGATCGTGCTGTACCAGATCTAGCACGTAGTACACAGATGTAAGAAAGGGAGGAAGTCTCCGGTGAGAACAACAGGTAAGGTTAAGTGGTTTAATGATGCCAAGGGTTATGGATTTATTGAACGCCCCGGTCTCGAAGACGTGTTTGTTCACTTTTCCGCTATCCAAATGGAAGGGTTTAAGACCTTAACTGAGGGTCAGGAAGTCGAGTTTGATATTGAGAACTCCGGCAAAGGTCCTCAGGCGGTCAGCGTATCCCTACCTTCGAGGCAAACCCAGTTAACCTAATTCGTGCTAGCTAGGCTGGTGTTGAAAGCAGTTGCGGGATTTTAAGAACATTCCATTTAAATATGGCAAGAGGCGTGGGAAACCACGCTTCTTTTGCTTTTATATTATAGTATGGGCAAGCGTTCGCGCATTTCCAGATGCTCTTTGCACTCCCAGTTAGCTTCTACCACTTTGCCGTTTTCCAGCGCTACCCACGCAAAAGCCCCCGTAGGGGGATTGACGAAATGCTTTAGTTCTCCCAAATCCATGCCCTTGAAATAGGTAGTAAGGCAATAGAAGATATAGCCATGCGTGGAAAGCAGCGCTTTCTGGTAAGGGCTTTTTAATAATTCTTCTGCCAACTTGGTTACGCGCTTCCAAACCTCACGCGGTTGCTCATTGATAGGCTCGCTCAGAGACGGTTCGCCTTTAATTTCAACTTGCCCAATTTGGCGGCTTACCAGCGTGGCAGTTTGAACCGCACGCGGCAGAGGAGAGGTAAGGTAAAGCCCGAACGGGGCATGTTGCGCCAACCCTTGCCCCAACATCAGCGACTCCTGTATTCCGCGCTCGGTCAGCATAACCCGATATTGATTATTGCCGTAAGAGCCGTTAACTGCCGAAATGCTAGTTTGTCCGTGTCTGTGGTAATAAATATACTTCAGCAAAATAATACCTCGTTATTAATTATTTATTGTTTGCGCCTATATCGTAGCCGGTAAGTTCAACATAGCCAGAACCGGTAATGGGTTTGCCGTCCTTCGTACCGCTTATATCGGTGTCGCCTTCCCAATAGACTACCGCAGTAGTTTTGCGGGTGTCAAGTTCCTGATTCGGGAGAACCGGCTTGTAATTAAGAGTCATAGCGGGGATACCGGGCTTTTCCTTCACGGTGATAGCCCAACCGCTGGGCCATTTTACTCCCGTAGCATTGCTTACCCATTCTCCATTAGCTTTAATGGTCAGGTCGCTGGTTTCAAGGTCGTAAATTTTGTGCGGTTGGTTGGGCGTGCATGCGTCCTTGCAAGGCGGGACATAAGTTCCAAATACTTGAATCAGATTATTATTCTTGTCGCGTAGATTGTAGAACATAAGCTCGCTGCCATCGTTTAGTTGTGCGCTAAACCAATCCCAACCTCCCGCCAACGGCAAAAAATTACCCCACTGCTTATCAAACCACATTTGCCCGCTTGAAATTTGCTTTGCCGTACCGCCCACGCTGATTGTGCCGCTTACTGACATGCGGGGGCGCGAATAATAGTAGGATGCGCCCGCCGGTCCGTAAGAAAATTGCCCCCCGCCGTGTAACGCTATTCCCTTCGTATCGTTTACGGTCAGGTCTATAGCGTAGCTGCCATCATCCATCGCGGCTTTCAGGCTGTCTTTCCCGCCTATCCCTTGCATCGTCCAATCGGCTTTTTGCGCGGCATTAACTTTAAGGTTGAAGCCTTCGCTACCACCCGCCTTAAAGGAGTCTGAAATGCTGATGCGCTGCTCATATTTGAATGCGCCGGATTGCACATTTGTAATAGCAAAGTGAGAAGCGTAAGCTGCCGGAAAGTTGGAGCGCAGCCCCTGAAAGATTACGAACTCCACCCCGTATTGCTGCCCATCGGCGGTTTTAATACGTCCGGTGTAGTACCACCATTCGGTCAGCACATTGTGGGGGGCTTCATCTTCGGGGAACTTTACCACCGTACCGGGAACGGGTCCGGGCGTACCAACCGGAATCTCGGAGGCTTTGGCATTGGTGGAAGGGCTTGGGAAGGCTTCTTTGGTAGGGGCGTTATCTCCACACGCTACCAGCAATAAACTTGACATAACTAGAACTAAGAATAGAGCGATTTTATATTTTAGGGTTTTCATTATATATCCGTTTGAATAATCTACTACTTAACCAATGGCAATTTCTCTTGCTGTGTCGTGTTGCCGGGAACAGGCTCGAAATCTACCGATTCGAGTTTTGCCTGTGGTAGGAATTTTAGTAGCCATTTTGGGGCGTACCAGTTCCATTTTCCCAGCAATTGCATTGTAGCCGGAACCAATAACGCTCTTACTATTGTAGCATCTACGCCAACCGCTATGGCAACTCCCAACCCCAACATCTTCACCAAAACCATATCCGCGGTGACAAAGGAAAGTGATACCAATACCACAATCAGGGCGGCGCTGGTTATAATCTTCCCGCTGCGTTGCATCCCAAGCGCAACACTGGCAGCGTTATCTCCGGTGTTTTCCCAGCTTTCTTTGATGCGACTAAGCAAAAATACTTCGTAGTCCATTGAAAGCCCGAACAGAACGCAGAACATGATTATGGGGATAGTCGGCTCGATGAAGTTGAGAGGCTTGAAATTCAGGATATTGCTAAAATTCCCTTCTTGAAAGACAAACACCAACATCCCGTAGCTGGCGACAATGCTCAGCGCGTTCATAACGATAGCTTTGAGCGGTAGTAACACCGAGCGGAAAAGTATTACCAACGCCGTATAGGTGGCAAATACAATGAATAGAGCGGCGTAAGGAAAAGCCCCGTACAAGCTGTTTACCACGTCAATTACACCCGCCGTAGAGCCGGACACCATGACGCTCATCCCGTTACCGATTTGGCTATTGCGAATTTTCTCGACTAAGGCGCGGCTTTCCGGCGAATTGGAAGAGAATTTGCTGTAAACCAAAATCAGCGTGGTATCGCCCTTTGCAAATTGGGCGGCATAATCTCGCAGAAAGGTATCGCGAATTGCGTTCACATTGGCGTAGATAATCTGGTATTGGTCGCGATTCAGGCGCGGTTCAATTGTGACAATGCTATCCACTCGGTCAACGCGAAGGTCTTGCTTTATCAAGTTGGCAAACTCGTAAAGGTAGTAAATATTACCCGGCTCAAGAATATTGCCCTTTGGCGTTTGCACAGTAATCAGAATTGGGTTCGCCTCGTTCTCGTTAAAATCCTTTCGTAACGTATCAAATACTTGGCGGCTTTGAACGCTATCAGGCAAAATAGAAGGGTCAGGGCTGTTAAAAATTACGCTCAAGAACGGTATGCCCAGTATCAGCAAACCGCTAAGGGTTGCTACAAAAATTAGGATAGGGCGGCGCATTACCAACCGCGATAACTTAGCCCAGAAACCGGAGCGTTCATCTAGATTTCGCCCTCGTTTCGCCAGTCCTGATACCGGAAGGGCATTTATGCGCGTTCCAATGATGGCGAGGATTGCGGGGAGCAGCGTGATTGCCGCCATAACCGAGACAAATACCACCACTATCCCACCGATAGCCACCGAAACCAACAGGTTGATGCGAAACACGAACAGGGCGCACAAGCCGATTAGAACGGTCAAACCGCTATAAGTAACCGCTTGCCCGGCGGTAGCAAGGGCAATAGCAACTGCTTCTTCGGCGCTTCTGCCCCGAAAAATCTCTTCTCGGAAACGACTGGTCAGGAATAGGGCGTAATCCAACCCTAAGCCTAACCCTAAAAGGGTTGCCAGATTTAGGGTAAAGATTGAAAGCTCGGTGAGGTTCGCCAACCCGAACAGCGATGCCAGAATCACCACTACGCCCATACCCCCAACTAGAACCGGCAGCGCGGCAGCTACTACCGACCCGAAAACAAAGAGCAACGCCAGTATTGCTATGGGGATAGCCACAACTTCGGCGCGATAGAGGTCGCTCTGGCTCACCTTTTCAACATCGGCATAATAGGCAGGTCCGCCGCCAATCTGCATTTTCAGGGTCGGCGGTTGCTTAAGCACATTCATAAATTCGGGTAGTGCTTTGGCGGCGGCTTCTCCATCCGAACTCACCTGCACCAAAATATAAGCAGTTTTGCCATCATTGGAAATTTGGCGCGGATTGGATACGAAATCTATTAGGTCAATTGGTAGGCTGAATTTCTGTTTAAGCTCGGAAACAGCGAACTGCGCTTCTTGGATGAAGCGTGGGTCTTTGGCGTTGAGAGTGTCGCTTTCAAACATCAGAATGATGCTGCTGGCGCTGTAATTTAACTTGTCTGCCAGCAATTGTGCGCTGCGGGCGCTTTCGGTGGTAGGGTCTGAAAACCCGCCAATTTTAAGAGGTTCGATAACTCTAGCGGTAAAGGGTAAAGAGGCGGCAACTACCACCAACCAAAACCCCACAAACCACCAGCGATTTCTGTATATAAATTTGCCAAATCTATAGTACATTGTGTTTTATTCCATATTTTGCATTTTTCCACCAAATACTTAGACAAATATTATACCACTCTACGAGATTTAATCTTGTGAATATTCAGAGAATGTATGATATTTTCCACCCTACAAAACTGTAATAAACAAATAATTAGATACTGGCTATAATATTAATAAATATATTTAGATTCTACATTTGGCATTTAGATACAGGGTATTAACTTGAGAGCTTTTAAGACTTTGTAAAAGGGTAAATAGGAAAAAACAGCAGATATTATTCTCGATAAATGGCTTTATCCCTTTGCAATAGGCAAATCGCTCTTATTTAATCTAAGCGTTAATCTTTATATAACCATTCAAGCTAGGTCAATTGCAAGAGGCGTTTTGGGGTTATAACTAGGGCATCCTTCCACCCATTCCCAACTTTGCAACTGCTCTGCCATATAGAATGGTCGGTATATTGTGCTACCAAAATAGAGTTGGGTAAAAAACTGGGGTAAAAATTATGATAGGGTGTGTTGATAGAAATGGTTCTTTTAAAGACTATAAACGGTATAGAAGCGCTTCCGCCGATTTTAGAGATGATGAGCAGTTTATTTATTTTGAGATAAATGCGTTGGGGGATGGCGGGCATAAAATAACCAAGCTTGAGGTCTATCAAAAAGCGGTTAATTTCGAGATAGAACCGCGTGATTGCCCGGATTATTTGTTAAAGGTGTCTTGCACTTCCGAATATCCGAAAATCGCGCCACACTTAGCGGTTATAGAAAAAGCCAGCGGTAAACCTACCGAAGAGTACCTATCGAACGTGTTACAAGAATGGGCAAACGATTGTAACATTGCCACTCTGGTAGAAGAATTTCACTTTCAGAAATGCGTGAATATTAAGCGTAAAGCCACCCGTTCTATGCGTTCTCGCTTGTTGTTCTTCCTGTAGCCCTGAAAGGCTTAGCTAATTAAATTGCGTCACTCCCACTTTTTTTATAATTGCCAATCATTTGTCTTAAGATTTCCTAGGGCGGTTGCAAGAAACGTTTTTAGGGCGTATTGCTTCCGCTAACCTTGCGACTCCCCATTTCCGAATTTGCAACAGCCCTGTGCTTTCCAGCTAATTTCTGCAAATAAAATTTACAGTGTATAATAGTTGTACTAGAACGTTTGCTAAATTTACAATCTCGATGTATTAATTAGCGAACTTGAAAGAAATGTAGAAATGGCTATATCGCGAGACCAAAAAATATATAGCTATTCCCGTTCAGAGTGTTATAACACCCTGCTAGGTCTCTTACCCATTTTACATGTACGGGTTGAGCCTTTGCTTTCGGTTGGGCTGTCGTTGGAAGAGCATAACGCCGATAAGGGCGAAATCAAAGTCAAAACCATGCCCGTCAATACCGCTCAAACAACCGCTGTCCCTGTCAGCACGCCAAGCCAGTTTCGCTTCAAGTTTAACCTTGAGTCTTCCGGTGAAAACAAGTGTGTAGTAAAGGCGGAAGCCTCTACCGCAGGCGTAACCGATGTCGGTTTGGGGCAATTAACGTTAAGGCAGCTTTTGATAACCTTGAGCCTTGCGCTAGGCGGAAAATTGCCCTCCGGTTCTATCCCGATTTTCTTCCTCGATTTGCCTGCACCTCCCTTTGGTAGTTCGAATGCCAAGCTATATGATTTCGTAAATCGGGGGTATAACCTAGCGCGGCGCGGTCAAGCGGACGATGCAATACAAGAATGGGAAGCGGCTTTGCGGATAAACCCTCAATGCGTGGAAGTATTTTTTCACAAGGGGGTTTTGCACATGTTGTTGGATGAGCTTGAACAAGCGTGCAACGATTTCGGCGAGGTGGTGCGGCTTGAACCTCAGCATTTGCTGGCTAAGTTGTACTATGATGATATTAGTGACCGCTTCAAGAAACGCTTACTTCAACCTACCTCCCCAGTTAATATGCTTGAGGAAGCTCCTACCAAACGCGGCAACCTTGCCGGAGCAATTCCCACTTTGGGTTCTGCGCCCGGAGGTGGTCACAACCCGGTTAATGAAGAGGATGTGCCTACTAAGGTATTAAAAAGAATCTTTAATTCTAGGCTGCTTTTGAAAGGCGAGGGCGTACCAGTAACGGATTATGAAATCAAGGAGCAGCTAATTTCCATCGGTAGGCAAGAAGATAACACCATAATGATTTTGAACGGGAAGGTGTCACGCCACCACGCCCGTATCATAACCCAGAGTGGTGTTAGTAAGCTGTTGGATATGGGTAGCGCGAATGGCACATTACTGAACAGTAGGCGACTTGCTCCCGGCGAACAGGTTGATTTATATAATGGCGATTTGGTAAAGCTGGGTGACGTGGATATTACCTATATCAACCCGCAGCAGGTGGCTCGTCCGGTGGTGACAGCGCCACAATGGCGACCCGCCATTTCCCCGCAAGAACGTTTTTGGGCGCTTAATGTTCTCGGTTTGAATCCGGCTTTTACTATAACGCCCCAGCAAATAGAGTCGCAGAGTGAAGTTATGCGCCGCTTCTGGGAAGACCGGTTGCGTACAGCTTATAGTCCGCAACTGAGGACTGAGGCTGAATCGCGCCTTGCAGAGTTAGTCCGCGCCCGCATCTTGTTATTAGGAATGTAAAGAACATATTACGCTTGGAATAAAAACAAGGGGTTTAAGTTCTTTGTCTGAAAGTTTTCCTATACAGAAAGAGCCTTCCAAAACCCCATTGTTTAGCAGATAACGCCCCCGCCCAATACCTCATCGCCTTGATAAAACACTGCTGCCTGACCGGGAGTAATGGCGCGTTGGGGGCTATCTAGCATGAGGCGAGCTTTTCTCGTTACCGAATCCAGCAATTGTACCGTACCGGAGGCTTCCCGCGCCTTGTAGCGAATCTTAACGGTGGCAGGAACGGGTTGTTCGCTCCACTCGCCGTTAATCCAGTTAACATTTTCCACCTCAAACTCGCGTTGAAACAAGTCGCGGTCGTCACCAACTACCAGCGTGTTGGATTCTTTCACAACCTTTAAAACATACGTGGGTTTCGAGGCGTAAATGCCGATGCCCTTGCGTTGACCGATGGTGTAATTGGGTAGCCCGTTATGCTGACCGATTACTTCCCCGCTCAGATTAATAATCGGACCGGGGGTAGTTGCACCCTCGCTCAGCCTACTTTTTATGTAATCGCGATAATCACCGCCTGCCACGAAGCAAATATCCTGACTCTCCGGCTTTGCGGCAGTAGCAAGCCCTCGCTGTGCTGCCATTTGGCGGGTTTGCGTTTTGGTATATTCGCCTAATGGAAACAAGATGCGGCTTAACTGCTTCTGGGTGAGCATGTATAAAACGTAGCTCTGATCCTTGCTGGCATCTACCGCTCGCAACAACTTGTATTGCTGGGTATTAGGGTCAAAAACGTTGCGGGCGTAATGCCCGGTAGCGAGATAATCCGCGCCCAACGCCAACGCTTTATCCAGCAGGAAGCGAAACTTTAGGAAGGCATTACAGGCGATACAGGGGTTGGGGGTGCGCCCACGCTGGTATTCTTTTACAAAATATTCTATAACCGATTGACGAAACTCTTTCTCAAAATTCATAGCGTAGAAAGGTACGTCAATTTGTTGGCAAACCCGGCGAGCATCTTCCAATTCCACGATGGAACAACAACTCTTGTTTAGAGAATAGTTCTGTTCTTCTTCAGCGTTGCTACTGCCGTGTAGCCTCATATTAATGCCGATAACTTCATGTCCTTGCTCTATCAGCAAGGCAGCGGTGAGCGAGCTATCTACTCCCCCGCTCATTGCTACTACTACGGTTGCCACTGCTAATTTATCTTTCCAGTTACCTGTTTACTGAGCGCATTTTCTGATGCTCTGCGCTGAACATACTGTCTGCCCTTTTTGGCTTTTCCTAGCTAAAGGCTTTTAATTTGCGTATCCATACACATTCATGTGAAAATCGTGCGCCAACGCGCCCAATCCACCCACCATTGTTAACAATTTGATGATAAAAGGCTGGTCGCGATGCTGTTCTTCCAGCTTTATCGTAAGGTCAATTGTTTCTTGACACAAGCCGAGCAAGCGTTCCCCCAAGCACTCGAAATCTTCGTTATAATCTGAAAGAGTGGTAAGCAGGGGAAAATAATCATCGTCTGAACCGATTGCAAGACGCATTGTCTCGCACTCAATCTCATCCAACGCCCACATTAGGTATTTGGGGCTTTTAGGGTCACTGTTGACTGATAGAATAATTTCTTTCGCCATAAGCTGCTAATCCTCGATTTTGTAACGACAGGTTGTACCTGTAATTAAACATTCCTCCACTATAGCAAGGGTAGTATAGCTATTACCTTTCAGCATGGCAAATAGTTTCTAGATTTTCTATTCCGGTTGCTATCGGCATTTTCAAAGTGTTATACTTTAATTTACCTACCAGTCAATTTTGAGGAAGGATGTCATTTATGGCTACAAAACAGGTTAAATTCCCCGATGATTTTGTGTGGGGTGCTGCCACTGCCAGCTACCAGATTGAGGGCGCGTGGGATGTAGATGGCAAGGGGTTGAGCATTTGGGATACCTTCGCGCATGCTCCCGGCAAGATTAAAGACGGTTCAACCGGAGATATTGCTTGCAATCACTACTTCAAGTGGCGCGAAGATGTAAGCCTTATGAAGAAAATAGGTTTACATGGATACCGCTTTTCGATAGCATGGGCGCGTATTTTGCCGGACGGGCTAGGCAAAGTTAATCAGGATGGGCTGGATTTCTACGATAGGCTGGTGGATTGGTTGCTAGACCACGATATTGACCCTTATGTGACTCTCTATCACTGGGATTTGCCGCAAGCTTTGCAGGATAAGGGCGGTTGGGTGAACCGCGATACGGTACAGGCTTTTGTGGATTATGCCGGAATTATTGCCGACCGTTTAGGTGACAGGGTTAGGCATTGGATTACGCTCAACGAGCCGTGGGTGGCGGCGGTACTGGGTTATGGCTTGGGCGAGCATGCGCCCGGTCATAAGAATTTGGGGGAGGCGATTCAGGTTGGACACAATTTGTTGCTGGCGCATGGTCTAGCGGTTCCGGTTTTGCGCGAAAGAAGCGAACCGGAGGCGGAAGTGGGTATTAGCCTGAGCCTGTCGCTAGGAACGCCTGCCGATGATAGCAGCGCGGCGCGTGAGGCTACTAACCGCCACGACCTTTTTATGAATCGTTGGTTTTTGCACCCGCTTTTCAAGGGTTCGTACCCGGAAGAAATGGAGCCTATTCTAGGCATGATGCAACTCAAACGCGAGCCGGAAGATGCCGCCGTTATTGCTGCACCGATTGATTTTCTGGGAGTAAATTATTATATTCGGCATCTGGTGAAAGATGGGGATGAATTTCCGCCTGTGAATCTGCAATTTGTCAAGAATCCAGAGGCTAAGTACACCGATATGGATTGGGAGGTGTATCCGCAGGGCATCCGCGAACTTTTGCTGGAAGTTAGCAAGGAGTATAAGCCCACGAAAATCTACATTACCGAAAACGGGGCTGCCTTCGCCGATACACTTGAGGAAGACCGGGTACATGATACCGAACGAGTGGAATACTTGCGCGGTTATTTAGCGGAGGTTGGCAAGGTGATTGAGCAGGGCGTTCCGGTTAAAGGCTATTTTTACTGGAGCTTGATGGATAACTTTGAATGGGCATGGGGTTATACCAAGCGGTTCGGGTTGGTTTACGTGGATTATGACACCCAAAAGCGCATTGTCAAGGATAGCGGACTGCTGTACAAAGAAATTATTGCTTTGAACAGTGTTGAGTGATTTTCAAAAAGAGGGGCGCATTGCACGCCCCTTTTCCCTTTATTTTATTAAACCCTCTAGACGGCTTTCCAGCCACCGTCAGCGGTTATAACTGTGCCATTTATGTAGCGCGACTCATCCGAAGCAAGGAAAAGCGCCAGATTCGCTATGTCAATCGGGTCAAGAAAAGCTGGTATCAGAGCCGCGAACGCGCCAGCCCGCTGCGCTCCAGTTGGGTCTATCCGGTCTTGCGGCATTGTTTCGCCAATGTTGGTTTTGGTACCGCCCGGCAGAATGGCATTACAGCGAATCCCCTTAGTGGCATACATCCATGCGGTGCTGCGGGTCAGCCCCACCAACCCATGCTTGGAAGTTGTATAGGCTGCACCCGCTGCGCCTCCGCTAATACCTGCTGTTGAGGAAACATTTACGATAGAGCCACCGCCCTGTTTGAGCATTTGCTGTACAGCGCGGCGGCTAGTAAACATCGGACCGTCCAAATTAATGCTTAAAACCCGCCGCCAGATGTCATCTGATAGCTCGCCTACGCCTTGCATATAATCCATTACACCGGCATTGTTTACCAGTATGTCAAGGCGACCGTAGGCGCTGATTGCCAAATCCACCAGACCTTCTGCCGAATCCTTATCCGCGATATTGCCATGTAATCCTGTAATAACGCCTCCGGTACTTTGAATATTTTTGACTGCCTCATTAAGCCGTTGCTCGTTCCAATCGCCTCCTACAACTGAAGCTCCTTCACTCGCAAATAGGGTTGCTATAGCTAACCCCATACCCGAAGCGGCTCCAGTTACTACCGCAACTTTTCCTTGAAGTCTCATTATTGCCTCCTTTGGCAGAGTTTAAAATATTTGAAAGTACCACAATTGTCAGCTATTTCCAGTTTTAAAGGCTATTGTTTTGGCGCGAATATCCGTCATTTTCCGATTTTGTAGCTTGCGCCGCGTTATTTTGGCTGCCGGGAAATTTCTTGAAGATGCCGGGCTGTAATAAACCGATATAAACCCCACCCGTCACTTTGTCTAAATCTTCCTCGCTCAATTCATGCTCAATATTAGGCTTCCGGTTCAGGTTATTGCGCGTGTTGTTTTCGCTCATACTGGCTGGACTCCTTCCAATAGCAGGATTATTTCCTCAATATAATTATACCTGATTTTGGTATATGTATATTAATATTATTGCGCTATTGCATTGATTTGTTATAATGAATTATATAACTTTACGTAACTAATAATTACGCCAACCCGACTCAATGCTTTAAGCTTGAAGGAAGTCCCTTTTTATGGATACGATCTTACCGGTTCTATTTTTTGTTTTATTTATTGGGTTAATCGGCGGGATAGTTTACACCATTTTTTCTCGCGGCATTAGAATTGTTCCAGACGGCAGCGTGGCGATTGTCGAGCGCAACGGCGAGTTTAACCGCGTGCTTGCGCCGGGTCGCCATTTCCTCTTTCCCTTGCTAGACCGCATCAGCAAAATGGTAGAGCTTAAAGAGTTTGAAGAGACTCTTCAGATTGATAATGTGCTTACCGGTGATATGACCCTGATTGACCTTGACATCAGTATCACTTTTCGGTTGGCGCACTACCGCCCTCGTATGATAAAGCGCGATGAAGCAGAGGTTCGCCGCCCTCGTCGCGTTATCCTCTGGAATAAGATTCTGATTGCAGAAGATGATGTTTACAAAGCGGCAGTTTCGGTGGATAACTGGAAAGAACGTGCCAAGCGTGATGCGGTGACGACTCTACAGGACTATTTTAATACTATCAATTATCGCGAAGAGATTTATCGCTCTGAGCAAGAACGCGCCCGCGACCCTTCCGTACCTGCGCCGTTGCCTCGCATTTCACAAGCGCTTACCTCTTTGGTAAATGAAAAGACGCGCGGTTTGAGCGAAGATGATAGAAAAAAGCGCGGTATTCGCCCGGAAGACCCGCGTTTCAGGGGGTATGGCGTGGAACTTACCAGTCTGACTATTTCAAATGTGCGCCCGGACGAGAAAGCCTTGCAATTGTGGGATGCGGAACGGCAAGCCCGCGCCGAAGCCCAGATTCGCTTGATTAAGGCTGCCAGCGATAGCCGTATTCGCGAGATTGAGGCGCAAAACGAGCGGCTTATCCGCGATACGCTCGGTTTGACCAATGTTAGCGATTATCTGACATGGCGATATATCGAGGCTATTCGGCAATCCGGCAGAGTTGCGCCGCCGCCGCCCGGCGTGAATGTGGGCGATATGGATGGCTATAATTCGGGGGGGTACGCCGTTTCCCGTTCCCAGAACACCCCTGCCGGCTAAATCTTCAAAGAGTGATTGGTATTTCGGAGTGTCAGCAAAGGGCTTATGAACTTTAAGAAATTAATCCGTAAATATGTGAAATTTCCGAAGGGCGGTTCGCGAACCACCCCTACGAACCAAATCTCATGAGAACCGATTTGTAGGGGCGCATCGCGAAGCGCCCGCGTTGGATGGTGAAATCTGGTGGATTTATCCCAATCCTCGTTTTACGGTTTTAATTGTTAATCTACATAAAGCCCCTTGTTTTTTTATTTTTAGAAGGGCAAATTGACTATGTTTCCGGCTTTTGCCACAAAGTTGATGACTATGCGTAGCAGAATAAAGGCGATTATAAAAGAAATATCCAGCATTCCAATAGGCGGAATAATCTTGCGAATGGGCGTTACCAGCGGGTCAACTATATCGTAGGCAAAGCGTGTAATGGCAAAACGCCGGGTTGGGTCAATCCAAGACATTATCATTGCGACAAACATCATAACCCAGATAAAATATAAGAACACCAACCCAATTCCAAAAACGACTGACATGATTCACCCCTGTAATTCGTATAATTCCGGATTTAAAAACTTGACCATCGCGTAGGTAAAGATACTTTCATAAGACTGTTGGCGTGTTTCCAACCCCTTGCTAAGGTAGCCCACCACTCCACCGGCGCGTTTGCTATCTTTGACGCTAAAAAGGCGGTCGGTGGCATCGCCCAATTCTAAACCTGCTTCGAGGTCTTTTATAATTGCGGGCGGTAGCGGCAATAATAGCCCGCCTCCGTAGGATAAGCCACCTTCGCGGGTACGTATGGCGCACCATGCGTTGGTCAGCACGTTATCGAGTCCGGCGACCTTATGATGGACAATGCCGCCCTCAAGCCCGATACCCCAATGCGCGTCTTGCCATGCTTCTAGCGCGGAGGCTGCACGAGTCATTGCGCCTTGCATAGTTTCTTCGTCCCCTACAGGCTGCGCGGATACGCCGCTTTCTACTTCTACGCTCCGCACCATAAAATTATCAATTCCCGGTAAGAGCTTGTCTTCGATGGCGCGTGCCAGTGTTTCTTCTACTGCGCGTATTTTGATAGGGTTGCTGGAGCCTACCGCTACCAGTAATATTTTATTATTCATAAATTTATACGCTTTTAACTGTCTATTGTTTCAGTGTTGAAGGCATGAGGGAGCAATTCCGTCAGGCTGATAGTGTAATGAACTTTATCCAAATTGGCAACTATTACGCTCAGGTTATGGTTAAATTCTGCTAGAAACTGACGGCATGCGCCACAGGGGGTTGTAGGCAATTTGGTATCGGCAACCACCGCGATGCTATCCCATTCTAATTCCCCTGCAAGGACGGCAGCTACCGCCGCGCTGCGTTCGGCGCAAATGGTCAGCCCATACGAGATATTTTCCACATTAACCCCGTAAAAGATTTTGCCGCTACGGGTACGCAAGGCGGCTCCAACTTTGAAGCCGGAATATGGAGCGTAGGCATGCTCTCTCACTGCTCGCGCCCCATCTATGAGGTCATTCACGCTCTATTACTCCTTTAGGCGAAGCGGGCGAATAGAATTCCCAGCAGGTATAGACCCATAATAGGACCTGCTATCATTAGTTGCATAACCGGGTCGGGGCTAGGATTAATGAAGGCTGAGATAACCAGCGAAAAGACGATAGCAAATTTCCACCATTTCACGAATGATTTCCACTTCACGATTTGGGCTTTTGCCAGCGCGTACATCACAATCGGGATTTCAAATACCACGCCCGTCCAGAACATCACCTTAGTTACAGTAGTGATATAGCTCATAGCGGTTAGGGTAGGGGTGAATTGGTCTGCCCCGAAGGTGGTTAAAAATTTGATGGCAGGTGGAAGAACAAAATAGTAGCAGAAAACTACGCCGGATACGAAGAAAATCGCTACCATCGGGATTGAAACAATCAAAGCTCTTTTGATGCCTCTCAGCATCTTTACTTCGTTTTCGTAACCTATTTGTCCGGGTTCGGTTTCGGGTTCAAGGGCAGGGGCAAGGAAAGCTATCAGGTGATAGACAATTATCGGGCTGGAAAGCAAAATTCCGGCGTAGATTGAAACATAGAAATAAACGCTGAAGCCATGCACCAGTTCGGTATTGATAAAGTTGATTTTGGGGTTGGCTTCTTTGCCAAGCTCAATGAATAGACCTACTATGTCGTGCGAAAAGGAAAGGGTTGCGCCCGTTCCGAGCATTACAGATAGAGTGACCCAAATCAGGCGTGACCGCAGTTCGGCGAGATGCTCCAGAAAGGTCATTTGCCCGGCTTGGACTTTGGGCTTTTTTGATTTATCTTTTCGACCCGGTAAACGCAATTTGCGAACGGTTTGTACAATGTTCATCAGCATATATTTCAGGCTTCCTGATGGATTGCGGAACGGGCGGTTTCAGTTTCCGGTTTCAGATGTTCAGGACCACGCCAAAGCGGTTTGGCGGGCGTGTTATTCATAAGAGCGTCTTGCCAGCTATAATTAGCTTCGTCAAACTCGTAAACCCCGATAGGGGCGCTACTAATGACCACAGGTTCAGGGTAGTTGTAATTTACCTCGATTACAGGTTCAGGCTGGCTAGGGCTTTCTTCCACCACTTGCTTGATTAGCTCAGAATTTCCCGGTTCGGCGGCTTGCGCTTCTATTAGGGGAGTGTTAGAAGTGGCGGATTTAGCGACAGTGGCAATAGTTTCTACCGAGGAGGTATATTGCTCACGGGCTTCTAGGGCGGTTTCCTTAAGAGTGTTGGTAGCCGCGCTTAACTCTTTGGCGGTGTTATCCATCGCCTCTTTAAGGTCTTTTTTAATTTCCTTGAAATCTGAAATATCCAATTCGCGGGATACTTCGGTGCGTACATCTTCGGACAATTTTCGTAATTGTGCAACCCACTGGCCAATAGTACGTAGAATTACGGGCAGTTTATCGGGTCCGAAAATGATGGTAGCAACTATCAATATGACAAAAAGTTCTGGAAAATTGATGCCAAAAATATCCATAAGCCTTAAGAGTTACACTAAATTCCCAGTTACGCAAAAACTAGCATAACCTTTTTAGTGGATTAGCGCAAGTGAATGACCGGCTTATACAGGGCTTTTCAGAGAATAATATTTTTGACAATAGGTGAATTCAACCCCTAGGCAAAGAGTAAAATTTCGGGGATAAGTGCAAGTTCAAATTGTTAAATGCTAAAAAGCCCTGATACGAATTTAGGGAGTGCCTAGTAATGCAGAGGTAGCATGCTATAATAGATTTTTGCTATTGTTAAGCAGCCTCAGATGTTTGGCAAAATTAAAATTCACCTCTTCCAAGATAGGCACACCCTCAATTATCTACACATTTATTTTTCCTCTTAACAATGTTACACTATTCATCCTGAATACTCATTTCGGTTTCGTTTTGTTCACCAACCTAACTTTATCACAGAGTATTCAGCCTTCCTTTTTCCAATCCTTAGACTTCCATACGTTATCACGAAATTTTTATAGGAGCATAAAAAACCTTGCTTTATTCAAATGTTGACACATTATATGCAGAGTCAAAAACCTATAAAATTTATAATCAAGGTTAAAATATGTGTGGTATTGCCGGAATCATTGATCTGGAAAAATCGGTTAATCAAGATATACTATTAAAAATGTGCCAGTTGATTTCACATCGTGGTCCGGACGATGCCGGCATCTTTCTGGAAAATGCCTCCAAACTTTCCATAGGATTGGGTTCCCTGCGTCTTAGTATTCTTGACCTTAGTTTGGCAGGGCATATGCCGATGAAAAACAGAACCGGAGATATTGTACTGGTCTATAACGGTGAAATTTATAACCATAATGAGCTAAAAGTTGATTTGGAAAAGCGAGCCTATCAGTATCACTCTCGCACTGATACTGAAACTCTGTTATATGCCTATGAGGAATTTGGCTTAGATTGCTTTAAGAACTTGAATGGCATGTTTGCTGTGGCAATATACGACCGGCGCAATGCTAGGGTGGTGCTGGCGCGAGACCGTATGGGTATAAAGCCGCTGTATTATTTTTGGAACGGAAAAAGGCTAATATTCTCTTCTGAATTAAAGTCTCTGATGACTCATCCAGACATAATCCGCAAACTTAATCAAGAAGCCCTCGATTTATACCTAACTCTCGGTTATGTGCCTTCTCCTTACTGCCTAATTGCTGGTGTGAAAAAGCTCCTACCGGGGCATTATTTGGCGCTTCAAGAGGGTACTCTGAAAGATATTTCTTTTTGGTCGCCGACTCTTTCTATTCCCAATCCAGATTTGCGAGATGACCGGCAACTTTCGGAACAGATTCGGGTAACTCTTGATGGAGCAGTAGAGGCTCAATTAATGAGTGATGTTCCGGTGGGTATTATGCTAAGCGGAGGATTGGATTCCACCATAATTGCTGCCATTGCTTCAAGGAAGCAGCTGAATTCATTGCATACCTTTTCTGTAGGATTTGATACCGGTAAATCTCGTATGGAGGAAATGTACAACTGGGATTCCTTCTACGCCAGAAAAGTAGCGCTGAAACTAAAAACCCAACACCACGAGGTATTAATCAAAGATGATTCCACTTTAATTCCACTGTTAGAAAAATTGCTATTTGCGTTGGATGAGCCTGTTTGGGAACCTTCCTATCTGTCAATTTATGCAATGTCGAAACTGGCAAAAGAAGAAGGAGTTAAAGTATTGTTGAGCGGGGATGGTAGCGATGAGCTTTTTGGAGGCTATCCTTGGTATCTAGGAGCTACCACCTTAGAAAAATACGAGCGAATACCCTTTCTGCGCCAACCCTTACGCTTGGCAAGCTCTGTGCTTCCTCCAAGCATTTTCCATAAAAAGGTTACAGATTTATATCTTAAGTATCGGCAACCCAACTATATTAAATACCTTCAAAATTACAGCCATTTTAAGCCCAGCAGTCTGGCAAAACTCATTCCCGGAGCCTCAAAACGAGATAGTGTCGTACAGGAGTTTTTAGATTTAACCCTTAAACCTGTAAAAGAAGCCTCCACTGCCGACCAGTTTGCCTTTGCCGATTTATTACTATGGGTACGAGAGCATTTTAACCAACGCATTGATCGCATGACTATGCTTTCCTCAGTAGAGGGGCGCGTGCCTTTTCAGGATAATTCTATAGTAGATATGGCTTTGACTATAAGGGTTAGCCGTAAGTTCAAAGGCACAGAACAAAAGGCTCTTTTAAGAGAAGCTTATAAAGATATTTTGCCCGATTTTGTCCTAAACCGTCCCAAACGTCCTTTTGCTGCGCCCGGTAAAGCTTGGTTAGAGGGGATTCTCAATGAATATGCTTTGTCTCAGTTGAATCGGTCTTCGTTTAACGGGTTAGGTCTGTTTGATGGACGGGCTGTAGAGTCTTTTGCATATCCTTTTCTAAGAGGGGAAAAATCCCATTATGAAGAAAACGAGCCATTTATTTCTATCTGGAATCTGTTAGCTCTGACTATTTGGTTGAAGCAATGGAATATTACCGCGTGACAATGTATAGATTCACCAACCTATAACATTATATTTGAGCCGAAAACAGTATGATAATAAAATTGATTGCGCCACTGCTACCCAAGAATAAAACTGACCTAATAAAAGTGTAATAGTTTTACATTACACTCGCTATTACAGCATCGCAAATGACTTGAAATTACCAGATTCTTCTCATATAATGCTAGTTAATGTATATTTGACATTAACTAGAATCTTGAAAGGTTACGCCATGCCCGATAAGCTCAAAGCACTGTTAGCACAGTTCCATCCCAAAAAGGGAGATTATAATCACAACTTGAGCCGGATTGGCGACATCTTCGCGCAAATTGAAGCTGATAATCTGGAAGTGGATATAATTTCCATGCCTGAAACTGCCTTGAACGGCTATTTTCTGGAAGGTGGCGTGCGCGAATCTGCCCGAAAGCAGCAACAGGTATTTGAAGACCTACAACGCGAATATATCAAGCGGTGCGGGTTGGATGCGCCCTTGCTAGATATTACGTTGGGCTATTATGAGGAATTAAACGGCGTTTTTTTTAACTCCGCCCTTTATCTAACGCTTGGCGCAGAACGGCAATCAAAAGGCATTTGGAAGCCCGGTATCATCCACAACCACCGCAAGTTTTTTTTGCCCACCTATGGCGTATTTGACGAGGAGCGTTTTGTGAGCAGGGGCAGGCGTGTGGCAGCTTTTGATACCCGCTTTGGCAAGTTTGGTATCTTGATTTGTGAGGATGTATGGCATAGCATCACCAGCACAATTCTGGCTTTACAAGGCGCACAGGTAATTTTTGTCGGCAATGCCAGCCCGGCGCGTCACTTTGAAACGCATGAACCCGGCAACCTGACACGTTGGCGTGAACTGGTAAAAAATATTTCTGAGGAGCATAATCTTTATACCGTTTTGACGAATCTAGTGGGTTTTGAAGGGGGCAAGGGTTTTATCGGGGGTTCTATCGTAACCAACCCCTTTGGTGAAGTGATTTTGAACGGACCCGTTGCCGAAGAATGCCTGCTATCGGTAGAACTAGATGTACGAGATATGGTAGTAGCGCGGGCGGAAAATCCCTTGCTGGCTGATTTACTCAACAGCTTGCCTGATTTGATTGCAGAACTAAACGCCATTGAGCGTCACTAAGAGGAACATAACCCATGAGCCAGAAATTTAGCCCAGAAACCAAAAGATTTCGCCTTATCAAACATCCCGTTTCTATCGGAGACGAAATAGCTTCGCGGTTGCTTCAGGTAAACCCTGCACTGATACGCGATTGGCTGGTAGCGTTTCTCCGCGATGAGATTATTCGTAGGCGCAACTTCAAAAAGGCAATTATTGGGCTTTCAGGGGGGGTGGATAGCGCGTTGGTGGCTTACCTTTGCGCGGCGGCGTTGGGACCTAAAAACGTGGTGGCAATTCGTATGCCCTACCGTACCAGCAACCCCGAAAGCCTTGAACACGCCCAACTGGTGATTGATGCGCTCGACATTGAAACCCGCACTATTGAGATAACCGGGGCAGTGGACGGGTATCTAGGCGCGTTTGAACCGGATGCCAGCGGGCGTAGGCGTGGTAACGTAATGGCGCGTCAGCGTATGATTATCATCTTCGACCAATCAGAAAGGTATCGCGCCCTTCCGGTAGGTACAGGTAACAAAAGCGAGCGGTTGTTCGGCTATTATACGTGGCATGCCGATGATTCGCCGCCTATCAACCCGATTGGCGACCTCTACAAAACGCAGGTATGGGAGCTTGCCCGTTTTATGGGTGTGCCTTCGGTTATCGTGGATAAACCCGCCAGCGCTGACCTGATACAAGGTCAAACGGATGAGGGCGATTTCGGAATTAGCTACCACAAAGCCGATAAGATTCTAGC
>Ga0194047_10000734_pt1 | contig 21063 bp, 23 predicted proteins | sample JunL225m_MetaG_2_FD_160070 | JGI IMG/M metagenome (GOLD analysis project Ga0194047, IMG submission 160070) | Anoxic zone freshwater microbial communities from boreal shield lake in IISD Experimental Lakes Area, Ontario, Canada - Jun2016-L221-5m | ecosystem: Environmental > Aquatic > Freshwater... | reverse complement strand
TGGAGTTCACCAATTGATTGATTTGAGATTCAGTATGTAAACGTAGTCCAAATTCTGCTTCGTTTGAAATACCTAAGGCCTTATATGCATGGCTTAAACGAGAATCGAGGCCTAGCATTTGAAACTCCCGATTACGGCCAGTCTGACAATCCGAACCCTGATTGCAGGCCTTAAATACCGTGGCATCTTGTGTGCGCTTAACAATACTTTGTCGCCAATAGTCTCGGGATAGCCTGCTCCAATACATTAAGGTATTGATTTTGGTATCTGAATTAAATTCGACAGTGTGATTGAGATCTACTGCATTTCTTTGGGTGATGAAACGGTCATTCGGCGCAGGATTCTCACTCAGACCCGAAGCGTATTGATTGGGGCGCAGGCCCACATAAGAAGTATTTATATTGTTATCGTAATGAGTATATTTGAGACTTAGCCACTGATTCTGCGCAATCTCGATGCCGCCTTTCATCAAGATGTCGTACATCTTAAAACCATTACCTTGGTATCCGTTTGACTCAGACTGAATCAGATTGATTCCACCAATGGCACCATTAGATGAAGACTTTCCCCCTGCTTCAATCTCTACTAAGCGATATCCATAATTACCCGCCTTACCAGTTAACTTAAATCCTTGGGATGGTGTTTTACTGAGGTAATTTACAACGCCACCAATATTAGATGGTCCATATTTCAGGCCTGATGCTCCCTTCAAAACTTCAATCCCGCCGATTTGCTCTACCGGTGGACTGTAATAGGAGGCATTAGAAATAAAGAGGCTTGGTTGGATTGGGGCGCCATCCTCAAGCAGTAGAACCTTTGAACTGCGACTAGGATTTAAGCCACGCATACCAATATTGGGGATGGACCCTAAGCCGCCTTCATCCCCGCGAACATTGACACCAGGAATCGTCTTTAATACATCTTGCAAGGACTGAGGCTGTAACTCCTCCATCCTCTTTTGATTAATAACATCAACCGTGCCCGGAATTTTGCTCAGGGCATTCTCCTCTCGCCCAACAATATCGATTCTAGGTAATTCGATATCTTGAGCCTTAGCCCAAACTGAAAGGGAGCTTCCACACAGCAAAGCAATCGAGGAAATCCAAACTAACTTATTTCTAGGGTGAAAAACACCTTGATGGTTCATATACTATCTCCAGTGATAAAAACAAAAAATCGCTGGCTATATGCATATGAAAATGCTCTTGCTGGCTAATAACTTAATTCATATTTACTTCGTCAAAATGAGTTTTCCTGATTTAGTGATACGTAATTGATATGAATGTCCATCATGCAGAATAAAAATCTGCTTCATATGCCCCATTAGAATTTCACTCGAAATAGTCTTAGGCAAAAGATGGGGGGATTGAATGAAAGCTGATGCTAGATTCGAAGTATTTTGTTCGCTCAAATACTAACCCTCTAAAGTAAATTGAACGGGAGTCTGAAAGCACTGCGAAGAAACGCTGATGGCAGATGATGTCATTGGCGTAAATCTCCACAACGCCAGGGCTTTAAGTGCAGATTGATCCAAACCTTCAAAGCCTGAGCTCTTAGTAATACCAGCTTGATCCACAGTACCTTGCTCGTTTACGCATAACCTCACGATCACTAAACCCTGCTCTCTAAGTCGCCTACTTGCCAGTGGGTAATGGGGTTTAGGGCTATGCATGGCTGGTCTAGCGGCACCATCTCCCGAATGACCATTCCCTTGGCTATCACCAAATGCAGGGGATTCATTTTGAGGGTTGGAACCGTAACTTTTAGCATTTGAAGATGCTTTTACTAGAGGTGCAGCATCTGATTTTTTACGCGCAGCTGATGGCGTACTATCACCGAATAGGTTAACCATAAGAGCGCCCGGCACAGATGGATTAACCCTCATGAGAGGCGCCCATAAAAGCCCTAGTAAAACGAATAAATGAGAGATCACTACGCCTGAAATGAGCAATGCATTTCTAGGAAATAGACTACAGAGCAAATGACTTCCTTAAACTATCAATGAGAAAAAAATGCTGCTTACTTACTGACAAGACTTACAGTAATGAACTATAGTTCTCAATGATTTTAAGGGTGATGTAGTTGATTAACAACCATAATCCTAATGGGGCTGAGGCTTATAGGGATATTTGGTGTGCTACTACTTTGAAGCTAAACGCCAGAGCGAAGTCATTTCTTTAGATCTGGCAGCATGCAGTGCCTCCGTTTTATCAAATACCTTTTGATGTTGTGGTTTGGTATCTAAACGTGCGATCACTTTCAAGCCAGCAGCTTCGATCCAAATCAGTAACTCTTCTCTACTGCGCAGACCTAAATGCTCGGCGAGATCAGAGAGAATCAGCCAACCTTCTCCACCAGGCAACAAGTGATCTTTTAGCTTACTCAAGAACCCTTTTAACATTTGGCTTTCCGGGTCATATACAGCCTGCTCTAGTGAAGAGCTAGGTCTTGCTGGCAGCCATGGTGGATTACAAACAATAAGCGCCGCCTTTCCTTCTGGAAATAAATGGGTCTTGAGAATTTTAATCTGGTCATTTAAGTTCAAGCGATTGATGTTTTCCTTGGCACACTCAATAGCGCGATCGTCTTGATCGGTTCCAATAATCTGCTTGATTTCTCGCATTGCCAAAACAACTGATAGGACGCCTGTGCCCACACCAATATCAAATGCAATTGATTCCTGCTTGATGGCGACTGGTAATGGTGCTTTGAGAACCAATTCAATATATTCACCGCGGATTGGAGAGAACACCCCATAGTGTGGATGAATCCGAATCTCTTCATCATCCCTAGCTAAAACTGGTACACCTTTCTTGCGCCACTCATGAGCGCTGATGACGCCAAGCAATTCCCGGAGGGATATGACATAAGGCTCAGCCTTTTCTCCATAAGCTTCAAGGCAGGCCTGCGCTACATCTGGTGCACGTCTTAATGAAATACTGTGGTCAGCATTGATTGGAATCAGCACCATACCCAAAATGCGCGCCCTTTGTGATTGCGCTAAGCGATGTAGATTAAAGGTATCTAAAGGGCTCTTCGTTTTCTCTTTTGCAACTCTGTCGACTCTAGAAGATTTCTTGGAAGGCTTGTCGACTCTTCTGACTAAAGCTTGTAAAAGTTGTCTGGCATTCTGAAAGTCTCCCTTGTAGAGCATGGCTGTACCCTCACATGCCAAGCGGTAAGCTATATCCGCTGTGAGGGTGTCATCTGCAATCTGAATTTTTTTATGGGGTGCAATACCATTTTCTGAATGCCACTTTGCAGAATAAGATTGCTCCGCCTCCTTCCAATGAATCATGAGATCATCAAGCAGGAGGATGATCTTCTGGATGAATATCCAAAGCGATCAAGAAACGAGACACCATGTTGTAAGCGGCAATTACGGTTACGAGCTCTACCGTATTGGTACTACCGAGTTCTTTTTGCAAACGTTTCATCAATTCGGGTTCAACTTTAATAGTGCGCGTCATTTGAAACGTTAAATCCGTAGCATCATTTTCTAGTTGTGTGAAGAGATTTCTTGGGAAACTGGCTTGACCAATCAATCTGAGTCCCTGGACTTGCTCTTCAGTGCCACCAGCCTTCTTAAAAGGAGGCGCATGATGAAAAAATTCATACTCTGCACCATTGAGAACTGCTACGCCGCACATTGCTAACTCACGCAACTTGGGATCTAAAGATAGGTTATTACGGATTTCACCGACGAAATGATTCCAGCCCTTAGCAATCGGTGCGCTGTGTAACAGCATACGATCTAAGTTAATAAACTGACCGCCACGCCTTTCGCGAATAGCGGCCACTAGTTCAGCGGGCTCAGCCAAATCCATCGGTTGATAGGGAATTAAACGTTCTGACATAGGCACTTTCGACTAATTTGTTTCTTTAATGTTGTTCTCAATAACAAACTTACCCCAAATACCAATTTGCTTACCAATGAAGTCACGTGCAGTCTCAGGAGAGCCGCCAACAATTTCAATTCCTTGCGCCTTGAATTTCTCAGCTACTGCTGGAGTCTTCAAAGCCTTATTGAGGGCTTTATTCATCGCATCCAAAATTGCAGGTGGAGTTTTACCTGGAGCTAAGACGGCCCACCAAGCTGGGGCACTAAATCCAGGAAAGCCACTTTCAGCAACTGTTGGTACATTAGGTAAACCTGGAACTCTTTTGGTGGTTGTAATCACCAAAGGAATTAAGCTACCACTCTCAATATGAGGTTTTACTAAAAACTCTGAGCCAATCGCCAACTGCACCTGCCCACCAAGTGCATCCTGCATTAAGGGACCACCGCCTCGGTAAGGAATGTGATTCCAATCAAAGCCTGCTTGCTTCGCAAGACGTGCCATTGCTAAGTGGCCTAAGCTACCAATACCAATGGAGCCATAGCTAAATTGTTTACCCGCTTTGGACATATCTACTAATTGCTTAAAACTAGTAATGCCAGAGTTCTTACTTGCCACTAATACCATCGGGGAGGTGCCCACCAAAATAACAGGCGCGATATCTTTAATCGTGTCATAGGGAAGTTTATCTTTGAGACTTGGATTCACGCCATGAGTATCAAACACTACCGCAAAGGTATAACCATCCGGATCAGCCCTTGTCATTGCGGAGGTGCCAATCACACCAGATGCACCACCAATATTTTCAACAATGACGTTTTGCTTTAATTCTGATTGCAGAACAGGTGCCAAAACACGAGCCACTTGATCAACCGATCCACCGGGCGGAAACACAGCAATAAATCGAATTGGTTTTTGGGTGGGCCAAGACCCTACTCCAGCACTTTGAGCCAGAACCAGACTTCCGGTTCCCAGAGTCATTAAGGCTATCAACAGGGCTCTTTTGGCTATTGTTACTAAATACCGCATGGCTTGTCTCCTTTGTATAAGACCTCAAGATTAACACCCCCTCAGCCCATTTGTTCGATAATGGTCAAGTAGCGTGATGAGGGGAAAATGAACTCGATTTTGAATATTGCCGCATATTTATTTGTCAGCCTTGATGGGCTGCCAGACTTGCGCACCAAAATGCAGAATGAATGTAAGGCTAGGGAGCTAAAAGGCACTATTTTGCTCACTGGTGAGGGTATCAATCTGTTTCTGGCTGGGAAAGAACCAGAGTTACGTGGCTTTTTGGATTGGCTACGAGCCGACCGCCGCTTTAAGGCTCTTGAAACAAAAGAAAGTTGGTCCGAGGAGCAACCCTTCAAAAAGATGTTGATTAAACTCAAAAATGAAATCATCCGCATGAACCATCCGATGATTCGTCCAGAAGAAGGTCGCGCCAATTTCATTACCCCTAAAAAATTACAAGAGTGGCTTGATCGCGGTACCGATGACTTAGGACGCCCCGTGGTCATGGTGGATACTCGAAATGCCTTTGAAGTGGAATACGGCACTTTTGAAAATGCCCTGCACTTCAATATTGAAAAGTTCACCCAATTTCCTAAGGCAATTTCAGCGCATAAAGAAGCGCTTGCAGACAAGACCTTGGTGAGCTTTTGTACTGGCGGAATTCGTTGTGAAAAATCAGGTCTCTATATGCGCGAGATTGGCATGCAGCATAGCTATCAACTAGAAGGTGGCATCCTCAGATATTTTGAGGAAGTAGGCTCTGCACACTACCGAGGCAGTTGTTTTGTCTTTGATGAGCGCGAAGCTCTTGAGCCCACTCTGGATTCCATCCCAATTGAGCACTCGATTAGGAAAAAACTCAAGGCGCCTTAGCTTATTTAAGTTGACTTGCCTACCAAAGTCATATGCTCCACATGCGGTGGCTTTGCAAAGAAAGGTCCAACGATGGCACGCCAATCGGCAAAGGCTGCAGATCCCCGAAAATCCACTGTATGGCTCTCTAAGCTATCCCAATAAATAAGCAATAAGTAGCGGGATGGGGTTTCCATGCTGTGATTTACCTTGTATCCCTTAAATCCCTTTGCCTTCGAGATCACTGTCTCTACTCCCCGCAAAATAGCCTCTTCGAACTCTTTCTGCTTGGCTGGATCAATTTCTATGTCGCAATGTTCCAAAATCATGGTATTTCCTTAATCAAAATAGATTTGTCATCAATAGTAAAATTACTACGTAAGATTACCTTAATACATCACAATAATCTGGATTTGAGACATGTCTAAAACTAGCAATCGGCCAACGCCGATTTTTTTATCCTTTATTGCCACTATTACAAGCCTGACTATTAGTATGGGAGCTCAAGCGCAAAGCGCTGCCTCGAGCTACCCCGTCAAACCCATCAAGCTGATAGCACCCGTTGCTGCTGGTGGTGGTCTAGATAACATTGCTAGAGCAGTTGCAGAAAAACTCTCCCGCTCTCTTGGTCAAACAGTCGTGGTTGAAAACATGGGTGGTGGGGGTGGTTCCATTGCCTCCCAAGCAGTTGCAAAAGCTCCAGCGGATGGCTATACCTTGATGATTGCCTATGTAGGCACTCATGGCACCAACCCTGCAGTTCGTAAGCTTCCTTACGATGCGATTAAGGACTTTACAGCCATTGGCATGATTGGCGCCACGCCGAACGTATTAATCATCAATGAAGAACTACCGATTAAAAACTTTAAAGAATTTATTGATTACGCCAAAAAGAATCCTTCCAAACTCAGTTATGGCTCAGCGGGTCCTGGCACCCTCACCCATCTGGGTATGGAGCAATTGAAATTGGCCGCAGGAATATTTATGGTGCACGTGCCATATCGTGGTGTAGGTCCTGCCTATACTGACTTACTAGCTGGTCAGACTCAAGCGATGTTCCCTACTCTATTTGCAGGGCTGCCTTATATCAACTCCAATCGAGTTCGTGGCCTTGCGGTTACCGGAGCTAAACGGAGTCCAGCAGCACCCACTATCCCCACCTTTAAAGAATTGGGATACAGCGGCTTTGATGGTCAGCAATGGTATGGCGTGGTTGGCCCTGCTAATTTACCGCCTGCAATCGTTGCTAAATTAAATACAGAACTCAACCAGGTACTGGCCTTACCTGACTTCTCAGAAAAAATGACGAGTGAGGCTATGACTTTAATGCCAATGACACCAAACCAATTTAGCAACTACATCAAAGAAGATATTGCACGCTGGGCTAAAGTTGCCAAAGATCGCCATATTGAAATTGACTAACTCTTTACATTTTTACTATTTATAGGAAACCACATGTCTCACGCTATCGCTGCAGCAGCTGACCTAAACGCTCCACCAGTCACAAAAATTTTGGCAGAGTTTGTTAGCTCTCACCCAAGTCAAGGGTGGACGCCTGAAGTCGATCATGAGGCACATCGCACCTTCCTAAACTGGTTAGGCTGCGCGATTGGTGCTGCCAACCACGAGAGTGTTGAATCTTCTTTGGCAGCTATTCGAGAATTTGAACCAGCTCCACAAGCAAGTATCTTGGGACGCAAAGATAAAGTTGATATGGGTGGTGCCGCTCTCATTAACGGCATTAGCTCACATACCTTTGACTTTGATGACACCCACCTTAAGACCGTGATTCATCCTGCAGGCCCAGTAGCTTCAGCCATCTTGGCACTAGGTGAGCACACTAATGTGAGCGGTCGTCAGATCATCGACTCTCTTGTTCTCGGAATTGATGTTGCTTGCCGAGTGGGTAATGCCATGTATCCAGATCACTACCACCGTGGCTGGCATATCACTGGCTCTACTGGTATGTTGGGTTCAGCAGCTGCATGTTCGCGCCTCATGGGTCTTAATCTGCAGCAAACGACTATGGCTTTGGGCATTGCGGCTTCACAACCAGTAGGTATGCGTGAACAATTTGGCACAATGACTAAGCCTTTTCATCCAGGTGGTGCTGCACGTGCAGGTCAGCTTTCAGCGCTATTAGCAAAACATGGCTTTACTGCTAGTCCAAAAGCATTAGAAGCAGGTCGCGGCTATATGCAAACTGTGTCTACTAAATGCGACTGGTCAGAAATTGATCGCGCCTTAGGTCAATCCTTTGAGATTTCATTAAATACTTACAAACCTTTTGCTTGTGGAATTGTGATTCATCCAGCAATTGATGCTTGTGCCCAATTACGCGCCCAAGGTGTGAAAGCTGAAGATGTAGAGCGCATTGAATTACGTGCTCATCCACTCGTTCTAGAACTCACTGGCAAGAAAACTCCTAAAGATGGTCTTGAAGGGAAGTTTAGCGTGTACCACGGTTGCGCCGTAGGTTTGATCTTTGGACAAGCTGGTGAAGGCGAATATGCAGATGATATTGTGAATCGCCCCGATATCGTAGCTTTGCGTGCCAAAGTCAATGCGACTACCGACACTTCTATTAGCGAAGCCTCTGTCGATGTCAAAGCCTTTCTTAAGAATGGAAAAGAAGTGCACATTTTTGTGAAGAATGCGATTGGCTCAGTAGAAAACCCAATGACGGATGCCAATTTAGAACAGAAGTTCACAAACCTTGCCCAGCCAGTGATTGGCAAAGAAAAGACTGGTCAACTCATTTCTGCGCTCTGGAAGTTAGGACAAGCATCTGACCTTAAAAAAATTCTGAGTCTTTGCACACCAGACTAATTCACTAGAAAGTATTTGATATGGCTTCATTACCAAACATTGTCATCCTCGGAGATTACGAGCAGGCATTACGTCGGTTTTCTGATTGGGATAAATTAGAGCAACGCGCAAATCTCACTTTTCATCACAAGCCTTTGCGAGACGAAGCTTTGTATGAAGTCGTTAAAGATGCTGATGCAATTGCTATTGTGCGAGATCGCTCACCCTTTAACGAGGCCATGATTGCGCTCTTACCAAAGCTAAAGTTTTTGATGTTTACTGGTGAGCGTAATGGCACACTTGAGGCGTCTGCTCTAGTGGCGCGCAATATCCCAATGGCATGCTCACCTGGTGGCCCCTCTAAAGAAACTACTGCAGAACTGACATGGGCTTTAATTTTGGGAGCATCTAAGCGACTGATTGAACAAAACAAGTTAATCGCTTCTGGTGGTTGGCGTGATCAACTCTCCGTTCTTCCAATGCTCTCTGGTGAGCGCTTGGGAGTCATGGGACTGGGCGCTATTGGTAGTCGTGTAGCACGTGTTGGCGCAGCCTTTGGTATGGAAGTAGTGGCCTGGAGCCCACGTATGACGCCAGAACGTGCTGCTGCCGAGAATGCTAAATCAGTGAGCTTAGAAGAGTTGCTCAAGACATCCAAAATCGTCACGATGCACCTAGTAGCGGGCCCTGGAACCAAAGGATTAATTAGCGCTGATCAATTAGCCTTAATGCGCCCCGATTCCTTATTAGTAAATACCTCCCGCTCTGCCTTAATTAATATGACCGATCTGCAAAAAGCACTTGCTGTAGGGAGACCTGGGCAAGCTGCGGTTGATGTATTTGATATGGAGCCACTCCCTGAAAATGATCCACTACGCAATACGCCCAACTTATTGGTAACACCGCATCTTGGATTTATTGCTGAGCCAATTTTTGCTGCCTTCTCTAAAGGCATTACAGAAACTTTAGAAGCCTGGTTGGATAACAAGCCAGTGCCCCATCCATTCAAGCCACAATAAGACAAAATAAGTCTTCGTTAACCTTAGCAATCTTGAAAACACTCACCCCTAAGCAACTCTTCATCAGTTTTAGCAAGATCGGCATGTCTGGCTTTGGGGGAGTGCTTCCTTGGGCCCGTCGGACACTCGTTGAGCGTGACAAGATTTTGACGTCTGAGGAATTCAGTGCCATTTTAGGTATCTGCCAAATTGTTCCTGGTCCCAATATTATGAATCTCGCAGTTTGCGTGGGCTCTCGATTTGGTGGCGCAAGAGGTGCATTGGCCGCAACCCTTGGTTTATCTTTAGGTCCGATTGCAATCGTCTTATGCTTAGCCCTTTTGTATGAGCATTACAGCTATCTCGAATCCGTTAAGGGGCTGCTTCGTGGAATCTCAGCGGTGGGTGTTGGCTTAATAGCTTCAACCGGCTTTAAAATGCTGAGGGATGAGTTCCGCTACCCAGCAATGCTTCTGGTTGTCCTTCTGACCATTATTGCCGCTACCGTATTTCATCTTGGCTTAGGCTATGTAGTCTTGCTAGTTTCACCAGTCGCGATCTTTATAGCAAGAAAAAAGGCGCAGGCTCTATGAGTATTCTGCTGAGCCTTTTCTTAAAACTATCCGCTTTTTCACTCGTTGCATTTGGCGGTGTCAATGCACTATTGCCCGTCTTATTTAATCTCGCTGTTCATCAAGAGCATTGGATTGATGTTCAGACGTTTTCAGACTACTTTGCCATAGCCCAAGCTGCGCCAGGGCCCAACTTTATGACCGTCACCCTCATCGGCTGGCATATTCATGGAGTCCTTGGGGCACTTCTAGCCACCCTTGCAATAGCGTGGCCATCATCAATTCTGATTTATTTCTTACAGCGCTTCATCATGGGAATCAAAAACCCAATGACTAAGCAAATGATTCAATATTCTGCAGCCGCACTAGCGATTGGCTTAGTACTCTCCTCTGCATGGGAGATTGCCCTGCAAATCAATCACAGTCCAGCTGCCTACGTCTTGACGATCAGCACAATAGCGATTACCGTCTTTACACGCTGGCATCCGCTATATCTGATAGCGATTGGTGGGGCCCTAGGTGTCTTAGGATTCATTTAAATTTGAATTAAGGTTTAGGTATGCGATTCATTCAAAGAATTTTTCTTACTGGACTTAGTCTTGGGGCAATTCTTTCCCCGGTTTCTTTTGCACAAAGCAATTACCCTACTAAGCCGATTAACTTTATCGTGCCCTATGGTGCCGGTGGAGGAGCTGACTCGCGCAGCCGTCAGATCGCTCAGAAGATGAGTGTGATCCTAAAGCAACCCATCATTGTGGATAACAAGCCCGGCGCAGGCGGCAATATCGGCACCGAGTTTATTTCAAGGGCTGCGCCTGATGGCTACACCATTGGTATGGGCAACTTTGCGCCTATGGCAGTGAACAAAACCCTCTTTGGTAATTTACGTTACGACCCAGAAACAGATCTCACTCCAATCATCTTGATTGAAAAGGGGCCATTGGTTTTAGTAGTGAACCCTAGCTCGCCCTATAAAACTGTACAAGATATTGTGACAGCAGCTAAAGCAAAACCAGGCACACTCACTTTTTCATCTGGGGGCATTGGTGGAAGTCATCAACTCTCTGCTGAGCTCTTTGAGCAAAATGCAGGTATTGAAATGATTCACGTTCCATACAAGAGCGGCTCTGCGGGCTTAACTGACTTAATGGCTGGCAATGTCACCATGATGTTTGATCAAATGTACTCGGCTATGCCAAGTATTAAAGCTGACAAACTTCGCCCTATTGCTATTACCAGCAAAAAACGTTCCCCACTTCTACCAAACATTCCGAGTTTTACTGAAGTTGGATATCCAAAGGTTGAGGTATTAAATTGGCAAGGACTGATCGCGCCCAAAGGAACGCCTAAAGCGATTATTGATCAATTGAATGCTGCAGCTAATGAAGCCCTTAAGGACCCACAGCTACGGGAACTCATGCTCTCGCAAGGCAATGAAATTGGTGGTGGGAGTCCAGCAGAATTTGCTGCGTTGATTAAATCCGAATCTGCAAAGTGGGGCGCTGTTGTCAAAACAGCAAACATCAAGGCGGAGTAAATTAATTCAATACTTACTTTAGCGCCTGGTAAGTCAGAATACCTAAGAAGGTTAAAACCAGTGAGCCAATCAGATGAAGCAATGCTGTACCTAGCGCCCAAGTAAATTCTCCACGCTGCATGAGTACAACGACCTCAGCAGAAAAACTAGAGAAAGTGGTTAAGCCGCCAAGGAAGCCTGTAATCACCAACAGTTTCCACTCCGGAGAAAGGTTTGGGTTATTGCCAAAAAAGGCAATCGCAATACCAATGAGGTAGCCGCCAACTAAGTTGGCAAGCAAGGTGCCCAAGGGAATCATCGACACTGAGCCTGCAGCTAGGAAATTAAATCCTGCCCTTAGCAAAGCGCCGAAGCCAGCACCAAAGAAAATTACAAAAATAGATAGCCACATAGTCAGTATTTATTGGATTGAAAAGCCAAGCATGCTGATAGAACTCATCTCAATACCATCTGCATAGACTGTCGCATGCTCACCCTCTTCTTGTAAAGCTAAAGTGTACAAAGCTGGCCAATAATGCTCCGCAGTTGGGATAGACATATGGGCAGCCTCTCCATATTTTTCCCAATCAATCAAAGGCTCATGATGATTTGCGCGAATTTCTGAAATAAAGAAGTCATTAAACTCCTTTGCCCAAGAGTAGGGTTCAGCCCCCGCTTGCCAATGGATGGTTCGCAAGTTATGCACTATATTGCCGCTGGCCAGAACCAGAATATTTTCATCGCGCAAAGGGCGTAATTGTTTCGCTAATTCGTAGTGCTCGCGGGCAGACCTTGAACCATCTAAACTCAATTGCACGACAGGCACATCAGCATTTGGATAGATATATTTAAGGACTGACCAAGCGCCATGATCAATGCCCCACTCATTCTCTTCCATGACGATGGGAACATTAAGCAATTCTTGTACACGATCTGCTAGAGCAGGACTGCCTAGTGCTGGGTATTGAATTTCAAAAAGCGCTTGCGGAAATCCACCAAAGTCATGAATCGTTTTGGGTTTAGGCATTGCAGTAATCCAAACACCACGAGTTACCCAGTGCGCAGAGATCACTAAGATTGCATCTGGGCGTTTGAATGATTTACCAAGTGCAGCCCATGCCGCTGTAAAACGGTTGGGCTCAATGGCATACATCGGACTGCCATGGCCAGCAAATACTGCAGGTTGGCGATGGCTAGTCATTAATACTGGTTAACCGAATACGTAACCAGTATGAGCAGCAACTAAGGCAAACAAGATAGCCAAGCTAGTAGCAGCGGCCAACATTACAACCAATGTAATGATCTTTTTGTTAATTTCTGCTTTAGTTTCGTTATGCCATTCGTTCACGCTAATTCCCCTGTCAATACATTAATCATTGGGGTAATTATCCACTATCGTCCGCGTCCGGCTTTACGCATCATGCCTTTTCCGCCGCCAAAGCCTGCCTGAGGCCTTCCAGCAGGGCCAGATGGGCCTTTAGGTACAGGTGGTCTGGCTGGGGGCTTAGCCACTACAGGCTTAGCCGGGTTTTTTGGGTCTGGTTTCTTATCGTCAGTCACTTTTAGCTCCTATGGATATCATATTGGCATGATTACTGACTATTCTATCCAAGCTGTCGCCATTAATGCGATTCCCCTGATTTTTGCTATCACCATCCATGAAGCAGCCCATGGCTACGCTGCCCGCAAATTTGGCGATAACACCGCCTATATGCTGGGCAGGGTCAGCTTAAATCCAGCAAAACATATAGATCCCGTGGGGACCATCATGATTCCACTGGTGCTGATATTGACGGGGTCCCCTTTTTTGGTGGGCTACGCCAAACCGGTGCCAGTGAACTTTGGACGCCTGCGTAACCCCAGAATTGATTCCATCTGGGTAGCTTTAGCAGGGCCAGGATCCAATTTCATTCAGGCAATGATTTGGGCAATATTTTGGGTCCTGTTACTCGGTTTTGGTGTTCAGGAACCCTTCCTCACTTCAATGGCAAAAGCAGGTGTGATGTGGAATATTGGGCTCCTAGTATTTAACTTGTTCCCGTTGCCGCCCTTAGATGGTGGGCGCATCCTCTCTAGCCTGCTACCAGCACGCGAATCAATTGCCCTGGGGAAACTAGAGCCCTGGGGCTTTTTCATTGTTCTAGGTCTCGTTTTTACCGGAATCATCGGCAGCCTATGGATGGAGCCTTTAAGTAGTTTTTTCTTGGGAATCATTAATCTGTTGATGATTCCTTTGAAGATGATCTTTTAGACCAAGCAAGAAACTTTATTCTGGGATATTCTGCTTCCAAGTAATCCCTTAGACAGATGGAGAAATTTAATGAAATTACAAAAGATTATTTTAGTTAGCACAGCAACAGTCCTGGCGATTAGCGCAGGCTTGGCTATTGCTCAATTCCAAAAACCAGAAGATGCAATCAAGTATCGTCAAAGCGTCCTCACTGTGATGGGCAACTCCTTCGGCAAAATTAGTGCCGTAGTTAAAGGTGAGGCACCTTACAACAAAGATGAAGTGGCCAAGAACGCAGCTATCGTTGCCATGATGTCTACCTTGCCATGGCAAGCATTTGGTCCTGGCACAGAAGGTGGTAAAGCGCAACCTGATATATGGTCTGATAACGCTAAATTCAAAGCTGCCTCTGAAAAGATGCAATTAGCTGCAGTAGATCTCAATAAAGCTGCTCAATCAGGCGACTTAGAAAGTATTAAAAAAGCTTTTGCTGCTACAGGGGCAAGCTGCAAGAATTGCCATGATGACTTTAAGAAGAAGTAATCAAGTAACCGACTACTACCGCAATCAGGCTCAAGAGCATTAGAGCTAGACCCCGCTGTAAGGCTCCATCTTTGGATGCACGACCCAAGTCAGAAGGCAAGTAACTTGCTTCCTCGCTTGGGTCAATTTCTTTATCACCACGAATCATTGGTGTAATAAGATCTTCACCCTTGAATTTCTTGTAATAGAGGATGGCGGCAATGTGGATCGTAATTAAGGTATAGATCACTACTTGATTGCCATCGTGAATCTCAGATAAGAATGAAACTACCCAATTAGGGACATATTTTGCTAGCGGCCCCTGAAAAGCAATTTCGTCATCCACGAATAGCCCAGTAAGAACTTGCACACTCAGAACCAAAAGTAGTGCAAATACAGATAGCGCCCCTATGGGGTTGTGCCCCAAAACTCGTGGTGCTTTGCCTTGAAGATAATTGAGAACACTTTCACGATTCGGAAAGAATGAAGCAAAGCGTGCATGCCTAGAACCCACAAATCCCCAAACAATGCGGAAGATCAATAATATGAGTACGCTGTAACCAAAATAGGCGTGCCACTCAATGGCACTATCGCCAAGATTAACACTCACTAAGCTCCCGATAATGCAGAGCACCAATAGCCAGTGAAAGACCCTAATCGGCAAATCCCAAACACGAATGATTTTGTTCATGTCTTAAGAATAAGCCAAAATAATTAGATTTATTTGATCTGCGGCAAATCTTTTTGGATAATTTTCAATCCAGCACGTAAAGCATCTTGATAGCGTTCACGTTCTGCTTTAATCGTTTCGGCAGTCCAAGAATAAAATCCTTCACCTGTTTTCATGCCAAACTTTCCACTTGCCACTCTTTCACTGATGCACTTAGCGATATTCGACGAGTTATTGAGAGTCGGATAAATCTTTGTACCGCCAGCAGCATGAATCTCAAGTCCTGCATGATCACGTTGCATTGCAGGTCCAGCAGCAATATAGCGAAAGCCAAAACCAAAGCGCACTGCTTTATCGATATCCTCAGGGCTACAGATACCCTCATCAACCATTGAAAATGCTTCGCGTGATAAAGCATGCTGCAAACGATTAGCCAAGAAACCAGGTAAATCTTTTTTAACAACGACTGGAACCATACCGCACTCAGTCATCAACCTTACTAAGCTATCGCCGACAAGCGGAGAAGTCTTCACTCCATACACTACTTCTACACAAGGTATCAAATGGGCAGGCATGAAGAAATGCAAACCGATCATCCGTACAGCCGTTTTTAAGCCTTCGGCAATTTCACTAATGGGAAAGCTTGTGCTATTGCTAGCTAATACCGTCTCAGGCTTTGCATATTTTTCCAGCTTCGCAAATAGTTCTTGCTTGATGTCTAAGCGTTCGGGAACACATTCAATGACCAAATCAATATCAGACCAATCCACTTCCTCAAGTGAGCCTGCCACGGTTAACAAGTGGATGCGGTTTTCATAACCGAGCTCAGTCATGGTGTTCACAAAGTAATCTGGCAACAAGGCCCTGCGCTCGGTCGTCGGTTCGACCACCTGAACAGCGCAGCCGCCACGCGCACAAACCGCGGCAACATCCGCGCCCATCGTTCCGCCCCCGACAATGACGACTTTGGTTTCAGCTGGGGTAAATAACATGACAAATTCTCCTTAGGGGGCAGACTTTTTCCAAAAAATCCACATACAATAGTGTGATTATTTCAATAAAAAACATAGCGAGACATGATCCCCGTCAATTCGGTGCTGCAGGTCGGCCATTTCCCTGAAATTATGCAGGCAGAAATCGATCGACGCTTTACGCCTACTTTTTATCCCAATCCTCATGACCCAGTCCCAACTGGAAACTTTGAGGCTATTTTGATACGCTCCAATACCAAACTACCTGAAGCTCTAGTGAAACAAATACCGAGCATTCGTTTGGTAGCCACTTGTGGGGTTGGGTATGACAATCTGCCCCTGGCCTACCTTAAAGAGCAAGGGATTAAAGCGACAAACACCCCAGGCGTCTTAAATGATGCTGTTTGCGAACTGGCTATAGGCATGATGCTGGGCTTACTGCGCCGCATTCCTGAATCCGAAGCCTTCGTAAAGAGTGGTGCCTGGTCAAAAGCCCCTTTCAAGTTAGCCACCACTCTGGCTGGAAAGCGCATTGGCATTGCAGGGATGGGTCGGATTGGCCAGGATTTGGCTAGGCGGCTTGAGCCCTTCAAGGTAAAAATTGCTTACAGTGGACCTAGTCCAAAGCAGGTTTCTTATGCCTACCATCGAGATATCCAAGATTTAGCCAAGAATAGCGACGTACTCTTTTTGGCATGCCCTGCGACTCCCAACACCGAAAAAATGATCAATGCAGACGTTTTAGATGCTCTTGGAGCTAAAGGCTTTCTGATCAACATTGCTCGTGGTAGTGTAGTTGATGAAACTGCTCTTTTATATGCACTGCAACATAAAAAGATTGCTGGTGCTGCTCTAGATGTTTTTGAGAACGAACCAAATCCCAATGCGGCCTTCTTAAGCCTTGATAATGTTTTACTCACACCCCATATTGGGAGTGCCACCACAGAAACACGGGTAGCCATGACCAATTTAGCCGTAGATAATTTAGAAGCCTTTTTTGCACAACAACCACTTCTTACAGAAGTACATCATTAAAACGGAGTCAGTATGACCATTTCTTTACATCCCTCAACCTTGCCAGCGGTATTGTCGCCAGTATTAACGCCTTTTAAAGCAGATGGCCATCCAGATGAGCAAAAATTACTTAAGCAATGCAAATGGCTTGAGGCAAACGGTGTTGGTCACGCAATCTTTGGCACAAACTCTGAAGCAAATTCGATGTCTGCCACGCAAAAGATGAATACGCTTACTGCGCTGATTGAAGGAGGTTTAAATCCAGAACATATGATGCCTGGTACTGGCTCTACTTCTATCGAGAGTACGTATCGGATGACTGTTCATGCATTGAATCATAAATGCGCAGGCGTCTTGATGTTACCGCCCTTCTACTATAAAGATGTGACCGATGATGGAATGTTTGCTTATTTTTCTGAAGTGATTCAGAAAATTGGCAACCCAGCACTACAGATTTATATCTACAACATACCGCCTGTTACCAAAATCAATTTAAGTCTTTCCTTGCTCGAACGCTTAGCGAAAGAATATCCAAAAACCATCGTGGGCATGAAAGATAGCTCAGGTGACTGGGAATATACGGAATCTGTTATTAAGTTGTTGGCTCCCTCAGGCTTCCGCGTATATGCTGGTAGTGAAACATTCCTCATGCGTACCTTACGTGCTGGTGGTGTTGGCTGTATTTCTGCTACTGCAAACGTCAATCCAAAAGCGATTGCTGATTTAGCGACGCATTGGAGAGAATCTAATGCCGATGAACGCCAAGCAGACTTGGATAAAATACGGTCTGTTTTTGCTCATTACCAAATGATTGCTGGAATGAAAACTGCAGTTGCACATTACAGCAAAGACTCTGAGTGGTTGCGGGTGCGTCCACCATTGATGCAATTAAGTGCCGATCAACAGGCCAAATTATTGAGCGAGCTCAAAGCCATCGATTTCAGCATGCCAGGCCTCTAATCACATCACCAAAAAAGAATCATTAGGAGACAAAATGAAACTACTTAAAGTCATTGTGCTTTCCCTCAGCTTCTTGTGGGCAAGTGCACAAGCGCAGAACATTTCTATTGCAACCGGTGGAACTGGCGGTGTTTACTATCCGATGGGTGGCGGTCTTGCAGCCATGCTGTCTAGCAAAGTGCCAGGCATGTCTGCTACGGCTGAAGTTACTGGTGGCTCTGTAGACAACTTAAAACTCGTTGGCACTGGTAAGCCTTACGTTGCCTTCTCAATGGCTGATGCTGCTAAAGACGCTTTGGTTGGGGACGATAAATTTAAAGACAAGCCAGTAGATTTGCGAACCTTATTAATACTGTATCCAAACCTCATGCACGTCGCCACCGTTGAATCCACTGGGATTAAAACAATGAAGGATTTAAAAGGCAAACGGGTCAGTACAGGGGCGCCAGGAAGCGCCACTGAAGTCATGGCGTTCCGCTTACTAGAAGCTGCAGGTCTAGATAAGGATAAAGATGTCAAGCGTGAGCGCTTGAGTGTTGCAGAATCTGTCAATGCAGTAAAGGATCGCAAGATTGATGCTTTCTTCTGGGTGGGTGGTTTGCCAACAGCAGCAGTGACTGATCTTGCAAATAGCCCTGGCATGAAAATCGTCATGGTAGATACTGCTGCTGAAGTTCCTGCTATGAACAAAAAATACGGCAACCTCTACTTCCCAACTGTTATTACCAAGCAAACTTATAGCGGCATGGCCAAAGATAATAATGTTGCAGCCGTTGCAAATCTATTGGTTGTTAACTCCTCCATGTCTGATGCAGAGGCATACAAAATTGTTAAGGCTATTTTTGATAATCAACTTGAACTTGTGCGCTCACATGCTGAATTCAGAAATATCACATTAGAGAACCAAAAAGCCAATGCAACGCCAGTTGCTTATCATCCAGGTGCATTGAAGTACCTTAAAGAAAAAGGTGTCAAAGTAAATTAAGCCTGATTGGGGTGAGTTAATCTCACCCCTTCTGTTTTATTGAAGTGCATCAATACAAAATAGGCATATGTCAGGACATGAATCAAAACGTGATTGATAACGAAACCCAAGAAAAACTCGATGCTTTCATTAAGCAAGAGGAGGGGGATTCCAATGACTACAAGGGACTATTAGCTAAATTCATCACTTTGGTTGCCGTTGGCATGTCTTTGTTTCATCTCTATGCTGCCTATTCTATTGTTCCAACACAGCAACTTCGCGTGATTCACGTTGCCTTAGTTTTATTTCTAGTGTTCTTAAGCTTTCCTATCGCAGCTCGCTTTAAAAACCGCCTGATGTTTTGGGATGTTTTATTTGCCATCGGCTCAGTTGCCGTCGCTTATTACATTCTGAGTGGTGGCGATGATTTCATGGATAGAAATACTGCCCCAAATTCGACCGATGTGATGGTTGGAATTTTCTTAATCTTACTTATCTTAGAAAGTGTTAGAAGAACCAATGGCATGGTCTTGGTGGGTGTAACCGTCCTCTTCCTGCTGTATGCTTTTTTTGGCAACTACCTGCCTGCACCATGGACACACAAAGGGTATGACCTAGATCGTTTGGTTGGCTATATGTATATGACTCTTGAAGGCATCTATGGCACTGCAGTTGACGTCTCAGCGACCCTCATTATTCTGTTCACCATCTTTGGTGCCTTCTTGCAATTTACTGGCGCAGGCAAATTCTTTATCGACTTCTCCTTTGCTGCGATGGGCGGTAAATCATCAGGGGTTGGCAGAACCATTGTGCTGTCCTCATTTTTGATGGGTGGACCGTCAGGCTCAGGTGTCGCAACTACTGTTACCGTAGGTTCTGTTGCCGCGCCCATGCTAGAAAAGGTTGGCTATGAAAAGAATGCTGCTGGAGGTCTGCTAGCCGCCGGGGGTCTTGGCGCCATTATTTCTCCACCAGTACTGGGGGCTGCTGCATTCTTGATTGCTGACTTTCTCAAAATCTCCTATTTAGATGTCTTGCTGATGGCAACCATCCCCACTATTTTGTTCTACCTCGGCTTATTTGTCATGGTAGAAATCGATGTCCGCAAATACGGCATGAAGAATATTCATTTTGATACTGTTGAAACAGCTTGGCAATTAACTAAAAAATACTGGTTCCACTTTTTCTCCTTGATATCCATCGTGGTTTTCATGATGTTTGGCTTTTCACCGGTGATGTCTGTATTTTGGGCAACAGTGGTTTCTGCTTTTTCCAGCATGTTGCGTAAAGATACTGCCATCATTCCTTGGGCCTGGTTTAGAGGTAAAGAGCCTATTTTCTCAGGCCTTTACAACTCCAACCTCACTAAAGCACTTGCCTCAGGATCAACTGGTGTTTTAGCCATTGCTGCAACCTGCGCTGGCGCTGGCCTCATTGTTGGTACTGTTACTCTAACCGGTCTTGGACTCAAATTTAGCTCGATTGTGATTCAGTATGCAGGTGGCTCACTATTACTGACTGCCATCTTCACCGCTTTAATTGTTTGGATAGTTGGATTGGCAGTACCAGTGACTGCTTCATACATTATTTGCGCAGTGATTGCAGCGCCAGCCTTAATCAATTTAGATGTACCGCCATTTGCAGCACACATGTTTATCTTCTACTATGCAGTACTCTCGGAAGTCTCTCCCCCAACAGCACTCTCTCCATTTGCGGCAGCGGCGATTTGCAAGGGCAACCCCTATAAGACGACTTTGCAAACCTGGAAATATGTAGCGCCAGCGATTCTGGTGCCATTCATGTTTGTACTAGATAAATCTGGTGTGAGCTTACTCTTGATGGGATCTAGCAGCGCATTGGAGCAGGCTGATTGGACGCAAATTGCCTGGATCTCTTTTACCGCAGTAGTCGGAATTATTTGTTTGGCTGGCGGCCTCCAGGGCTGGTTTATTGAGAAAACTAAAACTTTTGAACGCATCCTCATGGTTGTCTCTGGAGTTGCTTTGGCTTACCCATCAAGTGAGGCTGACTTAGTTGGCTTTATTGGATTTGGATTAGTACTGATTACGCAAACAATGACCCACTTAAAGTTAAGTCGTAAACCATCTTAATCAACAGCATGAAGTGCTGATG
>Ga0194047_10000730_pt1 | contig 21167 bp, 13 predicted proteins | sample JunL225m_MetaG_2_FD_160070 | JGI IMG/M metagenome (GOLD analysis project Ga0194047, IMG submission 160070) | Anoxic zone freshwater microbial communities from boreal shield lake in IISD Experimental Lakes Area, Ontario, Canada - Jun2016-L221-5m | ecosystem: Environmental > Aquatic > Freshwater... | reverse complement strand
CTCACCGCCACCGAAGTGGCCAATGCCACACATGTGGAGGAATGTTTAAAAGCAGGAATCGACATATTATGGATAGGCGCACGCACCACAGTTAATCCGTTTTCGGTACAAGAAATAGCCGATGCCTTAAAAGGAGTCGACATACCCGTATTTGTAAAAAATCCAATTTATCCTGATGTTCAGCTTTGGGTGGGTGCCTTGGAACGAGTAAACAATGCAGGCATTACGAAGATTGCAGCCATCCATCGTGGTTTTCATTCTTACGATAATGGCCCTTTTCGCAATTCGCCCAAATGGGAACTAGCCATCGATATCAAAGCGGCTTGTCCCGAACTACCTATCATTTGCGACCCTTCGCACATAGGAGGTTCGCCTGAACTTATTCCTTACATAGCTCAAAAAGCCATGGACATGGATATGGATGGTTTAATGATTGAAACACATTGCAACCCAACAGCAGCACTTAGCGATGCAAAACAACAGGTTACTCCTCATCAATTAAAAGAAATAATGGATGCATTGCACGTTCGCAATTCATCCATCGATAATTTAGAATTGAGAAATAAGTTAGAGGAACTTAGGTGCATCATCAATCAACTCGACAAAGACCTTATGGAAGTGTTGGCAAAACGAATGTCTATTTCAACGCAAATAGGAGAATACAAAAGCGCCAATAATTTAACCATTCTTCAAGTGTCGCATTGGAAACAGCTTGTGGAAAACAGCATAAAAACAGGCGACCTGCTTGGTTTGCCCGAAGAGTTTATAAAAGGCTTGTTTCAGCTGATTCATGACGAGTCCATCCGTAGACAAACAGATGTAATGAATCAAGCTTCGAACAAATAGTTTTTTTATTGATTAAAGATTACACTCTTTACCCAAGCTTTACCCCATTCCTCTTTCTCTTCATTGCTCCATAGTTCGGGGTAGAATATTCGTTTTTGAAAACGCGGAGGTAAATACTTTTGCCAATTGGTACCACCAGTAGCTGCTATATCTTCAGGGTCTTTTTGCAGATACCTCACAGCCGATTTATAATGCGACAGCGGCCAGTTGATGTTTACATTCACATCCATCTGACGCAATGCAAGCTGTAAATTCACATCGCTTTGTTCCTTCTCTGGCAGCGATTTGTAAAGCGACCAAAGATTAGTCGTGTTAAATTTCTTTGCAAGCTGAATAAGTTGCGATTGGTATTTTTCTTCAAACTGAATCAAGGTCAATGTTTTTTTACCCGTTGCTAACTCCGTGGCACCAGCCTTCCAATAAATGTGTTCGTACATTTTCTCAATTTCGTTTTCGGTCAAGTCGTCAGCAAATGTATCGCGTACTTCTTTCGCCACAAGCCTTTTGAAATGTGCAGAACAGATCTCAATCATTCTATATTGACCCGATTGGAAACCCGAAGCAGGTAACAAACTCATTCGGAATTTTAAAAACTGTTGAGGATCCATACCATCCACCATAATGTCGAACGAAGCTATCAATGCATCAAAATAACGATTGATGCGGGAGATACGATTGGTAAGAAACTTAGCATCTAAATTTTGAGTTTCTGCCAACTGATGATATTCATGCAAACACAATTTAAAATAGAGTTCAGTTATCTGATGATACATGATAAAAATCTCTTCATCTGGTATGTTTGTTTTAGGATTCTGCAAACTCAACAAAGTGTCGAGATGGATATAATCCCAATAGGTTAAGTAATCAGCATAAAGCAATCCATCAAGGTAGGATGAAAGGTCTTGTCCCATTTGACTAAACTTTTCATCAAGTTTTTTAATTCGTTCAATAATCTCCGGTTTCAAATCCATTTTTATAGAATATTAAATAAGGTTTAGATAATCTAATTTTGTGGCGAAGTTAATTAAAACCAATCATACTATGTAATAGAAATTAAAATCCATACTAAAACAATAAGGTTTTATTTGGGAAGGAGCATGTTTAGTTAAGAGAGTTTTACTTCGAGAGGGGAATATCCTAAAATATACTAATTTCGCGCTTTATCAAAGCCATGCAGAATTATCAATTTCAATTAATGTAATAGTCACTGTTTTTATGTTAAAGTATTTTACGTTTGTTTTCTGGAAACGCAAATTCATTTCACTAAAGAAATTGATTGCATGGAAGCTTTTTCCGTATACCGAACGAATAAGAAAGAATCGAATCAAGCGTCAAATCAATTACTACAAAGCAAAAGGGTTTCTTCCTGTTGAGGTCGGTAGTGATGCAGGAATTGGAGCAAAGTTGTTGTGGTATTTACAAATACTATTGTATTGTAAGGAAAACAATTTGAAACCGTATATAAAATTTACCTACGATGATAATCGCGAAGAGGATTACTTTAATCAATTCATTGCTTCTAAGTACACTATTCCTAATGACATCAAGTACATCAGAATTGTCACACTTTGGGATTTAAATTTTGGTGAGCATTACGATAAAAATAAACTGAGTGTTGAAATGGCGAACTCCTTGGCACAAGAGTTCATTACCATAAAGAAGGAATTCATTGACGAAGCAAATAGTTTTGCATCCTCTCATTTTGGAAATGATAAAGTACTAGGGGTACATTATCGAAGTACGGATAAAATAACGGAAGCAGGGTTTGTAAGTCATCAAACTGCTTTGGCCAACATCGACCATTGTTTCAAGCATTTCAATCATTTCAACAAAATATTTATATCCACCGATGACAATAAATTCATTGAGTTTCTCAAGCATTCTCATTTGTCATCTTATATCTGTTATCGCCAAGATACCTATCGTTCGGATGACGAGAAGGCAGTACACACAAGATTAGATGTAGATCGATTTAATATGAATAAAGATGCAATCGTGAATATGTTGATTCTAACAAAGTGTTCGTTCATAATCAAAACAGCATCCAACTTAAGCGCCATTTCATTGTTCTTAAATCCTTCTATACCATACATGCTACTCAACATTATGTATAAACTCTATTTTCCCGATAATGAGTTTTCGGTGAAAGCGGCTTTGAAGCCCGTTGAAGGAGTAGTGGCTAAATAACCAACTATTTATTGTATCGTACGATGATTATTTTAGATTAGCCTTATCAAGTAAATCAAGAATTTTTACATCAACTTTCTGAGAAAATTTTCTTGCAAATAGACAAGGCTCTTGCGACATCAATTCGTCAAAATCTGATTCTACAAAAAGAACGGGAGGTGTTATTACTCCTGGCCTTGTCCAGTTGGCATAGGTTACTGCGGGTTTTATATCCCGAGTTTTCGAATCCTTAAGCGGCAGGCTCATTAATATGGTTTGAAAAAACATTTCGGATGCAAGTAAACTATCCTCGAAATATTTTAAATAGTCGGGGTGTTCGTCCAGAAAGCTTAGCATTTCATTCACCGTATCCACTGGCATCGACCACCAATCGGAGCCTCCATAAGGTTTAACATACGAAGGTATTTTTCGCCTGCGAATTATTTTAGAGAGGTATGAAAAATTTCCTCTCAGGCTTAACCGAATAAAATTTAGAAACAGCTCGAAACTATAAAACGACTTTTCATAAATCGATGGATACAAGAAGAAATGTCCTCGTTTGTGCGATAAATTGACTTTGTATTTTAATAGACGATTCATCCCGAACTCTCTCCAACCATCATAAGGTAGTGCATTCACTTCCATAAAATGGCTTCCACTGTTTTTGTGATAAAAGTCTTTGATGTGTTTTTTTGATTTGATAGGATAATCCTGCCCACTCAGTATGGTAATGTAGCCGTTGTTAGAGTGCTTTACAACCTCACGGATACTATTCAAAATTGCCCTTAAAAAAGTAAAATCTCCCCAACTCGAATTCTCTCTGAATTCATCTTTCATAAAGTTGATGTTTGGAAGATCCTTCACTTCATCTCTGAAAGAATTAATGTCTGCTCCTTTATCAACATGTATATAAAAGTGAACATCGGTATCGTTCAATGCTCTAATCAATCTGTTGAAGTGTTTTGGCTCAGTATGAACCATGATGATATAATTTAAGTCCATTTCTTAGAACATCAATTAGCTGAAAACTTCACTTGAATGATTGGTATAAATTTACGAGAGGAACACATTTAGTTAAACAATTTGAGATTTGGTTTTGTTAGTTACAATTTGACGTAAATGTTGTTTCAATAATTTAATTTAAAATAAATGATGAATACCTTGAGTGGTCGCAAAACTAAGCTTTTTTTCGAGAGGATAATAATCGGTAGAAAATCAAAATTAATTAGCATGATAAAAATCAGTATTTTTGCTTCTCTAAACCAAAGAAATATCAATAATGGATAAATTTTCCTTTTTAGGCAATGCCGATCCCGTTGCCATTGATGAGTTATTTCAATCGTTCTTAAAGGACAAAAATTCTGTTGAAGCTGAGTGGCAACAGTTTTTTTCGGGATTCGAATTTGCAATAAAAAATTATGAATCATCAGGCGAAATTCCTGAGAATGTGAAGAAGGAATTCGATGTAATCAACTTGATAAATGGTTACCGAACACGTGGGCATCTTTTCACCATTACCAATCCAGTACGCGAACGAAGACATTATACACCAACGCTTGATATTGAAAATTTCGGACTTGCATCCACAGATTTAGAAACGGTGTTTCATGCAGGTACTCAAATAGGAATAGGACCTGCAAAATTAAAGGATATCATTGCACACCTGCATCAAACGTATTGTCAATCGATAGGTGCAGAGTATATGTACATGCGAATACCAGAAATGGTAAATTGGTTGCAAACGAAAATGGAAAGCACTAAGAACACTCCTGCTTTTTCCAATTTCGAGAAGTTATCCATCTTAGATAAATTAAATCAAGCTGTAATATTTGAGAACTTTTTACATACCAAATTTGTTGGGCAAAAAAGATTTTCGCTTGAAGGCGCAGAAGCAGCCATTCCTGCATTGGATACCGTTTGTGAAAAAGGTGCTGATTTAGGAATAAAGGATTATGTAATAGGGATGGCACATCGAGGAAGATTGAACATCCTTACCAATATTCTTCACAAAAAATATGAAGATGTGTTCTCTGAATTTGAAGGGTACTTGACCGAAGATGTAGATTTTGATGGGGATGTTAAATATCATCAAGGTTATTCGAGTGACCGGATTAGTACCAATGGCAACTCTTTTCACTTAAGCTTAACTCCAAATCCTTCGCATTTAGAAACGGTGGATGCTGTGGTGGAAGGTATATCGCGAGCAAAAATAGATTCGATTCATCATGGCGACATTAATAAAGTTTGCCCAATATTAATTCATGGTGATGCTGCATTGGCAGGCCAAGGATTAGTGTATGAGGTATTGCAAATGTCGCAATTGGATGGATACAAAACGGGAGGAACCATACATCTTGTGATTAATAATCAAATTGGTTTTACTACCAATTACCATGATGCAAGGTCTTCGACCTATTGCACTGATGTAGCCAAGGTAACGCTATCGCCTGTATTTCATGTAAACGGTGATGATGTGGAAGCATTGGCGCTTGTGTCGCAAATGGCAATGGAGTTTCGTCAGAAGTTCAATAGAGATGTGTTTATTGATGTATTGTGTTATCGTAAATATGGACATAACGAAGGCGATGAACCAAGATTCACGCAACCGCTGCTGTACAAGGCCATAGCGGCTCATCCTAATCCAAAAGTGATTTATACAAAAGAGTTAATTGCTCAAGGAATAATAGATGATGATTATTCGAAAGAAATAGAAAAGAACTTTAGAGAATTGCTCCAAGACAAATTGGATTTAGCAAAGAAAAGAGAGAAAACGAAAATCACTTCTTTTCTGAAAGGCCAATGGAGTGGGCTTATAACAGCCGAAACAAATGCATTCGATAAGTCGCCTGATACAAGCGTGACGAGTGAAACATTTCTCTCGATTGCGAAGCAAATAGTACAATTGCCAACGGAAAAACCTTTTTTCAATAAGGTGAAAAAACTGTTCGAAGATAGAGCGGCAATGATATCGACTGATAAATACGACTGGGCAATGGGCGAATTGATGGCATACGCAACATTAATAAATGAAGGTACCAATGTTCGATTCAGCGGACAGGATGTGGAGCGCGGAACTTTTTCGCACCGACATGCAGTGGTGAAGGTGGAAGATTCGGAAGAAAAATACATCCCGTTGAACAATCTCGGTACTGATGCAAAATTGTACATCTACAATTCATCACTCTCTGAGTATGGTGTGCTAGGCTTCGAATTCGGCTATTCATTGGCAGTTCCGGGAGCACTAACCATTTGGGAAGCTCAATTTGGTGACTTTTTTAATGGGGCTCAAATTGTAATTGACCAATTTATTACTTCATCAGAATATAAATGGAAACGGATGAGTGGCTTGGTAATGCTGTTGCCACACGGTTACGAAGGCATGGGGCCTGAACATTCGAGTGCGCGCATCGAACGATTTCTGCAACAATGTGCTGAAAACAATATGCAAATAGTGAACTGCACCACACCTGCCAATCAGTTTCATGTGTTGAGAAGGCAGATAAAAAGAGACTTTAGAAAACCTTTGATTTGTTTCACTCCTAAAAAATTATTGCGTTATCCTTCTTGTGTTTCTTCGTTGAAAGACTTTACCGAAAACTCGTTTCGCGAAGTGATAGACGATGTAACAGCTGTTGCCGAAAACGTGACTACTATTGCTTTTTGTTCAGGAAAAATATACTACGACTTGATTGAACAAAAACAAAAGGAGCTGAACGATATTGCCATTGTGCGCATCGAACAACTGTATCCGTTGCCTATCGTTCAGTTGAACGAACTGCTTGCAAAATATAGCAAAGCAAAAGAATTTCTTTGGGTACAAGAGGAGCCCGAGAACATGGGTGCATGGACGTATATGCAAAGCAAATTCAGAGAAGTGAATTTGAAATACGTTGGCCGAAATGAAAGCGCGAGCCCTGCTACAGGCTATGGTAAGCTTCATAATCAACAGCAAGAAACAATAGTGAATTCGGTGTTTCAAAAAACAACGGTGAATAAATAATTAGATACATCACAAAAAAAGAATTGAAATAAAAAACCAAAAACAAGATGGCCATTATAGAAATAAAAGTACCAAGTCCAGGCGAATCGATTACTGAAGTGGTGATAGCGCGATGGGTGAAAAAGGATGGAGAATATGCCGAGAAGGATGAAGTGATAGCGGAGATTGATTCGGATAAAGCAACGTTGACATTGAATGCTGAAGAAGCAGGTGCGATAAAAACCCTTGTGGCCGAAGGCGACACGGTGAAAGTGGGTGATGTGGTTTGTTCGATAGACACTGCTGCCAAGCCAGATGCTGCGAAGGTGGAAGCGAAAAAAGAAACCAAAAAGGCGGTGGCCGAACCTGCTAAAGAAGCGGTGGCTACTACAAAACCAACCACTACTACTTATGCATCAGGGACGGCATCGCCTGCGGCAAAAAAGATGATGGACGAAAACAAAATTGCGAGCAACCAAGTGGTGGCTACGGGGAAAGATGGAAGGATAACGAAAGGGGATGTAATGAGTTTAATTTCGAAAGGATTTACTACCGAATCGTTGCCAAATTGGGGAGGAAGCAGAGAGGTGGAACGTGCTAAGATTTCTTCGTTGAGAAAAAAATTGTCGCAACGATTGGTAGCTGTTAAAAACGAAACGGCCATGCTAACTACCTTCAATGAGGTGGATATGAGCGCCATTTACGCCATTCGTTCGAAATACAAAGATAAATTTAAGGAGCAATACGGCACTAATCTTGGGTTCATGAGTTTTTTCACGAAAGCAGTAACCGAGGCGCTATCTCATTTCCCGGCTGTGAATGCGATGATAGACGGTGACGAACTACTTTACCATAAATATGCTGATATAGGAATAGCGGTGAGTGCTCCGAAAGGGCTGGTGGTGCCGGTGCTACGAAATGCGGAGAAGATGAGCCTTTCGGAGATTGAACTGTCGATAAAGGCGCTTGCTGTGAAAGCGCGTGAAAATAAAATTACATTGGATGATATGACAGGCGGCACGTTTACGATTACCAATGGTGGTGTGTTTGGGTCGATGATGAGTACTCCTATTCTTAATCCTCCTCAGAGCGCCATATTGGGAATGCACAATGTGGTGGACCGACCGATAGCTGTGAATGGCCAAGTGGTGATTCGGCCGATGATGTATGTTGCTTTGTCGTACGACCATAGGGTGATTGATGGACGCGAATCGGTAGGGTTTTTGGTGAAGGTAAAAGAAATGCTCGAGAACCCGGCACGAATGCTGTTTGGTGGAAAAGACCCTTATGAAGTGGTGTTGGGGATTTAATGAAATGGATTTTTGTGTAGAAAAACCAGAACTACTGCTCAGTTTTACTTTCGTATAAAAATATAACATTTATAAGTGGTAATGTAACAATAAAGCAAAATGTATTGAAATTCTAATCAATGCACTTCTTTATTTGCTCTATTGTTTTAGAAATGACATTTAAAAACGAATTTAATTCAATGTTGTTGATTTCAAGTAAATTTACTTTTGATTTTTGTACAATTGAATTAAAGTAGTCAACATGCGTTGGAGTTAAAAACATTTTGATGCTTGGTGTCAGTTCATGCAACGTAGAGCGAAAAGTTTTATGATTGTTATCAATGTGACTATTGATAAGAATCTCCCACTTTGATTCTATAATCTGAACAAAAGATGAACAAACTCTTTTTTCAATCGAATGATCACCTCCAACCTGCTTTAATAGAGACATTCTATTGTAATATTTGGGCAAATGAGAGAGAGAAAGGTGAAGAGATATCTTTTCAAGCAACGAATCAATTTCAAAAGGTTTTGTTACATAATCATTCATACCCGCTGATGTTGCTTTTCGAACATGGGTAGTAAATGCATTTGCTGAAAATCCAATAATTGGGATGTTGATCGATATCTCTTTTCTAATTACTTTTGTTGCTTTTATACCATCCATTTCAGGCATTTGTAAATCCATTAGAATTAAATCCACTTTATGTGAATTACTCTTCAAATATTCAATCGCTTTTTTCGCACGGTCGAAACAAATTACCTCACCAACTTCTTTTTTGAGAATTTCTTTTGTTAGAATTTGGTTGACTAGATTGTCGTCTACTAATAATATTGTCGAGGACTTTAGTTTTGCTTTGTCTATTGGCTTATTAATTAATGAAACTGTCTCGTTAACTTGAGACACAGAAAGAGGAATAATAAAATGGAATTTACTTCCAATATTCTTTTTGCTTTCAACAAATAACTTCCCACCAAGCAACTCAATTAGTTTTTTTGAAATACTCAGCCCTAAACCTGTTCCGCCATATTTACGAATTACCGAAGAATCTTCTTGAGAGAAAGGTTGAAATAAGTCTTTAAGATACTTTTTTGTAATACCGATTCCAGTGTCCTCAACTTCAAAAGAAATCATAATTTTCTTAGCCTTCAATTTTGAGATGCCGACATTGATAATCACACCACCATTTTCTGTGAATTTTATTCCATTACTAACAAGGTTATTGATAATCTGAGAAATCCTAAAAGAGTCTCCTGCTAAATTGGTTGGTATTTTAGAGTCAATATTCAGGGTAAGGGATATGTTTTTATTATTGGCGATTAGTCTGTGCTGGGAATATATGGAATTCATAATTCTAAATATATTGAATTCCCTTTTTTCTAATTCAATTTTATCATCCTCAATCTTAGCTAAATCAAGGATGTCATTTACAATTAAAGACAATGATTTAGAGGCGTCTTGAATTATTGATAAGTAATCAATTTCTTCCTTGGTTCTGTGTTGTTTCTCTAACAAAGCGGCCGAGCTGGTAATTGCATTTAAAGGTGTTCTTATTTCATGACTCATATTTGAAAGAAAAGCTTGTTTAGCTTCTACTGATTTCAATGCGAGTTCAGTTTGTTCTTTCAGTTCTTTTTCAGCCGCCTTTTGTTTACTAATGTCTAGGTGAATTCCAATCGATCCTATAATATTTTTTTCTGTATCAAACAATGGAGCTCCACTAATTAAATTTGGGACGAATGTTCCATCTCTTTTCTTCATAGAGATTTCATACAGGTTAGACTTTCCTTTCTTCCTTTTTTCAATCTCCTTTTCAACTATATTTTTGTCTTTCCTTGATATTAGTATCTCCGAAGCAACTTTGTTGAGAAGGTCATTTTCATCCTTGTAATCCAGAATTTCAAGCATTCGTTTGTTGGTTCCAACAATAACGTCATTTATATCTACTTCAAGAAATCCTAGCCCCATATTTTCTATTATGTTCTCGTACTTTTCTTTGGTTATTTTAAGCAATTCTTGTGCTTTAGCTCTGGCTGTAATATCCGCATATTTCCAAAGGTGACCTAAATATAAACTGTTGCTAAAAACAGGTATAAAATCTCGTTCTAAGATTTTTCCCGATGACATTTCTATTACTTCTCCAGAAACCATCTCCCTTTTTTGAATTATTTCAGAAATTCTAGAAATAAACTCCTCTGGGTTTTTGAAAAGGAAAGCAGATTGTTTCGCGCTATTCGAACAATCGGCTCCAACTAAAGATTCGGGATCAAGATCAATTGAAAATATTTCACAGAATTTCTTGTTGATTAAAACAATTTCGCGTGTTGAATTTTCAAGTAATACACCTTGAGTAAGATTGCTAATTAATGTCGATAAACGAGCATTTGATGTTTCTAGCTTTAATTGATGTCTCTTTTTTTCTGTTATATTGCTTACGGTAACGGTAACTGATATTTCTTCATTAATGTTGAAATAGTTTATTTTAGCAGTGTGCCATTCGTCAGTGTCTGGTGAAGGAATTTTGTACTCAATTTCTAATGCTTCCTTTGTACGAAATACTTCAGTTAATGACCTAATAATAGTTTGTCCTAATTCATTGGGAAACATATACGAAACATGTTTCCCAATGAAATCTTCTTTGGGAATAGACAAATTCTTTTCGGATTGAACCCATACATCTGAAAAAGTTAAATCTTCTTTGATTTCGAAAATTAAGTCATTAGTTGCCCTTATCAGCTTTTTCAATCTTGTTTGCGAAACTTCCAAATCTCTATTTTTTTGAATATAGAGATTGTACAAATCTTTTATTTCTTTTGTCGCTCTTTCTTGCAATTGAATCAGCTGAAGTAAATCGACTGTGTTGTCTGATAAGGAAAAGTCAGACAAGGAAATATTATTATTCGTTAAATCAGACATCTCATAAATCCAAGGGGAACCACAAAAGAATAGAGAAGCATTCATTCGAATAAACTGCCCTCTAAACACAAAATTAGAATTTTGTTTTTTCAATACTACAAGCTTGTTTTCTAAGTTTGATTGTTCAACACTATCAGTAAAACGAATTAAACTCAACGGAGAATATTCTTGCTTGAAGTTATTTCCAAGAATTGAGGGAAAGTGTTTTGTTAATGATGGACCTGCTGATGTGATTTTCCAGTCTTCGTTTATCGAAAAATAGAAAGGAAATAGCTTAGAAAAAAGCACTTTAATTTCATTTGACATGACTCCTCTACCAATTTATAAGAAACACGTCATGTATATTTCCATCTTGCTCGACAGACTCAACAATAACTTTAATTTCTTGATTAAACATTTTACCAACTCCATATAATAAACCAACAACAAATTGAGTGAGTCCTGTTCTTGTAGAAAAATAATGAATTCTTAATGAGTTTTCTTTGATGTCGGAAATTTCAAATTCAGGTGGGCGAAGTTCATTGTAGATTAACTTGATTCGAGTATGAAAATGAGGTAAATTAATTAGGAAATCTTTCAGGTTAGCTCCGCCAGCGATCATGTAATGGTTATAGTGTCGTTGCCCCGTTTCTAATATCCAATACTCGCCAAGTGCTATCAAGAAACTTTCTAAACTAATAGAAAGAACCATGGCTGCCGATGTTGCCAGAGAGAATGTTACAGTGTCGTCATAAACTTGGTTACTAAGAAATATCTCATCTTCTATTCGAGCATTGTTTCTTACTTTTTCCCATGTATTTATGCCATACTGAGTCTCGATTAATTCTTGGATTGCTTTGTTAACGATTCCGTACATTATGTGTGGGATTTTTTTTGAGAGCACAATAGTAAGAAAATTTGTACATTTGCAAACAAAAAATTTATGATAAAAGCTATTGTTATAGATGATGATGTAATTACTTGTGAATTATTATCAGGATACCTATCAAAGATAGAAGGGGTTTCATTGGAAAAGGTGTTCACAAATCCTATCGATGCAATTTCTTATGTAAAAGAAAATAATATTGATTTAGTATTTCTTGATATAGAAATGCCAAATATTAATGGAATTGAATTCGTTCAGCTGACAAAAAACGAATCTCTATCATTTATTCTTGTCTCCGCTCACGAAAAGTATGCAGTAAAAGGTTTTGAATTGGATGTATTAGATTATTTACAAAAACCAGTCTCTTTCTCTCGATTGGTAGCAGGTGTAGAAAGATTTAAAAAACGTCAGGTGGAACCTTCTAAATTTATTGAGGGAAAAAGCGAATTCATTTTTCTAAAGAATGAACAAAGTGTCGTAAAATATAAAAAGGATGACATTTATTTCATTAAAGCGTTAGGTGATTATGTAACGATCCATTTAGGCGGTGAGGAAAAAATAGTACTGCATATTACAATGAATGAAATTGAAAAAAACATTAATTGGAAAAGTTTGGTTAGAGTTCATCGGTCATATCTAGTTAACATTAACAAAATTAAAAGTATCGAAGATCATGTTATTAAATGTAACAATGAAATGATTCCAATAGGAAAAAAGTACAAAGAAGAGTTTTATAGTTTCATCAATCTTATATAATTGCTTTAACAAACGGATTCATTTTCTATTTGAGCTGATTTCTTCAGTTTGCCGTTATCTTTACCAACAATTGGCTTGTGTTTTTATAGTAACATCTCCAGAAAACTGACATTGTATAATATAATTTAGGGATTGAGTCTCCTAAATTTTAAATAATGATTAATCTTGATGATTTAAAGGGTAGAAATTAGACATTAAAACTCTAAATAGCCTTCCATTTTCTACCTGATTTTGTTTTTAGTCGAATAGTAGTTGTTTTTTTACCCAACATTTAGATAACTACAGCGACAGCATATTTTCTTTTAACGAATATTTGAACTCCGTTGTAATCATCCTTTTAGATTTGTTTAATATTTTCAAGTCAATTCAAAAATATTAAAACAAAAAATAAGGAGTGAGCATGAGGAAGAAAACAATATCTATTATTTCGAGTGACAAAGACCTAAAAGCAAAGTTGAAATTTAAATTTAAATCAAAATATTTCACCTCTTTTCCTGATTTTAATGATTCATTGCAAGAATATGTGAATAATCATAAAATCAATATTTATATTATTGATGAAAGAGATTTGAAGTCTTCTCTACTTGATTTATACGACTATTGTAAGGAATGCAGTCCAAAATCAAAATTAATTTTTGTTGTATCTCAATCATCTTTTGAGAAATTAGTTTCGAAGAATTCTTCATTAAGAGAAGTACTTATTACAAAAGATTGCTTCGAGAATAATTATACTAATTCAGAGTTCTTCGAGCGTCCAATTCATAATTTCGTTGACGCTAATTAATGAACGGTATAAAATAAAGCAATAATTTAGGAATGCGAAGAATACTTATTATTGAAAAAGAAAGAATTGCGGGGTATGATTTGAAGCGTAGTCTCGAGAGGAAAGGCTATGAAGTTGATCAGCCTAAAACACTGTTTGCTGCAAAAAGTTCCATGCTTAATGCGCCACCTGATGTAATTATTTCTGACAATACCATTCTCAATGGAAAGCTATTAGCTTTAATTACTACACACTTGAAAACCTCACAACCGTCAATAATATATTTGGGAACAAAACGTAATCTTGAGACTACAAACGAAAATAATTCGACCTTTATTAAATCATTTTCAAAACCATACCAAAGTGGAGAAATAGTAGATTTTTTAGAACGCCATTTCCGTTAAACCCTCATAGTTGATAGTTGAATTCATAAATTATCCACTAGTTGAAAATGGCTTAAAGACGTTCACCGCACCGAAAAAGAAGTTCGGCTTGTCATTTGATTTTATCAACGAAAAAATAGCCAACTGTAAATCCGAAAAGATAATTTTGGGTTATGATTACAACCCAATTTAGCTCAAATAACAAGATTGAAATACCTCAGTATTTTGGAAAACTTGCTACTATAGAGGCAAGTTTTGTGATTGTTTTTTCTGATAAGAAGTTTATTGCCGATACCGAAATTTCAACTATAATACGTGAGAAATCAGGAAAAATCCCCATGATTGTATGCTTCACTGCAGGCGAAATAGTCGGAGAAGAGTTAAGCAGTAACTCGTTTGTAATAAATTCTATTAAGTTTAAATATACCTGTTGATTTAAATGAGTTTTTACAAGCGATGAGACAAATAGGATTTTATTGGTTACTACTTAATGAATCACCAAATCGATTATTATCATGAATCTCAAATTGCTAATTGTTGAGGATAATGGTGCCGATGTTTTCTTAATATTAAGAAACCTCGAAAAAGCAGGGTTTCATGTTGATTCCACTCAAGTTGATTCTCATGAAATGATGAAAGAAGCACTAGAAAATGAAACATGGGATGTGGTCATTTCTGACTATAACATACCCGGTTTCGGGGGATTGGAAGCCTTGATGCTGCTCAAGGAAATGAAAAGGGAGATTCCTTTTATTTTGGTTTCTGGAACAATTGGAGAGGAGGCTGCTGTTTCGATTTTAAAGAATGGAGCCAATGACTATGTGATGAAGAATAGCCTAATCAGATTACCAGAAGCAATAAAAAGAGAAATACAAGAATTTGATAACAGAAAAATGAAGTTGAAGTTTCAAGAGCAATCGGAACGACTTTCAAGAATTATCGAATTTTCGAAGGAGATAGTTCTGACTTTCGATATGAATGAAAAAGTAAATTATCTGAACAAATTTGCAATAACAACATTACAGTTAAATGGGTTGGACATAGATCATCATGTGATATCAGATTTGTTTTCATCAAAAACGTATTCCAATTTTGAATCATTTATTTTCCCTACTCTCAATCAAATTGGTTTTTGGGAAGGAGAACTGAATTTTATAAAAAGGAATGGTGCTGAAATCCCCGTGATTGCTTCTATCGTGAAGCAAACTTCGGGCGATTCTACTGATTTCTCAATACTAGCTATTGATATTATTGAGAGAAAGGCTCATGAGATGGAAATAATTAACCTAAATAAAAACCTTGAATCATTGGTGAGAGAGAGGACAGGGGAGTTACTTAAATCATACGTAGAAATAGAGCAAAAAAACAAAGAAGTTAGGGATAGCATAAATTACGCTTTAAGAATTCAAAAGACGGTACTACCAAAGAAAAAAGACTTATTACATTTTTTCAAAGAATCATTTGTTTTCGAATTGCCAAGAGATATCGTAAGTGGCGACTTCTATTGGTTCGCTCAAAAAGGCGATTTAAAGTATGTTGCAGTGGTTGACTGCACTGGACATGGTGTCCCAGGAGCATTCATTTCGATTATTGCAAACAGACTTTTAGATAAGGCCGTTGATGAATTTTCTCTTATTAATTCATCAGAGATATTAGAGTTCCTTGATAAGGAGATTCTGAAAGTTTTCAGTAATTCAAATATAGATGAATACAATATTAGTGATGGAATGGACATCGCTCTTTGTGTAATCAACGAAACAAAGAGGACGATATCTTTCTCTGGAGCAAATAGACCTCTACTGCATTTGAGCAACGATGAATTGAAAGAAATTTCGGGAACTCATCGAGCAATCGGTTCTCCGTTTCTGAATGAGAACAAGGAATGCTTTGAACAAGAAGAAATAATATACAATGATGGCGATAGCATTTATCTGTATTCGGATGGATATCAATCTCAGTTTGGTGGCCCGAAAGGGAAAAAGGCCAATAAAAAGCTATTAAAGGAAGTGATTGTTAATAGCAAATCCGAATCTATCAATAGACAAGGAGAACATATTATCGAAGCCTTCTATAAATGGAAGTTAGACAACGAACAAGTGGATGATATCTGTATCGTTGGAGTAAAATTGTAATGTAAATAAGTGAAAGTGAAAATAAATAAGTAATAGTGTTAACCTAAAAAAAACAAAAAATGAAATCAAAAAAAATCAAATTAGTAGTGCTCTTCTGTTTGCTACAATTAATAAGCAGAGAAATTTATGCCCAAGTGCAATGGGTAGGTACCTTTAGTTCAAGTTGGAACGACCCTGGCAATTGGTCGGGTGCAGTTCCTGACGGTGCAACAGATGTTGAGATAACTTCGGGAGCACCGAATGTTCCTCTTATCGACTCGTTGGGCGCAACATGTAAAAACTTGGTGGTTGATAATGGCGCAACATTCAGTATGGGCCCACTAGGAGAACTTCAAGTGTTCGGAAACATTCAAAACGATGGAACATTCCTATCGGGGGGAGGTACAGTGAAATTTCTTGGGGATAGTTCTCAAAGTATTTCAGGGCAAGTTGATTTTGATAATATTTATCTTAACAATCTTGCTGGGCTTTATTTGAATAGTAATATCTTAATCAAAAGCTATTTTGAATTAGAAAACGGTAATATTCTTACAGGAGCAAACTTTGTTCAATTGGAAGAAAATGCTTTCATTCTTCCAATTGGAGGTTTTGTGGATGGAAATCTAAAGGGATTTATATCTGAAGGATATGGTGTTTCGGTTAATTTCCCGATTGGAAATGGTAGTATGTCTGACCCTATCGATTTATATTTTGATAATGTAAACACGAGTGGTTATGTAACTGCATCCACTAGCCTTGGTGACCATTTAGAATTAGCTACTTCAGGCTTCGATGCAACTGCAACCGTGAATAGAACGTGGTCGTTAATAAATAGTGGTGTTGTTTTTAATGAATACACTGCATTGTTTTCATTTGATGTTTCCGAGAAAGATCCTGATTTTCTAGATTCGTATGCTACCATCAAAATGTATACTTCAGGTGGGTGGATTGAAATACCAAATGTGGGTAATGCTGTCAATTCTCATGTAGCTTCTTCACTCACTAGTTTCGGTGATTTTCAAATTGGTTCTCTTATTCCTGCCCCTATTTTGTATTCTATTACTCCTAGTGTATTTGCTGTGAATCAAACAACAGATATCGAATTTAATGGTGAAGGATTTATTGATGGTCACACGAGTGTAAGTTTCGATTCGGACGTTACAGTGAATTCTTTTGTGGTGAACTCGGATGTGTTGTGTACTGCTAATATTACTATTTCGGGAACACCTACATTGGGAGTTCATCAGGTATCTCTTGCTAATTCGGCTCCAGGTGGAGGAACTAGTAACGAATTGGATTTTGATATTACCAACCTTCCTATTCCTGATTTCTCAGCTTCATCATTAACTATTCTTTGTAAAACAGATGGAAGCACAACATTTACTAATAATTCGATAAACGGGAATAGTTACGTCTGGAATTTTGGTAGTGGAGCAACGCCTGCTACTGCCAATGGTTTCGGGCCATATACAGTTACTTATTCTTCAACAGGAAATAAAACGATTAAGTTAAAAGCAACAAACAGCAATGGAAGCGATTCCCTTATTGTGAGTAGTTATATTCATGTTCAATTGAACCCTCCATTAGCTCCATCCACAATAAATGGACTTTCTGAATTATGTGCGGTGGCAGGAACTGAAGTTTCGTTCACTTGCTCAAACGTTGCGGGTGCAACAGGATATCAATGGACCCTACCAACAGGCCTTACGTATGTTTCGGGGCAAGGTACAAGCGCATTGACAGTGATACCTGAAGTTGAATTTTCAACTGGTGACTTAACTGTGAATTCTACCAATAGCTGTGGCACAAGTGTAGCTAGCGCAAGCTTGAATTTGACTTCCTCTCTACCTGTTTTGGTTGGAAGTGTTTCGGGGCTTACAGTGCTTTGTGGTGTTGTTTCTACCTCTTACTCCATAGCTCCGGTTGTAAATGCTAATTCTTATTTATGGACCGTTCCGAGTGGTGTTAATATTACTGCAGGTCAAGGAACGAGTGCTATTACGGTGAGCATTTCTTCTAGTTCAATATTAGGTAATATTACTGTTCAGGCCATAAGCAATTGTGCAAGTAGTGCCATTGTCAGTAAGAGTGTTGCGAGTCGACCTGTTGGCCCTATTTCTATTACAGGACCTGTATCGTTGTGCGGAGCTACCACGGCACATTATACAACAACTTCTTTGGGTGCTACCTCATATGTATGGTCTCTTCCTCCAGGACTTACCTTGAGTAGTGGTGGATCAACAAGTGCTATTAATGTAAATGTGGCTGTTAATTATATTGCTGGTAACATTTCTGTCAACTCAACGAATGCATGTGGCATTGCTACTGGTGTTTCGATGGCGGTGTACGGCAAGATACCTGCAATGCCTGTTGCTATAACTGGTGTAACAAACCCTTGTGCTGCTATTGCGGCTGGAACCAATATTACTTATTCAATAGTAGCTATTGCTGGTGCTGTTTCTTACAACTGGACAGTGCCTGCTGTAGGTGCTACTATTTTATCGGGGCAAGGTACTACTTCTATTTCTGTAGCTTATTCAGGAGCATATACCACCGGTTTTGTTACTGCTCAATCTATTGGTGTTTGTGGTAATAGTGCTGTAAAAGCCATACCTGTAACCAAGGTTATTCCAGTAGCACCTTCTGCTATTGCAGGCCCTACTAATGTATGTACCTATTCTAATTCAGGTTTGCCAGCAACGTATAGCATTGTGGCAGTTGCCAATGCCTCAGGTTACAATTGGGCTGTGCCTGCCAATGCAACCATTGTTTCGGGACAAGGAACTACTTCCATTACCGTAACTTTTGACCCTGCTTATACCACTGGTAGTATTACTGTTCAATCATTAGCTGTTTGTGGAAGTAGTGTACCCAAAGCATTAGGCGTAGCGAAAACAGTTCCTGCTGCTCCATTAGCGATAGCAGGTCCTACCAATGTATGTACTTATTCTAATTCGGGATTGCCAGCAACGTATAGCATTGGTGCAGTAACTAATGCTACAAGTTACAATTGGGCTGTGCCTGCTAATGCAACCATCGTTTCGGGACAAGGAACTACTTCCATTACCGTAACGTATACTCCTGCTTATATTTCGGGTAGTATCTCTGTTCAATCAGTTGCGGTGTGTGGAAATAGCGTAGCAAAAACTTTATCGGTAGTAAAAACAATTCCTGCTGCTCCATTAGCAATAACAGGACCTACCAATGTATGTACTTATTCTAATTCGGGATTGCCTGCAACGTATACCGTAGCAGCTGTTGTTAATGCTACAAGTTACAATTGGGCTGTGCCTGCTAATGCAACCATCGTTTCGGGACAAGGAACAAACTCCATTACCGTAACGTATACTCCTGCTTATATTTCGGGTAGTATCTCTGTTCAATCAGTTGCGGTGTGTGGAAATAGCGTAGCAAAAACTTTATCGGTAGTAAAAACAATTCCTGCTGCTCCATTAGCAATAACAGGACCTACCAATGTATGTACTTATTCTAATTCGGGATTGCCTGCAACGTATACCGTAGCAGCTGTTGTTAATGCTACAAGTTACAATTGGGCTGTGCCTGCTAATGCAACCATCGTTTCGGGACAAGGAAGCAATTCCATCACCGTAACGTATACTCCTGCTTATGTTTCGGGTAGTATCTCTGTTCAATCAGTTGCGGTGTGTGGAAATAGCGTAGCAAAAACTTTATCGGTAGTAAAAACAATTCCTGCTGCTCCGCTTACTATTTCGGGTGCTACCAATGTTTGTGCTGCTGCTTCGTCAGGCACACCGGTTACTTATACTGCATCCGCTGTGGCGGGAATCGATTCGTTGCATTGGGTAGTTCCTGCAACGGCTACTATTCTTTCGGGTTGGGGAACCAATTCTATTTCGGTATTCTTCCCACCAACGTACACCACGGGTAGTGTTTCGGTACAATCGTGTGTGGTATGTGGAAGAAGTGCGTTGAAATCGGTAGTGGTTGCTAAAACCATTCCTACTGCTCCGCTTGCTATAACAGGCCCTACGGCTATTTGCAGGTATGCTGGTTCGGTCGATTCGGCTTCGTATACCATTGCAGCAGTTGCTGTTGCTACATCTTACACATGGACAGTACCAGTGGGTGCTAGTATTATTTCGGGACAAGGCACTACGCATATTGGGGTGATGTTTGCTTCGAATGCAGTGGCGGGTAGTGTTACTTGCAAATCGAATGCTGGTTGCGGAAGCAGCGTAGCTAGAGCTTTAGCGGTAACTAAAACGCTTCCTATTGCTACTACCATCACCGGAAACAACAGCATCTGTGACGATATTACGGCTGGCAATTCGGTGCCTTACACCATTGCTGCGGAGGTGCCTAATGCAAGTACTTACACTTGGGTGGTGCCTGTAGGTGCTTCGGTTACCAGTGGGCAAGGAACAAGCAGCGTGACAGTGCATTTTGCGCTTACTACGCCTACGGGTTCGTTGGTAAAAGTAGCTGCGGTTAATAGTTGTGCTACTAGTGCTCAGGTATCGTACGCGGTAACTACTTGCTTAAGCCCTATTGTTATTGAAACCTCCACCGAGCCGGCATCTACCATCAATTCGTTCTCCGATTTATATCCTAATCCTTCGGCCGAATATTTCAATGTTGATATCCTTTCGGATGTAAACAAAGAGGTGGAAATAATGGTTTTTGATGTGAATGGAAACAAAGTGATAGATACCAAACATGCAATAAGTGCAGGCGCTACCACTTTAAAAACTGATTTCGATAAATTCAGCAATGGAGTTTATTTTGTTCGTATTGTCGACTTGTCGAACCACAGTACCGAAACAAGAAAGTTAGTGAAATAGCTTGGTAATTATTATTGAGTAAATAATAAAAGGAGGTTGTTCGAAAGAGCAATCTCCTTTTTTTTGTTGACAAGTTACCGCGAAGGCAGAAAGGCAGAAAGATGAAATTCTAAATTCTAATTACTAAATTCTAATACGCAAATCTGTCAATGCCTGAAATACGTTGACCGCTTTTTCCTAAAAAAAGAGAAAAAAATGGCAACACGAACACAATTTAAAATGACCGAATCAGAAAGAAGGTCACGCACCTTTAGCGACACATTTAAGAT
>Ga0194047_10000729_pt1 | contig 21199 bp, 13 predicted proteins | sample JunL225m_MetaG_2_FD_160070 | JGI IMG/M metagenome (GOLD analysis project Ga0194047, IMG submission 160070) | Anoxic zone freshwater microbial communities from boreal shield lake in IISD Experimental Lakes Area, Ontario, Canada - Jun2016-L221-5m | ecosystem: Environmental > Aquatic > Freshwater... | reverse complement strand
TAATAATTCGAATTATCTAGCAAAGCAAATTGAAACAATTGGAAGAATTTTGAAAAACAAAATGTTGTTTTTGGCAATTCTTTCAATTACTTTTTTGTTTGCGCCAAATGTAAAGGTTAGTGCTTTGGGGTATGATTGGCAAGAGACCGGGCCGAAGTCTGCTGCCAAGAGTTGGTCGGCCGAGGCTTCCAGTTCCGATGGGCTTAAGCTTATAGCGGCAGCATATAACAATGGGCTGTATCTTTCCATGGATGGCGGCGCGACATGGGCACAGACGGGCCCCAAGGATGGTGGGAGCAACTTTATCGACAGATGGGCGAATGTTGCTTCAAGCTCTGATGGCTTGACGCTTTTTGCGTTGAATGAGTATCTCGAGAAATATTATTTGTCCACTGATGGTGGCGCAACATGGGCACAGACGGGCCCCAAGGATGGTGGCGGTCAGTATCTATCAAAAGAATGGCAAGGGATAGCAATGAGCGCTGACGGCAGGTATCTTATTGTTAGCGACTATAATAATCCTTACGATAGCAATCCAAGCGGAAGACTTTATTTGTCCACCGATAGAGGTACAACCTGGACCGAGACGGGCCCTAAGGACAGCGGCGGAAATTATGCCAATAAGCACTGGGTAACAACGCTTTCTTCAAACTCCGATGGTGCGTATCTTTATGCCGGTGAGGGTGACTATTATAGCGCCGGTCGTCTATATGTTTCCACTGATAGTGGTTTGACATGGGTTGAGACGGGCCCCAAGGATGGTGGAGGAAACTACATTAATCGCGATTGGGGAGGTATTTCCTCGAGTTCGAATGGAAAATATGTCCTTGCTGCAAACAATAGCGCCCTTTACACCTCTGATGACTTTGGAGCAACGTGGGCGGCAAGTGTTCCTGCTGGGTCAACTGGGACGGAATATTGGTACGGGATTTCGGTCAGTGGCGATGGAAGCCATCTGATTGCGAGCGCATCATATAATGGCAAATCGGATGTGCATGATGGACGGATATATGTATCCACCGATCATGGCGCTAGTTGGATTGAGACTCAACCGGCCGGCAATACAGATCAGTATTGGACTTATGTGGCCTCTAGCGTGGATGGATTACAGCTTATTACTAGTGTATGGGACGGTGATCTCTACACTTCTGCCGATGGGGGTCTGCATTGGAGAGAAATTAAATTTGATCCAGCTCATTTTTCCAATTCCTGGGAAGCTATCACGTTCAATTCGGATGGTACTCAGCTGTTTGCTGGAGACGGTGACGGACAATTATATCATTCCACGGACAGCGGAGAGACTTGGTCCAAGACGGGACCGTACACAAGTGGTGGCAATTGGAATTCACTCGCCTCGAGCGCTTCCGGGCAGCACGCGGTCGGCGCAAATGACGAAATGATTCAGATTTCGGATGATTTTGGCTTCACCTGGCAGACGCGCGTTCCTACGGGATCCACTGGTGAATATTGGGTGGCGGTAACTATGAGCGCCGATGGGAAGCGCCTTCTTGTCAGAGCCGATAGCAGTCGAATGTTCCGGTCTTCCGATGGCGGAGCGACCTGGGTTGAAACGGGACTTCGCGATGGGCAAGGGAATTTTATCACGGGACAAGATTGGTGGGGTAATATCTCTGCCAGTGCGGATGGGAAATATGTGATTACAACTTCTGGTGGTGATAATAATAAGACGCTGTACACCTCTGATGACTTTGGAGCAACGTGGGCGGCAAGTGTTCCTGCTGGGTCAACTGGGACGGAACATTGGTACGGGATTTCGGTCAGTGGCGATGGAAGCCATCTGATTGCGAGCGCATCATATAATGGCAAATCGGATGTGCATGATGGACGGATATATGTATCCACCGATCATGGCGCTAGTTGGATTGAGACTCAACCAGTTGGCAACACGGATCAACCCTGGGTTTCCGTCGCTGCAAGTTTTGACGGTTTGCACCTTATCGCTAGCATCCAGAATGGTCGCATCTACACTTCGGCTAACGGCGGCGCCACGTGGAGCGAAACCCGACCGACTGGCAATACAGATTGGGAATGGTCTGATTTTATTTTAAGTTCCGACGGTGTAAATGTTTTTGCCTCAGACTGGGGTCGCCTCTACCGCGGAACTCTCCCACAACCTATCAATCCTGGTCCGACTGTCGAGAAATTCCAAAAAGATGTTACCAATGAATTCCTTTCTATTGAAGGTTCTAATCCAACTCAAACTCCTAAAGTAATTTTCAATACGCAGTACACTATCACCAATGGCGACGTGAAGATCGTTTTCCCAGCTGGAACTGAAATGACTAAAACTGATGGTGGGAATTTTGACCTTTCAAATATGACCGCCGAAGACATCGCCACTGCTCTAAAAAACACGAACTCAGTCAACATTGCTGGCGCTATTACCATTGGGATTCCAAATCTCAAACTCTCTTTCTCTAAAGACATTACCGTTACTATTCCCGTTGATAGTTCATATGAAGGAAAAACTCTCAACATTTGGTTTCAAAATGCCAACGAAACCATTTGGAACCCTGGACCAATCTGCACTGTCCAAAACAGTCTTTGTATTTTCCAAGCCAATCACGCCACGACCTATTCTGCTGGTGACCAGCCAGTAGGAGCTGTGATTATCGACACGCCCGAGCAAGCCGAAATCAATGATTGGAGCGCTTATCTTTTTCAAGACAGCAGTAAGTGTGCTACCAAGCTCAAACTTAATTTGGAAGGTAAGCATTTTTCCAATAACACTGAAATTAAAATTGGAAACACCAAGGCTGCTGCAATTGATAAAAAATCTAGTCAAAAAATTAAGGCAACTTTTTGTTTAGAAAAACTGCTCAATGTTAAAACTGACCTGACTAGAAAAATCACAGCCACTAATCCCAATACTGATTCCAGTAAAGCTAAAGACAAAATTGATTTGCAAATTGTTTTTGCGAAATTTAGTGAAACTGATTTTGACACCCTGACTCAAATTGGCATCACCAATGTTCAACAAGCTCTGATCAAACTCAAATTGCTGAACGCCAATGAAATTACCGGAAGCTATGACCAAGCAACTTCAGCCGCTATCACTAATTTTCAAACCCAAAATCAAATTCCAGCCACTGGACTCGTGGGGCCCTTGACCAAGATTAAACTGGTAGAAAAATATCGCAGAGCGCTTTAGCAGTAATCAAGTAATCAAGTAATTAAGTAATTAAGTAAAAAAAGTACTTAAGCAAGAAACCAGGCAAGAATCGGGTTTTTTGTGGCTCTTTATCAAAACATGTGGTGGTTTTTGTCATTGCGAGCATAGAGTAGCGAAGTCGAAGAATCTGAGTTTTAGCGCTAAAAGGAGTAAATACGGGCTCAGATCATTCGACTTCGCATCATTGCTATCGCAATTCTGCTTCGCTCAGGATGACAGCAATATTAGTCATGGGGTGGAACAATCAAATACCGCTTTATTGAAATAAAAGGATATTAATACCCCAGGGCAAGCCCTGGACCCTTCAGTCTCACGAGGCAAGACATGTCACTCGTGAGCGACGTGTCAAGCCTCGTAGGCAAATCACCCTTTGCTGCGTCGCTCGCTGCGAAATGAAAGATTACTTTCAGTTCACTCACTTCGCTAGATAATAAAAATTAAACTTGTCCACCACTCTGTTTAGTATAGAGCCTTTTTTGTTTGCAAAATGCTGGTTTTTTGATAGTATTGATATATAATTTTTTAAGTTTATATTTTTATGTCTGACAAAAAAAGAATTTTTTCAGGAATTCAGCCGAGCGGGAATTTGCATATTGGAAATTATTTAGGAGCAATCAGTAATTGGATCAAGCTTCAGGATGAATTTGATTCAATTTTTTGCGTGGTTGATTCGCATGCCATTACGGTACCTCAAGATCCTGAAACGCTACGAAAAAAGACCTTAGAAATTGCCAAGATATATTTGGCAGCTGGCATCGATCCAAAAAAATCGTCTATTTTCATTCAGTCGCATGTACCTGAGCATGCGGAATTGATGTGGATTTTGAACACGCTTGTGAAAATGTCGGAACTAGAAAAGATGACCCAATTCAAAGACAAAGCGCAAAATGGAAACAGTGAAAGCGTGGCGGTGGGTCTTTTTGATTACCCAGTCCTCATGGCGGCTGACATTCTTTTGTATGACACGGAAATCGTGCCGGTCGGGGAGGATCAGAAACAACATGTTGAATTGGCGAGAGATTTGGCCAAGCGCTTTAATCACAAATTTGGCGAAACTTTTATCATCCCGAAAGCTTTCATCAAAGAAGAAGGGATGCGCGTGATGGGATTGGATGATCCAACCAAAAAAATGAGTAAGTCGGCTGCTTCAGAGTATAACTATATTTCTCTGACTGATGACGTAGAAACTGTGAAGCGAAAAATCAAAAAAGCGGTGACTGATTCCGGTAGCGAGATTATTTACGCAGATGAAAAACCAGCCTTGAAAAATTTGATCAATATTTATGCTTCGTTTTCTGGGAAATCTCCCAAGGAAATCCGGACTTTGTATATTGGTAAGGGGTATGGAGATTTTAAGACTGACTTAGCCCAGGTTATCAATAGTTTCTTAACACCCTTTCAAGAGAAATTAAATGCAATTTCCGATGAAGATGTGAGGGAGATTTTACGCGCTGGAGCTGAAAAAGTCAAACCAATTGCCAAGGCAAAACTCGAGGAAGTGAAAAAGAAAGTTGGATTTATTTTATAGTCTTTGTAGAAAATAACGCTTTAAGAAAAACTTGAAGTTCGAACAGATGGCGTATCTGAAAAAATATGCTATAATAAAAAATAAGTTGAGGCTTCTATAGAAAAGAAAAATAAAATTTTTAGAAAAATAAAAAGATGTTAGAGTCGTGCATAAAGGTTGATCAACTCAGAGTTATTTATAACCAGGGAAAGTCGAATGAGGTTCGTTCACTTGACGGGGTTAGCGTTGAAATATATTCACAAGAATATGTGATTATTTATGGTCCTTCCGGTTGCGGCAAATCAACACTATTGTACGGCATTTCTGGACTTCAAGCTCCAACATATGGGGATGTTTTTGTGAACGGAAAAAATCTTGCCACAATGACAAAAAAAGAAAAAGTTCAATTTCATCAGACTGGCGTAGGTATGGTTTTTCAAGCGTTTTATCTCATTGATAGTTTGACGGTGCTTGACAATGTTTGTTTGCCAAAAGTTTTTCGTGGAGAAAATCTAGCTGAGCGACGTGAGGCTGCGATGAAATTATTGCAACGTTTTGGAATCAGCACGCAAGCAGATAGATTTCCGAGTCAACTTTCAGGTGGTCAAAAACAACGTGTTTCCATTGCTCGAGCTCTGGTTAACAATCCCCAGATAATTTTGGCTGACGAACCAGTCGGAAATCTTGATAGTGAATCAGCTCAAAACGTGCTCGATATCTTCAAGGAAATTAATGAAATAGACAAAAAAACAGTCATCTTGGTGACTCATAATCCTGATCATCTTGTTTATGCAGACCGAATTATTCACATGAAGGATGGAAAAAAAGTCAGAGAAGATATAAACAAAGATAAACGTCCACCGGAAGTGGCAAAAAAGGCCAGTGTGGTTGGAGACCTTGTCGATGCTCCGGAAAAAATTTCAACAGAATTGCGTTTGTTGATGCGAACCTTTAAAGATCTTTCCTTGAAACAAGTTGGGGTGCTTTTGGTTCCATTCAAAGCCAAGCAGTTGATGACACATATATTGTCACAGCTCACAGAAGAACAAACTTCTTCCGCAGAAAGTTTACTGAAAGAATTTTTGTTTAACAATATTGATAGTGAGGCGCTGCGCACCAAGCTTGATTTGGACATGGAAAAGGGTGGCGCTGGCTGGAATAAGTTGAGAGCAAACTCTTTCACAGAAAGAGCTCAGGAAATTCTCACAAATGCACAAAACATAAGTCAAAATAGTGAAGAGGCGTTGATTTCTCTTACGGACTATCTTATTAAAATATGTAATTTGAAACTAGAGAATGATAGTGTGCTAAGATTTAGAGCGTTTATAAAAATGCGAGTTGAAAATAAGATTGACCGCTTTAGTCTTCAGGAAAGACTGGACAGCGCAAAGCAATTGGGCGGTGTTGGTCTATACCGAGGAACAGCTGAAAAAGTGGTTCATGAAGTTGAAATAATAATGCTGCTGAGCTATTCGGCGGAACCTTACTAAAAATAGCCGGGGCTGCGTTTTAAAAATGAGAATTTTTTATAAAGTTTAAAACAAACCAATGAAATTTATAGATCTATTTAATTTATCAACCAGAATGTTTAAGGCGAGGACTTCTCGCACACTGTTGACGGTTCTCGGCATGAGCGTTGGTATTGGCGCCATTTTATTTTTGGTTTCACTTGGTTATGGCTTGCAAAAAACTCTTTTGGAGCGCATCACAACTTCTGATTCTCTTTTAACCCTGGATGTTTCCGAGGCAAAGTCTGGCGCTGTTGCGCTTGATCGAGATATGATTAAGAGTATTGAAAATCTTCCAGGCGTTGAAGATGTTAGTCCGGCTTTTCAAATAACGACCCAAGGCCACATTGATGGTTTGTCAGCAGACTTGGTTACAATGGGATCAAAAGCTTCCTTTTTGAAGTTGGGAGGAGTCAAGCCAGTGCTCGGAACACTTTTGTCTGATAGTGATGAAAATGGTATTGTTATCAGTTCAGCAATAGCCCAGGTCTTTGGAAAATCTGTTGATGAAATGATGGGCAAGGAAATATCTTTTTCTTTCTTTGTTCCAAGTGCTACTGATGCTAGTGATGTAGCGCCTTCTGATCAGGCCCAGTCGGAACTTAATCGGGTTGACAGCAACAAGAAATTTAAAATTATAGGGATTGTTGATGGTCAGGATAATATTGCTTATTTGAATTCATTGGCTTTGGTAGATCTTAATATTGATAAATATGGCCAAGCCAAGGTTAAGTGTCGAACAAATCCAGAAATGACAATTATTAGAGATAAGATTTTAGGTTATGGCTTGTTAGTTTCTTCGCTTTCTGAAACTGTTGATCAGGCAAATCAAATCTTTCGAGTCGTTCAACTTGTGCTGATGCTTTTTGGCATCATTGCCTTATTTGTTTCAGCTATTGGCATGTTTAACACAATGACCATAACGTTGCTTGAAAGAACCGAAGAAATTGGAATCATGAAATCAATTGGCGCTTCAGATTCAGGAATTTCGGTGATGTTTTTCATGGAATCGGCAATTATGGGCTTTCTTGGTGGAATTGCTGGGGTGGCAATAGGTTGGCTTGGCGGAGTCTTTTTTAACTTTGTGATAAATATGGTGGCTTCGCGTTTCGGCGGTCAAAGCGTTAGCTTGTTTTATAGTCCGCTTTGGTTTGTGATTTCAATTATTATTTTTTCTACAGTAGTTGGCTTTTTCACTGGGCTGGTTCCAGCTCGTAGAGCCAGCAAGATTGACCCGCTGGATGCTTTAAGATATAAGTAGAATGTGTAGCATGTATAATGTAGAATGTATGATACAAAATACAAGTAGAATGTAGAATGTAGAAATGCTTCATGCTTCATACTTTATATATACTACATCATACTTAATACAGGGCATCATAGGTTGCTCTTTTTTGTTAAAATGTTTTGATGCTTGTAGGTTTAAATGTTAGCATGTTTATATGAAATTATTATACGGTGCTCCAATTGCAGAAAAAATCTTGGCCGCTTTGAAAGTGGATATTTTGCGTGACGTAGAAAAGCCAGGGTTGGCGGTGATATTAATTGGCACCAATAAGGCTTCAGAAATTTATGTTTCTTTGAAAGAAAAAAAAGCCAAAGAAATTGGCATGAATTTTTTTCTGTATAATTTTGTTGAAAAATCTTCTGAGAAAGAAATTCTGAAATGTATTGAGAAGCTTAATCAAGATGAAAAAGTTCATGGAATCATTGTTCAGCTACCGCTGCCAACAGGTCTTGAGACGGAAAAAATAATTGCCAGCATTGATCCAAAAAAAGATGTGGATGGTTTTCACCGTGAAAACGCTGAGAAATTTTTGAAGAGTGAAGGGGAAATTTTTCCAGTGTTTCCTCATGCAATTATGCGCCTTGCGGAAAGTAGTGGGTTTGATTTGAAAAATAAAAAAGCAGCCGTGATTGCTAATTCAAAGGAATTTGGCAAGATAATGTGCGCTGCACTTGCCAGGGAAGGCCTGATAGCTGAATATATCACAACCGAAGACGTTTCTCGCAGCCTAAGTAAAATAAGCGAGGCTGACGTGCTAGTAAGCGCTGTGGGGCTGCCAGGGCTTTTGAGGGGCGAAATGTTCAAGCAGGGCGCTATTGTTGTTGACGGTGGAATTGAAAAAGTTGGAAATAAGATTGTTGGGGATGTTGATTGCGGCTCAATAGAGGCTCTTGAAGGATTCATTACCCCGGTTCCTGGGGGAGTTGGGCCAGTAACGATTGCTTGTTTGTTGGAAAATACTTTCTTGGCTTTTAATGCCAAAAAAACAAAAATACAAAAAGATGCGTCTACAGCTTTCGATACAAATTAAATTTGAATTTGTACTATTTAGGTAGTTCTTTAAAGCTTAAAGTGTGATTAAAAAAAGATTTTTTTGTTGAGAAAAAATTTTTAGATTAATGTGTTAACGCCGTTTATTTTGAAAAGGAGTGTTATGATGGCAAAAAAAACATCCAAGATTGCTACTAAGAAGAAAAAAATCTTGTTGAATCCTGAATACGAACTCATTCAAAGAATACAAACTAACTTCCCTAGAGAACTAATTAGCGCAGAGACTATCCAGGCTTGGAATGAATGTTCAGGTGCATTTTTGAAAGAGAGCTTGGCTACGTTTTTTGCTCAGCCACCAGTTTTTCAAAAGCAAGAAAAATTTCTAACATTTCTATTTTCTCTTGATCTGTCTGAGACAGACGGTAGCGCTACAATCGCAGATGCCATTGATGTATTTGAACACATCGATCCTTGTTTTGAAAAATCGAAGGCAGATTTGGAAATTAGCAATTATTGCGCAACTCCAAAAATGAAAGTTGATGTGTTTGAATCGTGCGCAGACGGAACTTTCATCGACATCTTCGGTTCTTTTAAGGGAAATATCTTTGTGACAGAGGCCCAAATCATCACTTTCGTAAAAGATCATCGTGACCAGTTTGGAATTAGTGAGAACGAACATGCAACGTTCTTTGCCTGTAAAGCCAATGGGGATTTTGTTATATGCGTGCGCCCAGAAAGTGTCGGAAAGTTCGGTATCTATCGTCTTCCTTTCAAACATGCCTACAAGTGGCACGCTGGCTTCAAGCGTCATTTCATTGTTCCGCACCAGTTTTTAATCTGAATTTTTTCAAGTCTTTATTCCTCAGTTGCCATCCATATTGCAACTGAGGAATTTTTTGTATAAAAGCCTAGCTTCTTAGACTTAGTAGGGGTTTAAGTTGCTAAATTGTCAAAAAATATATACTAGAAAAGCTGAAGCCATTTATGTCTCTGGTTTGCCTGATAACAGTTAAAATTAAACAAGAGTATTTTTTAATCACACAGTTGAAAGTCTTAATGTTTAAATGAATGAATAGTGTCGACAGTTCAAGTGCAGAAATGTAGCCACTTTGAAAGTGAACGTTTTGCGAAGTTCTGAAAAGGTTGAAGAGTTTTTTCTGTGTTTGTTCTGTCTTCATCAAAGAAAACCCATTATCAAGGCTTGTTTTTGGGGAAGCTTGGCCAGTAGCAATTGCGAGCCTGCCGAAAACACTTTCTCGGCTTTTGATTGACATTGGCGCAAGAAAAAGTACCTCGAAAAGCTTGAGGCTTAAAATATATTCAATTTGGTTTTGTAATATTAAATTAGTTCTTTGAAATATTTAAGCGGTGATTTATGACTAAGGATGGAAGATTTTTGCCTTGGTATGGATGATTGTGGTTGAAAAATTTCGGAAACTGGCTGAGCAATGTTGTTTAATCTTGAAAAAATATAAAAAGAGAGGCTGTTATGAGCATGCATGTTGGCAAGAACGAAGAGACTTCCAGAAAAGAAGCTGAAATCAAGTTCATCAAGAGAATGCAGGTTTTTTTCCCCAGAGGCATTATTAGTTTGGAGATGCTTAGTGATTGGAATAGTTGCCCAGGTGAAACTTTAAAGATGGAATTGGCTAAATCATTTTCTCAATCGCCTGTTGCGCAAAGCAACTTCTTGAAATATATCACTTCGGCTAATCTATCAGTGGTCGATGCATTACGGATTCTTAAAGACGCAGTGAATATTTTTGGAAATGTTGAGATGTGCTTTGGAGATAGGGTCACAGATTTAAACGCACTGGCAGCTTCGGCGATTAGGGTGGATGTTTATGAGATGTGTGCAGACGGAACTTTTGCACAGATTTTTGCTTCACTTAGAAAGAAATACCTATTAACGCATGCACAAATCCTTCTTTTTGCAAAACAACACAGCAACCAACTTAGAGAGGGGTGTGCGACTTTTTTTGCGTTTAATTCAGACGATAAAAATTTTGTCGCATGCGCACGCTATGATAATAAGGGAATTTTGAATTTTTATCGTCTCCCTTTTAGTTCTCCCTATATCTGGTGTGCTGGTTTTAAGCGTCGTTTTGTCATTCCTCATCAAACTTGAATAATTTGCCTCATTTTCATCCTCCCCCTAGATACTTTAATATTTGGCATCTGGGGGTCTTTTTATGTATACTGATATCATTTAGGCCCTTGAAAAGGGAAAAATAAGTAGTTTCCTCCCTTGCTAGAAAGCTTAAATGCCACTAAGATGAAGATAGTGGCTTTTTTCATTGAAGCATCTAAACATCTAAACAATTAAACATTTAATCATTTTAACAATGATAGTGTACTCAAATGGTTGAAAGACGGTATGCTCGAATGTTTGAATGCTTAAATGCTTAAATGTTCATATGATTTTTATGGAAAAATACGACCCAAAAGAAATTGAAAAAAAATGGCAGGAGCGCTGGGAAAGTGCGGGACTGTACAAGGATTACAGTCGGGCGAAGAAATTTTACGCTTTGGATATGTTTCCGTATCCATCTGGCGCAGGTTTGCACGTGGGACATCCAAAAGGTTATATTGCCACGGATGTGTTTAGTCGTTTCAAAATGTTGCAAGGATATAGCGTGCTTCATCCGATGGGCTGGGATGCTTTTGGTCTGCCGGCGGAAAATTATGCCATCAAAAACAAAGTGCATCCAAGTGTGGCGACGGAAAAAAACATTGCGACTTTCAAAAAGCAATTGGAGGCTTTTGGTTTCACCTATGATTGGGATCGTGAAATCAACACAACCGATCCGGCTTATTACAAATGGACCCAATGGATTTTTTTGAAAATGTTTGAGAAGGGTTTGGCATATGAATCCAATGAACCGGTGAATTGGTGTCCAAGTTGCCAGACCGTGCTTTCCAATGAAGATTTGGAAGATGGTCTTTGCGAGCGTTGTGGCACTCAAGTGGTGCAGAAAAAGATTCGTCAATGGGTTTTGAAAATGACTGCCTATGCGGAGCGCTTGTTGGCTGATTTGGATAGTCCGGAGTTGAATTGGGAAGAATCAATCAAGGAGCAACAAAGAAATTGGATCGGGAAAAGCGAAGGGGCAACCGTTTCATTTGAAATAAAAGTTTCAAATGAGAACGGAATTTCCAATGACCAATTTCCCCGCCTACCGGACGGGCAGGCAATTTCCAATGAAATCCAAAATTCAAATGACAAAAATTCAAAACAATTCATAGAGGTTTTTACAACTCGAGTGGATACTATTTTTGGTTGTACTTATTGTGTGGTGGCACCAGAGCATCCTATAATTTCAAATTTCAAATTTCAAATTTCAAATTATACCGAAGTTGAAGCTTATGTTGTTGCTTCCCAAAATAAAACAATTTTGGAGCGCACCCAGTTGCAAAAAGAAAAAACTGGCGTGAAACTGGAAGGCATTGAAGTTGTGAATCCTTTTAATGGTGAAGCTGTGCCGCTTTTTGTGGCTGATTATGTTTTGGGTAGTTATGGGACGGGGGCAGTGATGGCAGTGCCAGCGCATGATGAACGGGATTTTGAGTTTGCGAAAAAATATAGTTTGCCAATACGTGAAGTTATTATGCCAGAAAAGCTTGAAATTGTTGGAAGCGGAGCTTTTTTACGTGGTAAGAATGGAAAGTTTATTTTTCATAAGCGTGATAATAACACAGATAGATATCCTGGTATGATAGCACCATTTGCAGGTGGAATAGAAGATGGGGAAAGTCCACTAATTTGTCTGAAGAGAGAAATGATAGAAGAGATTGGAATTGATATTTCTGCTAAGCATATTTTTTCGATTGGAAAATTTGAAAGTAGGTTCGAATCCGGAAAGTATGTCAATCTTTATTTTATAGATAACATTGATTCAAAAGAAATCAATGTTGGCGAGGGAGATGGCTTTTTAGAGTTATCTTTAAATGAGGCTTTGATGGAGGAAAAAGTTACGGACTATACTAAGGAAGTTATTAAATATTTTCAAGAGAAAAATAATTTTGCATTCACTGAAGATGGAAAGCTTGTTGATTCTGAAAGTTATTCTGGTCTGACTTCGGTCGAAGCGCGCGAAAAAATGACGGCGTGGTTGGAAGAAAAAAAATTAGGCAAGAAAAAAATAAATTTTAAAATGCGAGACTGGGTTTTTTCGAGGCAGCGTTATTGGGGTGAGCCGATTCCAATTGTGCACTGCGAAAAGTGTGGAGCGGTCGGATTGCCGGAAGAGCAATTGCCAGTATTGCTGCCGGAAGTTGAAAATTATGAGCCGACCGGCACGGGCGAAAGTCCCTTGGCTAATATTGCTAATTGGGTCAATACCACTTGTCCAAAATGCGGCGAACCTGCCAAAAGAGAAACAAATACGATGCCCCAGTGGGCTGGTTCTTCTTGGTACTATTTGCGCTATATTGATCCAAAAAATGACAAACAGCTTATTAACCAAGAATTGGAAAAAGCTTGGTTGCCAGTTGATCTCTATGTTGGTGGAGCAGAACACGCCACAAGGCATTTGCTATACGCACGTTTTTGGCACAAATTCTTGTTCGACATTGGAATTGTGACAACGCTTGAACCTTTCAAGAAATTTTTGTATGTCGGACTTATTTTGGCTCAGGATGGACGCAAGATGAGCAAGCGCTGGAATAATGTGATTAATCCGGATGAAGTGATTGATCAGTTTGGGGCAGATTCCATGCGGCTTTATGAGATGTTTATGGGACCGTTTTCTCAGAGTATTTCTTGGAACACCAATGGCGTGGTCGGAATGCGAAAGTTTTTGGAAAAAGTTTGGAAACTATTGGCAAAGATAAACACGGAAGAAGGACGGATAAACACAGAAACACAGAACAATAAAAAAATTCAAACTTTATTGCATAAGACGATTAAGAAAGTGACGGGAGATATTGAAAATTTCAGATTTAACACTGCAATTTCGCAATTAATGATCTTGGTTAATGCGATGGAAAAGGAAAATAATGTTTCAGTGATTGATTACCAATTATTGATTACTATTGTGTCTCCGTTTGCTCCGCACATCGCCGAAGAGCTTTGGCAAAAATTGGGAAATGAACAATCAATCTTTCTGCAAAAATGGCCGGTTGCTGATGAAAAGTATCTGAAGGATGAAGAGATTGAAATGGTAGTGCAAGTTAATGGAAAAGTTCGTGAGCGTTTGCTGGTGGCAATTGATGTGACTGAAGACGAAGTCAAAGAAACTGCTTTGGAAAGTGAGAAGGTCAAAGTTTTTACAGCTGGTAAAGAAATCAAAAAAATAATTTTTGTGCCAGAGAAACTGATTAATATAGTTGTAAATTAATATATTTTTTTGTGTCATCTTGAGCGTAGTTAATCCGCCTAAGTGGATTAACGAAGTCGAAAGATCTGGGCTCAGATTCTTCGACTCATCATCCTGCTGACTGATTCGCTCAGAATGACATTTGCTTTGGATATGCAAATCGTGATACCTACTGCCGGGAGAGGAACTAGGATGAAAAATCTGACAGACAATGTTCCGAAAAATATGTTGCTTATAAAAGGCAAGCCAATTTTAGCGTGGAAATTGGAGGCGCTGCCGGCTGAAGTTGATGAAGTAATTTTCATTATCGGTTATTTGGGTCAGCAGATTAAAGATTATTTTGGAAATTCTTACGGCGGCAAGAAAATTTCTTATGCGGTGCAGGAAAAATTAAATGGTTCCGGCGGAGCTCTTCATTTGGCTAAGGATTTACTTGATGAAAATTTTTTAGTGATGAATGGTGATGATTTGTATTTGAAAAAAGATGTTGAAAATATTTTGAAATACGACTTAGCAATGTTAGGCTTAGAAATAAATGCCTCGGACAAATTTGGAGTTATCGGCTTTGATGAAAATGGAAATCTGAAAGAAATAATTGAAAAAGGAAAAGTTGTTGGCTCGGCGCTTGCGAATGTCGGACTTTATAAGTTGAATAAAAAGTTTTTTGATTATCCGCTGGTCCCGATTGGAAATGAAGAATTTGGCCTGCCGCAGACGTTGGTTTTGCTGGCGCAGGATTTTCCGGTGCATGTTGAAAAAGCCACTGATTGGTTTGCGATTGGAGATCCAGAGCAGTTGGAAAAAGCTCAGGAAATTATTGAAAAATTTATATAAACATTTAAACATTTAAACATCTAAATATTTAAACAGATTTTTTGTTTATATGATTAAATGTTTATATGATTTTATGACCCTTATGCAAAGAAAAAAAGTTGTGACAATCGGTGGAGGAACTGGAAGTTTCACATTGCTTAGTGGGCTAAAAAAATATCAGGTTGACCTGACAGCGATTGTTTCGATGGCTGATGATGGCGGTTCGACTGGAGTTTTGCGAGATGAACTCGGAGTGTTGCCGCCTGGAGATGTGCGTCAATGTTTGGTGGCGCTAAGCGACTCTTCTCAGATGTTACGAGAATTGATGAGTTATCGTTTTGAAGTTGGTGGTCTCAAGGGGCATAGTTTTGGAAATTTGTTTCTTTCAGCTTTGGAAAAAATTAATAAAAGTTTTTCCAAAGGCGTAGAGGAGGCAGCAAATATTTTGAATGTTAAGGGTGATGTTGTTCCTGTCACCGATCAGGACACTAATCTTTTCATAGAACTTAAAAATGGAAAAAAATTGAAAGGAGTGGTGGATGTTGATCATAGTCCGGAGATAGAAAAAATTGGCATCAAAAAGGCTTTGCTTTTCCCTGAAGCGAAGGCAAACAAAAAAGCAGTGGAAAAACTTTTAGAAGCCGATATTATTGTGATAGGTCCAGGACACCATTATTGCAGCATCATTCCTAATCTTTTGGTTAGAGGTATTCCTGAGGCTATCAGAAAATCAAAGGCAATCGTGGTTTATAATTGTAACTTGGTTAATAAGCAAGGACACACGGAAAATTTTTCTTTGGATGATTATGTGGCTGATATTAACAAATACATTGGCGCAGAAAGAATAAACTTTGTTACTTTTAACAGTAAAAAACCAAGTGCGTCTTTGGTTAAAAAATATGAAAATCAAAAAGAGCTCTTGGTTAATTTTAAGCAGGAAGATGTACCTGAAAGAAGTTATAGAATTGTTAGATCAGATTTACTAAGTGATAAAAAGAGCATTTATAGTAAGGCAGATATGTTGGCCAGTCGTCGAGCTTTTATTCGTCATGATAGTGATAAGCTCGCAAAGGTTTTGGTAGCGATTTTGGGGATGAGCGACTACGAAAATATTATTAAAGAGATTATTTAAATATAAAAACTGATAAACACAGGCTTGTCACGAATCAGCACGGATTATAGATAAAACACAAAAAGCTTTGTGATTAGTGAATATAAGTAAAAAATCCGTTAAAAATTAGTATTATATATGGAAAAACAAAATCAAGCGCAAACTCAAAGCATTGCTGAAAATTCTCAATCCAAGCTGCTTTCGCTTTCGCAGTTTCGTCGCGAGTTGGGAATACCATTGATTTTAGCAAAGAAGCTTATTGTCTGGGGAGAGGTTGGATCTGTTAGAGCGATAGATGGAACTTTACGCATTGCTGCTTCAGAGATTGCAATTGCAAAAAAACTTGTTGCCACCCCAGTGCAAAAAGCCCGGCTTTTTGTCAAAGCTTTGGGCCCGGGACTCATTACTGGAGCTTCAGACGATGATCCTTCCGGTATTGGCACATATTCAGCAGTTGGCGCGACGTTTGGACTCGCAATTCTTTGGATGGCGGTTTGGCTTCTCCCTGTTATGACAGCTATTCAAGAGGTTTGTGCTCGAATTGGAGTTGTGACAAACAAGGGCTTAGCTGGAGTTATCAAGACTCACTATAGTCGCAAAGTTTTGTTGGGGGCGGTGACTCTGCTTATTGTTGCCAATGTGGTCAACATTGGAGCTGATCTCGGGGCGATGGCTGCAGCAATTGGCATGTTTAGCGATATTAATTTTTATCTGGTGATAATTTTGCTAACGATTGTTATAATTTTGCTCGAAATTTTCGTGCAGTATCATCTTTATGTGAAATTTCTGAAATTTTTGACAATTTCAGTTTTGGCTTATGTGGTGACGGGTTTCATGATTCAGCCAGATTGGCTTGATATTTTCAAGCATTCCTTTATTCCAAGTATAACCTTTAGTAATGAATATTTATTTGCGATGGTTGCAGTGTTTGGCACAACCATTACCCCGTATCTTTTTTTCTGGCAAGCTTCTGAAGAGGTTGAGGAAAATAAAATGTTCAAGCATGATTGCAAGGTGCAAAGAGGTTTGTACGATCGAATTGCGCACATGCGAACAGATGTTTACACGGGAATGATTTTGGCTAATATCGTTTTTTACTTCATTGTTTTGACAACTGCGCAAGTACTTTTTAAAAATGGCATCACGAATATCAACACCGCTGCTGATGCTGCTCGCGCTTTGGCTCCCTTGGCTGGAAAAAATGCTACCGCATTATTTGCTTTTGGCATCATCGGAACCGGGTTGCTAGCTATTCCGGTTTTGGCTGGAAGTGGAGCGTATGCTTTGTCGGAAGTTCTTAATTGGAAGGAAGGATTGGAACTTAAGTTTTTGAAAGCCAAGGGGTTTTACTTGATTATTACTTTGTCGATTGTTTTTGGCGGATTGTTCAATTTTTTCAAAATTAATCCAATCGCAGCGCTTTATTGGTCAGCTTTTTTGAATGGGATTATCGCAGTACCGCTTTTATACTTAATTATGAAGATTGGAGATAATCCAGAAATTATGGGAGAAGAGCGTCATCCAAAGTGGGTAAAATTCTTTGGCTGGTTCGCCGTTGTGGCCATGACAATTGCGATTTTGGTGATGGTGGGGATGGAATTTATTTAGAGATATTTTTTAAATAAGTATAATTTTTCTGCGAATTAAACTCAAAACTTTCTATTGTAGCTAAAATTTTCCCTGCCTCGACGGTAGGCGGGCCTCAATCAACAATAACCAAAGGAAAATTTTAGACAATAAAAAATTTTTCAAAACAGTAATTCTTAGAAAAATTATACTTATGTCAAAAAATGAATTTATTTGCACCCAATATTAGATATTAGAAATTAGGCATTTTTTTCTATGTTTAATGTTATCTGTTACATGACCCTTATGGATAATTTCGAAATAAAGTTTGTAAAATATTTGAATCAAATCGGTTCAAAAAAAATCGATAAATTTTTGGGCGTGGTGAACGCAGTTAGCTTCTTGGCATTTTTCTGGATATTTCTTACTGTAGTTGCTATAGTAACTCACCCGATTATCACTGAAAAATTTGTCGCGGCAGTTATAATTGTGGTGGTGCTTCATTTTACGATCACGGAAGGAATTATTAAGCATTTTTTAATCCGTTTTTATCCAATGCGAAGACGTCCCTATGTTGCTTATCCTGAAATGATAAAATCAGTCGGCAGAAAATTCAGTGATTCTTCTTTTCCCTCAAGTCATATGGCGACAACTGCGGCTATGCTTGTTGTGATTGTTAGTTTTTATCCATCATTACTGATTTTTTCGCTGCTGCTGATTTTATTGATGGCTTTTTCTCGTTTGCATAATGGTATGCATTATCCAAGCGATGTTATTGTTGGTATATTTTTGGGTTTTGTGTATGGATATGCAGCTTTGAGAATTGCGGAAATGGTGCTATAAAGAATTGTTCATTAGTATAAATGGTCTAGTCTTGAAAGCTGGCTTACCCTGCGCGATTGGATTTATTAGCTGACGGAGAAATCATGAGAACAATTTTTTTTAGTCTGTTGCTATTTTTTTCCGTCTTCGCAAGGATTTTTGTAATTAGAAATTCGTGGCAATCCAGAATCTGACATTGCCATGGATTGTTGCGTATGCTTGTAGGCTAACGATGATAATTAGAAAATGATTCGATACTATTTTTTATGAAAGTATTTATTGATTTTGATGATGTAATTTTTAATACCAAGGATTTTAGCATATATCTGAAAGGTTTTTATGCTTCACGCGGAGTGAGCCAGGAGCTTGTGCAAAAATATTATTACGATCCTGCTGCTGAAAGTGAACTAAAATTATTTAATCCAGAAGGTTTGTTTTTGCGTTTGGAACAGTATGAGAAAATTGATGTTAGCAAATTACGCAAAAACTTCACGCAGCAATTGAAACATCTTTCAAGATTCGTTTTTGATGATGTAAGCAAATTTTTAACAAAAATGAGCAAAGAAAATGTCTATTTAGTTTCTTTTGGTTTGCCAACTTTTCAAAGTCAAAAAATTCAAGGCTCTGGCGTGAATAAACTTGTTAGTGATTACATTGTGACAGAAAAAATGAAGGGACAAGCGATTGTGCAGGTGATGGAAAAAAATAAAATTGATTTTGAAGAAAAACTTATTTTTATTGATGATCGAATTGCGCAAATTGAAGATGTTAAAAAAACTTTTCCTCAAGCCTTAACTTTTTTACTTTGTCGTAAAGAAGGAAGATATTGCGATCAGAAGAATGACTATTGCGATTATGTGGCTGGCGATCTGCGGCAAGTTATGGAGATAATTTCTGGGTTGGAATAATTTGTTGGGAGAATTTGCGAAAGAAATTTAAGGCTTTAATTTTATTAGTATTTTCATTTGAGTGTGGTTTTACTATAATTATTTATTTTTTCTTGCTAGTTAATAAGCCAGAAACTTGCCCGTCGGCAGGTAGGGCAAAAGCTTGAAAAAGCTAACTTTATGTGTGGAATTGTTGGATATATTGGAAAAAGACAAGCTGCTCCAGTTTTGCTTGATGGTTTGAGGAGACTTGAATATCGCGGCTATGATAGTTCTGGGATGTCTGTGATTGGCGGTATAATTTCGATGAATTTTGCGCAATGCGGGAAATTGCCAAATGAAATTGGAGATAATTTGAAAATGGAAACAGTTAAAGCAACTGGAAAAGTTGCCATGCTTGAAGCAAAGATTGGTAGTATGAATATTTCCAGTACCATTGGAATTGCTCACACTAGGTGGGCAACTCATGGCAAGCCCTGCGATGAAAATTCTCACCCGCACACAGATTGCACGGGTAATATCTCAGTCGTGCACAATGGCATCATCGAAAATTATCAAGAGTTAAAAAAGCAGCTCATCAAGAAAGGTCACAAATTTTCTTCTGAAACTGACAGTGAGGTGGTGGCTCATTTAATTGAGGAATTTTCGAAGAAGCATGATTTTCGAAGTGCAGTTTTAAATTCTTTGAAATTAATCAGGGGAACCTATGGCTTGGCAATCTTGAATAGGGATTATCCTGATCAGATGATTGTGGCGCGCTTGGGAAGTCCCTTAATTTTGGGCGTTGGAAAAGATGAATTTGTTGTGGCATCTGATGCTTCAGCAATTGTTCAATATATGAAAAAAGTTGTTTATTTGGAGGACGGAGAGGTCGCCATAATAACTTCAGATGGATTTGATGTTGTGAACATCAAAAATAAACAAATTGAAAAAAAGATTAATCTGCTTGATTGGGACATTGAGCAAGCTCAAAAGAATGGCTTCCTGCATTTTATGCTTAAAGAGGCTTTTGAACAACCAGAATCGGTCAAAAATGCAATGCGCGGAAGATTTTCAAAAACTCATGGACTGGCAAGGCTTGGAGGGTTGCGATATGTTGAAAAAAAATTGAAAAATATCAATCGTATTATTATTGTCAGTTGTGGCACTTCATATTATGCAGGTCTGATTGGCGAATATCTAATCGAGGAATATGCCGGTATTTCAGTTGAGGTTGAGTATGCCAGCGAATTCAGATATCGAAAACCAATTTTAGACAAGCGCACGGCTGTTATTGCGATTTCACAATCAGGTGAAACAGCAGACACTTTGGCGGCAATTCGCGAGGCTAAGCTTAAGGGTGCGCTCACGTTGGGAATTATTAATACGGTTGGTTCGACGATAGCGCGTGAGACGGATGCTGGAGTGTACAATCATGCAGGGCCGGAAATGGGGGTGGCTTCGACAAAGGCATTTACTTCGCAACTTACTATTCTGACATTGTTGGCTGTATTTTTGGGAAGACAACGAGACATGTCACTGTTGACTGGTCAAAGGATTATCAAAGAACTTGAAAAAATTCCTGCTCAGATTGAGACAATTTTAAAGCAGAATAGGGAAATAAAAAAAATTGCAACGAAGTATAAGAGTTATCAAGACTTTCTTTATATGGGAAGGAAATATAATTTTCCTATTGCCCTGGAAGGAGCGCTTAAAATCAAAGAAATTGCTTATGTGCATGCTGAAGGTTATCCCTCAGGCGAAATGAAACACGGACCGATTGCGCTAATTGATGAAACATTCCCATCACTTTTTGTGGTGCCAAAAGATAGTGTCTATGAAAAAAATATTTCTGGGATGCAGGAAGTTAAAGCTCGTGGCGGAAAGATTATTGCAATAGCAACCCTTGGGGACAAAGAAATCAAAAAACACGCCGATGATGTGATTTACATTCCAAAAACCTTGGAAATGCTCACACCACTCTTATCTGTGATCCCCTTGCAGCTTTTTGCCTATTATACGGGCATTGCAAAAGGATATGATGTGGACAAGCCTCGCAATCTTGCCAAGTCAGTGACGGTTGAATAGGGAGGCTCTTTAACATCTCTGGACAAAATAGTAGTTCTAATAGCATAATAGATAAAGGAAATATTAACTAGACTACTATGCTAAAAAAACAACTAAAGAAACTGTTTAATTTGGAGGGGTACATTTTAG
>Ga0194047_10000727_pt1 | contig 21218 bp, 22 predicted proteins | sample JunL225m_MetaG_2_FD_160070 | JGI IMG/M metagenome (GOLD analysis project Ga0194047, IMG submission 160070) | Anoxic zone freshwater microbial communities from boreal shield lake in IISD Experimental Lakes Area, Ontario, Canada - Jun2016-L221-5m | ecosystem: Environmental > Aquatic > Freshwater... | reverse complement strand
ATAATATGTAGCAGTATCAATTTCATATTTACGCATGTATTCAAAATCTGTATCATGAAGCTCATACCTCTGGTTGTCATTTAGCAGATAAGCATGTTTACCTTTTATATCAGTAACAATTATTGGAAGTATAAAATATACTGATGACTTTTTAAAATAAACGTATTGGTATTCATTTTTATCATTAAAATAAATTTGGGCACTATCACCTCTTTCTTCAAGTGGCAAATCGTAATATTCGTTTTGTGATAAAGTATTAAAAGTTGCAGAACTTCCTTTATCTGTATATTCAATAAAATCTTGTCCGTTTTTCCATGAAATTGGAACTTTTATTGAAGAAGTTTTTGATACCACACCGAATTTATTTAATTCGGTTTTATTCAATTCAAGCAGATGAATTTTACTGATGTCAATAGTTTTGTCAACTTTTTTTGTATTAAGAATTTTCTCTTGATTTTCTTTACTCAACTTTTTTAAGAATGCTTCGCTTTTTGGGAACCAAAATAATTGTGTGTAGCCTGATTTATATTTTATTCTTACCGGCACAACTGAATCAATCATTGTAAGAAATTGATCTCTTAATTGAACATAAGGCATTGATTTATCTTCATCAATTTTATAAAAGAAGTTTGCCATATTTAGTAAAGTATCACTTGTGCAATAAGGGAAAACAGGAGGTTTGTGAGCTTTGAAAAAACGATAATGTTTATCGATATACACACTTGGTACGATACCGCCATTTATAATTTCTAATTTTATTTTTTGATGATTGATTGTGAATTTATTTTTATAAACAAGCGTCTTACCATCAAATTCAATGTTCAGTTTTTTAAGTTCTTCTTTTGTAAGAGTTATTTGATGAGATAAATTTGGGATTGCTTTAACTGCAAGTTTGAAACTTTCTGTTTTAGTTTTATCCTTTTGAATATAATAGTTGACTAATGTGTTATAAGCAGAATTGTTGTAGGATTTTGCTATTGATTCTGCTGAAGATAATATGTCAACAGGCAAAGCATTAAAAAATGAAACAGTAGGTTTGAAATAAAATATTAGTGTGTCATATCTGCTGCTAATACCAAGAGGATGATAAAGTGGAATCAAAACAGGTATGAGCATTTTTTTAACATCTAATCCAAATTCTCTGTAATAATTGTGAGGTGTATTTTTATTTGTAACAGTAATAAAATCATACAGGTCTTTCATCTCAATCACATCTGGCCAGAATTTTTTAAAGACTGTTAAAGCTGAATCTTTTGAATAAGCAGATGTCGTTGTTACTCTCCCTCCATAAATTGGAATTTTTATTTCAAAAGTTGGCAGCATCTCTTTATATCCATTTTTCTCGCCCGTTGTCATATTATCTAATATCATCGAATCAAGATCGGTAATGTTTTTATAATATAATTTATTCCCATCCGTAATAATTCCAAGGTTTGCCAACTCTTCATTGGTAAGATGAAGATAACCATCAGAACTTTTTTCTTCGTCCATTCTTTTTGGATAATTGCCAATTGAAGTGTTAGGATAAATTGGAGCTTCCTCAGTTTTTATTTCAGAAGATTTTTCAATTTTCAATTTTTCAAAATCTTCTAATTTCTTTGTCTCAACTTTTTTTTCGGATGGAATAATTAAAGGAGTTTCTTCAATAACTTGTGGTGGTTGATTGGTGTTTTTGTTTGTGCTGTCAATTAAACTAATTTTTTGTTTAGCGATTTGTTTTGGAGTTTCTTCTTCTGGATAAATAAAATACACTGCACCACAAATCACAAGGGTGGCAGCCGTTCCAATAATTAATATTTTTGTAATTGATTTTGGCTTAATAGCAGGTTTAGGTGCTGAAATGATTTGTTGTATTTCATCTTTTTCAAACAAAGGATTGGTTTGCCGGGCTTGTTCAAATAAGTTATTTAAATTTTCGTGTGGGTTCATAACGTTGTTTTTTTAGAACTGATGGCAATTGGATTCATCGAAAGTTCATTGAGTGCTTTTCGAGGGTTTTCTGCTTCAAGCAATATTGCAAGTGTTTCTCGTGCTCGCATTAACCTCGATTTTACGCCCGAAATTGTGGAGCCCTGCATCTCAGCGATCTCTTTAATTGAGAATCCGGAAATCTCAAAAAGTGTGATGGCTTCGCGTTGTTTAATGGGAAGTTTGTTGAGGGCAGCATACAATTCGTTGATGGCAGTTCGCGATTCGCTGTTGTGATAACTGATAATGAGTTCTGCTTTTTGTGAATCGAAAATTCCCCAAAACTTTTTTCTGCGATCACGTTTTTTTGCAAGTCGACTTGCAATTCCAAACAAATAATACAAGAATGAATTTTGGTCTTTTACTTTTTCAAAACTTTCAAAAGCAGCTAAAACAGTTTCGCTCAAAACATCTTTTGCATCATCACGATTCCAAACCATGCTATGCACAAACCTGCTTAAACGCTCATGGAGCGGATTATACAGCTCCATGAATTTTACCTGCTTTGCGTTTTGATTTGACGAATTATTTTCCAATTTGATTCAGCTTTCTGCACAGTATGTTCCTTAACGGATGTAAAAAGTTTCAAACGGAAGATAATTTTTTTTTGTGTTTGAGCGATGTCGAATTTATTTATGTCTCGATAAAGTCGAAAACCCAACTTTTGTTAAAAGGTTGCTGAAATACCGATTTGAGGAATTATCATATCGGTTGTTGAAGTTTTGGTATTGTAGGTTACTTTGCTTGTTATCGGATCAATTTTAATAGATTCATTATCAATATATGTTGCAGTTGTACCTCTATAATACATCACTTTTAATTCAAGGTGAATATTCGATCTTCCAAATAACAGACCTCCACCATACCCATAACTACCTGTTATATCGCTCTCAAGATTCTTATTAAAATCCTGTTGTTTAGGAGCATAAGTTTGACCCGACCAACCAGGCTTTAGTGTTTGAGTTTGAATAGCAGTAATTTTTTCATTTCCATCAAACGACCTGCCACCAATTGCTGCTTCAATGAAAGGAATTACAGGTCCGTTTAAAAAGGCAATTCTGGAAACTAACAATAACGAATAAACGTTGACATTTACATTTGTTGTCACTGAATTATTAAAGTTATATGCCGGATAATAATAGTCAGTATAGTCATAAGAACCTGTATTGCTTTCGCCACCAAAATATAAATATTCAAAAGTGCCACCGAGATAAATATTTACAGGACTTTTTTCTTTTTGGTCTGTTCCCATAAAATTATACATCACCGATAATCCTACTCCAATACTTAAATCATTATTGCTGACTTCTCGAAATTGATTTTGAGGAATTCCCATTATCAGACCCAAATTAAATAAAATATGATTACCATCGGTATTGTTTTTTATTGGAGTTGATGAAGGATGGGATGTGTCTTTTTCCTGATTTAATGGAGCATTATTAGTGATTTTTAATGAGTCGTTTTGAACAGGACTTTGGGTCGGAGGAGTTGGAATTGTAGGTGCTTGATAACCTTGCGGAGCCTTGTTGTTTAGCTTGCCGGCATTAGTTTTTGGGTTTTGAGCATAGGCAAAATTTGCAAATGCTAATAAGGTACAAATTAATGTAAACGAGTAGATTTGTTTTCTCATAATTAAGCAATTCAAATATGCGCTTTCTTTTTAAAAACCATGCCAAACAGTCTTAATTATTTTTTGGCTTTATTTGTGACAAACGGAAAACCTCAAAACCATAAGGAAATTTATATTATTTTTACCGCCCTTAAAATACAAATAATTTATAATGTTAAGTTCAATTTTTAAAACAGTTACAAAAGTTTTTGGAAGCAAAGCCGACCGCGACCTTAAGCCTATTTACCCTTTGGTTACTCAGATCAATGCTGAATATGCCAAACTTGCAACTATCAGCAACGATGAATTGCGAGACAAAACGAACGAATTTAAAAAGCGTATTTCGGAGTATTTAGCTGACATTGATTTAGAATTAGAAGATCTGAAATCAAAAACTGAAATTGCTGATGTCGATATTCATGAGAAAGATGAAATTTTTAAAGCAATTGATAAGCTTGTAAAAAAACGTGATGAGGAATTAGAAAAAGTGCTCAATGATATTCTTCCTGAGGCATTTGCTGTTGTGAAAGAAACAGCTCGCAGATTCACCGAAATAAAAAATATTGAAGTTACAGCTACTGATTTTGATAAACAGTTATCAACTGAAACTCGTCCGGTAAAACCAGTGAAGATTAATGGTGATAAAGCCATTTGGAGTAATAGTTGGGAAGCTGCAGGAAGTACTGTTACCTGGAATATGATTCATTATGATGTGCAATTGATTGGTGGTGTTGTATTGCATAGCGGTAAAATTTCGGAAATGGCAACGGGAGAAGGAAAAACTTTAGTGTCAACTTTACCTTCCTATTTAAATGCGCTTGCAGGAAACGGAGTTCATATCGTTACAGTAAATGATTATTTGGCAAAACGAGATTGTGAGTGGAATGCACCATTATTTGAATTTCATGGATTGCGTGTTGATTGTATCGATTATCATGAGCCTAATTCAGCCGAAAGAAGAAAAGCATATTTAGCTGATATCACCTACGGAACAAATAATGAATTTGGTTTTGATTACTTGCGTGATAACATGTCGCGTGAGGTAAATGAACTTGTTCAACGCAAACATCATTTTGCGATGGTGGATGAGGTGGATTCGGTTTTAATTGATGATGCACGTACTCCATTAATTATTTCAGGACCAATTCCTAAAGGGGAAGATCAACAGTTTCATATATTGAAACCACGAATTGAAAGATTAGTAAACACACAAAAAATATATGTAAATACTGCTCTCTCTGATGCCAAAAAATTAATTGCTGCCGGTAATGAAAAAGATGGTGGATTTAAATTATTGCAAGCATACAGAGGATTGCCAAAAAACAGTGCAGTTATCAAATTCCTTGGTGAACAAGGCGTGAGACAAATATTACAAAAAACTGAAAACTATTATTTACAAGATCAACAAAAGGAAATGCATAAGGTTGATGCCGATCTTTATTTTGTAATTGAGGAAAAACAAAACTCTGTAGATCTTACTGAAAAAGGTATTGAGCTTATTACCGCATCAGGTGAAGATCCACACTTTTTTATTATTCCGGATGTTGGAAGTGAAATTGCTGAAATAGAAAAAGTTGAAATGAGCGATGAAGATCGTTTAAGGAAAAAAGATCAGTTGATGTTGGAGTTTTCTATTAAGTCAGAACGTATTCATTCCATCAATCAATTGCTCAAAGCATATTGCATGTTTGATCGTGATGTGGAATACATTATTCAAGATGGAAAAATAAAAATTGTTGATGAGCAAACCGGTCGTGTGCTTGATGGACGTAGATATTCAGATGGATTACATCAAGCACTGGAGGCAAAAGAAAATGTAAAAGTTGAAGCAGCAACACAAACTTATGCTACAATTACCTTACAAAACTTTTTTCGTATGTACCACAAACTTGCCGGTATGACCGGAACTGCAGAAACTGAAGCAGGTGAGTTTTGGCAAATTTACAAATTGGATGTAGTGGTAATTCCTACCAATCGCGATATGATTCGTAAAGATGATAATGATATCATTTATAAAACGAAACGCGAAAAATACAATGCAGTTATTGATGAGATAATAAAAATGGTTGAAGCAGGAAGACCAACTTTAGTGGGTACTACTTCAGTTGAAGTTTCTGAATTACTAAGCAGAATGTTAACGCTTCGAAAAATAAAACACAATGTACTGAATGCAAAACAACATCAACGTGAAGCAGATATAGTTGCTGAAGCAGGACAAAAAGGTACCGTTACAATAGCTACAAACATGGCTGGTCGTGGTACGGATATCAAGCTTGGTGAAGGGGTGAAAGAAGCAGGTGGTTTAGCAATTATTGGAACTGAAAGACATGAGTCGAGGCGAGTAGACAGACAGTTGCGTGGACGTGCAGGTCGTCAGGGAGATCCGGGGTCATCTAAGTTTTATGTATCACTTGAAGATGAATTGATGCGATTATTTGGAAGTGAACGTATCGCTTCTATCATGGATCGTTTGGGAATGAAAGAAGGGGAAGATATTCAGCATTCGATGATCACAAAAAATATTGAACGTGCCCAACGTAAGGTTGAACAAAATAATTTTGGAATACGTAAACGTTTGCTTGAATATGATGATGTGATGAACTCTCAACGTGAGGTGATTTACACCAAACGTAGAAATGCATTATATGGTGACAGACTTGAACTCGATATTAATAATATGCTGGCAGATGTTTGCCAGGAGCTAGTTGAGAATTATCAGGAACAAAAGAATTATGCTGAATTTAAATTCGAAGTTCTGAGAATTCTTGCATATGAAACTACCATTGATGAGAATAGTTTTTTCAATGGAAAAGCTGATGATGTTTCCGATAAATTGTTTGAAGAATTGATTCATCATTACACCCAAAAGAGTTCGTTGATTTCTCATGATGCATTACCAATCGTAAAAGAAATGTACGAAAAGAATGGTAATCAAATTGAAAATATCGGAGTGCCTTTTACTGATGGAATTCGTTCAATGCAAGTTCCTGTAAATTTAAAAAAGGCATACGAAAATAATGGAAAAGAGATTGTAAAAACTTTCGAAAAATTCTCTTCTTTGTTTCTAATCGATGATGAATGGAAAGAACATTTACGTGAGATGGATGAGTTGAAACAATCGGCACAAAATGCATCTTACGAACAAAAAGATCCATTGCTTATTTATAAGTTGGAATCGTTCAATTTGTTTAAAGATATGTTGAGCAGGGTAAATAAAGATGTATTGGGTATGTTGTTTAGAGGCTATATTCCAGTACAAAATGCTGATGAGGTGAAAGAAGTTCGCCAGCCGCTTAAACACCAACAACCTAAATTACAAACAAGTCGTACTGATGATATCGCAGCCGCACAACAAGCCGCTCAACAGGCTGCAGCAAATGCAAATACCGGAGAGCATAAGCAACAACAAATTGTAAATACGGTGAAGATCGGAAGAAACGATTTATGCCCATGCGGTAGTGGTAAAAAATACAAACAATGCCACGGAAAAGATGAAGCTTAATTGATTTGAAAATTAGAAGAGGAGAGAGTTTTATAATCTTCTAATCAACAAATTTTTGAAATAATAAATATAAAAATGACTGATTTAAAAACAACAATAGAACACACAAATTTAAAACCGGATTGCACGAATGTGGAAGTTGTGAAATTGTGCGAAGAAGCAATTGAACATGGGTTTTATGGAGTTTGTGTATCGCCATATTTTGTACAACTTGCAAAAAAAACGATTAAAAAAAATCCTGTAAAAATTATCACAGTAGTTGGTTTTCCATTAGGATATTCAACTGTTGCAGCAAAAGTTGAAGAGGCAAAAAAAGCAATTATCTCTGGTGCTGATGAGGTTGATATGGTAATGAATATTGCTGCGTTCAAGTCGGATGATTTTGCAACAGTGTTAAACGATATTCAGGCTGTTACTACTGCTTGTCATTTGCAAAATAAAATTGTGAAAGTGATTATTGAAACAGCCTATTTGAGCAACGAGGAAATTGAAAAAGCTTGTCGGTTGTGTATGGATTGTGAAGTGGATTTTGTAAAAACATCAACAGGGTTTGCACCAACAGGAGCAACTGTTGAAGCTGTTGAATTGATGAGAAAAACATTGCCGCCAAAAATTAAAATTAAAGCAGCCGGAGGAATTCGTGATGCAGAATTTGCCGAAAAACTGATCAATGCAGGAGCAACTAGAATTGGCGCTTCAGCCAGCATTAAAATTGTCGGTGCTGAATAAGTTTCAACCTATGAGAACAGTTTTGTTTAAATATTTCATTCTCGCTTTTGTGACTCTCTTATTTGCATCATATACTCATGCACAAAATAAATTTGTACAAGTTCAAAGTGATGTAAAACTAGATACACTCATCAACAGAAATATTGAAGCCAATAAAACTGCAAATACTATTCAGGGTTTTCGTATTCAAATATTTTTTGGTTCCGAACGTAAAAATGCTTCCGATGCAAGAAGTAAAGTATTACAACTTTTTCCGGATGCCGATGTTTATCTTATCTATCAGCAACCTTATTTTAAAGTTAGAGTAGGAGATTACAGAACCAAGCTGGAAGCTCATCATATGTTTACAGAATTGCTTCCACAATTTGATAAAATATTTATCGTGCCTGATAAAATAAATTTGCCGAAACTTTAAAATACTCACTTATGCCTTTGACTCAAAAAACAGATGAAATATTAGCTAGTAAGATTTATTTAATAAGAGGACAAAAAGTAATGATCGATAGAGATCTTGCTGAATTGTATGGAATAGAAACAAAACGATTGAAAGAACAAGTCAGACGTAACATTGAAAGATTTCCAGAGGACTTTATGTTTGAACTTTCACAAAATGAGTTTGTAGATTGGAGGTCGCAATTTGCGACCTCCAATTCTGATAAAATGGGTTTAAGGTATATTCCATTTGCGTTTAGTGAACATGGAGTATTAATGTTATCAAGTGTATTAAATAGTGAAAGAGCCATTCAAGTCAATATTCAAATCATGAGAATATTTACAAAAATGCGAGAGCTTCTTTTAACCAATAAAGAAATTTTGCTTCAATTAGAGAAGATTGAAAATAAATCAATAAAACATGATGAAGATATCAAATTGATATTTTCTTATTTGAAAAAATTATTAAATCCAACACAGCCTACTCGAAAAATGATAGGATTTAGCAACAGTGAAAAATAAAATTTGAGTTCACAATTTGTGACCTCATTTTAATAATTATTATAACATGAAATTAGTAACATACACACACAACAAAACTTCATTACTCGGAATTATTCACGAGGGAAAAATCTGGTCATTGAAAGATCTTGATTCATCATTTCCTGATAAGATGCGCAAATTTTTATTTGCAGGCGAAACAGTAATGGAGAAGGCAAAAAAATGGGATGAACAAATAAAAGCCGGAAAAGTAACCAAGCCTTTTGTGAACGAAAAAGAGGTAATACTTGATGCTCCCGTTCCTCAGCCAACATCATGCAGAGATGGTTATGCTTTTCGTCAACATGTTGCTGCAGCTCGCAGGAATCGTGGAGTAGAGATGATCAAAGAGTTTGACCAATATCCAATATTCTATTTCACAAATCACAATGCTATTCAAGGTCCGGGTGAAATTGAATGCATGCCCGATCATTTTGAAAAACTTGATTTCGAATTGGAAGTTGCTGTTGTAATTGGAAAAAAAGGTCGCAACATCAAAGCTTCTGATGCGGATAAATATATTGCAGGATTCATGATCATGAATGATATGAGTGCACGCACTTTACAAATGGAAGAAATGTTATTGAACCTCGGACCGGCTAAGGGTAAAGATTTTTCAACAGTTATCGGACCTTATTTTGTAACTCCTGATGAATTGGAACAATTTAAAGTTCCCGCAAAAAATGGACACGTAGGAAATAATTATAACTTGAACATGAAGTGCTGGGTGAATGATATTTTGGTGAGCGAAGGAAATGTTTCGGATATGGATTGGACCTTTGCAGAGATCATCGAACGTTGTGCTTATGGTGTTGATATTTTTCCGGGAGATGTGATTGGAAGTGGAACAGTTGGTACAGGATGCTTTCTTGAACTTAACGGTACAGGTTTATTAAATGATAAAAGTTTTAAACCTCAATGGTTAAAAGCCGGTGATGTGGTGGATATGGAAATTACAGGACTTGGTTTTTTAAGTAATACTATCAGAAAAGCAAATACAGATTTCTCATTATTGAAATTGAAAAAGAATACTGTTTCAGAATAAATTATCTGAAGTATTCATTTCAAATTAGCTTCAAAAGTTTACCACTTTACTTCCTTAGGCAAAAATGCTGAAGCATCACCATTGTTGCGAATTAGGTCGCGAACAATTGATGAACTGATTGGTGTAAACGCAGGGTCACACATCATAAAAGCAGTTTCAACATTCGGATAAACTATTTTATTCATCTGCGCTATATTTTTTTCGTAATCAAAATCTGCCATATTCCGTAAACCACGAATGATATAATGTGCATCAATTTTTTTGCAGAAATCAACAGTTAAACCTTCGTATACATCACATCTGACATGATCGTTTTTTTCGAAAATTTTATTGATCCATGCTAAACGTTGTTCCAATTCAAACAATGTTGATTTGTTTGCGTTGTGACCAATTCCTATTACAATTTCATCAAATAATGATAAGCCACGTTCAATAATATTTACATGTCCAATGGTTATTGGATCAAAAGTGCCTGGAAAAAGTGCGATGCGTTTCATTTTAAGTTTGATGTTTTTGGTTTGGTGTTTATTAGTTATTTATTTTCATCATTTGTAAAAAAACTAAAGGCACTCTGACCATAAATTCGTTTATCAAAGAAACCTTTTTCACTATTCAAATCCAAATGTACTTCATGCTCAACAATCAGCCAGCCATTTTTATTTAGTAAGTTATTTTCTGCTGTAAGCCTTGGTATTTCAATGATCTGCTTATTTGCATAAGGAGCATCTGCAAAAATAATATCATATTTTTGGGTGCAATTTTTCAAATACGAGAATGCATCTTTTTTAAGAGGAAAGAGGTTTTCAAATTTTAATTTCTGTTTTGTCTGTTTGATAAATGCTATACATTTTTCATTCACATCTACAGCATCAACATGAATTGCACCACGGGAACAAAATTCGTAGGCAATATTTCCGGTACCGCTAAAAATATCTAAAACTGTTAATTTCTCGATATCGAAATTGTTTTCAATAATATTGAATAAACTTTCTTTCGACCTATCGGTTGTGGGACGAACGGGAAGTCCGGTTGGAGCATGAAGCAAAATGCTTTTATGAGTTCCGCTTATGATGCGCAAAGCAAGCTGTTAATTTGTAAATAATATTGTTGCTCCTGAAACTCTCTGAATGAAGCAGGATAGGAGTATAAGTCGGGTCGTTTCATTAATTCAACATGTGAAATGTATTTCTTCATCAGTCCAACTAAACTTCCTGTATTGCTAAGATTTCCAAATAAATTCACCTGCAATTTATCTTGATTTAATTTTAATAATTCGGTAACAGATAAAATGAAATAAACAATATCAGTATCAGCTTCAATTTTAAAAGTATTAAGAAAATTTAAGTCGTTATTTTTTAAATGAGCGATCTCGATATAAGTTTCATGTGCATGAACAAAGAGCGTATCTTTATTTTCTTTTTGATAAGAAGAATAAAACAGCTGTAATAAAATTTCAGTTTCATGAATAATTTCCGACTGAGGGAAAATTGATTTTAACGCATCATAAAAAATTTCATTCAAGGCAAAAATACTCACCATATTTTTTTGCAAACGGTTAAACAAAACTTTTTGATTTTTTTGCAAAGGAATATTCAGTTTTAAAAATGATTCTGCTTTTTCACCTGCAAATAATGCCTCCGGAATAAGTGCATGACAATTGTTTTCTATAATTATTTTTATACTGCTGTATTCTTGATTGTCAATTTCTAAAGCATTAAGAAGAGTTTTGATCTCAGTTGAATTCTTGCTGAAAATATCGTCTTTCACCTCTAAAATACGTATGCCAAAAACGGCATTTGTATTTTTTGAGGCCAATACTATTTTAATCGTATCAGATGAAAAATGAATAAACAATACACTATGATGCATATTGCTTTCCATTGCATCTCGGTCGATATATTTTTTAATAGTAAAAGCTTCTTGTGTCTGCATTAATTGTTACTTTCGCGGTGGTCAAAAATAATTAAAACTAATTAAAATACACTATGTGGAAACCCGCTGAAACCAATTATAAAGAAATCATTGAAAAGAAGATTTCAAATAACCAATTTATGCATTTTTTAGGTTTTAAAATCACACATATTGACGCAGGAGCTGTTGAAGGAGAGTTAGATTTAGTAAAGCACCATATGCAACAAGCTGATTTTTTGCATGGTGGTGTTACTTCCACAGTTGCCGATATTGTTGCCGGATTTGCAGCTTTTACTTTGATTAAAGAATCTCAAAATTTAGTAACGGTAGATTTACGTGTTTCCTTTTTAAATCCTGGATTGGGAGAAAAATTATTTGCCAAAGGTTTTGTAATAAAAGCAGGGCAAAAACTTTTTTTTAGCGAAGCTGAAGTTTGGATGGAACATCATTCAAAAAAGATTTTAATCGCTAAAGCCAGCGGAACATTTGCCGTTATCAATCCTGAAGATTTTAAGAAATAGTTTTATTCTTTAAACCACTTCTTTACAACAACAGCATCATTTGTTTGAATGCTAATAAAATAAATTCCTGCTTCTAAATTAGATGTATTTATTTCAACATTTTGTTTCGATAGTTGAGATAAATAATTTATTTGTTTCCCATTTATATCCGTAATCATTACACTTTTGATTTCTTCATTTTGCGATGAAATAATTAGTACATTTTGATTTGATGGATTTGGATAAAGCGTAATCTGGTTTAGAAAAGTTGATTCAAAAACACCCGTTGTATTTAAAATATAACTTTTACAAAGTGTATCGTTTGAGCTGTTATTATCTCCTGTAGTTTTAATCCAAACACATAATTGATGAATGCCATCATTTAATGCTTGTAAAGGAGTGTTGAAGGTGTAATTATAAGAAGAATTAGGTGCAATATGCATTGATGTTAATGAAAAGTTTACAGTCGATGAACTATCAAATTTGTAATAAACAATAGCTGTATCAATGTTTGTATTTCCATTGTTTTTAATTCGGGCAATTACGGTATTATTTCCTTTTTGTAAACTGAAAGGACTAATAATTGAATCTAATACAAGATCTTTAATTGTAGGTATAGTTATCACTGAATCTTTTATTGCAAGCCATATCGTAGCATTCATAATCAGTCGTTCGTGATTACCTGAAGCATCTGTAGTCCATCCATAATAAAGCGCATCACCAGTATCTCCAGTTCCATCATCGCAAGGAGAGCTATCACCAATTGCTGCAACTTTTCCTTTTCCATATCTTGCGTAAGCAGCCAATACACCGGTGTTTCCGAATGATGCTCCCGGAATATAAACCACCCCTTTTACACTAGTATTAATTGACGGATTAATAGTCATTGAAGTTCCGCTGCTCCATAAAACCTGACTCACATTTCCCATCGGACCGTTCAATATCGAATCATTTGGAAGAGTAGGAATATTTGTTGAATTCGGAGAGATACTTAAAGAGTCGAATAAAATTCCAAATGGATTATATTGAATACCATTATTGGTTAAGAGGTCGTTCCAGATTTTTGGTGAATCATAAGTGTCGTTGTTTCTGTCAGAAGAAATATGATCAGAGACCATAAATAAACTTCCACCATTTTGCACAAAATTAATGATGGCAGTTTTTTCGGAAGTAGTAAAAAGAATATTTGGTTCACATACAACATACACTTTGTAATTGCTCAGGTCTTGTGCATTTGATGAATTCCCATAAGTTATTAAACCATTGTAGGGAAGGGTTTCAACAGCATATCCTCTTTTAACGCAATCAATTCCCCAAGATGACAAAGCTCCTTTCCAATATGTTTCGACAGTAGATGAAGTGATGTTTGATTGAGCAGGAGTAGGGTATCGTTGTGCATTTCCTTCACTACCAGAACCAACTGTTGCATTTGGATTCCAAGTCATATTATTTAAATCTTCATCAATCACCCAATCAGCATTACTTGCAGATTCTGCTTTTGTGGCATCGAATAAAATTTTAACAGTTTGCGCTGATGAAATTTCAGAAATAAAAATAATAAAAATAAAGACAATAGATTTTTTCATGCGATGCAAAGAAAGTAAATCATTACTAAGATAAATGTAAAACAATGATGAAATCCAGAAAGTAAAAACGCAACCTTTTAAGTTGCGTTTTAATATTTTTTTCTATTCCATCAATTAATGTTATGCTCCACTTAAGGCAGCAGCTCCACCAACAATTTCAGAAATCTCGGTAGTAATTGCAGCCTGACGAACACGGTTGTATTCAACTTTAAGTGCCTTTAATAAATCACCGGCATTATCAGTTGCCTTGTCCATTGATATCATACGTGCTCCATGTTCTGAAGCAGAAGAATCTAACAGAGAACGATACACTTGAGTTTTTAAAATACGAGGAATTAATTCTTCCAAAATTTCAGCATTGGAAGGTTCAAAAATATAATCGTTTTTCTTCGACTCAGTTTTACCAAAACCTTTTGGGTTGATAGGTAGAAATTGTTCGTTTGTTAAAATTTGTGTAGCGGCATTTTTAAATTGATTGTAAATGATTTCAACCGCTTCATATTTTCCGGATTTATATTCATTCAGAATATAGTTTCCAATTGCAAAACCTGATTCAGCAGAAAGGTGTAAGAAAGTATCTTTAAAATCAAGTACTGTATTAAGATTTGTTTTAGTAAAAAAATCAAATGCTTTTTTTCCAACAGGTAATACCGTCACTCCATTTGCTTCTGCTTGAGATGAATATTTTTCCTTTATAAGATTATTTGTAAGCTTAATAACATTAGCATTAAAAGAACCGCACAAACCTCTATCGGAAGTAATCACAACAAGCAATACATTTTTAACTTCTTTCTTCTGGAAGTAAATTTTTACCGAATCCACGTCAATTGAATCAGCAAGATTTGCTAATATTCCATTCAACTTAGCCGAATAAGGCCTCATCTGGATGATAGCATTTTGTGCTCTTCTCAGTTTTGTAGCACTCACCAACTTCATCGCTTTTGTAATTTGTTGCGTTGAAGTGATTGATGCAATTCGAATTCGTACTTCTTTTAAGTTAGCCATATTTTGAGTTATTGGTTATTGGTTAATGAGTTATTAAGGATTTGAACCTAATAACTCATTAACTTAATAACTCTATTGATATTTTACTGAAAGTTCTTTACAAACAGATTCCAATTTTGCAGTAACCTCATCGCTAAGATTACCTTTTTTTAGTTCGATCAAAATATCAGAATGTTTGCTTTCTAAAAAATTCAAATATTCTTTTTCAAACTCAACAACTTTGTTAACAGGAACATTTGTTAACAAACCTTTTGAACCAAGATAAATGATTGCAACTTGTTGTTCAACACGAAGTGGAGAGAATTGTCCTTGTTTCAAAATTTCAACGTTACGTGCACCTTTAGCAAGTACACCTTTAGTTGCAGCATCAAGGTCAGAACCAAATTTCGAGAACGCTTCCAACTCGCGGTATTGAGCCTGATCGAGTTTTAATGTTCCGGCAACTTTTTTCATTGATTTTATTTGAGCATTTCCACCCACACGAGATACCGAAATACCCACGTTGATTGCAGGACGAATACCAGAGTTAAATAAATTCGACTCAAGGAATATTTGTCCGTCAGTAATAGAAATTACGTTTGTAGGAATGTATGCAGATACGTCACCGGCTTGTGTTTCGATAATTGGTAAAGCTGTTAATGAACCACCACCTTTTACTAAATGTTTAATAGAAGGAGGAATATCATTCATATCTTGTGCAATAGAATCGGTACCGATAATTTTTGCCGCACGTTCTAGCAAACGAGAGTGAAGATAAAACACATCACCAGGATATGCTTCACGTCCCGGAGGTCTGCGAAGTAGCAATGACACTTCACGATACGCAACCGCTTGTTTTGAAAGATCATCATAAACGATCAAAGCAGGACGACCGGTATCACGAAAAAATTCTCCAATTGAAGCTCCACCCATAGGGGCAAAAAACTGCATTGGAGCCGGATCTGAAGATGTTGCAGAAACAATAACTGTGTATGGCATTGCACCTCTTTCTTCCAATGTTTTCACAACCTGTGCAACAGTAGAAGCTTTTTGTCCGATAGCAACATATATACAGTATACAGGTTTTCCTGCATCATAAAATTCTTTTTGATTAATAATGGTATCGATACATACAGCAGTTTTTCCTGTTTGACGATCACCAATAACTAACTCACGTTGTCCACGACCAATAGGAATCATTGCATCAATAGCTTTGATACCTGTTTGTAAAGGTTCTTTAACCGGCTCGCGATAAATTACTCCGGGAGCTCTACGCTCAAGGGGCATTTCATACAATTCACCAGTAATTGGTCCTTTACCATCAATAGGAACTCCAAGAGTGTTTACTACACGACCAAGTAATCCTTCACCTACTTTAATAGATGCGATTAATCCGGTACGTTTTACAGTATCACCTTCGATAATTGAATTTGAAGATCCCAATAACACAGCTCCAACGTTGTCTTCTTCAAGGTTTAATACAACAGCTTGAACGCCATTTGCAAATTCAATTAATTCTCCGGCCTGAACTTTTGTTAATCCGTATATACGTGCAATACCATCACCCACCTGGAGCACGGTACCAACTTCTTCCAACTCAACATCAGATTTGATGTTACTAAGTTGTTCTCTTATAATTGCTGATACTTCATCAGGTCTAATCTCTACCATAATTCAATTATTTTGAAATGTAAGTGTTTAATAAATCTTGTTTAAGTTTATTGAGTTTACCAGAAATGCTGGCATCAAAAAGTTTGTCGTCCATTTGAATCATTAATCCTCCAATAAGTTTTGGATCAACGATTGATTTCAATTCAACTTTTTTACCCATATATTTTTCGATGAATTGCTTAATTTCTTCTTTAAGTTTATCATCAATTGCTTGAGCAGTTTTTACAGTTGCCTGCATGATATTATTGAGAATATTGTATTGCTCAATAAATACTTTTGCAATCACATTCAGATAGAACCCTCTGTTTTTGCGAATAACAATCTCGAAAAAACGAATAGTATCTTTATGCAAATCTTTATCAAATATTTTTTTTAAAATGGCGATTTTATCACCACCAACAATCACCGGACTTTTTAGCATTGATTCTATTTGATGATTTTGTTTTAAGGTTTTCAAAAAAAACTTCATGTCATTTAAAATAACTTCAAGATTATTTTGTTCAACCGAAAAATCAATCAAAGCTTTTGCGTAGCGGTTTGCAACTCTAGTTTCCGACATCTTTTAGTTTAAGCTAATTGATTTTAAATTTTCATTCACGAAAGCTTCTTGTTGAGTGCGATCTTCCATTTTCTTGCGAAGGATTTTTTCTGCCATATCAACTGAAAGAATTGCAACCTGAGTTTTCAATTCATTCATTGCTCCAATTTTTTGCTTTTCAATTTCCTCTGTTACCGAAGCCATTTTTTTACGAAACTCATCATCGGCACTTTTCTTTGCTTGAGCAATGATTGAGTCTTTTAATTCACTTGCTTCTTTAAGCATCTTATCTCTTTCGATACGAGCTTCCTGAAGAAGTTTTTCGTTACTCGACTTCAATGAATCCATTGCCTTACGAGCGTCTTCTGCAGCATTTAACGCATTGCTAATTGAGTCTTCTCTTTCTTTGATGGAATTCATGATTGGCTTCCATGCATATTTAGAAAGGATAAACAATACAATTCCGAATGTCAATGTCATCCAGAAAAGCAATCCGATTTCGGGTTTTACTAAATCCATTTTTGTTTGATAAAAGTGTTTGTTTAATTAAATGCAATATAAATACAGAGGCAAAAAAATTGCCCCTGTACTTTTTACATATTAATGATTATTTGAAAACGATCAAAAGACATAACACGATAGCGAAGAATACAGCACCTTCAACTAAGGCTGCAGCTACGATCATGTTTGCTCTAAGGTCGCCAGACATTTCTGGTTGGCGTGCCATTGATTCCAAAGCGCTACCACCAATACGTCCAATACCGATACCAGCACCAACTGCTGCTAAACCTGCACCAATACCTGCTCCCATTTTAGCAAAACCCGGATCAGTTGCAACTTGTAAAATAATGTTTAAAAGAGTCATAATTGTTTTTGTTTAGTTGTTATAATTTAATGTTAATTGATTTCAGTTTATAAATATTAATGATGATCTTCTGTGTGATGTTCTTCAACTGCTGCACCAAAATAAAGTGACGACAGTAAAGTGAAAACGTAAGCCTGTAAAAATGCTACCAGCAATTCAAGCATATACATAAATACGCTGAATGATACTGATACAATTGAAACGCCATAACCAAGACCGGCATTCATTTCTGCGAAAATAAAAATGAGACTTAAAAATCCGAGGATGATAATATGTCCTGCAGTAATATTAGCAAACAAACGAATCATTAATACGATTGGTTTATTTAATGTACCAATAATTTCAATAGGTATCATCATCGGTAATAACCACATTGGCACACCAGGAGGCAATACAATATGTTTCCAATAACCTTTATTTCCATTGTATGATGTGATCACAAATGTAAATGTGGCAAGTACTAAAGTGATAGCAATATTTCCTGTAACGTTTGCTCCACCCGGCATAAAAGGAATTAAACCAAAAAGGTTATTGATAAAGATGAAAAAGAATATGGTTAAAAGATATGGAAGAAATTTTTCATACTTAGGACCGATAGATGGCTTTACAACTTCATCTCTAAGAAATATGATCAAAGGCTCAACCAATGATTGAATTCCTTTTGGTGCTCTTAACGAATCTTTTTTGTAACGACCTGCTATGCTCAACATGATCCATAACAATGTAAACACTGCAAAAAACATTGATGCAACATTTTTGGTTATAGACAAATCATAAAACGAAGCATCTTGAATTACAGTTCCATCTTCGTTAACAGCAGCAATTTTATTTTCAACAATTTTATATCCTAAATAGGCAGCATGTCCATGTTCAAATCTGCTCGAAGAAAAGAATTTAAATCCTGTAGCATCTTTTATAATAATAGGAAGTGGAATTGATAAGTGACCTGCAATATGCCAATCATGTGCATCGGCAATATGTTCGAGGATCATTTTTCCTGCATCAAGTTTTTCAGATTTATGCTCAGAAACAACTTCTGATTCCGGAGAATGAACAGATGCACTTATTTCAGTTTTTTCTGGAGTTGGTGCTATTTCATTTTTAGGTTCATCGGCATAAGCCATTTTTATGCCTGCATAAGCAACATAAAAAATGATTAAAAAAAATGGGATTAAGTATTTGGTAATCTTACTTTTACTGCGCGTCATTCAGGGTTTTATTTTTTTGAATCGGGGCGCAAGGTAATCACAAGAAAATAAATTTCAAAAGATGTGAATAATAAATACAATAAAAAATAGGCCAGTACAAACGTTAGCTCAAACCCAGTATAGAAAAACAGATAAATAATTAATGGAAAAATCGAAAATATCAATCGGATTCCAATTGCACTGTATGTTCTTGTTATAAATGTCTTGTTATTTTTATCAACGGTAGAAGATGTGATTCGAAAAGTAATATAGGATAACACCAAAAAATAAATCAATGCAGGCCAAATTAAATTACTGAGATGAATTTTAGTTTGAAGATTTTGAGCAGAAAAAAATATTAATGCAATAATTAAGGTGAGAGAAATTAAGTTTTTTATATAGTTCATAAAAAAGTGTAAAATATTTTATCAAGAAATCCTGGACAGCCTATTATCAAGAATTTTTTATCTGATTATCGGTATATTTTGAAGGACATTTTAATAATATTTTTGAAGCTTCAAAATGATCGTTTTCCATTTTCCCGATGATCACAATTTTTTCAGAACGTTCAAAATCTTGAGGTTTAGTGCCGCGTAAAATCACTTTGCTTTCCACGCCATTTTGATCAATAAGATAAAAAGAAAAATAATTTGCGTCAATTTTAGGGTCGTAATGTTGTTCTTTTTGTTTGTTCAACATTCCAACAACATGATATTCTCTGTCGGGGTTATTGGTAGCAACAGTAAAGTTCTCATAAGTGCTTGCATCTCCGTATGTGCTCACAATAGCACCAATAGCAACAGCAATAAGTACAATTAATATAATATGTATTTTTTTCATGTTTGTTTTTAATTAAACCCTTTCCAATAAACCATTGCTCATTGCATATTGCAAATTGCCAATTGACTATTTCTTCTCCTCCAACTTCTTAATTTTTCTGTCAATGCTAATGAGGTAAACTACTATGCCAATAAAAATTACAGCAATTACCATAACAGGAACAAAAAATTTATGAGTATCCTCTGCATTTTCAAGAGTTGCACTCTGTTGCATTTGAAGCAATATATTTAGTAACATCATGATGGGTTAATTTGTTTGTTTTCTAATTTTTTATAGCGGATGGATAAGTCGGCAATCCAAAAACCAATAACGCTCCATCCAATAACAGCAGGATAAAATACCATACGTAACCGACTATCTAAATCGTAAGAGTTGAATCCTGGGTTTCCTCCATTACCGGGATGTAAAGAATCAGTTAAGCGAGGCAGAATAAATACCAGTACACAAAATATTGGAAAACTAAATACATTGTAAACAGCTGATACGCGAGCTCTTTTTTCTTCGTCATCAATTGAACTTCTTAAAACCGAATAGGCAAAATAAATTAACATTCCGATGGCAGCACTGTTTAGTTTTGGGTCATTTGTCCAATAAGTTCCCCATGTATTTTTAGCCCAAATCATACCGGTAATTAAACCCATTATCCCAAACCAAATTCCCGCATTTGCATATGCAGCAGATTTAAGATCACTTTCAGGATTTTGTTTAGATAGAAATTTTATTGCATGAATTACTGAAGCAAGTAACAGTAAAATCATCCCGAACCACATTGGTACGTGGTAAAATAAATTTCTAATGCTTTGCTCTAAAATTGGGAGATCAGGAACGGGCAATAGCAGTCCGCCTATCAATGCATATAACACACAAATTATTCCGATAATTTTCCACCAACTGATCATGCGGGCAAATTTATTAAATTAACCCAATTTGAGAAGATGAATTTCATCAGTGATAAAATTACAGACAGATTTGAAAATCAAAAATCAATTACGTTTATAAATCAAACGATCGTTATTTTCATTATTTACAGGAGCATGAAATCCGGTTTTAGGTTTTTCTTTTTTCTTTAAAGTAAATAAAATAATGGTAGAAATAATTGGTAAAACTAATCCGAATAATAACCACCATCTTGCTTTGTAGCCCTTTTGGTGCGCAAGTTGTGCAGTAGCAAGTGCCATTCCGATAAACACCGGATAGATGATAATCATTTCCATTGAGCGAATATATTTATGTGAATTTATAAATTGAAAAAATAAAAAAAAAATAATGAATATTAAACACTGAACACCGAATGATGAAGTATGATATGAC
>Ga0194047_10000725_pt1 | contig 21219 bp, 24 predicted proteins | sample JunL225m_MetaG_2_FD_160070 | JGI IMG/M metagenome (GOLD analysis project Ga0194047, IMG submission 160070) | Anoxic zone freshwater microbial communities from boreal shield lake in IISD Experimental Lakes Area, Ontario, Canada - Jun2016-L221-5m | ecosystem: Environmental > Aquatic > Freshwater... | reverse complement strand
AATTTTGCTTTTGAAGGCATTCGCATTTACTGGCTCAAAATGTAAACTGCACATTTGCCCTCACCTGCCATCCTTCCTCAATTAAAATCGAACTCAAATATAATAATATTATATATGTATGCGTTAAAAACGCATAATCCCACCGACTTCGTTAGAAATGAGGGCGAAGGTTTTTTTTTAGCATTATGTTTATGTTTTGATCAACATAATGATGATATTAAAAAACAAATTATTCTCTTTTTAGTTTGCAAGTGAAAAACATTTGCTAAGGAACAAAATGAAGAAAAATGCATCATTTGCCATGTTTGCCAAAAAGAAAGGGAAAGTTGACAAAAAAAAGGGAAATTATTCTGAAAATAAAGAAATTTCAAAAAAAATTGGCAAATGATGGAAGTAAAAAGGGAAATTGTTTTTGTAAAAAAGGAAATTATTTTTGTAAAAAGGAATGTTTTTATGAAAAAAAAGGAAATTTCAGTAAAAAAAAGAAATTTTAGAAAAACTTTGGGAAATTTTTGTCAAACATGGTATAATTTCAGAAAAACTTCTGGAAGAGGGTTTTTGGAAATTTAATGATACAAACCAATGAATAGAACTCAACCATAAACTAAAGAATAATATGGTATTTCACAGGGTACACTCCCTTCTCCCTTTCCTTCTGTGAGGGCAGGGGAGAGGCCAATTAAAGAACTACTTCGTCATTCAAATCGGGGATGCTGATGTTATTAAACCCATCTTTTAGCAATAGCTCGCAATATTTCTTTTGCACATCGTATTCGCCATGCACCAGAAATACTTGTTTCACTTTTTGTTTGTCTTGGCAGTTGAGGTAGTGTATCATTTCTTTGTAGTCGCCATGCGCACTGTACGAGTCGATGATGATTACTTCGGCATTCACCGCATATTCCACCCCAAATATTTTCACAATCTTGTTGCCCGCTCGCAGTTTGCCTCCTAGCGAATTCGGTTCGGCAAAGCCTACCATCAATACCGTGTTGGCCGGATTAGAAATAGTGTTGGCCAAGTGATGTTTTATTCGTCCAGCATCGGCCATTCCCGAAGCAGAAATGATGATGCAAGGTTCTTTCAACTCGTTCAGTTCTTTCGATTCGATGACATCTTGAATATAAATAAGGTGATCAAATCCGAACGGGTTGCTATCCGTTTTCATATACTCCAAAATGTCGTGGTTGAAACATTCGGGGTGGTTGCGCATGATAGCAGTAGCGTTTACCGAAAGCGGACTATCGACATATACATTGATGCGGGGCAACATTTTTTTATGTTCCATTTGGTCGAGCGCGTATACCAATTCTTGCGCACGTCCAAGGCTAAAAGCAGGAATAATGAGTTTTCCTTTTTTGGTGATGCAGGTATTGAACACCACATCGAACAATTGCTGTTCGCTATACGTGCTGTCGCTGTGTAGGCGGTCGCCATAGGTACTTTCGGTGATGATGTAATCGGCTTGCGGAAAAGGTTGAGGGTCTTTGAGTATCGAGCCTTTGTATCGGCCTATGTCACCCGAAAAGAAGATATGTTTTGTTTCTCCATTTTCGGTCAAGGTTAAGTTCACTCCAGCGCTGCCAAGTATATGTCCCGAATCGGTGAAGGTAACCTTCAGGTTTTCGTACACCGAATACGTGGTGCTATATGGAACACCTACAAATAGTGGCAAACAGGTTTCAACATCTTTTATCGAATAGATGGGTTTCAATAATTCTTGCCCACGTTTAAACCTTCGTTTGTTGATAAAACGAATGTCCGACTCCTGAATATGAGCGCTGTCGGAAAGCATTATTTTACACAAGTCGGCAGTGGCCGGAGTGCAAATGATAGGCCCTCGAAAACCTTGCCGAACCAGATTAGGGATATTGCCGCAATGGTCGATATGCGCATGCGAAAGGATAAGGTAATCAATCTTTTTCGGGTCGAAATTGAATTCACGATTCATTTCATCCGATTGGGCACCATGACCTTGAAAAAAACCACAGTCAAGTAGTATTTGTTTACCATCATCGGTATGTATAAGGTGTTTGCTGCCAGTTACCGTGCGTGCAGCTCCGAGGAATTTTAGTTTCATAGCCTTGTCGAATTGTTCAATTGGTAGTAATCACCATTAAGGTTTGCAAGTATTGGGTTTAATCATTCGTCACAAAGATAGTTTACAAATGAACATCTTTTCGAATATTGTGTTAGTAAGGAAGAAGAAAGTAATACAGCGAAAAGAGGAGGCACTCTATCTTATTTTTGAATGATTATGATGGTGGTTTGTAATTAATGTCATACTTTTGGACTTGGTTTACACCTACTTTTATCAAAATTAAAAATTATGAAGAAAATAAAATTTGTTTCTCAAGATAAACATCAACAGCAATTTGCTGCTGCATTAAGGAAAAACGTGAACGATTATTTTATAGAGAAAGGAATTTCTACCAAAGGCAATTGGACCTTGGCTATCCAAACCACCGTAATGGTGATTTTATACCTTGCTCCCTTCGTTTTGTTTTTTATTATTCCTATGGCTGGTTGGGTAGCCGTTTTGATGACCATCGTTATGGGTATTGGTCTTGCAGGCATTGGTATGGGTACCATGCACGATGCGGTACATCAGGCATATTCCGAAAAAAAATGGATTAACAAATTACTTGGAGGTAGTCTTTACCTCATTGGCAGCAATGTGTTCAACTGGGAGATTCAACACAATGTATTGCATCATACTTATACTAATATTGATGGTTACGACCAAGACATCGAATCGAAAGGACCAATTCGTTTATCGGAGAATGCACCTTTGCGCCCTATTCATCGTTATCAATACATACATGCTTTTTTCTTTTATGGATTAATGACCATATCGAAATTGGTGAAAGATTTCACTCAGTTAATTGTTTACAATCGCAAAGGGATTACCCGACATTATAATTTTAATCCTACACTCGAGTACATCAAAATGTTGGTCGTAAAACTACTGTATTTAGGAGTAATCATAGGTTTTCCCATCCTATTCACCAGTTATACTTGGTGGCAAGTGGTTATTGGTTTCATGGTGATGCACTGGACAGCAGGTTGTATTCTTAGTTTTGTGTTTCAAATGGCACATGTGGTGGAAGGAGCTGATGAACCCATGCCTGATGAAAACGGTGTGATTCACAACGAATGGGCAGTGCATCAATTATTAACCACTTCCGATTTTGCACGTAATAATGCATTACTCAATTGGTATGTAGGAGGATTAAATTTCCAAATCGAACACCATTTGTTCCCCAACATCTGTCATATTCATTATCCACACATAGCGCCTATTGTAGAAAGGACAGCCAAGGAATATGGATATTATTACAACCTCAAACCTACTTTAGGGAATGCTTTTATTTCGCATATTCAAAGGTTAAAAGAGTTGGGACAGCCAAAAGTGGTAACTACTGCTTAAACTCATGCAATAAGCCCTTTTTCAAGCATTCAACATTGGTTGCTTCGTATTATTTTTTACGAATTTTAAAGAATAATAAGAGAGATATTTTTCAATCATACTATAAATAGTGCTTACAAATTGAGTTATCAACAAAAACCTTATTTATCAACTATTTTAGAAATAATTGCCGTTGAAACGCTATTGTATTGATATATTCATTAAATTTGTTTGATAATTAATTAATATTTAACTAAAAAAATTAAAAACATGAACAAAGCAGAACTAATTGAAGCAATTTCAGCAGAGTCAAAATTGTCAAAAGCTGATTCAGCAAGAGCACTTGATGCTTTTGTAAACGCTACCTCAAAAGCACTTAAAAAAGGTGATAGAGTAGCATTAATTGGATTTGGATCTTTCTCTGTAGCTAAAAGAGCTGCAAGAAGCGGTCGTAATCCTCAAACTGGCAAAACAATTAAAATTTCAGCTAAAAAAGTAGCTAAATTTAAAGCAGGTGCTGGATTAAAAAAATCGGTTAACAAATAATCGATTCGTTTTAAACAATAAAAAAACCTCATAGCAATATGGGGTTTTTTTATGCTGTTTTTTTATTTCCTCTTTTGTATGAATCTAAATGTAGAAATAAAATAGATAGTGTATTGGGTTCTCGGAAGCAATGGATTTGAAAGTGGTTTGGCTCAAACAAGCACAAAAAAAAAGCCTCGCATCGCTGCGAGACTTTTCCTATTCACATGAAAAAATACAAGCCAATCAACTCTTATATTTCCGATACAAAAGTATGTCAAAAAATAATATGTTGTATACCTTTTTAAATATTTTAACATTTTATTTGGGCGGATCCACCGATTTATTTATTCAAGAGTAAATGAGAACACATTTATGCGAATCAACTAAAATACTTGCTATGATTCAGTTAAACGCTATCTTTTAATGCTATCTAGTGCCTGTCTAATATCGTGGATAATGTCATCGTAGTATTCTACTCCTATCGAAAGACGAACCATTTTTTCTGTTATTGAAAATTCTTTTTTTAGTTTCTCATCCACATCAGCATGAGTCATAGTAGCTGGATGTTCGGCAAGACTTTCGGTGCTTCCCAAACTCACTGCAAGTTTAATCAATTGCAATGAATTTAAGAAAAGAAAAGCTTCTCTCTCTCCACCTCTTACGTCAAACGAAATCATTCCTCCATTGGTCAAACATTGTCGTTTCTTGATTTCGTATTGTTCTCCTTGCTCAGGAGTGATGTTGCCAAGGAAATACACTTTTTCAATAGCAGGATGAGTGTTTAGGAAATTGGCAACTTTATTCGCGTTGTAGGCTATCGCATCCATTCGCACTTTTAATGTTTCCAAACTTCGAAGCAATAGCCATCCAGTATTTGGGCTTGCCATATTACCCAAAAAGGTACGCAATCCTTTCACTCGTTTAATCAATTCCTTCGAACCAAGACAAGCTCCAGCAATCACATCACTATGTCCTCCGATGTATTTGGTAGCCGAATAAAGCACCAAGTCGGCTCCATGCTTGATGGGGTGTTGCCAGATGGGACCTAAATAAGTATTGTCAACAGCAAGGTATACTGGCTTTTCATTAGTTGAAAAGTGTTTCGCAATTTCTTTTTTACTTCTAATGTCAATCAAGTCGTTGGTAGGATTAGCTGGTGTTTCGATAAATATAAGGGCTAACTTATCAGCCAATCCCGATTTGTTAACCAATTGAATTACCTCATCTTTGTTTTGTCCTACCTTGAATTCAAGGATATTGATGTTGAACTTTGGTAAAATTTTACGAATAAAATGGTCGCTTCCTCCATACAATGGGCTACTAATTAAGACCAAATCGCCTGGTTTTAAAAACTCTAGCAATACCGTAGTAATAGCCGACATTCCACTTTCGAATACAGCACAATCTTCGGCTTCGTCCCAAAGGGTAAGTCGTGTTTCAAGAATTTCTAAATCAGGATTATTGATTCGACTATAAATCAATCCGAGTTCTTCTCCTTTGTTTTGTTCCCTCAACCCATAAGCAAGACTGAAAAAGGCTTTACCTTCCTCAGCACTTTTAAACACAAAGGTAGACGTTTGAAATATAGGGCATTTTATTGCACCTTCCGATAATTCAGGTTTATAACCATACGACATCATCAAACTTTCCGGTTTCATCTTAGTTTTCATTTCAATCAAATATTAATATTTTTTGTTTTAACTTAATCTTCGCTTTCACGACCACCTTCGCCCGATTCTCCTCCTTCGTTCTCACTGCCGCTTTTGTGACACGAAATACAATTGTTGAGTTCGTATATCCCATGTTCGTTATGTTCTCTCCTTAAATTACCTTCTGAATGTTCGTGACATCCATAACAGGTGTATTGTTTATAGTTAGCGTTGGTATGACATACCTCGCATTTGGCATTGTGATTTCCTTCCAATTGAAAATAGGATGAATGTTCGAATGAAGCAGGAAGCCATTTACTGGTGCTATGGCACTGGCTACAATTACCTTCGAACGATTGGTGATTGGCAGCGGTAGGTTTTGGGTGGCACGACACACAATTGTTTTTGTCTGCTGTTTGCAATTGGTCGTGATTAAAACGAACAGCATTTTTCCATCCTTTAAAATTGTGACAAGCATTACAAGACATGGAAATACTTGCATGTATCTTGTCCATTGGTTTGGTATGGCATCCAGCGCAATTGTTTTTGTCGGTGGTAGGCAATATATCATGATTAAAACTACCCGTTTGCAAGATTGGTTTTAGTCCCTTATGATCGGTATGGCATCCAGTGCAGGATTGATTCGCCAGTCCACTATGAAACAATATCCGTTTATTCAATTTTGAGGTATCATTGGTCAAGGAGTCATCCTTTCCAATGTCGGCTAATTTGTGGCAAACAATACATTTATCGGTGGCAATGCCCCAAAATGGCTGGTGACAAGCTTTACAATCGTTCATTATTTTTTGATGGCCTTCGGAAAGGCTACCTGGATTGAGCATCAATCGTGGATAAAGATAAACCAATGCGATGCTCAAGCCAATAATTCCAAGTGTCAACAACCTTTTCATTTGCTATACATAATTAGAGTGACGATGTGTATTACCGATAAGATGGCAAAAATCAAAGTGATGGGGAAATGAACAACACGCCATTTTTTCATAAGGTCGACCGTGATGGAATCGAAAAAAAGTTCTTTGTCGGCATCTGCTGCTGCTCTCCCCGAATTTATTAACAGTTGTCGCTTTTCCTTAAGCGATTCGTTCGCTTTCTTCAATAAGAATTTTCCAACCAAACCACTCGCGACTGCCACAAGCAACATTGCAACTGCTAACCAAGGAAGTAATGCATTGAAGTGAATACCTGCGTGAACTAACAATAGGATGGAGCCAATCCATGATAGGTATTCGTGAAGCTGAAGAAGTTGCTTTGGATTACCCGATTCGATAAGCTTTCGTTTGCGTAACGAATAGACAAAAGAGGAGATAATGACCAATGTACCTATCACACCAAGGTATCGGCCAATATAGACTAACTGAAAACGATGCAAAAAGTAATCAATAGCAATAGCAATGAGTATCATTAAAGCATACCATTGCAAGAAAGGTATAACGTATTTCGAAAATAAGGATTGTTTCATTTTTTCCAAAGGTATTGACAAGCTAGGTCTTTTATTATGATGAATATCATAGTGAATTTAGAAGGATGGTTTTTCGAACACTGCTATGAAAATTATTACAGAGAAGTCGTTGTTTCTACTACATAGTGAGAGATGGATGAGTTTTACTTTTGTGTCGTGATTTAAGGTACTCCTCACATACATTTAGTAACCACTTTTAATTTTTTGAGCTATGAAAAATCAAGTATTAATTGTTAACTGCAAGTCGGAAGAAATGAAAAAGACGATGATTCATTTGGAAGAGAATGGAATAGACGTTAGAAGAGCAGCCGATGCTGAATCAGCTTTATTTATGATATCAATTCTGCACCCTCCTGTTGTTATTGTCGACACCAAGCTTCCTAGAATGAATAGCCTTACATTTGTGCAGATGCTAAAGAATGATGAGGGAAACAAGAATTTAATCGTCATTGCCATACTTGATTTCAAAAGTATGGAATACAAAAAACAGAAATTGAGTAAAGTATTCGATGGTTTGATAAGCAGAACGAGTTCGAGCGCTAACTTGTTCTCAAACATCAAGAAATTTTTAAAAGCTTGACTGATCGTTTTTTTTATAAAATTTCAGAAACTGGATTTCTTGAAGTGTCGAACTATCCTTTTCTCAATTGTTAACTACTGAAGCAATTGTTTGTTACATGAAGCCTTCTAGCGTTAAGGCTAAATCATTCAGCAAAACAACTCGTTCAGAATTGAGTTTCTTTTGTTCTTCTTTTACTTTTGATATTGCATTTTTCACATCATCGGCCATAAAAGGTCCTTCCATAGTAGAAATTACCGTAATGGCTTCGAGCGAAACCAAGTAATCTGAATCTAAAGCAAGGTCGATAAAGTAGGGTAGGTGGTTACTAAAATCAATTTCCGATTCCCAACAAGCAGCTACTAATATGTGTTTATTCCTTTTTGTTTTCTTAATGGCTGTTATTAACAAGTCTCCTGCTTTTTCTTTCTTTAGTATCATCAAGGTTTCTTCCTTGAAGTCCTTGTTTTCCGACAAGGTGAGTAATTGTATAAGCGAAGTAATTTTGTCGTTAGCCACCGACAAGCCTTCAGTTTCTTCTTCAGCACCTACAATTTTAGTTACGTATTCTTTATTGTCGAAATATTTTTTGAAATCTTCCATCTCATTTAGTTTTGTGGTGCAAATGTCGATATTTATTCAACATAGCCATTTCAAATTCATCATTTTCAATGGTGATATGGTAAAATAATGATAGGCTAAAACAAAAATCCCTGCACACACTAGTATGAGCAGGGATTTCAATAATCATTAAATTTCAAAAGATGCTTACTCAGTTAATGTAGCATTGGCATAAAATTTCCGTTCTTTTAAGTAATATAAATTTCCTTTTTCCATAACATGAATAATCAAATGCTCGATTGAAATAGGTGCTCCTTCTTCGATATCTGCTATATTGGAGTGACGAATGCTATGTCCATCGAATATCAAAATCAAACCTGAGCCAATGGCTTCCATTTTGTTACCTTCTTTTACCAGCACTCCAGTGTCCTCTCCCAATCCTATGCCTATACATCCTGGATTACCTGCCACGGCTTGTGCCAAACGACCAAAACGACCACGAGTAACAAAATGCGAATCGATAATTACATCTTTAATAAAAGCCAAACCAGTTGTGATTTTTACTTCCCCCTTCAACAATGCACCTGTGCTACTACCTTGGTAAATCATAGTATTACTCATGGCCATAGCTCCAGCGCTAGTACCCGCTATCAAAAAGTTTTCGTTTTCATATCGGTCTTTCAAAATTTCATGAAATTCTGTTCCTCCAAAAATCATACTTAATCGCATTTGATTACCACCGGTAAACATCACACCATCTGCTTTTTTGATACGTTCTAAGTATTGAGGATTTAGAGCATCTTCTCTGTTTTTAATATGAATAACTCCGATATTCTTTGCTCCAAGCTTTCCGAAAGCACTTAAGTAATTTTCACCAACTTCTTCTGGTATTTGCGAAGCCGTGGTGATTACTTCTACTAGCGAATCAACCCCTTTCATTTCTGAAAGAATACGTTTCAGTATCCCGAATTCAAAAAATTGTAGATGTTTCTTTGGTTCAAAATTAGGTTCAATGCCTGTGCCTTTATCTTCGCTTCCCCCGATTGAGATTAATTTTCCTTTTGGAATGTTCATTTCTTAGTTAGTTTAAATTATGGGGCACAAAAGTAAACTCTTTATTAATGTTTAGTTAAAATACCCAATGAAAATATCAACAAATTCAAGATAGTTATTAATTTATTAGGCTTTCTAATTAAAATTTTATTACTTTGAAGAAATTTATAAACCATCCGTGATATGAAAATAGTAGAAGTAAAAGTTATGCGAGGTCCAAACTATTGGTCGATTAGAAGAAGGAAACTAATTGTGATGAAATTGGACATAGAAGAATTGGAGTATAAACCAACCAACGAAATTGATGGCTTTCTCGAGCGGTTGCAAAACATGTTTCCTCACATGTTGACTCATCGTTGTTCACCAAATGTTGAAGGAGGATTTTTTATCCGTGTAAAAGAAGGAACCTGGATGGGACATGTGATAGAACACATAGCTCTCGAAATTCAAACGCTTGCAGGAATGGATTGCGGATTTGGAAGAACCCGTGGCACTGGTACCAAAGGGATTTACAACGTGGTATTCTCATACATGGAAGAAGCCGTTGGGACTTATGCTGCACGCGCTTCGGTGCGAATAGCAGATGCCTTGGTGAAAGGAGAAGCCTATAATTTAGATGAAGATATTCATAAAATGCGTGAACTACGCGAAGAAGTTCGTTTTGGTCCGAGTACTGGCTCCATTATTGATGAAGCCGAAGCACACGATATTCCTTATATTCGATTGGATAGCCAATCGTTGGTACAATTAGGATATGGTAAAAATCAAGTGCGCTTTCGTGCAACGATGACAAACCACACTAGTTCTATTGCGGTTGATTTAGCATCGAACAAGGATGAAACTAAACGTATGTTGCTAGAAGCTGCTATACCGGTGGCTAAAGGAGTGTGTATCTCTAGTTTTGATGATTTGGAAGATGCAATCGAAAAGGTAGGATTTCCTTTGGTATTCAAACCGCTTGATGGCAATCACGGAAAAGGTGCTTCCATCAATGTAAAAACAAAGGAAGAAGCCATAGCAGCTTACGACCATGCAAAGAAGTATTCACGTAAAATTATTATCGAAAAATTCATTCTTGGATACGATTTCAGAGTACTTGTTATCAATCACAAATTCATTGCAGCTGCCTTGCGCGAACCTGCACATGTTAAGGGCGATGGTGTTTCTACTGTTAAGCAGTTGATAGATGAAGAAAACAAAGATCCGCGCAGAGGATATGGTCACGAAAATGTACTTACTGAAATAAGTATTGACAGGGAAACTACCGAACAGCTTGCAAAAAAAGGATATACCATCGACACGATATTGGCAAAAGGAGAGAAGTGTTACCTCAAAGGTACTGCTAACTTGAGTACTGGTGGTACTTCTACCGATGTTACCGACATTGTACATCCTCACAATATATTTATATGTGAGCGTATTTCGCGTGTTATTGGATTGGATATTTGTGGTATCGATATCATGGCTTCCAACCTTTCGGAACCATTGGAATCGAATGGTGGTGTGGTGTTGGAAGTAAATGCTGCTCCCGGGTTTAGAATGCACTTAGCTCCAGCTCAAGGTTTGCCTCGCAATGTGGCAGCCCCAGTAATTGAGATGCTTTATCCAAATGGAAAATCGTGTCGTATTCCTATCATAGCTGTAACAGGTACCAATGGGAAAACTACTACTACTCGTTTGATTGCTCATATTGTAAAAAACAATGGATATAAAGTAGGCTTTACTACTTCCGATGGTATATATGTAGGAAATTCGATGCTTACCAAAGGCGATACCACTGGGCCTGTGAGTGCTGAATTTATTTTAAAAGATCCTACTGTTGAATTTGCTGTGCTTGAAACCGCTCGTGGTGGTATCTTGCGTTCAGGACTTGGTTTTGGAAGATGTGATGTAGGGGTGGTGACTAATATCCAAGCCGACCACATAGGGTTGTCCGACATCAATACTTTGGAAGACATGGCCAAGGTGAAAGGGGTGGTGGTAGAATCGATAAAACGCGATGGATATGCTGTATTGAATGCTGATAATAAACACTGTGTTGAAATTGGTAAAAATGCTTCTTGCAAAATTGCCTATTTCAGTATGGACGAAAACCATCCTGTGATTGTTGAACATTGCAAAAACCGTGGTATTGCCTGCATTTACGAAAATGGTTACATCACCATTAAGAAAGGCGATTGGAAATTTAGAGTAGAGAAAGTAACCACCATTCCGTTGACATTTGGTGGACGTGTTTCGTTTATGATTTACAATGTGCTTGCCGCTACCTTGGCTTCGTACGTTTATGGATTCACCATCGAAGACATTAGAATGAGTTTAGAAACTTTTATCCCTTCTTCGGCACAAACACCAGGTAGAATGAATATTTTCGATTTCAAAGAATACAAAGTAATGATTGATTTTGCTCATAATGCCGATGGATTCAGAGGTATTAAGGAGTTCTTATCTAATGTTGAGTCGCCATATAAAATTGGAATTATTACTGGTACAGGAGATAGGAGAGACGATGATATCAGAGATTTGGGTAGAATATCGGCTCAAATGTTTGACCATATCATCATTCGTCAAGATAAATTCTTGAGAGGACGGCAAGCTGAAGAAATAGTAAAACTTTTGGTGGAAGGGATAAATGAAGTGAATCCAAAACAATCTTACGAGTACATTCCAAAAGAGGTAGAAGCTCTGAAACATGCTCTATCGTTAGCTAAGCCAGGGACTTTTATTACTGCTTTGAGCGATGTTATAGACAATGCCATTGACGTGGTTCAATCGTATCTCGACAAAGAAAGAGGACTTTAGGATTTAGTTTTTGGTTGGTTAGTTATTTTTTGTTATGATTTTTCAAATTACATTTTGTACATTTCTTATTTCTGAATTATACATTAAATTCTAAAAGTAGACGTCTTCATAAACTCAAAGGTGTTTTGATATGTTTATAAATAGCAACATAATGGAGCAACATAAAAGAAGAACGGAAAAGCTGCTGATAATATACTCAGCGGCTCTATTCGTTTGATGAACTAGGTTTGTGTTAAGGTAACTAGCAAACTAAATTACTCATCAGTCATCTAAATTCATTTTAAGCCAATTTGGCTTTTTTCGATTTCAATACATCGGCTAATGCTCTCACAGCTCTTTCGTGTTTGTTCACATAAGGATTTTCCATGTCCCAAACATAACCTGCCAAAACTGAACAAATTTTACGTTTAATATCCTCTTCTGGTTCTTCAGCAAAGAATATTTCGTGCAAATCGCCCGAGTACCAACCGTTCACATAAGTTCTAAAGGTATTAATGCCTTGCATCATATAATCAGTATACTCTTTTTGCCAATCAGGGTTATTACCTTTCAGAAATTCACAAGTTAGTTTACCTGCTTTATTACCCGATTCCATTGCAAATGTTACACCCGAAGAGAAAACAGGATCTAAAAATTCAGTTGCATTTCCAACCAATGTAAAACCATCACCATAAAGTGTTTTGGTAGAAATAGAATAACCTTCAATGGTTTTTGGTTCAAACATCATTTCAGCATCTTTAAATCTTTCGGCTGTGGTGGCATCCGAAGCTATTACAGATTTCATACGTTCGGTTGGGTTTTCAGGATGGTCGAGAAAAAATTCTGGACTCGAAACAAAACCTACTGAAGTAATCCCGTTCGAAAAAGGAATAATCCAAATCCAAGTGCGTTGTTGATGAACAACGACAGTAATTCTGTTACCGTCAATTCCAGGAGGACGTTTTAAATCTTTGAAATGTGTGAAATGAGTTTTACGCACACCTAGGTTCGAAGGTTCGTCTAAGCCAAACATTCGAGGTATAACTCTTCCATATCCGCTCGCATCCACTATGAACTTTGCGTCTATTTCACTTGTATTACCTTGTTTGTCAACCACTATAGTAGTTGAATTGGTTCCATCAAATTTTATATTGGTCACTGTAGTTTCGAAATCCACAGGAACTCCCATTTTCTGCACTTCATTAGCCAAAATCAAGTCAAATTCGCCACGTGGCACTTGCCAAGTCCAAGTCCATCCTTTCGTAAATTGTTGTTCGAAATTAAAGTCGCAAATTTCGTTTCCACGAACGAACTTAGCTCCAAATTTTTCTTGAAAGCCTGCTTTTTTTACCGCATCCAAAAATCCAGCTTCATCAAGATGATCCATTACTCTTGGCAATAAACTTTCTCCAATCACAAAACGAGGAAATTTTTCTTTCTCTACAATTTTTACTTTAAAACCTTGTTTGTTAATTAATGATGCAGCTATCGTTCCTGCTGGTCCTGCACCTATCACAAGTACATCGGTTGTTTCTTTTTTCATATTAAAATAATTTTTAAAAGGTTTGTGTTTTTATCTATTTTTTTTTAGCGTTTTTAAGACGTGAATTTAGAACAAATTTAAAATTTAGATTCTGATTTAAATCAACTTTCTAAAAACAATCGTGTTTCTGATTTGTTCACATCAAAGTTTTTTTAATAAATCATTAGAACTTGTCATTCGATTAATCACATAATGCAATGAAGTATGCTTGGAAGCATAAACCACTATTAGTAATCGAATTGGCAAAGGTTTTAACCCATGATACTTTGGCAATAGCATTCATTATAAAAACAAATTACATATTTTTATTTAACAAATGTAAAGAATATTAGTTGAAATTTCACTGAGAGAATAATATATATTCAATATTATTCTTTCAGTGAAATTAATAAAGTCAGGAATAGATACAGTTTTTGATTAAGCTTTATTAAATTTTTCCATCAACTCCATACTAGCACCAGTTGATGAATATCCACCATCGTGGAAAATGTTTTGCATCGTCACCATTTTAGTTAAATCAGAAAATAAGGCTATGCAAAAATCTGCACACGATTCAGCGGAAGCATTTCCTAAAGGAGAATTTTTATCAGCATATTCGTAAAAATCCCCAAATCCTTTAACCCCGCTACCAGCAGTGGTTTTTGTTGGTGATTGAGAAATAGTGTTGATTCTAACTTTTTTATCTGTTCCGTAATGATATCCAAAGCTGCGAGCTATTGACTCAAGCATTGCTTTGATATCAGCCATGTCAGTATAAAAAGGATAAGTGCGTTGTGCGGCTATGTATGAAAGAGCTACAACTGAACCCCATTCGTTAATCGCATCTAGTTTTTTTGCAACACTCAGCATTTTGTGAAGCGAAAAAGCAGAAACATCAATACCTTTTGCAAAGTATTCATAATTCAATTCTGTGTATGGAATATTTTTTCTAATGTTTACACTCATTCCAATCGAATGTAAAACAAAATCAACTTTCCCTCCTAATATTTCTTGTGATTTGGTAAATAGATTTGTTAAATCGTCAATATTGGTAGCATCTGCAGGTATAATTTGCGAATTTGTTTTTTCAGCCAATTGTTTTATTTCACCCATTCGCATTGCAATTGGTGCATTAGTTAATACAAATGTAGCTCCTTCTGTATGTGCCTTCTCAGCTACTTTCCACGCAATTGAATTTTCATCTAATGCTCCTGAGATGATTCCTCTTTTTCCTTTTAATAAATTATATGACATAATAAAAATTGAAAATTATAAAGTTCGAATTTTGAATTGACGACAAATATACTAATTAGTTTAGTTTTTTAGCAGTTCTTTTGCATTGCTAATTGCCGCCTCTGTTGGATTGCTAGTACTTAGCATTTTAGCTATTTCCTGCACTCGCTCATCTGAAGTCAGTTTTTTGATATTGCTAAAAGTTTTATTGTTTTTGTCTTCCTTGAATACAAATAAATGAGAATTTCCCTTACTAGCTATCTGAGGCAAATGTGTAATTGTAATTACCTGCATAGATTTAGCCATTTGATTCATAATACTACCAACCTTATTAGCGATATCACCTGAAACGCCTGTATCTATTTCATCAAAAATAATAGTTGGAAGTGAAGTAAGTTGAGCAATCAACGATTTAATGCTTAGCATAAGCCTTGATAATTCTCCACCAGACGCCACTTTATTTAACTCTTTAAAATCGCTGCCTTTGTTTGCAGAAAAAAGAAATAAAATCTTGTCAGTTCCATTCTTTGTCAAAATTTCAGTTTCTGTTTGTTCTATCTTCAATTGCGCATTAGGCATCGATAATGAGGATAGGAGGGAAGCTATTTCTTTTTCAATTTTCGGAATTACTTTTTTCCTATTGGTTGAAACCTTTTTGGCTGTATTCTGTAAAATCTTTTCTAAACTAGTTAATTCTTTTTTAATCTTTTCTATCTCAAGCTCCAATGAACTAAACTCAAGAAGCATATTACTTAAGTTATCTTTAATACTAATAAGTTCTTCAATAGTTTTTACTTGATGTTTTTGTTCTAACCTATAAATTTCGTTCAACCTCAACGTTAGTTCTTCAATTCGTTTAGGGTCAAAAATAATATCTTGCTCTATATTCTCTAATTCATTTGAAATATCCTTTAATTCAATATAGGAACTATTAATGCGAGAACTTAACTCTTGAATTTCTGTTTTGTATTTTGCAAAAGTTGATAGAATAATTTTTATATCATTGAGAGATGAAAGTAAATTTTGTTCTCCACCATTTAAAGCGAACACACCTCTTGAAAGATTTAATTTTATTTCTTCAGCATTGTTCAAAGTTTCTAGCTCCTGCTCCAAGATGGTTTGTTCATGCGGTTTTAAATTCACATCTTCCAATTCATTAAACTGAAATTGAAAATAATCCAAATCCTTTTTTGCTTGCGATTCGCGCTCGACAAGATCGGCTAATTGGTTTTCGACTTGTTTGTATCGTTTGAAATTTGTTGCATATTCGTTCAACAATTCTTGATGATTAGCGAACGCATCTATAACCGAAAGTTGAAATTGGTTAGCATTTAAATCAAGTGTTTCATGCTGAGAGTGGATATCAACCAGATGAGAAGCAAGTTCTTTTAATTGACCAAGTGTTACAGGCGTATCATTAATAAATGCCCTCGATTTCCCTTCTGGATTTATTTCTCTTCTGATATAAGTGGTTGCTTCAAAATCAAGCCCGTTTGACGCAAAAAAATCTTTTAGTGAATAATCTTTTATATTGAATGAAACTTCAATAATGCATTTTTTTGTTTTGTCTTGAAGTGATTGAGCATCTGCTCTACTACCTGCTATCAAGCCGAGGGCTCCAAGCAGAATAGACTTGCCTGCTCCTGTTTCTCCGGTAATTATGGTAAGCCCATTCGAAAAGTCAACTTCGAGCTTATCTATTAAAGCATAATTTTGAATAGATATGTGGTTTAGCATTGATAATGAATAAGGAGTTGAAGTTGAACAATTAAAACGATTTTTTTATTGAGCACTTAATATTCGCTGATATTTGTTACTATTGGTAGGGTCTATATCATTAAGGGTGACAATTATTTTTGCTTTTTCATCTGACACTCCTCCCGAAAAAATATTTATTATTTCGTCCGACTTTGAAATAAAGAACACAGCTAGATTAAATGAAAGCGGTTTAGCATCATGAACTTTTTTTAGTGATTCAATACTTTCCAAAATCACAGCTCTTCCAGCATCTTTGTTATCCACCATCACATCCAATCCTTTGCGATGGTAATTGTACATACATTCTCTGAGAGGAACAAAAGAAGCATCCACCATATTATTGACTAACCAATATCTGTTTTTTGTACCATCAAACGCTTTCCAACCTTTTTCTCCTGAATTCTGTGCATTGTTCACAATACTTAATGCCTTTTGAAAATATGGTGTTCCACCATTCATTGAAAACGAATCGTAATCTAGACCTAGAATCATGTATGCATAAAAACCCATCACAGAGGTTAAATTACCTATGTACGTGTTTTCCGAAAAATCAAGCGGAGTGCTCTCGATATAATTGAACGAAAGGTCTTTGTCTTCGTAATTAAGTAAAACCGAGTTATAGGATGATTTGTACACTGGCCTACGGGCCTGTATTTGAATGGTTGCATCAAACCTATCCGTTTCTGGTCTAGCGGTAATGTTAATTAAAATATTACACTCGATTCTTTCTTCTGATTTGAATATATCGTTTGTCCATTTTCTGTTATTCATAAATTCAAACAATGCTGTTTTCATGGATTCGAAAACACGCTTATCAGAACCAGGAATTTGGTCAGAATTTACATCTACTTTGCAATTCAATTCTTGTGCTGGAAGTGATGAACTTACAAAGGTTATTAATAGGATTATACAAATTAGTTTATGCACTACTGTAATTTATTGCAGTTTAAAAATTTCGTTCAAAATATCTTTCGCAACTTCTTTCTTATTCTTTAACTCAAAAGTAACAATTTTATTGTTTCGATTAATAATTGAAATTTTATTGGTTTCAGTTTTAAATCCTGCTCCTAAATCATTCAAAGAGTTTAAAACAATTAAATCAAGATTTTTTTTAGCAGTTTTATCTTTTGCATTATTCAACTCGTTTTCTGTTTCCAATGCAAAACCAACAAGAATTTGATTAGCTTTCTTTATTTTTCCAAGTTCAGAAAGAGTATCCTTTGTCGGCATTAACTCAATTGTTTTTACTCCTTCTGCTTTTTTTATTTTTTGAGTTGCAATTTTTTTAGGTTTGTAATCAGCAACAGCGGCCGAAAGTACAGCTATAGAGCATGTTTTAAATACTTTTGTTGATGCTTCATAAAGTTCCTCTGCCGTTGAAACGTCAATGCGTTTGATGGAAGGATGAATAGTTTCCAAATGGTTTGGACCACAAACTAAGGTCACTTCAGCTCCTTGGTTTGCAAATTCTTCGGCAATTGCGAATCCCATTTTTCCTGTAGAGAAATTTCCAATGAAACGGACAGGGTCAATAGGCTCGAATGTAGGCCCAGCAGTAACGAGTACTTTTTTCCCTTTATAAGATAGTTTGTTAGATATTTCGTGTTCTATAAATGCAACAATTTCTTCTGGTTCAGCCATCCTTCCTTCCCCATGTAAACCACTTGCAAGTTCTCCTTTGCCGGGATTAATCATTATGTTTCCAAATGATTTCAATCGAGTGATGTTATTAATTGTTGAAGGATGCTTGTACATGTCCAAGTCCATTGCAGGAGCGATGTATACCTTACAACGAGCCGAAAGATAAACCGCTATTAACAAATTATCACAAATACCATTGGCCATTTTTGCAATTGTATTTGCGGAAGCAGGGGCAATCACCATCATGTTAGCCCAAATTCCTAGGTCGACATGGTTATTCCATTCTCCGCTAACCTCTTTGGTAAAATCAATGAGTACAGGGTTTCGAGAAAGGGTTGAAAGTGTTAGAGGGGTAATGAAATCGAGTGAAGATTGAGTCATCACAACTTTTACATTGGCGCCTCTTTTTATAAGTGATCGAATTAAAAAAGCTGATTTGTATGCAGCAATACTGCCAGTAACACCAACTATGATATTTTTATCGCGCAGCATTCTTCTTTATTCAAGATAAAGTTATGATTTTGAAGTTGACAAAACAGAATTCGGATTAACCATTTCGCCAACTTCAAAATGTTAACACTTATTTTTGAACTTCAGTGTTTGGATTACGATGATAAATTTTACCATCGAAAAATTCTTGAATAGCCATAAGAGAAGGTTTTGGTAAGCGCTCATAAAATTTTGAAATTTCAATTTGCTCACGATTTTCAAAAATCTCTTCTAAGTTATCAGTGTTTGAAGCAAATTCAGCTAATTTATTTGTTAATTCTTCTTTTATTTCAGCACTTATTTGATTTGCACGCTTCGAAATGATAGCAATACTTTCGTATAAATTACCTGTTTCGTGATCTAAATCTCTCAAATCGCGAGTTACTGTTGATAAATCTGCACCTGTTTTTTTGTAGTCCATTTTTGTTATTTATTTAATTATGATGGTTTATTGTATTTCTCTAAATTTTTTAAAGCACTTGTATAAACTGATTCGGCATCTTTGATGAATTTGCTAGTTGGATAGGTATCCACAAATTTGATGTATGCATCACAGGCCGATTTGAATCTTTCTGCTTTTTTGGATTCAATACTATTCAAAGCAAGTAAATAATAAGACTTGATAATTTTGTAACGAATCTCTTCAGCATGTTTATCATCGGGGTAATCTTTTAAGTGATTGTTGAGAGCAGAGATTGCTGCTTTATAATCTCCAGTTTCAAAATAAAGAATAGAATTTTCGTATGATTTTCGCTCAAGTTTACCTCTCAACTTGTCTAATAGCGAATTACATTCCTCAATCCTAGTGCTTTTTGGAAATTGTAAAGTGAAATGTTGAAATTCTTTTATGGCAAGTTTTGTGTCAATTTGGTCAAGACTATATTCTGGTGAATTAAGATAGAAACAATAGGCGTTCATATACGTGCATTCTTCTGTATGAATACTATTTGGGTAGGTTTTGGCAAAATTCCTAAACTGATAACCAGCAACAATATAGTCTTCCATATTATAGTTACAATATGCATAATAATAATGCACTTCCTCGCCCTTTTCCGTTCCTCGATAAACACTCATAAGTTCCTCGAACAAAGTTAATGCTTTCGAATAGTCTTCTTTATCAAAGTATTTCTTAGCAGCTGCATATTTGGCATCCATATCCGAACTCTTTACCAACTTATTGAACTTGCCAATAGTGATACTCCGATCCTTATGTTTCCCTTTACCATTAGTAGATTCATACACTTTTTGCTCGCTATGACACGAAGCCAAAATGATTATCCCCAACGAGACGAATATGTTACGTAAATACTTTTTTTGCATAAAATGGACGCAAAGATAGTTTTTTTGATGGAATAACGTTATATAATCTTTCTATCAGAACATTAATTTCTGTTAAAGGAAATTTATGATTATATGTGATTGTGTTAATCACTTTGTAGCTACAAATTTTTCCACCTTATTGTTTATTGGTTTAATTGTTTTTAGAAATTGATAAATAGCACTTAAATCTTCGTCAGTCATTTGACCATACATGGTCCAAGGCATAATGGTATTAAAATCGCCAGGAAGTAGTCGATTAGATAGTGTGACACTATCGGAACGTTGACGAAACAATCCGATAAATTGTTGACATGACCATCCTCCAATTCCTGTTGAATTATCAGGGGTAATATTTCCGGAGCGAACCAATGAACCATCAGGAAAAGGAAATTCTCTTCCTCCTCCATATTCAGTTCCGTCAACTAGTTTTCCGTTTTCAAATTTAGTATGGCATTCAACACATGCCCCTGCTGATGCAAGATATTTTCCATATGCAACCTTGTCAGTAGAAATGGGTCTTTTATTAAAGGTAGCTTTATGAGGAATAGTGTTAATTATGAAGTTCATTGGAAAATCGGAATGAGAATTCGGCACATCATTTATTATAGGTTTCAAAGTACGGATGTAAGCAATAATTGCTTTAATGTCTTCTTCGTCCATTTGTCCATAATAATGGAATGGCATTACAGGAAAAAGAGCGTTTCCTTCTTTTGTTACACCTGTAGTTATAACTCTTAGAAGTTCACCATCTGTATATCTTGATATTCCAGAAGGAGTGATGTTTTTCGAATAATATGCGCCAGGAAATCCGTACTTCTGATCAAAAATTTCACCCCCCATCCCAAAAGTGCCTGCAATTGGTGGCCCCGAGAATCTTGTCCAATCTCTTTTTGAATGACAATCAATGCAAACACATACATGATTCGCAAGATAATCACCTCTTTGAACAATTTCTGGGCGAGTATCTACTTTTAAAGTTGGAGCATCACCGACATTTGGTAATGCAATTTTTACAAACATTAATAAACATAAGATTGACACGAGTAGGCTTAAAAATAGCCAAAGTAGAATTTTTTTAAAACGTTTCATGTTTTTTTGGTTTTGATTTCCTACTCATCGGCTTTTCGGTTGCGCCTCGTTTTTAAAGTGTTTTCTGAACTCCACTTGCTTCACTACAATTTTTAATAAGAATTACGAGTTTTGTTCACCAAAACCATTTATTTATTCACGGATTAAAAA
>Ga0194047_10000724_pt1 | contig 21229 bp, 26 predicted proteins | sample JunL225m_MetaG_2_FD_160070 | JGI IMG/M metagenome (GOLD analysis project Ga0194047, IMG submission 160070) | Anoxic zone freshwater microbial communities from boreal shield lake in IISD Experimental Lakes Area, Ontario, Canada - Jun2016-L221-5m | ecosystem: Environmental > Aquatic > Freshwater... | reverse complement strand
CTCTCTAGTTAGGTCATAATAGATCAATAACTAAGAAAATCTCAAGATTAATGAATAAGTAGGAATAGGGGGCAAGGCATGACATTTATTGTGACTGGGGCGGCTGGATTTATAGGGTCTAACTTAATTAAAGCCCTCAATGCACGAGGAGAAAAGAAAATTATTGCCGTCGATGATTTGCGAGATGGGGATAAATTTCGCAATCTGGCAGACCTCGAAATTGATGACTATATTGATAAAAAGGATTTGTTAAAGGCCTTTACAGATGGTTGGTGGGGCACTATTCGCGCTGTGTTTCATGAGGGCGCCTGCACTAACACCATGGAAAATAATGGCGCTTATATGATGGAGGCGAACTATCAGTTTTCCAATGATTTATGTACCATTGCCGATGCCCAAAAAGTAGCTTTTATTTATGCCTCATCAGCTGCGGTTTACGGACATTCTGCTGCATTTGAAGAAAAACGCATCAATGAGCATCCTTTAAATGTCTTTGCCTATTCAAAATTCTTATGTGATCAATATAAACGCGGGCACATTGAGAGCAAAACGCATAGTGCCCAATTAGTTGGCCTGCGTTACTTTAATGTCTATGGCCCACAAGAATCTCATAAGAAAAACACGTCATCCATGGTATTCCAACTGCTCCAGCAATATCAATCTCAAGGCTACGTTAATCTTTTTGGAGCCTTTGAATCTTATGAAGCCGGAGAGCAACGCCGCGATTTTGTTACGGTTGATGATGTGGTGAAGGTTAATCTATTCTTTTTGGATCACCCAGAACTGAGCGGAATATTTAATGTGGGCACTGGTAAAAGCTATTCCTATAATGATGTTGCCCGTGAATCGGTCAATGCATTACGCACAACTGCAGGCCTATCGACCTTATCTCTAGCTGATATGGTTAAGCAAGAGTTAATCCGCTATATTCCATTTCCGCAAAACTTGCGAGGTAAATATCAAAGCTTTACACAGGCTAATATTGAACAACTCAGAACCGTTGGTTATACCGATAGTTTTACTGATATAAAACAGGGCATTCCCAGTTATAGCCAATGGCTAATGACTCATCCTGAATTTTTCTATTGAGGAATGGGTGCTGTATCCCATTTTGAGTACGGTCTGGGGTTATCAGCTGAGCGTGGCAATATATTCCACTGCACTCGTAATGCTTCGAGCGATTCATTAGCATAAGCAAAGGGGTCAAGCCCAATCATCAAATCTTTAGTACAGGCTTTGCCCCGACGAATCGCATCAGCCACCCGCTTAGGGCCTTCTGGCGTATCTAAATCGTGTCCTTGATATTGCTCCCCCTTAATTACATGAATTAAGAAGCCGGCTTGAAAAATACTGAGATGGCCTAAAAATGCCATCGTTGCTGCAGGCGATACAGAACTAGCAGCAGCAAATGCAAAGACTTCTATCTCCCCCATACCGTTAGAATCCGTATCAGATAAGACATGTATCCAATCATGATGGGCCAGTGCTGTATTCACACCACCGATGGTCCCCGGAAATAAAAAACTTCTTTTTTTATAGAACTCCCATAGTGTTCTGCCAAAACTCCCTTGCGGGCATTCCCTCAGAGCCTCCCAACGAGCAGTTTCAACAAGATTCTCCTCTTCAGTCAGGCCATATGCTCGGGTACCGTAGCGCCTTAAGGTATCAGGGAAATCTGGGGATTTCATATCTGGTTCACCTAGTACATTTCGCCAAAAATCGGCTTCGGCTCGAACAGTAGCGCCTTTAGCCATATCTCTGGCTACTACCAGACGCTGATTTTGAATGCCTAATTTTTGCGCCCAATCCTCTATCGACTGAGCTAACTCTGGCGGCACAGGATTACACAGCATTTCTGTCATCACCATTAAGTCGATGAGTTCTTCACGCTTATACAGATTATTAACTGGGCATAGCGGTGGAAAACTCAACATTGAATGTATAGGCAGGCTATTAACAACCTCCTCTGGAGTAGCAGGCGGTAAGGTTAAAAAGTCGCCATCATAACTAAGTAGATCTTTGAATAAAATCCCTAGGAATCTTGGCTGCAAATCATTAGCCCAACCATTCACTCTACATGCACCTACTATGGCTGCAGCCATTAATGGTGCATCAGAAAGTTCTAATTTTTTAAAAAACATATTTTTTCCTAGGTGTGAATGTTCATAGATTAGAAAGAAAACTTTCCAGAACGATAAGATGCAGATGGTGCCTGCTTTCTGAACACAAGTTTCATTCTAGCATCACGAAACTACTCTCATCAGGGTCCAGCGCATCTGCTTTGGGAGCAGGGGATCAAAGGTTCGAATCCTTGTACTCCGACCACCCTCTGTTTATTTCTAAATAGAAGCTTCAATTCCAGTATTTATGTGGCCATAGCTCAACTGGATAGAGAAAAGTCATTTTAAGGGACTTAACAGTAGAGCTCTTGAGATAAGTTTTTCACTAAACCACCTTTGGGTCAAATGGCCGTTAAGTAGCTAAAAAGAACTAATTAGAAAATGATAGTGCAATGAAGTTGTGGCATTAAAAAGAAGGTTTGACGTAATATGACAGATACATCAAGGTAGTTGCTAGCATCACCCCAATTCTTGCGTGCAAGCGAGAGAATCTTGGATTATTTAAATTCACGTCACGCTTAAGGGTTAATATGCCTTCTTTTATTTACCGCTTCTCTAATTTAACGATTATGTTTAGTTGCATTGTGACGGTTAGTCTATTTATGAATCTACTACCAGAACTCATTCAGCTCATCCCCTATTTTAAACCTAGTGAAGAAAGTAGCAACTTTGGCCATTACTTATTTGCGCCAGTAGGATCAAGCGCTGGTCTTATTATTGGTTTTTTATTAAATCAAGCGCAAACGAATTTTCGTGAAGTTGAAAATGCAGTTTCCTCGGAGGCAGGACGAATTAATAATTTAGATAGGCTGTTACTTCGCTTTGGAGATGCTAATTCACTCAATATCCGCAACGAGTTACAAAAATATGTTGTATCTATAATTAACGAAGAATGGCCTAAATTAAAAGATGGGCTCGGCGATAAAAATACTCATATGCTTTGGCGGGCTACCTCTCAAGACCTCTTCAAGCTCGAACCGAAAGACCCCAAGCAACTCGCTATTTACTCTGATATTTTGAAAAAATCAGAAGAGATATCTGAAAGCAGGGAATATAGAATAGATCGTTCTATGCAAAAATTACCTGAATTATTTTGGGTAGTTATTTTTCTGTTAATTTCTGCTTTGACAGCCATTAATAGCTTGTTCATACCATCGCAGAATATGACATTTGCCTTAACGATCGTACCGGTTACTTTTAGCGGCTTAATTTCATTATTGATTATTACGGATCAACCATTTAAAGGTCAAGCCTCTGTTAAACCACGGGCCTTAGAAAAAGTATTAGAATCGATTAAAACTCGCAATCAATGAACCTTATTCTGGGTACGGCAATGCTGATCAAGTTCGACATCAATAAGATCATTAAGGTGACACTCTTGAATAGAGATCAACATTTATCTAATAATGATTAACTCCCTCTTGGCTACTGGAGGATGCAACATGAATAGTATTCCCGATCTAAGTACAGCAAAACTCAACATGATATGTGGTGAAATTGCAGACGGAAAAACAAGTGGGAGTGACTTTAATCAAGGACTGTGTATTGGAATTATTTTGGGGGTTGAAGATAACGCCCATTACGACAGAAAAATTTGTACACCCAAAAACATTGATATAAAAAAGCGCGCTCAAGTGATAAAAGACTTCATTGCTACACAACCAAATAGAATGAATGAATCCTTTGCATCTCTTGCCTATGATGCGATGATAAAAAAATGGCCATGCTGTGTTGGTTCAAATTAAGTCTTCGAGCCCTGGTTTAATCCTGCCCCGGGGCCACTAAAAAACACCAAAACTACGTTCGGTGTTTTATTTTGTCGGTTTACCCGACAAAATAGACATCTGACCATCCAACCGCCTGCCAATACCACTCCAGGTCCACCCAATTCCATCCAACCCCACAGATCTCCGTGCTGATGCCACACCAAAAGCCAACACCTTAAATGCATTGTTTTTAGTGTTGTTTAGCCTCATTTTTACAGCTTCTAAGGCATAGGTCGCACGTTCGAATCGTGCTGGGCGGGCCAAAACCCTGCTGTATCCTGGACAGTTGACCAAGCTAACCCTTGTTGTGTAGTACCTTTTGAATTCACTGACTAAGTCATAAAAGTGTCTTAATTAGTTGCTAAATTAAAAAGTCTTTGTATTTTAGTTGCCGCATATAAATACATAATCCCCTTTGCTAGGAGCTATCTTGAAAAAATCCTCATTTGCCATATTGTTTAGTACATTCAGTTTGATTGCCGCCTCCTCTATATACGCACAAACACCTGCAAAGATGTTGCCATTAGTGGCTGGTGTTGAAGTCATGACAGCATTTGTATTGGACGTTGATTTACAAAATCGTACTATTGAGCTAAAAGATACTAGCGGCAATCTTTCTCAGATGAAGGTCTCCAAGCAAGTAAATGATTTGGATAAAGTAAAAAAGGGTGATGTATTTGTAGTGGAGAGTGCTCAGTCGATTGCGGTTGGTTTAGTTGCTGCCCCTAAGGGTCAAAAGCCGGGTGTATCCAGCGTACGTTCTGTAACCATTTCTGCTAAGGGTTCCGCCAAACCATTTGAGGAAATTACCGATACTGTATTTGCAACTATAAAGATTGACAGTATAGATTCGAAAAAACGTATTGTGACTTTTATATGGCCAAGCGGTGAGAAGCAAAGAGTTAAAGTTGATAAAAGTGTTCTCGGTCTCGATATGTTCAAAGCTGGTGATGATGCAATGATTGAGTTTGTGGACGATACAATCATGACTTTTGCCGCCCCAGCCAAGGCCAAGAAGTAATTATCATTTTTAAGCTATTTGATAGAAAGGCCACTTATACAAGTGGCCTTTCTTTATTTAAACTTTAGTTTTTAAATACTATGTCTTTAGTGTGATGTAGCTCCATTGAAGGCATCCAAATTACAGTTTGAAGCCTATCTATCTTGAGCAAAATCTTGCTCTTTTTTCTCCCGGCCTTTTTCTCGCTCCTTTCGAAGATCACGTAATTGCCACCATGCAAATAGCAAGACACCCCCAAAGATTAGCACTACCTCAATCAGGATAACAGGGCCGAAGTTATCCATGAATTTGCCTTTTAGTGGATAAGCCAATCATAAGGTGACCTTTAAAAACATAGTTTTCTCCAGGGGGAATCAATATCCCATGTAAATTAAGTGCTGATTTAAATGGTGTATGAGCTAATATAGCAATACATCGATCTAAGGTTTAGGGTAGTACGATCAAGTTTCTAATATTTTTGAAAAGATCAACATATGAACGTTAAAAATATCATTGGCTTTATTGAAAAGTTATTTCTAGTCATTATTGCCATTTTTACGATTGCAGCAATGGGTCAAGAAATTTTTTCTCTGATTGATAGAGGACGCGTTGAATTACAGGATCTTTTGTTAATGTTTATTTATGCAGAGGTGCTCGGAATGCTTGCAGCCTTTTATTCTAGCCATCGCATCCCAATAACAATCCCTTTGTTTATTGCAATGACTGCATTGAGTCGATTAATTATTCTTCAGGGTAAGGATGGAAATCCTTCAATCTTGCTTTATGAGAGCGGGGCTATCATCATGATCGCAGGAGCTTGCTGGATTATTAGTCGAGTCAATATAGATAAAAATGGCGAATAGTAGCAATGCATGAGTACGAGTCATGATCCCATTCAGGATTTTTTTAAGCAAGGCCTAGTGGTATTGAAGCGCCAATACCGTTATGTCATCTGACTGATGGTTTGAGTTCACATGAAGATCGATGTCTTGCAGCAAACTAGCGACGATGAGTTTGCTATTGTTTCTATCGATTGCCGATAGCAAGCTCTTAACCCGATCTAAAGAGTACAACTGCCCCATTTGATCCTCTGCCTCAGTCACTCCATCCGTATACAGCACAAGGGTATCCCCGGGTTTAAGTTTTGCATTGCCAATGCTGTAGGTATTGGCTACGTGGATACCTAAAATCATATTTCTAGGTCCTGTAAGGGTGGTGAATTCTTGATTTTTTCCAGCTATTAGAGGGCTATCATGACCTGCATTGATAAATTGCAGCTCGCCAGTGTGAATATTCATAATTCCAATAAACATTGTTACAAACATATTACTATCGTTGTTAAAGCATAGTGATTTATTGACATCCAGCAAAGACTCAACCAAGTTCGTAGACTTTGTAATATTAGATCGCAGAAGCGTCATGATTTTCATCATGAAAAGGGCCGCAGGGACACCTTTCCCAGAGACATCTCCTATAGCAAAAGCAATGTGGTCTTCATCAATTGAAAATGCATCAAAAAAATCACCACCCATCTCTTTTGCGGGCTTTGTTAATCCATAAGCCTTGATCCTACCGTGACCAGGATATAAATTGTCGCTGGGTGGAATCATATTCATCTGAATAGCTGCTGCAATAGATACTTCTTGTTTTAAGCTTTCATGAATCTGTTGCTCTATTTGCCTCAGACGAGTCAATTCTTCCTCTGCCTTTTTAGACTCAGTAGCGTCACGTGCAACCCCTAAAAACATTAAATGGTCATCTATGACCATGCTGCTGATGCTCAGATCCATTGGGAAAACATCGCCATTGACTCGTTTACCAAGTACTTCCTTTTTGGCGCCACTTAAAATTGGAGAGGTTTTATTACCGGCGTAGTCTTGAATTTTATTTGCATACTCAATGGCATCCTCATGATCGAGTAATGTGCTGAAATTTTTACCAATTGCCTTTGCAGTTGTTAAATTAAAAATATATTCTGCGGCTGGGTTAAACCTGGTGATTAAACCTTCTTTATTCATGATGATGACCGCATCCAGCATATTGTCTATCACGTCTGCAGCTTGGTTGTGTGCTTGCTGAATTTCGATATTTAACTTATTGGTTCTTGCTCTAATGAAATGGGCTGTAATTGTTGCGAAAGTTGCCGTCACAAAGATCGTAATCGTATGCGATTCCCAAGGAGTGAGCCGCCCCTTGAAAATGGTCTCTTTAGCAAGCTCATACAGTGTCATGAGAGCGGCAACCAAAAAATAGGTTGCCAGCAGCTGCCTAATCGAAAAGTTGGACTTGAAATGCTGCCTATCAGCTTGGGAGATACTTGGATTCATCTATAGAAGCTGCAAAAAAGCGTTGATTTTCAAAAGGTTGAGTGATATTTGAATTGTCATAATTCTCATATATTATCTATTGAAATTATGATAGCCTAATTTTAAATTGATTTTTTACACTCTTTTTATATATAACTTCTACTATGCCAATAGACTTCAAAGATTTCGATACCCTCAGACTCATTAAAATCGACGGTCGTCTTGATAGCGCCGGTTCCGATGAAATAGCCACGCGTTTTTCTGCAATGTCTTCTGGTGCCAAACCATCCGTCATAGTAGATTTGTCAGAAGTCAGCTTTCTTTCCTCAATTGGAATACGCTTAATTATTCAAAATGCAAAGGCGCTACAGGGCAAAGGTGGAAAAATGTTGCTTGTTACTGGCGAAAATGAGCATGTCAGTGGCACCTTGGAGTCAACAGGAATTAGCTCATTAGTGCCCGTTTTTACGAATATTCAGTTAGCAGAGCAAGCAATCGCTGGATAACCCTATTAAAACTTCCCCGAATGTTAGGAGTCCCCTTGGCAACCTTAGCTATTAATGCGGATCGCTCTGAAGTAAGGGCGGCTGCTGACTGGTTGCATGATGTGGCGCTTAAATATGAAGTGCCTCAAAACAAAGCTATCGCATTAGATCAGTGTCTAGATGAGATACTGATGAATATTGTGATGCATGGAGGATCCTCTGCGACCAATACCCCAGTACAGCTCTCCTTTGCGCTTACTCCAAAAGAGGCCGCGATTACGGTCAGTGACTCTGGTAAGCCCTTTGATCCAGTCAATGCACCTCCAAAGCCAAGACCTTTGTCTTTGGAAGAGGCAGAGCCAGGGGGGCTAGGTTTATCCATCATCAAAGGTTTATCGAATCATCTTGATTATGAGTTCAAAGAAGGTCGCAATGTTTTAACTTTTGCAGTAGCCATTTAAGCTTCTTTTTTATTTAATTCCTGCACCTAATTAGTGCACTACGCCATTCCCCCTTTTGAATTTAGTCAAATTTCTGTCATATTTTTGTCATGTGCCCCTATTAGACTGAGCTCGATATTTTGAGGGCTTGTACCCCCTCAAATTACGGCACTCCTGATTGATTTTTATTGACTATTGATATGAAAAAATACAAAGTTTTATTTCTGTGCCACCACAATAGTGCCAGATCCATTATGGCTCAGGCCTTAGCCTCCACCCACTTAAGTAAAAAATTCGAAGGTTACTCTGCAGGCTCCATGCCTGGTGATGCGTTAAATCCTTATGCAATCGAATTAATTAATGAATGTAATTATCAAGGCGAGCCTCTAAAGCCCAAAAGCTGGGATGTTTTCTCGGCACCCAGTGCGCCAAAGATGGATTTTATTATTTCCCTATCAGACAAGGTTAGAGGTGAAGATGTCCCTGTTTGGCCGGGTAGCCCAGCTACAGCACATTGGGACTTCCCCGATCCTGCGCTTAGCAGCAGTAGTAACAATATGGAAATGAAGTCAGCATATGTAGCCTTGTTTAAGGGCTTACAAAATCGTATTGATATTTTGGCCGCCTTATCTTTTGATCGTCTAGACAAGATTCGATTGCAGGATGAATTAAACGCAATTCATCAAAATTTGCTGTAACGTGAGTTTATTAATGGCGAGTTGGCGGCATATATCTCGCAATATGCCTAATTTTTTAATGGTGCAATTACCATTATGAAACTATTTACCCGCCTTAAAACCCGCTTACCTAAGCTTCGTCTGCCCTTGAAACAGTTATCTTTCAAGATTAAAAAACGTCAAGCTCTTCAATCCTTCGCTATTGGCATACTTTTCATTGCTGCCTTATTGGGTGGAACTGCTTACTTTGAATTGCCCCCCGGCATTCAAGTTTCTGAGTTTATTCAATCTCAATCAGAAAATAAAGCAGATCTACTTGATGTAGTAGCTATTGCAGATTTCTCAGGACCCACTCGAATGATTGGCCAGGATCTCGCCCAGGGATTTAAGGACGCAGCAGATGCTGGCAATATTTCAAATGATGTTCGACTGATTATTCGAGATGATCGCGGTGATGCCAACGTAGTGGCCGCCCTAGCAGACGGTGCTGCAGCGGGATTTAGCACTTTGGCAGTGATTGGCCCAACACAAGCTGCTGGGTATCAGGATATGATCACTTCGCTAGAAGAGGGTATGGTACCTGGCTTAGTGCCGATCGGTCCACCCAATAGCAAAGGTAGCGATAAATGGATCTTCGCCCTACAGCCAAGCCAACAAAGGCAAGGGGAGTTTGTCAGCAATATTTTGCTGAAATCAAAAGGGGGTTCTTCAGCTGTTTTCATTACCTATGATGGCGATAACAACAATGGATATGCCTCTGGCTTTCAAAAGGTATATGACAAGAATTCAAAAGATAAATTTGCCTTAAAAACTTGGCCAAAAAATCCTGATGCAGAGAGTATTGAGCAGCTGATTAAGGCTATTTCCAATTATGATTACGTTGCGTTTTCATTACCAACGACTGATGCAGTTCAGCTTGTAAAGGCTCTTAGAGATAGCAAGTATGCTGGACAGCTCGTTGGCTTTGGCGGGGCAAGTTTGCCAACTTTTCCAGGACAATTTCAGAAGTTTCCAAAGGAAATTTTATCGCCGGGATTCTATACAAATGGCATGATGAGCGTAACCCCATTTTTACCGAGTATGGCTGATGAACAAGCTCGTGTGCTTATCAATTCTTATCAAAAGAAAAATCGCTCAGACCCCTCTTGGGCCTACGCATATGGTTACGATGCTGGTTATCTACTAAGCCATTTCATTGAAAAACTCAAACAAGAAACACCTGAATGGAAAAAGCTTCCGCCAGAAGAGCTACGCAAAAATTTCCAAACTTACTTGCTATCGCTCAATGGCAATCAATTTAAAGGTGGAGCTTTTACGGGGCAAATTAGACTAGACCAAAATCAGGAACGTGACGTTCCTCCAACACTAGTCTCTTTTAAAAATGGCAAACAAATTCCGTATTTACTTCAATATGGAACAGATGCATCGCGCTTCAATTTCACTGAAAAAATTGCCGATAATCAAATTCAACTCGATAATCGAGTTTATGACCTAGTCCCAGTGATATTTACAGGTCTCATTCCCAGAGAAATTAGCTTTATTAATCTGGAAAAAAGAACTTTTACTGCAGAAATGGATATCTGGTTTCGTGGTGGCGTAGCGATTAATGCAGATGACATATTCTTCCCAGCGCTATTTACAGATAATCCTTCATTTACCGTCTTAGAGTCTTCTGATACAAAAACTGAGAAATATCGATTATTCCGTTACCGCGGCGTCTTTAAGTTTGAGGCATTAGCAAAGGATTTAGCTTTAGGCCAGTTGCCACTTGCTGTTGCGTTTAGACATAAGAATTTGGATTCGTCCAAATTGCGCTTTGTCATTGACGAAGTAAATATGGGTACAGGTACAACCATCATCCGAGATATGAATAAAGCGGAGGTATTGGCCCCCGAGATGGATTACCGAGCTGAGACCGCTAGTCTTGCCATTGAAAATGACATCGTGAACTCCTTAGGTAATCCAATATCAGCTACTGGAGAAAGAAATTTCTCTGAATTTAAGGCATCTTATGGATTGCGTAAAAAAGATGCCATGCTTGGCTCTTTCGTCGGCAGTAAATTGGACTGGCGCTTCTCATTTGGTATTGCATTCATTCTAGCCATTATGGCCATCTTGCCAAAACTATTTAAAAAGATATTTATTGAACGTAAAAAGCTGTCAAGACTCATCTCACTAGAGTGCAGCTTTATTGCTATCTTTTTTTTAGAAGTGGGATTATTTTTCAGTCCGATACTCGATAAGACAAACTCTATCTTATTGCTCACACTGCAAAATTCATTTTCAGCCTTTTATTATTTTGCAACCGCGGCAAGCTTAAATTTAGTAGTCAGATGGATTATTGAAAAACAAAAGTCGAAAAAAACTGCTTTACAAGGATCACTCAAAGTACTGCTTTCCACTTTAATTTACTCAACCTTTTTTGGTTTTTACTACACCGATGTTCTTAACCGTGATATTTTGCCGGTTCTGGCAGCATCTTCTGTTATTTTGACTGTAGTAGGTTTGGCTTTACGTGAATTAATCCTAGATGCCCTGGGTGGCATCACCATTGGACTTGAGGGGGCAATTAAACCAGGTGATTGGGTTCATATCAATGCCCAAGATCATAATATTGATGGCGTCATTGAGGAGCTCGGCTGGAGAAATGTGCGCATCCATTCAAGAGATGGACTAGTTCATTTCATCCCTAACTCAATCTTAATTCAAAAAGCTGTATCCAATGCTTCAAGTAGTGGCGGCTATGAAAGGGTGGAGATTCCTTTTGAAATTAGTCCAACGGTAAATCTTCAGCTAGTGAATGAAGTCATTACTGCAGGTATTGGAGACTTACTAATTGATAACCCATTTGTTGATCACACAAAACCAATACGGACGGTCTGCGAACAGATTGAGTCTAGTGGCGTACAGCTCAACGTACAAATCTTTTATCGCGCCGATCAGTCAGCTGATAATTTATCTACGATTGTTCTTGAATTGGTAAATCGCTTACTTCGTGAACAGAATGCTTTACCGTTTATGTCAATTGCTCTTAAGGATAGGTAAGTGAGCAGGGGGCAAACTTAAGCAACCTGGTCTCGTGATAGATTGCGTTGTAAATATATTGCCTATCATTGATGAAATTGATCATCCAATTTTTGATTATTTCCTTAGGTCTGTGCCTGGGTATACCTGCCTGTACTGTTGCAAAGCTGGAGGCGCGTTTAGAAGCTGATCCTCAATGTAAACCTATTATTAATCCTAAGACAGGAGCGCTTATGCCATGCCCTGGCTCAGATAAGGCATTCTATTTGGCAGCAGGCATAGCCCCAGTTAAAGGGGATGTACCAACAACTTTGGGAGCACATCCTAGTGCAGAAATTCTGCCTAAAGGCGTATCTGTAAATGCTACTGACATAACCCCAGTCGCGAAACAGAATGCAAAACCATCGGCAACAGTAAACTGCAAATCCAAGATTCATCAAAAAACAGGTGGGACATTACCATGCCCCTCGGAATAGAAATGATTAATAAAACTTTTCTATCTGATAAAGGGCTTTATGATGACTTATGACGAATTGAACATTTTACTGAATGGAAATAATATGAAAAAAATTGGATTTTTTGCTGCAATCATTTCGGCCGTTGCTATCCTCGTCTCTTGTAGCAATACTCCAAAGCTTGCTGCTGAACGAATGCCAAGATCAGGATTTTTGCAAGACTATTCTCTCTTGGTACCTATGTATACCATCGAAGCGGATACGCGTATTTGGCGTTATCGTAAAGATGGTATTAATCCAAGCATGTATACCGGTGTAATCCTGGAGCCAATTTATCTCAATCAGAATGCCACTAAAGATGTGAGCGCTGAATCCATTGCTAAAGCAAAAGCAACTCTACAGGCTTCTATGATTAATTCCATCAATGCTCGTGGCAATCTCAAAATAGTGACTGAACCAGGGCCTGGGGTAGTGCGAGTCGCTGCCGGAATTACTGGTGCTGAAAGTTCTAATGATTATTTGAAACCATGGAACTTTACGCCAATCGGATTAGCGACGAATGCAGCGGCGTTTGCTGGAGGCGTAAACTCCAAGACTCCGGCATTAGTGGTTGAAAATAAAATTACGGACAGCAGAACTAATGAAATTCTGGGTATGGGCTTAGTGACAATTCAAGGCGAATCCTTTAGAACAGCCTCTGGATCTGTGGACTCCTTTATCGCAATGGCACAAAAAGCAGTACGCGTTGCCTTAGAGACATCTGCTAATCCGATGCCTGCTACAGGTAATTAAAGCAAATGTCTTTATTTGCTAAGAGCCTACCTCTTATCGTGATTGGTTTGTTTGCATCTATAACAGCGCATGCTGAAAATTCAGTGCGGAATAAAGAGATTGCGGATCGTTTTGCTAGTTGCGATAAGAATCAGGATGGCAAGCTTACTAAAGCAGAGGCAAAAGGTTGCATGCCCCGTATCTATGATCATTTCAGCTTCATTGATTCTGACGGAAAAGGGTATGTCACTCTTGCCCAAATTCAAGCTTTGGCTTCAAGATAATTTATTTGAGAATACGTAAATGGCAGTGAGTTTTCCCGGCTTCGAGCAAAAGATAGCCAGCGTTCCATCGGAAGATGGTGCGATTGATATTGCATACCAAATTGGTGGATCGGGGCCACCAGTACTTTTACTCCATGGCTTTCCCCAAACAAAAGCGATTTGGCATCAAGTTGCTCCTGCTTTATCACAAGATTACACAGTGATTGCCGCAGATCTTCGTGGTTATGGACAATCCTCTAAGCCACACGGAAAGAACGATCATTCGACATATTCCAAAAGATCTATGGCTGCAGATCAGCACGCGCTAATGAAGTCTCTTGGCTTTAATCAGTTTTTCTTGCTAGGCCATGATCGAGGAGGCAGAGTGTCGCACCGCCTTGCAACTGACTTTCCAGAAAGTGTTTTACGTTTAATGGTGCTAGATATTTCGCCAACCTTGACGATGTATGAGAACACTACCATGGAATTTGCAAAAGGCTACTGGCACTGGTTTTTCTTAATCCAGCCTGAACCTATTCCAGAAACCATGATTGGTGCAAATCCAGAGTTTTGGTTAAAAAATCATATGGGTCGTCACGCAGGTACAGGAATATTCTCACTAGATAATTGGGCCGAGTATTTAGCTGGTGCTAGCAATCCTCAAAGCATGCATGCCATGTGCGAGGACTATCGTGCTGCAGCTACTATAGATTTAGAGCATGATCGCGCCGATAGGCAATTAGGAAAGAAACTGGAGATGCCAATAAGGGTGCTCTGGGGTGAGCATGGCCTAGTCAATCAATGTTTTGATCCGATTGCGGACTGGGGGAGGGTTGCTAATCAAGTTTCTGGGAAGACAGTATCCTGCGGACACTATATTCCTGAAGAACTGCCTGATGATCTGATAGAAGAAGCAAGGGCTTTCTTTAAATAAAGATTTAAGGCGCTAATTTTGGCGCTTTTTTTCCTAATGGTGGACAAGGCATCACCACTTCTGAATCAACCGTTAAAAGCTTTTTATCTTTGCCAGAATAATCAAGTCTAGATAAGAGATCCCGAATTAAATTTAAGTGTGTTAATTTTTTATTATTTGCGTTAATAACGGTCCATGGCGCTAATTTAGAACTCGTCTTTTGAAGCATTGCATTTCGAGCAAGACTGTAGTCCTTCCATTTTATTTGGGCTTGCTGATCGATCGGACTAATTTTCCATTGCTTTAAAGGATCTGTTTCGCGAGACTTTAAACGTTCTGCCTGCTCTTCTTTGTTGATATCCAAATAATATTTAATGAGTTTTATTCCAGAACCAATAATCAAGTTCTCAAATTCATTCACAGTGTTCATAAATTGCTTGTATTGGGCATCAGTACAAAAGCCCATCACTTTTTCAACACCAGCACGGTTGTACCAGCTACGGTTAAAAATGACGATTTCTCCTGAAGAGGGTAGTTCGGCTATATAGCGCTGAAAATACCATTCTCCCTCCTCTCGTTCGGAGGGTTTACTTAAGGCCACAGCTCGACTCTCACGTGGACTCAGATGCTCAACAATGCTTTTAATCGTGCCATCTTTACCGGCAGTATCACGACCCTCAAGAATGATCAATAGACGTGACCCACCAGAGATGATTTGTCGCTGAAGTTTTACGAGCTCAATTTGTAAAAGCTTGAGTTTTGCTTCGTAATCATTTTCATGATTACTGAGTTGTGATTTTTTGGGCATGGACTAGTTACTAGATGCTGGTGTTGGATTAGGTGCTGATGCCACTTTTTTAGCAGCTACCTTCTTCGCAGGTGCTCTTTTGCGAACTACCTTTTTTGCCGGGGTCTTCTTGGCAGCGGTTTTCTTTACCGGCACTTTTGGGGTAGCTTTTTTGTTTTCTTTCTTCTCGAGCTTATCTAAGGCCTTAGCTAATTTATCAATCAGTTTTTCTCTATCTGCTTCGAGCTTGTCAAGCATCTTCATTAATTCTTTAACTATTTTTTTTTGGCTCATTCTTTGCTCCGAGTAAGTAATTGCATTGTCATGTAGATACCTATCCTACGAGTTCTTCTTGGTAGGATCAAGCAATTGTGACAGATAGAAGGTCTTTTTTCAGTAATCAGGATTGGTGCTAAATTGAAAAAAAATGTTCAAAATTCTTTTTTCTCTTCCCAAAACGGTGTGGCTTATTGGACTAATAAGCTTGGTGAATGATTCTGCCAGCGAGATGTTATATCCCTTAATGCCTTTGTATTTAGCTTCTGTAGTGATGGCTGGCCCCAAAGCGCTTGGCATTATTGAGGGGGTGGCAGAGGCCACTTCCAGTATCTTTAAGCTGATCTCAGGGGTAATCGTCGATAAAAGCAAAAAAACTAAACCCTGGATTGTGATCGGCTACTTGCTAGCGGGGATTAGTAGGCCACTAATTGCATTTACGAGTACTTGGCTGGGGGTCTTATGTATTCGCTTTACTGACCGACTGGGTAAAGGTTTACGCAGTTCACCAAGAGATGTGCTTTTGGCAGAGAGTGTGCCAGCCAGTCAAAGAGGGATTACCTTTGGTTTACACCGGTCCATGGATAATGCTGGTGCGGTGATAGGACCTTTAATTGCATTTTTCCTGCTATCTGCTGGGATTCCATTAAAGGATATATTCCTTTGGGCAGCCTTACCAGCGGCAATTACGGTTATTTTGGCGCTGAATTTAAAAGACCCCCCAATTGCCCGAGAATTGACTCCTCAAAGTTTCCGATGGAGCTTGGCGGGATTGCCGCTTAAATTGAAGCGCTATATCTTTGTGGTTTCATTATTTGCTTTAAGCAACTCATCTGATATGTTTTTGTTATTAAGAGCTCGTGAAATAGGGGTGCCTCAAGAGCAAATTCCCTTACTTTGGGCTGGAATCTCCCTCATCACAACATTATTTGGGACACCCCTATCGGCACTATCCGATCGTTTCAGTCGTAAATACTTCATTGTTATTTCTTGGGGGATTTTTGCATTTTTCTATTCAGCCATGGGCTATACAGAACTGACTGTATGGATGCTTTTGGGTTTATTTGCAGTCTATGGCCTTTTTAAGGCTGCTACCGAAGGGGTAGAGAAGGCCTTAGTAGCAGATCTTGCACCAGCCGGGATGATGGGCACTGCTTTTGGCTGGTTTAATTTAGCCTCCGGAATAATGCTACTTCCAGCTTCAATCATTTTTGGATATTTGTATGAAGGGGTAAGTCCCACTTCAGCGTTCCTTTTTTCAGGAATCTGTTCAACCGTAGCCGCAGTACTCTTGGCTCTATGGGTATTTAGAGAAGAAAAAACCCTAAATAAATCAGTTATTTAGGGTTTATTTTTAAAGCTTATTCTGGATGAAAATTGCTGCTGGCCATGAAGCTGATAGTACGTTCAAAGCCTAAAATGCGGATATATCTCCAAGCGATGTCACGGTATTTGCTATCAAGATAGCCTATAGCGACCTCAGGATCTGTCCTCTTAGAAAGATCAATTTGTTCGATTGCACGGGCCCAACGTTTTAGTCTTGTTGACATATTTGTCACCTCCATGTCAATACAACGCATTGCAAATAGGCCGAGATGACACGAATATTAAAAAATTAACAAAATTACTTAAATTGAGATCACTTTATGGGGATTGAGGATATTTTGGGGGTCTAAGGCCTTTTTAATAGCCCTCATAAGGTCATGAGCCACCTCGCCCTTGTGAGCTCTTAAACCCTCCAATTTGAGCTGCCCAACCCCATGTTCAGCAGAAATGGAGCCTTTACAGCGCTCGACCTCTTTATAAACAAGCTCATGTATTGGCTTCTCATTGACCAAATTAAACGCTTTGAAGTCCATTCCGGGAGGGGGTGCGATGTTGTAATGAAGATTACCATCGCCTAAATGTCCAAAATTGATGATTCGAGCACCTGGGTATTGAGTGTGAATAAGCCTATCAGTTTCGGTAATAAAGCTATTTAAGGCGGAGAGAGGTATGGTAATGTCATGCTTCAAATTAGCGCCTTCCTCAGCCTGCGCTAGTGTGATGTGTTCACGCATGTGCCAGAAAGTATTGGCTTGACTGAGATTGGTGGCAATTACGGCATCAGAAATCAGTCCAGATGCGAAAGCTTCTTCAAGAATTGTTTCAAGCAGCAACTTCACATGTGCTTCACTTTCGTGGTCGGATAGTTCAATCAAAATCGTATAAGGGGGATTTCCTTTTAAGGGACTAGCCATATGCGGGAAATGTTTTTGATTGAGCGCTAATGATGCTTCCGTCATCATTTCAAAACCCGTAAGCAATGATGTGGCGCGTTTTTGAAAAAGATTTAATAGGGCAATCGTGGAAGTAATATCTTGGGTCGCCACCAGAGTAGTCCATTGAGAAATTGGCAATGGATATAGCTTCATGACTGCAGCAGTAATAATTCCCAAAGTGCCTTCTGAACCTACAAATAAATCGCGCAAGTCATAACCAGTATTGTCTTTTCTAAGTCCCTTCATGCCATTCCAAATTTCTCCTTGGGCTGTAACAACCTCCAAGCCAAGACAGAGATCACGGGTATTACCATAGCGCAGTACATTGGTTCCGCCAGCGTTGGTGGCTAAGTTGCCACCAATCATGCAACTGCCCTCAGCACCAAGACTTAGGGGGAATAAAAATCCCCGTTCTGCCGCTTTTTCTTGGATTGTTTGCAATATACAACCTGCCTCAAGACTGATCGTTTGATTAGCAACATCAAGCTCACGCACCTGATTCATGCGCTTTAGATTAATAATAATTTGCTTACCGCTTGAGTCAGGCGTGGCTCCGCCGCAAAAGCCAGTGTGTCCACCTTGAGGAATGATGGCGATTTTTGAACCAGCACAAATCTTAACAATAGCAGCTACTTCTGAAGTATTTCCTGGTAAAAGTACTGCAAGCGCTTTACCTGTATAGCGTTTGCGCCAATCAGTTAAAAAGGGTGTCTTAGCTTCTTCATCGGTCAATATGTATTTGCTATCTAAAATAGCTTCAAACTGGGCAATCAAATTTGCACTCATCCTTCAGCCTGCAATTTCTTTTTAGCCTTTGCTTCTTTTTTGATAGGTTTTAAGTATATTAATAAGCAGATAAAACCTGTCGTTGCCAAAATGATTTCGACGACTGCCAGCCAAAAATTAGCACCTGTTTCTAATATACGAACCAATCCTTCGGTCAGGTACAGAAGGATTAACATGGAGGCCCATTGCATGGTGTAAACCTTTCCCTTCCATAGGCCAGGAATAGCAAATAGAAGCGGAATTCCCTTCAGAATCAGCCAGGATCCATGAGGTCGTAAAGGAGAGATAAACCATTCCCAACAAACGCAAAGTATAAATAGATCAATAAAGGCAGCCGTAGCCAATAATTGGTAAGGATTTTTATCAAGCAAGTTCTTGAACATATAGATGCTATCTGTTCTTAGGATTGAATTAGGCGCAAAGCAGTTTGTGCCAATCGTTTGCCTTGAGCTTTTGCAAGACGCTGTTCTTCAACGCTAATTGGCTCATTGCCGTGAGAGCGGGCATGATGGGTAACTCCATAAGGGCTCCCCCCAGAATTTGTAGACATTAGATCGGATTCGCTATAAGGCAAGCCTAGGATGACCATACCGTGATGCAGCAAAGGAATCATCATGGTGAGTAAGGTAGTCTCTTGGCCTCCATGCAAACTACCAGCACTTGTAAACACGCAGGCTGGTTTACCAATTAAAGCGCCAGACAACCACTCTGATGAGGTGCAATCCCAAAAGTATTTCATGGGTGCAGCCATATTTCCAAAGCGTGTTGGCGAACCCAGCGCAAGGCCAATGCACTCCCTCAAATCGGATAGCTCTGCGTAAGGAGCGCCGTCAGATGGCACAGGAGGTTCCGTTGCCTCAGTGACAGCAGAAATGGCAGGTACGGTTCTCAGTCGCGCATTGACGCCTGGGACGGACTCGATCCCTTCAGCGATAAAACGCGCAAGGTCCCTGGTAGATCCGGAACGGGAGTAGTACAAAACTAAAATATCGTGTTGGCTCATATGATCTCTTATGATACGGCGATGCGTCTTTTTCGTAACCCCCAATTATGGCTCGCTCTTGGTAAAGAGATCTGGGACCGCAATCGCGGTCAAAACTTAACGCAAATTGCGGCTAGTTTGGCGTTTACAACCACCTTGTCCCTGGTTCCCATGATCACCCTTGCCAGCATCTTAATTAGCTACTTGCCTAGTGTGATTCAAATTAAGAACGCCTTTCGATATTGGTTGCTTGATACCTATATGCCGGGTGGAATAAATCAACAGGTATTTGTCTATTTGGATCAGTTTTCCTCAAAGGCTGCGGGTTTGACTTTTGTGGGCATAGCAAGCTTAGTGCTCACAACAGTCATGACTCTAGCGGTGATTGAACGTGCTTTTAACCAAATTTTTAAAGTTCAGGAGGAAAGGCCTTTACGCAAAAAATTCTTAATCTACGGTGCAGCCACTATTTTGGGACCCATTCTTCTGGGTTTGGGGATTTACCTTAGTGGTATTCTTTTTAGTGCATCGGAGGGATGGATCAAAGCAGTGTCTATCGGGTTTCGATTGGTTGCTACACTTGCTCCTGTTTTTCTTTCAATCACAGTGTATGCCGTGGTCTATAAGCTTCTTCCTTATTCCAAAATTCTTTGGACAGATGCATTTTCTGGAGCATTTTTTGCTGCATCTGCCTTTGAGTTGTTGAAATTTGGTTTTGCTATTTTTCTGACCCATACCGCCTTCTACAAGACAGTGTATGGTGCCTTTGCAATCTTTCCACTTGCTCTCCTTTGGATTTATCTAACTTGGTGGATTACCCTTGCAGGAGCAGTGCTTGTCTCTAATTTGCCAGATATACGAAGTGGTGTGATTAGGGTTATTCGTTACTAAAAGAGTTCTATTAACCCTTGATTCAGAGAGGTCTTAGGGCTATATTGAATCTATAGCAGCATTATTGATGGAGACCAAATGAAAGTTCGTGACATCCTGCGCGTAAAGGGCAGCACATTATTTACTGTTGCCCCTGACACTGCATTACAAACTGCAGTATTGGTTATGAGCGAACATGATATTGGCTCCCTAGTTGTCATGACATATGACAAATTGGTTGGAATTTTGACATTCCGTGAGGTGATTTCAGCCTTAGCAAAACATCATGGCAAATTAGATGGCTTACAGGTTCAATCTGTAATGAATGCACAGCCATTAACTTGTAATATGGAAACCGAAATTGATGAGGTACGTCGCATGATGCTCGTTGACCATGCACGCTATCTTCCAGTAGTTGACCAAAAAATGCTCATGGGCGTTATTTCCTTTTATGACGTTGCTAAGTCTGTCGTTGAGGCCCAAGACTTCGAAAATACGATGTTGAAGGCTTATATTCGTGATTGGCCGGAAGATACCGAAAAAGCGCCCAGTTAAGTAGTTCTAGCCCTTAATTCGTGACAAATGACATAATATCCCTATGTCAGGAAATACCTTAGGCCTCCTTTTTACCGTCACCACTTTTGGTGAATCTCATGGCCCCGCCATTGGCGCTGTAGTTGATGGCTGCCCACCAGGCTTACAACTTTCAGAGGCTGATCTACAAATTGACTTAGATCGCCGTAAGCCTGGAACATCGCGTCACGTGACGCAACGTAAAGAAGAAGATAGGGTTGAGATTTTGTCTGGCGTATTTGAAGGCAAGACCACGGGGACACCAATTGGTCTGCTCATTCGCAATACGGATCATCGTAGCCAAGATTACGGCGATATTTTGCAAACCTTCAGGCCTGGACATGCAGACTATACCTATCATCATAAATATGGATTTCGAGATCCCCGAGGTGGAGGTCGATCATCAGCTCGTTTGACTGCTCCAGTAGTAGCTGCTGCTGCAATAGCTAAAAAGTGGCTATACGAAAAGTACGG
>Ga0194047_10000723_pt1 | contig 21245 bp, 16 predicted proteins | sample JunL225m_MetaG_2_FD_160070 | JGI IMG/M metagenome (GOLD analysis project Ga0194047, IMG submission 160070) | Anoxic zone freshwater microbial communities from boreal shield lake in IISD Experimental Lakes Area, Ontario, Canada - Jun2016-L221-5m | ecosystem: Environmental > Aquatic > Freshwater... | reverse complement strand
GAGCAGCACTGCTCTGGGCACCAGTCATCGGGCCACTGATTGACCGATGGAATCGGGTCACCGGCCTGATTGTCTGCATGGCGCTGGCCAGTATCGGATACCTCTCGCTGGGATTGGTCGGCAGCCCGCATGAATCGGGCTCCATCATCTATTTTGTGCTGCTCGGCATCGGTCAGATAAGCTCTTTTCTTGGTGCACAGTCGCTTATAGGGCAGGAGGCACCAAAAGCAGAGCGCGGCTCGGTCATCGGCATCTTTAATATCAGCGGGGCCATTGGAATTCTGGTCATCACCACCCTCGGCGGTCGGCTTTTTGACTCCATGAGCCCGAAAGCTCCTTTTATTGTTGTCGGAGCAATCAATGCGCTGGTCATGCTTGCTGCAATATATGTTCGCACGCAAGCTCCAGGACCGGAATATACCGAAGAGTGATTTTGTCGCCAATCAACGACAACGATGAACCGCTCAAACCTCTCCGATTCATCGCTGACAACTTACTCATCATCAGGGAGCATCAATTCAACCGCCATGCCTGCCCCGCATTTCATCACGGGGCAGCACTGAGAACACGTGGTTACTCGATGGTCATCATAATCTCTCCCATCCCCACAGTGTCGCCCTTGGCTACCGTGATGGAGAGGATCCTTCCCGCACAAGGGGCCTTGACAGGATTTTCCATCTTCATGGCTTCAATGATGGCAAGCTCTTCACCCTCTTTGACATCATCACCAATCTTCACGGCGATAGAGAAAACATTGCCTGGCATCACGGCCGTAACAGGTGTGCCCAAGTGCAGGGATGGAGCCGGAGTCACATTGGGCGTTGAATGAACTGGAGCAACCGACTGAGGATTAATGGCTGATCCTTCGGCAAAGGAAACGGTATAGGGAGAGCCATCAACAAAAACGGTGAAGTTCCCGGCCATCGAAATAACTTTTGATGCAGAGTCCGAAGGCACTGGGGCCGGGCTCGCTGTCGGAAGCTTTGAAAAGAGATCCTCAAGGCGGTGATTCACCTCTTTCTGGTGAATGTCGTGTTTGTGCGCTTCGTGGTAAGCTGCCACAACCTCTGCACGTGGCGTAGCCTTGATCTCAACGGCGATGTCGGCCTTGTAGCGGATACCGGTTGTGCAATCACCCTGCAGGAAGGCGATCCCTTTGGCACCGCAGGTTGCAGCGATAAAAATGTTCTCGTCGGTCTGCGGAATATTGGCCTGCTGGAGTAGCGATTTGTTATACTCTACGCCAAGCTCCGGGTTACGGTCGTTGATATCGTGTACATCTTCAACCGTTGGAGCGAGCCCAAGCTGTTCTGAAGCAAGCCGCACCACCTCTTCATCGGGGCGAGCCGGAGTCTTGCCAAAATAACCCAGCACCATTTTTCCATAGCCATCGGTTATTTTTTTCCAGTGGCCCTGAATGGTATTGGCAAAAGCCTGCTGGAAGTAGAACTGAGAAACCGGAGTGACCGAAGCACCAAAACCACCCTTGACCACCACCTCACGCATATTGTTGATCACTGCGGGAAAAAGGTGCAGCGTATTGTTGTCGCGCATCATCTGGGTATTAGCGGTGAGAGCACCGCCAGGCATGGGCGAAAAGGAGATCACCGGATTGACCGCTGTTGCCTCGGGGGGCATGTAGTATTTGTACATCTGGTCGATAAAGAGCGCCTCCACCTCCAGGTATTTCTCCTGATCGATATCAAGGCTGTATTCAGTACCCCTGAGCCTCTGCCACATCGTGAGAATATCCACTTCGGCAGTGCCTCCGCTGACTGGCGCCATGGAGAGGTCAATGATATCGGCTCCGCCAGTGATGGCTGCAAAATTGCAGGCAACACCCATTCCAGCCGTATCGTGCGTATGAAATTGGATGATCGTCCCCTCCGGCAGCATCTTTCTTGCCCCCTTGATGGTCTCATGCACAACCGCCGGGGTCGTGGTACCTGAGGCATCCTTGAAGGCAACACTGTCGAAAGGAATTTCGGCATCAAGAATTGCTCTCAGCTTGTCGAGATAAAACTGCGGTGAGTGGCAATAGGTCTCATGCAAACCAGGAGGAAGACCCATCAAAGCCACAACAACCTGGTGCTTGAGCCCTGCATCATGAATACATTGCCCTGAATAGGAGAGGTTACGAACATCCATCAAGGCATCGAAGTTCCTGATGGTGGTGATGCCATGTTTCTTAAAGAGGCGGGCATGCAGGTCAATAATATCACGTGACTGCGAAACAAGGCCAACAACATTGGCACCCCTTGAGAGTGTCTGGAGATTGATATCCGGCCCGACAATCTTGCGGGCCGTATCCATCATGGTAAAAGCATCCTCTTCGCAATAGAAGTAGAGACTCTGAAACCGGGCACCGCCACCTATTTCAAAGTTGTCAGTACCCGCATGAACGGCGGCCTCCAGAGCTGGCAGAAAATCCTCTGTCTTTACCCTGGCACCAAAACATGACTGAAATCCGTCCCTGAACGAGACATCCATAAATCTGATCTTTTTCATCCGTCTCCTCTTTTCAATTATAGTGTGTTTGGCAGCCCGCCCGACAAATCTCAGTGCGTATCGTCAGCAAACGTACCAAGTGTACGGAAAGACTCCTCTTCAACCAGACTGTGCAGACTGTTGCCATGAGCATCCATGGTGACAATTGCCGGGAATGAGTTGACCTCAAAGTGCCACATCGCTTCAGGAACTCCCATCTCCTCCAGAAAATCAACACCGGTCACCTTTTCAATACAACGGGCATAGTACTGGGCTGCGCCACCAATGGCATTGAGATAGACCGCGCCGTGCTCCTGCAACCCCTTCAACGTCTTGGGGCCCATGCCCCCCTTGCCTATAATGGCTCTCAGGCCAAGTTTTTTGATAACATCAGCCTGGAAAGGCTCCTCGCGAATTGATGTGGTAGGACCTGCCGCCGTCACACGGTAACTGCCATCAGCGTTTTTCATAATAACCGGCCCGCAATGGAAGAGAATACCACCTGTCGTGTTGACCCCGGCTGGAAGGTCGTGGTGCATGATGTAGTGGTGGAACGCGTCACGCCCGGTGTGCATGGTGCCATTGACAAGCACCACATCGCCTACCTTCAGGGCTCGCACCTGCTCTTCGGTCACAGGAGCTTGCAAGACAACCTCATTGCCTGTCAGTGGCATCCCTTCACCTTTTGCCATTCGCTTGATTTCATCAGCATCCCGGTAATACCAGCACTGAATGGAGCCGGTTGCCGGATCGAGCAGCACGCCAAGACGGCGATAGGCCCAGCAGTTGTAGGCGACAGAGACAAAAAAACTTGCCGGTACGCGGTGTGATTTGCCAATTTTACAGCCGAAGAGGGTGGTTTTGCCACCGAATCCCATCGGGCCAATATTCATAGTGTTCGATTTTTCCAGAATCTCCTGTTCAAGGGCATCAAGTTCGCTGTCAGGATTACGGTCATCGATCATGCGGAAAAGCTGCTTTTTGGCAAGCTCAAAACCACTGGTGCGGTCGCCACCAATACCGACACCGATAACACCGGGGCTGCATCCCTGCCCCTGTGCCTGATAGACTGCATGGAGCAGACATTTGCGAACGCCATCAAGGTCACGCGATGCGCTTCCTATACCTGGAATTTCATCTGGTAGTGAGTACTGAATATTCTTATTCTCGCATCCGCCCCCTTTCAGAATCAGCTTCACCTCAATCTCATCCTTTTCCCACGGCTCAAAATGGATAACGGGAAAATGGCAGCCGAGATTGTTGCCGGAGTTTTTGCCACTGAGAGCGTCAACCGCATTGGGACGAAGCTTACCGGTTTTGGAGGCTTCCACAACAGCCTCTTCAATCGCCTGTTTCATGAAAAGCTGATCGGTGCCACGAGGAGTGTGGATAAAAAAGGTTGGCATCCCGGTATCCTGGCAGACTGGTGAGACATTGTCAACCGCCATATCGATGTTCACCGAGATGGTTGACATGGCAAGACCAGCCTGGGAGAGAGGATCTTCCCTCTCGATTGCCGAAGCAAGCGCACAGCGAACATCACTCGGCAGGTTGGCCGATGTCTCCGTAATAAGCGCAAGAATTGAATCCCTGAAATTTTCCATAAGATTACACAACAGTAAAATTGAGAAGAGGCTGAATTTATTCTGCAATCACCCTGAATGCATAACCCATAGCGCTTTCCGCTTGCGATGAAGAAGCGGTCGGGCAGAGTATCCGGGCAAGATGTATCATAAAAGAGAGTTGACTGCATGGTTACGATGAAGCGGCATACTTTTTCAACTGTCCAGCAATTTACAATTTTTTTTAAACGAATCCATTCGCTCTGGATGATTCTTGTGTGCCAGACCACTTCCTGTATATTGAAAACAAATTTTGCACTATATTCTCATACCTGCAACGTTGGATCAGCCCATGGAACCATTTGTCAAAGCCTTATGTCAACCTCAGGCCTACCCTCATCCCACAGGTGCCATTGAAGTGGTTGAAACACATATTTCTTGGGTTTTTCTGACAGAGTTGTGGGCATACAAGGTTAAAAAGCCCTTGGAGCTTGGATTTCTTGACTTTTCGACCCTTGAAAAACGCCTCTCTTGCTGCAACGCAGAGCTTTGCCTGAACAGAAGACTCTGCCCCGATCTCTATATGGCGGTGGTGCCGGTCGTTTGGAATGGTGCCATCCTTCGTTTTGATGCACCGGGAGATATTGTTGACTATGCGGTCAAAATGGTTCGCTTCGACCGAACAATGGAGCTTGACCGTATGCTCTCACAAAAACTGTTACGGGAAGAACACATTGATCTCCTGGCAAGCGTGATCGCAGAGTTTCACACATCACTGACTCCTCTGCCTGTCGAGAGTGGTTTTGGCCAGCCGGAAAATCTCATCAAGCCGATGCTGCACAACTTCACCTCTCTGGAGTCAATTATCTCCGGCAAGAATGAACTCAGCAAAATTATGGGGCTGAAATCATTCACCCTGCAGGAGCATCGTCGGCTCAACCCCCTTCTGATCCAGAGGAAACAGAAGGGATGTATCAGATCATGCCATGGAGATATGCATACCGGTAATATGGTTTGGTGGAAAAATCGGATTTTTATCTTTGACTGTATTGAGTTCAATGAAAATCTCAGCAATATTGATGTTATCAGCGATCTGGCATTTCTGTTCATGGATCTTGAACATGGTGGAGAGCCAAAGCTCGCATGGAGACTTCTTAACAACTATCTGACAGAGACCGGAGATTACAACGCCGTGCCTCTGCTCCGTTTTTATGCTCTCTATCGGGCCATGGTGCGGGCAAAAGTGACAGCAATCCGACATAAACAGAGCCTTGATGCAACAGAGGCTCTCTTGCTTCTCGAGGAGCATCGCTCCTATATCTCTCGAGCCATGGAGTATAGCCTCCCCACAAGGCCCATGCTGATCATGACAAACGGGATTTCAGGAAGTGGGAAAACCTTTGCCTCCAGAGATATTGCCCAGACTCTGGGCTGCATACATATCCGCTCCGATATCGAACGCAAACGGCTGCTTGGTCTGAAACCTCTTGAGCGAAGCAGTAAGAACGAGAGCCTTTACTCGAAAGAGATCAGCAACCAGACCTATGTGAGGCTACTTGAGCTTGCTGCATCTTGCCTCAAGGGAAAGATTTCAGTCATTGTCGATGCGACATTTCTTCAGGCCTGTTATCGGAACATGTTCTGGAAGTTGGCCGATAAGCTGAAAGTTCCATGTAGAATTCTCCAGTTTTCCGCTCCGAAAGAGCAGCTCCTGGAGAGAGTGAGTAAACGGTACAAAAGCGACACTGACGCTTCGGATGCCGACGGATGGGTGATAACCATGCAGCTTGGGCAGCAGGAAAAACTTTCCGTCGAAGAGAGCTTGGTCACGATTCGGATTGATAGCAGCATACCGGTCGATGCAGCAGCCGTTTCGTTGCTGCTGCAATCGGTCAGCAAGTGAGATGGAGATGGCTCACATCACCACATCAGGAAAAGCATAGTGAATGGCATAGCCAGCCAGAAAGCTCAGGGCGGCTACGGTAAAACTGATGCCAACCATCTCGAAAAAACGACTCTTGAAGGGCAAGTCGCGGGCAACGGAGACATAGTAGTTAAAAAAACCAATGATACTGACTGCAACTAAAAATGATATCCCAAGACATACATAGCGATCTTCAAGGAAAAGATAAGGTGTTATCAGCGCCAGTACGGTAAAGATGTAGGCAACACCGGTATACAACGAGGAAAGCAAAGGGTTTTTTCCGCCCGGATCAGTTTTGGTGGAGAGATAGCCAGATGCAGCCATGGAGAGAGCTGCGGCTATACCGGTAATTGAGGCTGTCAAGGCAACAACGGTCGTGTTCTGCAACGCAAAGGTGAGGCCGGCAAGCACACCCAGCAACTCAACAAGAGCATCGTTGAGACCAAGCACAATTGAACCGGTATACTTGAGCCGATCTTCATCCAACAGCACCAGCAGCGCCTGCTCATGCTCCTCCTCATCACGGACAATGCCGTTGACCTCCTTCATGGAGCTTTGAAAACGGCTATAAGCAGCATGAGCCCTCTTTTCACCATTCTCCATCAACTTGATGCCAAAGGTAAAACCAAAAAGCATGCTGACCATGGTGTAAAACCAAACCTTGAAGCGGTCGGGAGAGACCTCCTGTCGTGTATAGGTTTTCCAGACGTTATAGTGACGCATCTCGTCATCAGCAATCTGGGAGAGTATACGGCGATTTTTAATACCGCGAACTTTCCCTGAAAGCTTTTTGTATATATAATGCTCGGTTATTTCATTTTTTTGAAACACCGCCATTTCAGCAGCACTGAAATCCCTTCCCTTGTTCACGAATTCATTGGTTTAGATTATTGAATCTCCTCTCATCTGGAGAGTGTTGCTGCCTCAATCAACTCGTTCATTCTTGATAAAAATGCTGTGGTCGAATCAAGCCCTCCCTCAAGAAAGAGAGCACCTTCATAAAGCTGCCTGATAACCGTTTTGATCAATGGGTTACCAGAATTGGCAATAAGCATCCCGGAAAGATTGCGGATAATCGGATGAGAGATATTGACCTCCAGAATCCTTTTGGCCGCTGGCATATTCGCCTGCATCATCTTCATCATCTTCTCCATCTGGCTGTCGAGCCCATCCTTTCCGCTCACCAACGTCACCGGTGAATTGACCAGCCGGTGCGACTCAATAACATCCTCAATCTCCTCTGAAAGTGTTTCACGGAAAAGCTGTAACACCGGGGAGAGAAGATTCTCGGGAAGCGGCTCGGCACCCTCTTTTTTCTGCTTCTGCTTTGAAAAATCGATGTCCGGTTTTTCAATGGATTTCAGCGGCTTTTTATCAAACTCATGAATCGATGGAATAACAAAGACATCTACCGGATCACTCAAAAGCAGCACCTCAATATTCATATTCTGAAAATACTCAAGATTTGGATGGGCAAGAAGCTGCGCCCGACTGGTTCCAGAGTGGTAGTAGATCTCTTTCTGCTCCTCCCCCATTCTTTCCAGGTACTCCCTGAGCGTCACATATTCACCTTCAGCAGCTTTTGTGCTCTCAAAACGGAGCAGCTCAATAAGCTTGTCGCGATTGGTGAAGTCCGTATTGAGGCCAATCTTGATAATGGGACCAAACGCCTTATAAAAAGTTTTGAACTTTTCAGGCTGCTCTTTGGCAAGAGTTTCAAACCATCCGAGAATCTTGCCGGTAAGAATCTGGCGAATTTTAGCCATCACCGGGCTTGACTGCACCACCTCTCTTGAAACATTGAGCGAGAGATCCTCTGTATCAACCACACCGGCGATAAAGCGGAGGTACTCGGGGAGCAGATCGCGACACTCGTTCTGTATCAGAACCTTTTTTAGGTAGAGCTGGGGGCCATGATTTTCGAGTTCTCCCTGCCGATACAGCATTTCGGGCGGAGCCTCTTTGGGAAGAAACAGGAGCGCCTTGAAGCTCACCATCCCCTCAACTGATACCGGAAGATAGTCAAGGGGATCGTTATAGTCGTTGGTAATGAATTTGTAAAACTCATTGACCTCTTCATCTTTCAGCTCGTTTTTCGAACGCTGCCAGAGCGCAGTAACACTGTTGACCTGTTTTTCGCCAAGATAGATGGGATAGTCAACAAAGTTGGAGTATTTCTTGATAATCTGCTCAACGCGGTACTCCTCGGCAAACTCTTTGTGCTCCTCCTTTAGTTTGAAGGAGATACGGGTACCACGAGAGGCTTTATCAGTTTTTTCAATCGTATAGGTTCCCTGCCCTGCGGAGCGCCAGCGATATCCCTGGGAATCGGTACGGGCGCTTCTTGTCTCTACCGTAACCTCTTCGGTAACCATAAACACTGAGTAGAAACCGACACCAAACTGACCGATAAGGTTTCCATCAAGCTGTTGCTGCTGCTCTTTGAGCGACTGCATAAAGCTGAGCGTCCCCGACTTTGCAACAGTTCCAAGATTCGCAATCAACTCCTCTTCCGTCATGCCAACACCACTGTCTTCAATGGCAAAGGTTATCTCCTTTGAATCAATGGTTATCTTGACTGCGAGTTCAGCCTCCTTGTCAAGAATGTCCTGATCGGTCAGTGCATTGAAGCGCACTTTACTCAACGCATCGGAGGCATTTGAAATCAGCTCCCTGAGATAAATTTCAGGGTGAGTATAGAGTGAGTGAACAATAAGATCCAGAAGCTGCTTCATCTCAGCCTTGTATTCAAACTCCTGAACTGGCAGTGTGCCGTTATTTGTGGTAGTACTCATAATAAAATAAAAAGATTATTGAAGGAGAGTTTCAGATTAAACAACTGTTGATCACCAATGACCGCTACAGTCTTGAAACAGGAAACACTTCATGGTCAGGAGCGACGCAGTTTTTTTCGGGCGGCGGCTTCACCGTCATAAAGACGTTTGATGCCATCACCAAGAGCTTTTTCAATGTCACGAATATTGGAGACAAGCCTCGCCATGCCCGAAAGTTCTACTGATGCGGCCTGGTCTGACCCCCACATCGCTCGGTCAAGCGTCACGTGACGTTCAACAAAAGTGGCACCAAGAGCCACCGCCGCCCAAGTGGTTGAGAGCCCAACTTCATGGCCGGAATAGCCAATCGGTGCGGATGGATAAAGTGCCTTGAGGGAGGTAATCATCCGAAGATTCAGCTCATCAATGGGAGAGGGATAGGTAGAGTTGGTGTGGGCAATAAGGAGGTTATCGGTACCAAGCTCTTTAACCGTCTGTTCAACTTCATCCATTGTTGACATACCAGTTGATATGATCAGCGGATGCCCGGTAGCAGCGGTCTTCTTCAAAAGAGGAAGATCGGTCAGAGAAGCAGAGGCCGCCTTGTAACAGGGTGGCTCAAACTGTTCCATAAAATCAACGGACTCCTCGTCCCAGCAGGATGCAAACCAGAGAATACCATACTCTTTGCTGTAACGGTCAATCTCCTGATACTCCTCAAGCCCAAACTCAACCTTGTAGCGATAGTCGATGTATTTCATGCGACCCCAAGGAGTATCACGCTCAATGTCTCGCTGGTCTTTGGGCACACAAAGTTCCGGAGTGCGCTTCTGAAACTTGACCGCATCGCAGCCAGCATGAGCCGCGCCCTCAATAAGCTTTTTGGCAACCTCCATCGACCCGTTATGATTGATGCCTATCTCAGCAATAACAAAGACGGGATGCCCATCTCCAACCATTCTGTTTCCTAAAGCAACTTCAGCCATATTATTTCATATTGGTAAAACGAACCATCAATTCCATTTTGATTGGAATGTCAGGAATCGATGTTAATAAAACAAAATTTATACTCAGGATTTTCTCAGCATAATAAGCCACTCAGCAAAATCGCGAAATGCCCCGTATCCAGCGTTAGCTGTGGACTTATAGTGGCTGCAAGACTCAACAAAATCCGTAGCATCATGAGGAGAGGCCGTCAAACCCTCTTTCGCTATCTCCTCCATAATCGCCACATCATTGACATCATCACCAATATAGGCAAGTTCGCATCGGTGGAGTCCGGTCTCAGTCAGAACACTTTCAACCATTGAGAGCTTGTCCTTGACTCCCAGATAAAGCCGTTGCATGCCGAGCTTTTCTGCACGCTTCCTGAGACTTGGTGAAACCTCACCGGTCATAATGCAGGTATCAATACCAATGTTTCTGAGCCGCTCAACACCCATACCGTCCCGGATGGAGTAACGCTTCAACTCCTCGCCTTTGTCAGAATAGTAAACACCTGTATCGGTGAAGACACCATCATTATCTGAAATAACAAGTTTTATCCTTCCAGCTCTTTTTACGAGCTCCCCGATCGTTAATGACAGCATAAAAAAAAGCGTTTCAGCGGGATACAATGATTTTCAGCAGGCTAATATATGACATTTCCCGCATTTCACAGCAACAGAAAGCGAGAGCAAGAGCGACAGAGAGGGCAATGCTTTGCTCAAAAAGATTCTGCGTTCTTTCAATTTATGCTCTGAATCGTTATGTTCATCCTCATCATAAGGCGTGAGGGGCAATTGGGCGGTTTACTCAACTTTAACATACCTTGTTTATGTGTGGAGTTTTCGGTGTTTTTAATTCAAAAACTCCCGCGGAAGACACCTTCTATGGACTGTACTCACTGCAGCACAGGGGACAGGAAGCCGCTGGTATAGTTGTTGCAGAATACAACAAAGTCAAAAAAAGAACACTTTTCAAGCAGCATAAAGGGATGGGTCTTGTTGCTGAGGTCTTCAGGGATGAGACGATCTTTGACTCCCTTGGAGGTTATGCCGCGATTGGTCACAACCGATATTCAACCACCGGTTCAGCCTCATCAACAAACAATATCCAGCCGTTTTCACTCACTTACCGCTCGGGTAGTCTTGCAATAGCTCACAACGGCAATCTCACGAATTCACGTGCATTGCGCCGCGAGCTGACCGAGCTGGGAGTCATCTTTCAGGCCTCGTCGGATACAGAAATCATTCCTCATCTTGCCGCCAGAAGCAGAGAAAAAGAACCTGTGCATCAGCTTTACGAGGCTCTCTCTCAAGTGCAAGGTGCCTACTCTATAGTACTCCTGGCCAATAACCAGTTGATCGCAGCAAGGGATCCTTTTGGTTTCAGACCTCTTGCACTGGGCAAGAAGGTAGATCCGCTTACAGGGGAACTGGCCTATGTTGTTGCCAGTGAAACCTGCGCATTCGATATTATCCAGGCTGAATACATTCGTGATATTGAGCCGGGTGAAATTCTTCTGATTGATCATCTTGCCGTTACCAACGAAAATCCCACATCGCTTTTCCTTCCTTCTTCCAAACACAAGGCTCGCTGCATTTTTGAGTATGTCTATTTCTCCCGTCCAGACAGCTTTATTTTTGGCCATTCGGTTGACAAGGTAAGACGAAATCTTGGTAAAAATCTTGCGCGGGAATCATCAATAGAACATCAACCAGGAGAGAAAGAGCTCACTGTGGTCAGTGTCCCTGACTCATCAAACACCGCCGCGCTTGGCTTTGTTCGCGAAAGCATTAAAAATGAGAAACCTGCGCGCTTTGAGCATGGACTTATCCGGAACCACTATGTTGGCAGAACCTTCATTCAGCCGGGTATTCACAGCCGCGACATCAAGGTACGATCAAAATACAATATTGTTCGTGGTGTCCTTCAGGGACGGCCAATCATTCTTGTTGATGACTCGATTGTCCGGGGGACAACAGCGAAAATGTTGATCAAATTGATCCGTGAAGCTGACCCTACAGCAATCCACCTGCACATCAGCTCCCCCCCTATAACAAACCCCTGCTTTTATGGTATGGATTTTCCGACCAAACGACAGTTGCTGACGCACATGTTCGACAGTCTGGACAATGAGGAGGAGGAGATTGAAAAAATCAGAGAGTATATCGGGGTGGATTCACTGAAATACCTCACCATGCAAGGGTTGATGAACAGCGTGCCGTCATTTGAGGGTGAAACATGCAGCTATTGTACTGCATGCTTCAGTGGTAACTATCCGATTCAGATCAGCGATGCCACCACCGATAAAGAGGAAAATGACTGATTCTACTTTTTCCCCTGCTTGAATTCAATCCTGACCGAAGTATGAGGCACAGCCTCAAGTCTCTTCTTGGGTATAGGCTTCCCTGATTTTATGCAGATTCCGTAAGTCTTGTTTCTGATACGGTCAAGAGCCTGATCAATGTAGGTGAGATATTTTTCGTCACGGGCAATAAACATAAAACGCTGTTCACGATCCATGGTATCAGTTCCATGGTCAGCCATGTGCATGGAGTAATTCGAATTGATCGAATCTTCAACGTTTTCATCCGACAACGAAGAGCGAAGAATATCAAGATCACGCAGCACCTCATCCCTTCTTTTAAGCAGCAAAAGCCTGAAGTGTTCGAGTTCTTCGTCAGTTAAATACGTTTTTGTCAGCACAGGTTCTTCCACGACCTCACTCTCTTTTTTGGAAGCATTCTCATTTTTCTTCACCATAATCGACTTTTTTTTCTTGTTCTAACAGAATACTACTTGCAGACAAAGCCCTCAATAGTACTATCAAGGGCAAAACTTTTCAAGGGAGAGAGCACATTGTTGATCATTAACCGCGTATATCCGATCGGGCGCTTGCCCTCTCTTTATTTCAAGAGATAAAGCAAGAGTCTCGGCCTTAATATACGCTTCGTGGGACTCAATAGCACGCCAAAGTTTTTCTGACGTGTTAATATAAATCTTTATTCTGTCAGTAATCTCAAAACCACTCTCCTTGCGCAGCGTCTGGATTCGACTGACCAGTTCGCGGGAGAGACCAAGCATCTCAAGCTCTTCGGTCATCTCGGTATCAAGTGCCACCATAATCCCGTGAGCTTCATCAGAGGCAACCAGCCACCCCTCAATATCCTCATGAACAATTTCGACATCCTCACGCTGTAGATCAAATATCCTGCCATCAAGCTCAAACGATAACGCGCCCTGTTTTTCAAGGAGTGAAATCTGCTTATGGCTCATGATTCTGATCGCTTCTGCCAGTGCTTTCATATCCTTTCCAAAGCGGGGACCAAGCGTCTTGAAGTTAGGCTTTACCTTTTTGCTGATCACTGAACCCGCCTCCTCAATGTACTCGATCTTCTGAACATTGACCTCCTCCAAAATAATGTCAGCAACAAGCCTGTACTCCTCCCGCGAAGCAGCATCACTTACCGAGAGAAGAATACGCTTCAGGGGTTGACGAACTTTAAGTGAGGCTTTTTCACGCATGGTGCGCACAAGCGATGTAATAATCTGCGCTTTTTTCATTCGATGCTCAAGCGGCAGGTCGATGGTGCCCACATCAAGGCCCGGAAACTGGGCAAGATGTACCGACTCGAATGGTTCCAGTCGGCTTATACCGTTCAGATTCAAATATATCCGTTCCGCCAGAAAGGGTGTAATAGGAGCCAGCAACTTTGAGAGTGTCTCAAGTGCCAGATAAAGCGTCTGATAAGCAGCAATCTTGTCTGGCCCCATCTCACTTTTCCAGAAACGCTTTCTTGAACGGCGGATATACCAGTTGGAGAGGTCATCCACCGTAAAATCGTTGATCAGCCTAACCGCACCGGTAATATCGTATTGCTCCATGCGAAGCTGAACTGCTTCAATGAGAGTGTTCAGACAGGAGAGCACCCAGCGGTCAAGCTCGGAGCGCTCCTTCACCGCAATTTCAGGCTCAGTAAAGGTAAAGCCATCAACATTCGAATACAGTACAAAGAAGTTATAGCTGTTGATAAAAGCACGGAAAAACTTCCGCTGCTCCTCCTCAATTTCATCGGTATTGAAAGATTTTGCTCTCCACGGTGGGCTGGTCACCATAAGGTACCAACGCAGGGCATCGGCACCATAGCGCTCCATTGTCTCAAAAGGGTCAACAACATTACCTTTGGACTTCGACATTTTCTGACCACTTTTGTCAAGAATAAGGCTGTTAACAATCAGGTTTTTATAGGCTGGCTTGTCGAAAAGAAGCGTTGCAATGGCATGAAGTGTATAAAACCAGCCTCTGGTCTGATCAACCCCCTCAGCGATAAAGTCAGCAGGAAACATCCTGTCGAACAGCTCACGATTTTCGAAGGGGTAGTGTAACTGGGCAAAGGGCATGGAGCCACTGTCGAACCAGACATCAACCAGTTCGGGTGTGCGGTTGAACCGCTTGCCATCTCTGATAAAATAGACTCTGTCTACAAAAGGCTTGTGCAGATCAAGCTCAGCCAATCCCCTGTCGAGCGCATCGGCAAGCAGGAGCCGCGCTCCGTCAATATCAATAAATCCCTCACGCAACTCCGCAATCGAACCGACAGCAAACATGTTACCCGAAGAGGCATCATCACCAATGACAAAGTCCTCAGAAACCCAGAGAGGCAGAGGTGAACCCCAAAAACGCTCCCTTGAAAGTGCCCAGTCCTTATTGTCTTCAAGCCAGTTCCCGAAACGACCGGAACCAATCTCGGGAGGGCACCAGTTGATGGATTTGTTGAGCTCAACCATACGGGCGGCGATGGCAGTCGTCCTGATATACCATGACTCCCTGGCATAATAGATCACCGGTACATCGTAACGCCACGAATAGGGATAAGTGTGGGTAATGATCTCCTTGCGATACAATTTTCCGGCACCCTTGAGCTGCTTGATAATGAGCGGATCAGTATCCTTGAAAAACATCCCGTCATAATCACTCACCTCAGCCGTAAAACAACCATTCCGGGCCACAGGCTGAAGCATAGGCAAATCATACTTTTTGGCAATCTCATAGTCATCAGCACCAAAGGCCGGAGCAATATGGACAATACCGGTGCCATCTTCTGTGGAGACAAAAGAGCCAGCCGTGACATACCAGCACTTTTTTTCAGGTTGGATATAGGTGAAAAGCGGCTCATACTCCAGACCTTCAAGTTCACCCCCTTTCAGCTCGCCTCTAACCTGCCAGAGTGATGCACCCTCTTCGTTCTTCTCGAGTAACACCTGCAAGCGCGATTTGGCAAGAATAAGAACCTCTCCGCTCTCCACATGAGCGACCCTGACGTAATCGATCTCCGTGCCGACACAAAGCGCTACATTTGAGATGAGTGTCCACGGTGTCGTTGTCCAGACCAGAAATGACTCTTCAGCCCCGCGAACTCTAAACTTCACGTAGATGCTCGGATCTTTCACCTCCCTGTACCCCAGAGCAAGCTCATGCGAACTGAGCACCGTCTCTGATTTCGGATCTTGCGGCACAATTTTATAATCCTTGTAGATCAGCCCCTTGTCAAAAATAGTTTTCAGCGCCCACCAGACCGATTCGATATAGTCGTTGGTGCAGGTTATGTAGGGATTATCCATATCGACCCAGTATCCCATCCGCTCCGTCAGCTTTCCCCACCCTTCGCGGTTATCCTCAATATGGTGGTATACCAGTGCCCTCGCCTCGGCATTGAACTCTCCATCGCCATACTCGACCACCTGCGATTTGTTCTTCAGACCGAGCTTCTTCTCTACAGCAATCTCTACCGGAAGACCATGAGTATCCCACCCCGCCTTGCGGGGCACTCGATATCCCTGCATGGTCTTGTAGCGACAGACAATATCCTTGATGGTGCGGCTGAAAACATGGTGAACCCCAGGCTTGCCGTTCACCGTAGGAGGCCCTTCATAAAAAGAGAAAACCCGGTCGCCAGGCTTCTCTTCAAGGCTTTTTTGAAAAATACCATGCTTATTCCAGTATGCCAGAACCTCAGATTCTACAACACTGTAAGGCACATTTGAGGGATACTCTGCAAATTTATAATCCATAACTTTTCAAAATCTTTCAATCAAAGTACAATCGCGGCTTGCGAAAAAGAGATGAACCAGACACAGCATAAAAACAGGAAAGGCAAGCCTTTCCATATCCGAAAAGCTTGCCTGGAAAAATGTACAAACAAGGGCTGCAAGGCCAATGCCTTTCAACACCTATTTCTTTGCGCCCAAGGTGGAGTTCACACCTTCAAGCACTTGTTTGGCAACCGTCGTAAGAGAGTCAAGCGCCAAGGCAAGAGCCTTGCTCACCGGTTCAATTGTGCTGTCAATAATTGTGCCTACACTTAAAAGGATCGTTGAAAAGTCCCCCTTCACAAAATCGCCTTGCCTCTGCTGATTTTGACCGGATGCATTCGTTTCTTCAGCCATAGTACTCTGCTATTTAGGTTTGCTGCAAACAAAACAATATTCTTTCAGCATAATATATTTAATTATGGTATCAAAGCAAAGTGGAAGAAGCACGAGCGATTTTTGCTCACAAGTGACTCCATCGTGAGCGCCATCACTGCCGGCCATATCGATCATCAACGCGAACAATGTCATCCTCACCAAGATAACTGCCTGACTGAACCTCAATCAACTCCAGAAGGCTCTCCTCTGTATTCTCAAGTCGATGAAAAGCTCCAACAGGAATATAGGTTGACTGATCCTCGCAAAGCGTAATCCTTTTCTCCTCAATCGTAACAAGTGCTCTCCCCTTCACCACAATCCAGTGTTCGGCCCGAAAATTATGTTTTTGCAGTGAAAGCGCCGCACCGGGATTGACCGTAATACGCTTCACCTTGAATCGTTCTGACTCGTCGACAGTTTCGTAGGTGCCCCATGGCCTGCATACCCGGCGGTGAGTCAACGCTTCATCCCGACCGCACCGTTGCAACTCTTCGACCAACACTTTGACATCCTGAACAGAGTTACGTGAAGCGACCAGCACGGCATCCGAGGTCTCAACAATAATGTGCCCTTCGAGCCCAACGGCTGTAACAAGACGACTCGTGGCGTGGATGTAGCAATTTTTCACATTATGCACCATCACGTCACCCTTCTTGATATTTCCGGAAACATCGCTCTTCTCGACATCCCAGAGCGCAGACCAGGCACCAACATCACTCCATCCCGCCTCAAGCGGCAGCAAAACGGCCCTGGAAGTCTTCTCCATTACAGCATAATCAATAGAATCAGAAGGAGATGAACGGAAAGCCGCAGCATCGAGACGCAGAAAATCAAGATCTTCAACCGATTTCTCCAGAGCCTCTCGACAGGCATCAAGAATAGCCGGGGCATTGACTTCAAGTTCATACAGATAACTCTCAGCCTTGAAAAGAAATATTCCGCTGTTCCAGAAATAGTCACCTGAGGTCAAATAACGTTCGGCAGTCTGCCTGTCTGGCTTTTCCACAAAATCAAGCACCGGATGAACCGCATCCTCGCTGATGCTCTGCCTCGATGCCCTGATATAGCCATATCCGGTTTCAGGGGCACTGGGTGAAATTCCAAAGGTGACCAGCTCCCCATTTTCAGCGGCAGCCCTGCCGAGAGTAACAGCTCTACGAAAGGCATCCGGATCAAGAATAACATGGTCAGCAGGCAACACCAGCATCAGCGCACCCGGATATTTTTTGCTGACCAGCATGGCCGAAATGGCAGCGGCCGGGGCAGTATTGCGCCCGACAGGCTCCAGAATTATCTCTCCGATCTCAGCGCCTGTCTCATGCAGTTGCTCTGCCACCAGAAAGCGGTGACTCTCATTGCAGACACAATAAATCGGCCCGCGCTCTTCAAGTGAAGCGAGACGATAGACTGTATCTTGCAGCATGGTATTCTCACCAATCAACGAGAGCAACTGTTTGGGATACAATGCCCTGGAGAGAGGCCAGAGTCGGGTTCCTGAACCACCACTGAGAATCACAGGAATAATCATGAACAAAAGAGTTATTTTTTTATCCGGTTAAGATAGTTCTCGTACATCTTCCAGGTCGACGAGACAAGGGTATCAACATCGCTGAATTTCGGTGCCCATCCAAGCAGCTCACGCGCATGGCCGGATGAGGCAACAAGCTCAGCCGGATCACCAACCCTTCTGCCAGTCACCTCGGAGGGAATTGCCTGGCCTGTAATAATCCGTGCCCGATCGACCATCTCAAAGACGCTTACCCCGCATTCGCTGCCAAGATTCACCGTCAAGCTCCGCTTCTGCTTGAGAATGTACTCAAAAGCGGTGACATGCGCTTCAGCAAGGTCACTCACATGCACATAATCGCGAATACAGCTTCCGTCCCGTGTGGAGTAATCATCCCCATACACAGCGAGTTTCTGGCGAATACCCACAGCCACCTCCATGACAATGGGCAGAAGATTCTCCGGGTTCAACTCCAGCCCCTTGACCCGCCCCTGCACATCATACCCCGCCGCATTAAAGTAGCGAATAGCCGCGTAACGCATCCCCTTGAGCCGGTCATACCAGTCGAGGATGCGCTCAATTTCCAGTTTGGTAAAACCGTAAAAGTTCACGGGCTCTTTCGGGTGATTTTCGTCAATCGGCAGGTATTGGGGCGCCCCATAGACTGCCGCAGATGAAGAAAAGATAACTGGCGATATACCCGCTTCGGATGCCTGATTAAGAACGTTGATCGTGCCGGAAATATTGGCATGCGCATAAGCTTCGGGATGAAGCATGGACTGCCCCGCCGCCTTCAATGCTGCAAGATGGACACATCCATCAAAGCCGACAGCCATGACTGCCCGCAACTGTTCAGGGTGCATGATGTCACCATGGATAAAATGGGCCTCCTCAAAGAGATTTTCCCTGAAGCCGCTCTGCAGATTGTCGAAAACCGTCACCTGATAACCACGATCAAGAAAAGCCCTTGAAACATGGCTGCCAATATAGCCAGCACCACCAATAACCAGAATTTTCATAAAAATAGCTCTGTGATTTCAAAAATTGTTGTCACCTGCCACGATACATCTCCTCATAGTAGTGCTGGTAACTGCCGGAGGTGACATTACTGAGCCACTCACTCTGTGCAAGATACCACTCAACCGTCAACTCAAGACCTTTTTCAAACGTTATCGAAGGTACCCAGCCAAGTTCACGTTGCAACTTCGACGAATCAATGGCATAACGCAAGTCGTGACCCGCCCGGTCGGTGACATAGGTGAGCAGTTTTTCAGATTCTCCTGCTGCACGACCAAGCCTGGTATCCATGATACGGCAAAGAAGCCTGATCAGCGCAATGTTACTCCATTCATTGTGACCCCCAATATTGTAGGTCTCTCCATTTTTTCCCTGATGATAGATCACATCAATCGCCTGCGCATGGTCAACAACCCAGAGCCAGTCACGGATATTCTCCCCTTTTCCATAAACCGGGAGAGGTTTCTTCTGGATGATATTGTTGATAAAGAGAGGAATAAGCTTTTCAGGAAACTGGAAGCTCCCGTAGTTGTTGGAGCAGTTGCTGATCACCACCGGCAAACCAAAGGTATCATGCCATGCCCTGACAAAATGGTCGGAGGAGGCTTTCGAAGCGGAGTAAGGGCTATGGGGATCGTAGGGAGTCTCCTCGGTAAACATCCCCTCGCTGCCGAGAGAGCCATAAACCTCGTCGGTTGAAATGTGGTAAAACCGCTTTCCCTCAAGATTGGCTCCCCAGCTCGCTTTGGCAGCATTCAGCAGATTGACCGTGCCCAGAACATTGGTCACCACAAATTCCGTGGGATTGGTTATTGAGCGATCGACATGCGACTCGGCCGCCAGGTGAATCACTCCGTCAAAGTGGTGCTCCTCAAACAGGCGCATCAGAAAATCAGCGTCAGTGATATCCCCTTTGATAAAGCGGTAGTTCGGGAGATGCTCAACATCGCTGAGATTGGCAAGGTTGCCAGCATAGGTCAGCTTGTCGAGATTGGTAATGGTATAAGAGGGGTAGCTCTTCAGGAAATGGCGCACAACATGCGAACCAATAAATCCAGCGCCTCCAGTAATAAGAATATGCATTGACCTTGTCTTTGTTTTGTTGCGAGTTTTTCGCTTTATCTTTTGCTTGTTCCGATTTTTTGTATGATGTCTATGGGGCGACACCCGGCCCTGCCAATATCTCCAGCCATGCACAGAAGAACCCTATCGACCATCAAACGCTACCCGTCACACCATCCTCACCCTCCAGACGGTGCAACATCACGGCAAGTGAATCACGCCAGTAGTGAATCTGGATGCCCCACTCCTTTTTGATGGCGGATTTGTTCATCACACTGTAATGAGGCCGTGGCGCCACCTGCGGATAGTCGGCGCTCGCAACCGGCACGACCTTGCAAGGCAGCTCTGCCAGCTCCATAATCGCTTGTGCAAAATCGTACCACGAAGCAACCCCTTCGTTGGAGTAATGAAAGGTGCTGCTGTAGCGAACATCCTTGTCGTGCCGGTCAATAATCGACACTATTCCCAAGGCAAGATCTGCCGCCCAGGTTGGCGTTCCAATCTGGTCAGCCACAACACTCACTTCAGAGCGTTCTCTGCCAAGGCGAAGCATGGTTTTGACAAAGTTCACACCATACATGGAGTAAAGCCACGATGTCCTGATAATCACGTATGAAGGAGCGATATGACGAATCGACTCCTCACCCTCCCATTTTGAGATCCCATAGATCCCGAGGGGCGATGGCGGATCACTCTCCCGATACGGAAAGCTTGAGGTGCCATCAAAAACGTAATCAGTAGAGATATGGATCAGAAGCGCATTCCGCTCCCTGGCGCAAGCTGCAAGCACCGCCGGTCCATCCCTGTTGACGCTGAAGGCCAGAGCGGAATCTGTTTCAGCCTTGTCAACCGCCGTATAGGCCGCACAATTGACAATAACCTCTATCTCAAGGTCCCGACAGAGAGCATCAACCTTGTCTGAAAGCGTAATATCCAGATCGGGAAGATCATAGAAAAAAAAACGGTGGTGGTCGAAACGAGCCGACAGCTCCTGCAACTCCGACCCAAGCTGGCCACGACTGCCTGTAACAAGAATATTCATGCAAATTTTCTCAAGATAACCCTATATATAATTGTTTGTTTTCTGCATGTATGATTTTATGAAAAATATGCCCAAAATTAAACAAAATCATGAGATACTCAAATGAGAAATCGCCCATGAAGCATCGTTGGAAGGCCAGTTCCTGAACCATTTTGGGAGCACTGGCTTTTCAGTATATCAACATCCTTTACAAAACGGTCAAGTGTCTCTCCAATGTTTCCGCCAATATCCTTTCGCGCTCGGTGGTCACCAATGGTTTCATTAAACTCTTCCAGTTTCACCCGAATATCCCAGTATGCTGGAAGAATATCCTTGACTGCTTCAAGAGGAAATTCATCAAGTCCAGATATGATTTTTTCTCTCAAAAGACATTACAGCCCCGTCTAAAGCGTCGAATGCGGCGCGATAGACGTGGCCA
>Ga0194047_10000721_pt1 | contig 21249 bp, 10 predicted proteins | sample JunL225m_MetaG_2_FD_160070 | JGI IMG/M metagenome (GOLD analysis project Ga0194047, IMG submission 160070) | Anoxic zone freshwater microbial communities from boreal shield lake in IISD Experimental Lakes Area, Ontario, Canada - Jun2016-L221-5m | ecosystem: Environmental > Aquatic > Freshwater... | reverse complement strand
GACAAAAAAAATATTGTACTACAAAACGAATTTAGGTTTTGGCTTTTTGCCGGATTGCTTATCTTTAGTTTTTCGACATTAACCATTTATTTAATGGATGATATTTATAGAAAAAATGATGCGTTTGTATTTATTTACACTAGAATTTATTACTGGGTAATGGTTTTAGTTACCAATACATTTTATACCTTAGCATTACTATGTCAGAAGAAAGATTCGACATCTATATCACTTTAGTAGCATCCACCATTTCGATGTTGGTGCTGGTGTGTTTTTTTGTTTTGTTACTTTTAAAATACAACAAAAATATGCTTGCCAAACAGCGCGAAATGTTTCAGGCGATTTTAAAAGCTGGCGAAACCGAGCGCACCAATGTTGCTCGCGATATTCACGATAGTTTAGGAGGATTATTAGGCAGTACAAAATCGCTTATTCTCGAAACTCGCGATAGTGTAAACGCAAACGACTCTCCCATTATCGATGGGTTAAATAACGCTATCGAACTCATCAACCTTTCAATTACCGAAGCACGAAATGCATCAAATGCACTTACCCCCGAAGCCATAAAAAAATTTGGATTAAAAGGTGCCATAAACGATTTAACAAAAAAATACAACAGCCAAATACAAGTAGAATTATTAAATGAATGTCCCGAGCAGTTAAGCCAATTTGTGCAAGTAAATATATTTAGGTTGCTAAACGAGTTGTTTAATAATACCATTAAATATGCCAATGCCACATTGGTAGAAATTGAAATATTTACTACCCACAACGAACTAATACTTAATTACAGCGATAATGGTAAAGGTTTTGATTTTGAAAAAACACTTCACGAATCGAAAGGATTGGGACTATCAAATATTGCAAACAGAATTTCATTATTGAACGGAAAATTTAATTTTATAAATGCCAATGGTTCGGCATTTCTATTTAAATTTAATTTAAAAAATTTACCCGAATGAATTTGCCTCAAAGCGAAATACCAAACAAAAAAAACGTAGCCATCGTTGATGATCATTTTGCTATTCGCGATGGCTATAAAAATATCCTTAAAAAAATAAGTTACATAGATTGTGTTTGTCCTTTTGCAACAGGAAAAGAATTGCTAAACGAACTTAAAAAGAAAACAATTGATTTGGTTTTGCTTGATATAGAACTTAAAAATGAAGACGGATTAGAAATTTGCAAACACCTAAAATTAACCTACAAAAATATTAAAGTAATTATCCTTACATCGCATCACAGTTCCGAGTATATTATTAAAGCTGAGCAATACGATGCCGATGGCTATTTGTTTAAAGATGCCGAACCCAAAGAGGTTAGAATTGCTATCGATAAAGTGGTTAATCAAAATGGTCGTTATTTTTCGAGCGAAGCCAAATCAATACTTGCCGTAACAGAAGATAGTAAATTAACACAACGCGAAATACAAATATTGCAATTGGTGTGCGAAGGAAAATCGAACAAAGAAATTGGTGAAATATTTAACCGCGATGAAACTACTATTGCTAAACACAAACAAAATATGATGAACAAAATTAATGTTCACAAATCGGTAGAGATTATATACTATGCCATTAAGCATGGTTATTACACACCCAAGTTTATTCCTAAAAAATAAATATTTTTTTGATGAATAAAAAAAACCGCCCCGATTCCGATAGCTATCGGAATGGGGCGGCTTTTTTAGGCTTATGAATTTTTGGGTATTAATTCACTTTTACAACTTTTACGGTACTGGTATTATCACCTTGTGTGATTCTAACAATATATATTCCGGCTTTGTAATCTGATCCCATTTCTTGACTTAATGTACTTTCAAATACTTTTGTCGATTCTATCAGTTTTCCTGTCATGTCATATACCTCAACATCGAATGCCTCTGTTGATGAACTAAACAAGCGTACATTGAAACTGTTTACTGCTGGATTTGGATATACATTCGCCTCGAAGTAGTTTCTGTTTTCTCCACTTTCATTTGCTGCTAAACCTGTTTTGTTATATGCATTGTTGGTACAGCTTGTATTCGTATTCCAATAGAAGTTTACATAACTTTCTGCTTCTATCTCGTCTCCTATTATCATACCTTTTATTACTGTTGGTGTAGCTGAACTTCCTTTGAAATGGATATCTCCTTGTGAATAAATGTTTGCTGTTACACTTGATCCTTGATTAACATTTACTTCATTTCCAACATACATTGAAACAATGCTGCTGTTTGTTGTATTAAAGCTAACTCCATTTTGAATATTTAATCCATTGCATATTTTTACTACTGCACATTGTGTGAAGTTTACATGCGATCCAGTATTCAATTGAAGTCCTTTCATATAGATACGTGATGAAGTAAATGTTACTGTTGCATTTGAACCTACTACCACTTGTCCTAAAATTGAATCTGTAATAACAACTGTTGAATTTGCTGATATATTTCTATTCAGTCCTCCTACACAAGTCATATGATGTGTATTAGTACACGATACTCCACTACATGAGCCATGATGACTATGACTACATGAGTTATTTCCGCAATATGGATTTCCTAAAAATGCAGGTACTAATGTTGCTGGTGCCGCTGTAAGAATCTTTGTTGTGATGGTGCTGTTGTTTTCAGTTTCTATTTTGCGTGCTCTAACAAATGTTCCTGTTGCTGTTGCATTCGAATAATTTTCGAACTCAACTTCTCCATCATCTCCAGTTGTATTTGTTACTCCTATTCCACCATTGTAAAGTGTTGTATGGTCTTCAAAATGTACTTCGTTTTTACTAATAATAGTATACGATGAAAGTAAATTACTTGCATTGTAGTTAACCGAACTTGATGCATTTGCTGTACATCCGTATGTGTTTGTTACTGTTACTGTATAAACTCCTGTTGCGTAAACATTGTATACTGGTGTTGCTGGTCCGCTTGTCCAATTGTATGCTACTGCTGTTGGTGAACTTGCTGTTAACACTACCGCTCCGCCTTGAGTAAATCCTGGTTGTACTCCTTGTGAAATACTTGCTGTTGGAATTGCTCCTACCACATTTACTGTTGATGTTGTAGTTGATACATTTCCATTCACATCTGTTACGGTTAAGGTTACTGTATTGTTTCCAATGTTTGAACATGTAAATGTATTTGGTGATACACTCATTGTTGCAACTGAACAATTATCATAACTTCCATTATTTACCTGAGCTGCTGTAATTGATGCTGCTCCTGCCGATAATGTTACGGTTACGTTTTTAGCAATCGCTGTTGGTGCGATGTTATCATGAACAGTTACTGTTGCAGTTACTTTCGAAACGTTTCCGTTTACATCTGTTACTGCTAAGGTATCTGTGTTTGCTCCAACATTTGAACAATTGAAATTGTACTTCGATAGTGTTGTTGTTGCTACTGAACAATTATCATACGAACCATTATTAACGGCTGCTACAGTTGTTGAAGCTGCTCCGTTTGCATCCAAATAAATATCTACATTTTTAGCAATTGCTGTCGGTGCGATGTTATCTTGTACTGTTACTGTTGATGTAGCTGTTGATACATTTCCGTTAACATCTGTTACTGTTAAAGTAACTGAGTTTGCTCCAACGTTTGAACAATCATAACTTGTTTTACTTAAGCTCATACTTGCTATCGAGCAATTATCTGAACTTCCATTATCAACTTGTGATGCACTTACTGTTGCTGCTCCACTTGCATTTAATTGTATCGTTACATTTTTTGCTGTAGCTGTCGGTGCAATGTTATCTTGTACTGTAACTGTTGCTACAGTTTTACTTACATTTCCGTTTGCATCTGTTACTGTTAAAGTATCAGTGTTTGCTCCAACATTTGAACAATCAAAACTTGTTTTACTTAAGCTCATATTTGCTATTGAGCAATTGTCTGAACTTCCATTATCAACTTGTGATGCACTTACTGTTGCTGCTCCACTTGCATTTAATTGTATCGTTACATTTTTTGCTGTAGCTGTCGGTGCAATTTTGTCTTCAACTGTAACTGTTGCAGTTGCTGAAGAAACATTTCCATTTACATCTGTTACTGTTAAGGTTACTGTATTGCTACCAACATTTGCACAAGTGAAACTTGTTTTATCCAAACTGTATGATGCAATTGAACAATTATCAGTTGATCCATTATTGATTTGAGATGGAGTGATTGAAGCTGCTCCACTTGCGTTCAATTGAACAGTTACAGGCTGTGTTACGACTGTTGGTTTGATGTTATCCTGAACAGTTACCGTTGCTGTTGCTGTTGAAACGTTTCCGTTTACATCTGTTACTGTTAAGGTAACCGGATTTGATGTTGAAGCACTTGTTTCAATAATTGCTTTGAATGAAACTGCTCCACGATCACCTCCTCCACAGTTTGAAACTGCTAAAACAATTTCGTTTGTTCCTACTACAAATAAACTTGATGCGTTTGAAGTAGTAATGTTATCGTACGATTGATATCCAACTCCTCCATTAACATTACTTCCTGTAGAATTTAAAACGACTCTACTATAATTTGCATCAGCAAAGTTTGCACCATCTAAACTTCCTTCCAATGCTACAGCTACACCATTAATGTAAATCTGAACTGCATTATCAACCGAAGCTAGTAGTGTGGCTTTTATTCCAGAAATGCTCGACAAATTGAAAGTCTTTTTGTAAAAACGAACATCGTTAAGAGCGAATAATCCTTGCGTTCCAGGAACTACATTTACAGAGTATGAATTGATAACCGGAACTTTTGTGTATGTACTAGATGATGGCAATGATGAAACACCATTCCAGAATGAAGAGCAAATATTACTTGGCGTAGATGATGTACTTTCCATCCATGTATTATTTGTTACGATTGTTTGAGTTGCAGATGAAGACACATTTACATTTGAACAATCGAAAGTATTTGGTGAAACACTCAATGTAGCTACTGAACAATTATCTGAACTTCCGTTATCAACTTGTGATGCAGTTATTGAAGCTGCGCCACTTGCGTCCAACTGAATGGTTACATTTTTTGCAAGTGCTGCTGGTGCAATTGTATCTTGAACACTAACTGTTACAACTGCTGTTGATACGTTTCCGTTTACATCTGTTACTGTTAAAGTATCAGAATTTTCTCCAACGTTTGAACAATCAAAACTTGTTTTGCTTAAGCTCATACTTGCTATCGAGCAATTGTCTGAACTTCCATTATCAACTTGTGTTGCACTTACTGTTGCTGCTCCACTTGCATTTAATTGTATTGTTACATTTTTTGCTGTGGCTGTCGGTGCGATGTTATCTTCAACAGTTACTGTTGCTACTGCTGTTGATACGTTTCCGTTTACATCTGTTACTGTTAAAGTATCAGAATTTGCTCCAACGTTTGAACAATCATAACTTGTTTTACTTAAGCTCATACTTGCTATCGAGCAATTGTCTGAACTTCCGTTATCAAATTGTGTTGCGCTTACTGTTGCTGCTCCACTTGCATTTAATTGTATTGTTACATTTTTTGCTGTAGCTGTCGGTGCGATGTTATCTTCAACGGTTACTGTTGCTACTGCTGTTGATACGTTTCCGTTTACGTCAGTTACTGTTAAAGTATCTGAGTTTGCTCCAACATTTGAACAATCAAAACTTGTTTTGCTTAAGCTCATACTTGCTATCGAGCAATTGTCTGAACTTCCGTTATCAACTTGTGTTGCACTTACTGTTGCTGCTCCACTTGCATTTAATTGTATTGTTACATTTTTTGCTGTAGCACTTGGTGCGATGTTGTCTTCAACTGTTACTGTTGCCTGACAAGAATCTTTCTTGCCAAAATTACTTGTTACAATTAACCATACATTATTGGTTCCAACATTTGAACAATCGAAAGTTGATTTGCTTACTGCTTTGTTGCTTAATCCAACCAAACTATAACTTCCATTGTCAATGTCATTTGCAACAATACTTGCACTGCCACTCGCATTTAAATAAACTGTTTTTGCTTTACATATTGCATGTGGTGCAGGTTCTATTACATATACATTTGTTGTTACTGAACTTGTGTTTCCTGATGCATCAGTTGCTGTTACTGTTACTGTGTTATCTCCTACATTCGAATTGGTAAATGTTGTTTGACTTGCAGTAATTGAACTAACTGAACAATTATCTGATGATGATGAAACCAAATCATTTGCTGTTATCGAAACAGATCCATTTGATTGAAGAGTTACAGTGTCAGCTTTTGCAACAACAACCGGCTTAATCGTATCAATTACCAATACTGTTGCTGTTCCTGTTGAGCTATTGCCGTGAATATCGGTTACTGTTAAAGTTGCTGTAGTTCCAGCACTAGAAGAGGAAAGACCTGTCGCACCTGATATCCATGAAGGATTATTGTAAAGTGTTCCGTTATGAGAGTGTGAAGATTGCTTATCAGCAGTTGCTGTTCCGCTACCTTCGTTGAAAGGGAAATATGCTATTAGTCCTGATTCTGAACCTGAAAGACATGAATTCATTGATGCTTGAATTTGTGCCTGAGTTTTTGCAAAACTCCAAAGTCTAGTTTCATCTGTTGAACCAGTTAAATTATATGACGAATGATTTTGAGTATGCGCAATGTAGAAACTACCTGTTCTTATAGTATTTAATGATACCACTTGAGAAACATCTAAATTACCATCAACATACATCTTTATTGTTGTGCCATCATAAGTAACTGCAATATGATGCCAAGCTCCATTGTTAATAAGGGTGTTTCCTGCAACATCTGTGTTTTGGCTGTAGAAATATGCTTTACCTATTCCACCATGAACTCCTAGTCCGAATGCTTGACCTGTATTGGCATCATTACCATAGCCCAAAATAGGACCATAAGAAGTGGATGTAAATTTCACCCAACCTTCAATTGTTCTAGGAGAGTTTCCTGAAGGGAAGTTAATATCGGAACCTGTTACATAATTAGAACCATTAAATGTTAAGCCATAAGTACTGCATGATGATGTAGATGTAGTATTGCTACAGTTGAATGTAGTTGGAGAAACGCTAACTGAAGCAACTCCACAATTATCCGTACTACCATTATCAACTTGCGAAGCAGTAATGCTTGCCGAGCCATTTGCATCTAGATAAACTGATGCTGCTTTGGTAACAACAGATGGCGCAACATTATCGGTAACAGTTACTGTTTGATTACATGTTGAACTATTTCCTGATGCATCAGTTGCAGTCCAAGTTACTGTTGTATTTCCTATTGGATATGTACCTGAAGCATTAGCAGTATGATTAAAGCTATTTGTTAAACTTACTGAAGGAGGTGTTGTTAACCATTTATTAAATAAGTAATTTACAATTGAAGATTCTGTTACACCTGAAGGCAATGCATTCTGGAAATAAACAAATTCTCCCATTCTCATATTTGTATATTCTGATGGCACATCACTTCTACCTATATACAACTGACCATTGTATAAACCTACGGTATAACTACTGTTGGTTATAGTTCCTAATGATTGTAAATTTCCGTTTGCATCTTTTTGATAAAGTGTAAAAGAGCGAGCGTTACCATTTTCAATTTTAGCAGCCATGATATATGATGTACCAAAAGTGACAGTTTGATTAACATTTGAATTATCATTTCCAGTTTGCCAATGGTAAATGTTGCTACCTGTAACACCGTTCTGCTCTATCGTCAATCCATTATCTCTGTTAGCATGATAGAATATAGATGCCCAACTATTGGTTGCTCCTATAATTTGTACAGTTGTATAAACATAGGTATTATTTGTTATTGGGAATGCTGTATTAGTTGCAGTTTGGTTATTATTATATCTAACTGATGGAAGATTATTAAATCCAGCAGCTTCATAAGTAGCATTTGTAGTAAGAGCTCTTGAATAACCACTGGCATCACTTATCACCGAATTATTAAATTTAGTTGGGTCTATCCATAACATCAAATTTGAACTGCTTGCACTAAATGGTGCAGTTGGTATGACAAAAGTGTTGCAATTATCAGATGCTGTTGGAGATGGAACTGTAACTGAAGCATCACATGATGTAGTTGACGAATTTGCATTTACATTAGTAGCACAGGTTATAGTTGGTGCAATGTTATCTGCAACAGTTACTATTGCTGTTGCTGTTGACGTATTGCTATTGCTATCAGTTACTGTTAAGGTTACCGTATTAGCACCAACATTTGCGCAATTGAATGAAGAAGGTGAAACTGTCATAGAAGTTATCGAACAATTATCAGAACTTCCATTATTTATTTGTGAAGCTGTAATTGTAGCTATTCCGCTTGCATTAAGATTAACCGAAAGATTCTTAGCAACAGCACTAGGTGCTATTTTATCCATAAATGGTTGGCAGAAACAATTTGCAGCATAATTTTCACTGGTTCCAATTCCCTGACCGGTTCCGGCAAGTGTTGGTATACCTGTATTACTAATACTACCTGTAAGCATTCCACTTTGTGTTTGACTTAAAGCTAAATGAAGACTACCTTCAATAGCATCAGGACAACCATCGTTGTCACTATCTGTATCTAAGTAATTCGGTGTACCATCATTATCAGCATCTCCACATGATTGAAAATCGGCTCCAAAAGCGAAATTACACCAGTTTTCTGCTGTAAGATAATTGAAGCTAATGCTTGTAAATGTTCCCATTAATCTAACAATAGCATATCCTTCAGTTCCGGTGATTTGTGTAGTTGAGTTCTGTACCACATTTTGCGACCATACTAACTGAATTGGAGCACTAAATTGGATTGGTACTGATAATCCAGATTGACCAATTGATGCAAAAACCAAAACAGGATTTGTCATTGGGCTTGCAAAGGTTATCGTATTATTATCAGCGTATATGTTCTGAATAGTAGGATTCGAGTTTGGAACATTATATGACGCAGGGAAAACATTGTTTCCATACATATATGTTGTTGTAGATACCGGCTGAGATGAGGTATAAGTGTATGCAATTCCATGAATAGTTCCTGTTGCATTATTTCCACTAACTGATGGAGGATTTGACCAATAGAAATTGGATGTGTTACACTCTGCAGTATTAAGAATACCATCATTATCGGCATCTAAGTCATTGATGTCAGCAATTCCGTCACCATCAGTATCAAGTAGCACCGAAACAGTTGTTGTTGAAGTTGCACTACATCCATTCGAATTTGACCCTGTTACAGTATAAGTGCCCGCTGCTGCAGTTGCTATATTAGTAATTGTTGGATTTTGAGAAGTTGATGTAAATCCATTTGGACCTGTCCAAGAATATGAAGTAAATCCGTTCAAAGCAGTTAAATTAAGAGAACCTCCTGAAGTAACTGGTGTATTGCTTGATGCCGAGATTGTTGGTGCAACAAATGCAGAACAAGCTGTTGAACTCACGTTTCCAGCTATCCAGTTTGAAGTTGACCCTGCTAATGCAAAATTAACCAATGTTCCGTTTCCATTACCTGTTGCATCAGTTAGAGTATTAACAGTTGAATTAGAAATTCCAATTCCACCTTGATTAAAATGGAATAATCTTGCTAATCCTGTTTGTCCTGTTGGATTGAGTTCACAATTCATGTTATTCAAGATTTCGCATTGCGATAAAGCTCTGCTCCATAATCTTACTTCATCCATTCTCACAGATGATTGTCCTCCACCAAGTGGATGTTGACCTAAAAACGTCTGACCTCCTACAAAAGCAGGTGCACTATTAGTGCTTGCTTTTAAAATACCATTAACATATAATTTAAGTGTACTTGTTGGCTGGTTATAAGTAATGGCAACGTGTGTCCAAACGTTCATTGGAAATGCATCAGGATCTGCTATTACACTATAGCTACCACCTTGTCCAACATTTATTTTGCCGCTAGGTATATAAATAGGATCTTGGTAAGTAGAAAAAAGATTATTCAAAGAATTTGCATCAGTACTGTATATCCAACCTTCTTTTGTATAAGAAGCATTAGCTGCCAATGGAGTTCCAAGATCTACATAATCTGAAGTTCCTTCAAAACTCAATGCAGTTGCAGGATTATTTACTGTTACACTTGTAGAAGACGTATTTGAACATCCTAATGAGTTTGTTCCTGTTACAGAATAAGAACCCGCTGCTGCTGTTGTTACATTAGTAATTGTTGGATTTTGAGAAGTTGATGTAAATCCATTTGGACCTGTCCATGTGTAGCTAGCAAAACCAGAAGTTGCCGTAAGGTTAAGTGAGCCTCCAACGGTTACTGCACTGTTGCTTGAAGCTGTAATTGAAGGTGCAACAAATGCTGAACATGATGTTCCGCTGGATACCCCTCCTGGTGAAATCCAGTTTGAAGTTGAACCTGTCAAAGCAAATCCGCTAAGTGAAGCATTTCTGCTATTACCGCTTGCATCATTTAATGTAGTCACACTAGAATTTGTAAGTGAAGCTACTCCTTGATTAAAATGATAATTTCCTACTAAACCTGTTCCAGTTGTGGGAATTTCGCAATTCATATTATTTTGAATCTCACCTACACATAAAGCTCTGCTCCAAATCCTCACCTCATCAATAGAACCATTCATAAAACGACCAGTATTGTAACGAACATCTTTACCAAAGTGAACCTGAGATGAAGAATTATTCAAAATCGTTCCCGAGATACCAGCACCTGAACTCTGCAACACACCGTCAATATATAAACGTGTTGAGTTTGCATCAGCAACTCCAACAACATGGTGCCAACCCAAAGGAATATTTACAGAACTATGTGTTCTCCAGTTACCGCCATCATTCACATAAAAGTTCATCGAAGTTCCCGTTCCGTTAAAGTGCATGAGCCATACGTTTGAACTCATCACATCAACTCCTGATGTTGCCTGACCAATTCCCGAACCCAAAGTTTCAAAGGAAGCAGGATTAACCCACCACTCAACTGTTATTTCTTTACTAAACTGATAGTATGGATTGGTGATAACTGCTTGATCATTTACTCCATCAAAATTAAGAGCAGCACCAGAAGTGGCATCAATTTTAAATCCTATTAATGAGCTGTTATCTCCTGAGGCATCTAATACACCTGAATATAAAAAGGACGTGCTATAAAATCTTTTATAAAACATTCCTGAAGCGTCTGAAGAATTAGTTATCACATCTACCTGAGCACAATTTGCATCTGAATATGTTCCCGGAGGTGTTCCTCCAAATGCAATAATAAATCCACCTCCACCAAATGTAAAGCTCGATGTAGCTGTATATGTAAGTTCATAATCTCCTTGAATGGTATTCCCATTTGGATTTAAAGGAGTTTGTGTTTCAGGAACCATTTGTACCCAACCTGTTGCTGTAACATTTTGTGTTGTTCCACTATAAGCTGCTGGATTAATATTAGCTGCCGAGAAATAAATATTTCTTTTAACTGCAGTGGGGTTTACGGCACCCATATCAAATCTAATTTTATCGCCAACATTTACCGAAAAGGCTGGAACGTTACGATATATAAATCCCATCATTGCTCCGTAATATGTTGTTCCACCAAATGGATAACAGTTACCAACACCAGTTGTACTGGAAGGAGTAACTGACACTACGGTCTGAGAATTTGAATTAAAACTTAATGCAAGTAGCATTAATAAAATTATGACACTATTTTTTAGCATTTGTACCAAATTATAGCAAGATGCTTTTTGTAAATTATTTTTCATATGAATTACTTAAGACGTTTAAAATGTAATTAAAAATAAAGGAGGTGTAGCGTCTCCATAAGGAAATCCAGAAGGAACTTTCCTTGATAGGTATGAATTAGCTCCAGTACAATCTCCAAATTTTAATTCTGAAGAACTTAAGGTCTCGCTTACGTTGGTACCGTCAAAATAAAGTTGCCAGCTAAAAGAAGCGGAATTTGTTGAATCGTTATTTTCGAACTTCAACAGAACTTTATTATCTGTTCCGCATGTCACATATTTGAAAGATACGGTAATGTTAGACGTATCTTTTAATACTGTCCATCCAGAAGATGAAGAAGATTGAGCGTTTACATTGAAGTAAACAATCATTAATGCTATTAAAGTAAATGCATACTTTAAAAGTAAAACTTGATAAGGATGTTTTTTCATTTTGAGCTATAATTTTGCTCAAGGATAAATTGTACTCAATTAATATGTGTGTGAATTTATTTAGTAAATTTTTGACCTAAATTTACAAATGTTTAACTAACTGGAAAGCCGAATACAAAATCAACAATACTAACGTTTGGTAGGTTTAATTTTTAAAATAAAACGTTTTTGGTTTATAATTTTTAATCATTAATTGATAATTTTAGTTCTACGTTTTAAAACAAGGTGTCCACTATATAAAAACGCAACTCGGATAATTTTGAGATTAAAAATAATGTCTGAATGGACCTAAAATTGGCTTTAATCATTACTAATCAACACCGAAAACTATTTGATTTCTTAAAATAGCGCGATAGAATGTAAAAGTAATAAGTTAAAATAAGTGAAGAAATACACAAATAAAAAAGCCCTGAACCATTACAATTCAGGGCTTTATCTTGTTAGCTACGTAGCCCGTAGGGGAGTCGAACCCCTCTTTAGCGGATGAAAACCGCTTGTACTAACCGATATACGAACGGGCCGTATATTTTTGGGACTGCAAAAGTAACCGTGATTTTTAAATTACAAAAGATTTGTATAAAATTTTTGATGAAGTAAATTTGCGCCCTCATAATTTGAAATTCAATCACTAATTAAAAAAATACAATGAAAGTAGGAATCAATGGATTTGGCCGTATCGGCCGCTTGGTTTTCAGGGCTGCCATCAATAACCCTAAAGTAGAAGTTGTAGGTATCAACGACCTTATCGAAGTTGACTATATGGCTTACATGCTTAAATACGATTCAACACATGGCCGTTTTAACGGAACTGTTTCAGTTGAAAACGGAATGCTGGTGGTTAACGGCAAAAAAATCCGAGTAACTGCAGAAAAAGACCCTGCCAATTTAAAATGGAATGAAGTTGGTGCCGAATATGTTGTTGAGTCAACCGGTTTATTCTTAGAAAAATCAAAAGCAGAAGGACACATCAAAGCTGGTGCAAAACGCGTGGTGATGAGTGCTCCAGCTAAAGATGATACCCCAACTTTTGTTATGGGTGTTAATCATTTAAAATATTCAGCCGATATGAATATTGTTTCGAATGCTTCATGTACAACCAATTGCCTTGCACCTGTTGCCAAAGTATTAAATGATAATTTCGGAATTCTTGAAGGCTTGATGACTACCGTTCATGCTGTTACCGCAACTCAAAAAACGGTTGATGGCCCATCTGCAAAAGACTGGAGAGGTGGACGTGGAGCATATCAAAATATTATTCCTTCATCAACCGGAGCAGCAAAAGCTGTTGGCTTGGTAATTCCTGAATTGAAAGGTAAATTAACAGGAATGAGTTTCAGGGTTCCAACTCCTAATGTATCTGTAGTTGATTTAACTTGCCGCTTAGAAAAAGGTGCTTCATACGATGAAATCAAAGCAGTAATGAAAAAAGCTTCTGAAAATGAATTCAAAGGAATCCTTGGTTATACCGAAGACGAAGTTGTTTCAAACGATTTCCTTGGCGATTCACGCACTTCAATTTTTGATGCTAAAGCCGGAATTTCATTAAATAATAATTTTGTGAAAATAGTTTCGTGGTATGATAACGAGTGGGGTTATTCAAATAAAGTAGTTGATTTAATTTGCCACATGGATTCTGTTAAATAAATTAACAGCATTAACAAAAAAAATCCCGCTCTGAAAATTCAGAGCGGGATTTTTTTTAAATTTAATTCATTAAAATCTTTCGAAAGCGTTGAAGAAAAATCCTGCTTCAATTAAAGCATTTTCATCACTATCCGAACCATGCATCGCATTAGCATCAATTGATTTTGCATATAAATTTCTGATCGTTCCTGGTGCAGCTTTTTGTGGGTCGGTTGCTCCTATCACATCTCTAAAATCAGCCACAGCGTTTTCTTTTTCAAGAATTGCAGCAACGATTGTTCCAGAAGTCATAAATGCTACCAAGTCTTTAAAAAATGGACGATCGCGGTGAATTGCATAAAACTCTCCTGCTTTTTCTTCAGACAGTTTTGTGTATTTCATAGCTACTATTTTGAATCCTTTTTGGATAATGTGATCAATTATTTTACCTGTATGTCCGTTTGCTACAGCATCAGGCTTAATCATCGTGAATGTTAATTTACCGCTCATATGTTTTGCTTATTTTGAGGCGCAAAAGTAAGAGATTGTTTACTATTTACTATACGATTTTGCTATTAATTCTTGAATTAATCATTTTGGTAGCAGTAAAAAAATGATTTGGAGGTAATCAAAAAAACAACATGGTATGATAATTTTTATATTTTCGCATTCAATCAATGATTGATATGAATACTGAGAATCCCGGAAATATTGAATTAAGTATCGTGATGCCCTGTTTAAATGAGGCAGAAACACTGAAACTTTGTATAGATAAAGCAATGCGCTATATCAAAGAAAACAATATTGAAGGTGAAGTTGTAATTGGCGACAACGGCAGCACTGATGGCTCGCAAGAAATAGCGCGCACCTGCGGTGCGCGCGTAATCGATATCCCAAGAAAAGGTTATGGCAGTGCATTGATGGGTGCCATTGAAGCTTCATATGGTAAATATGTAATCATGGGCGATTCGGATGACAGCTATGATTTCAGCAAACTCAATTTTTTTGTAGAAAAATTACGCGAAGGATATGACCTCGTAATGGGAAATCGTTTTAAAGGTGGCGTGGCAAAAGGTGCAATGCCTTTTTTACATCGCTATCTTGGAAATCCTGTTTTATCGTTTATCGGTCGTTTATTTTTTAACAGCACAGCCGGAGATTTCCATTGCGGACTCAGAGGCTTTAGACAAGATATTGTTTCATTACTAAATCTTCAAACCACAGGAATGGAGTTTGCCAGCGAAATGGTGGTGAAGGCAACCATATTTAAATTGAAAATTACCGAAGTACCAACAACACTTTCGCCTGATGGCCGTTCGCGACCGCCACATTTGCGAACGTGGAGAGACGGATGGAGACACTTACGTTTCTTATTGGTTTATAGTCCGAAATGGCTGTTTTTAATTCCCGGAATATTCATGATGCTTGTAGGTTTAATCATGACCATTTCTATCATCAAAGGACCTGTTCAATTATTTAATATTTACTTCGACACCAATACATTATTGTATGCCGCAGCATTAATCATCAGCGGTTTTCAGGCAATCAATTTTGCAATTTTTACACGAACGTATGCCATTCAGGTTGGCTTTTTGCCCGAAAATAAATCGCTGCAAAAAATGTATAAATATGTAAACCTCGAATCGGGTTTAGTTGTTGGAATTCTTGTAACGTTTATTGGTTTTGCCGGCTCTGTTTACTCTTTATATCTTTGGGATCAGGTTGATTTCGGACACCTTGAATATTCTTCCATACTACGTTTGGTTATTCCTTCGGTGGTTTGTATCATCATCGGATTACAAATAATTCTTTCGAGTTTTTTCTTAAGTGTGTTAGGCGTAAATAAAAAATAGAAACATGAAGAAACTGGATGTTTATTTACAGAATGTAAGAATTTCAAAAGCAAAGCAATTTGTTAAATCGGGTGATGTTGTACTTGATATTGGCAGTCATGACGGAGTGATGTTTGAGCAATTTCAAGGGCTGATGAAAAAAGGTGTGGGAATAGATCCTTCTCTTTCAACAGTTATCAATGAAAAAAACTACACGTTAATACCCGGTTTCTTTCCTGATGTTTGCCCGCCCGAAAAATTTGATATGATTACCATGCTTGCTGTTCTTGAGCATATTCCTACCGATAAACAAAAACAATTGGCAAAAGATTGTTTCATGTTTTTAAACAAAGGCGGCCGAGTAATAATTACCGTTCCATCTCCGCAGGTTGATATGATTTTGGATGTATTAACATCGCTTAAAATTATTGACGGAATGGCTGTTCACGAGCATTACGGATTTAAACCTAAAGATACCCTCAACATATTTGAAGCATCTGATTTTAAACTCTTGCATAAAGAAAGTTTTCAGCTTGGACTGAATAATCTTTTTGTATTCGAAAAAATATAAACGATGGAAAAATTACCGCTGAACGAATCTAGAATTTCAATCATAGTTGCCGTTCGAAATATTGAAAAATCATTTTCAGTTTATGAGAATTTATTTTCAATTATCAATAAATCAAAAAGCGATTTAGAATGTATTGTGTTTGATAATGCATCAACCGACAATACAAAATCAAAAATAGAAGCCGATAAAAATTTTGTTGAACTTGTTGCTAAAACCAAAATAAAATTAATTGCTTCTGATAAAAAAACAACGCTTGCAAACGCTTACTCTTTGGCTTTAAAACACTCGTGTGGTTTAGTAAGTATTTTTATCGAAAATCCAACTACTATCAATCTCGGAAATATTGTTTCGTGGGTTTCGTCAAACAAAAAAAACATAAATGAAAATCAATTAGCTGTTGGGTCATACGGATTAAAGTCGTCTGTAAATAAAGAACAGGGCTCATCAAAATGGATAAAAAAATTATACAATTCGGCTGTTCGTTTTTTTACACCTATTGATTTATGTGATCACACTTCGGGTATCATCGTTGCAAAAACAAACAGTGCGATTGATTTATTCGAGACATCACTTTATGCTTCCGAAAATCATTTAGATATTTTACATCTTGCTTCGTGTAATGGAATTGAGTTAAATGAATTTGCCATTAACAACGACAAAAAAATTCCTACAAAAAGTTTTAGTGATATTTTATTGATGCCATTTGTTGCTTTCAAATTAAGATGGCGATATTTTGTTAATGCTTCGTTGCATGAAATAAAACTTCCTCAAAAAATTTCCTTAACACAATCCAATCATCCACTTTACCGATTGGTATTTTTTGGATTCATTATTCTTGCGACATTCCTCATGCCATACTTAAGCAGAGATTTTGGAATGACCTGGGATGAAAAACAACATAACGATTACTCTCAACTTTCGTACAACTGGCTTACCACATTTGGCAACGACTCGGCAGCAATGGCCGAACCAAAAAATGGTGGCGAAGTAATCCGACAAGCATATCGTTTTTATGGCGAGCAATGCAATGTGGTTGCTGCAATTATTTACAACACATTTGAACTTTCTCCTTTCGAAACACGACATGCAGTTATTGCTTTATATGGTCTGCTTGGTTTAATATTTATCGGTTTATCGGCAAAAGAAATTGCCGGATGGCGAGCAGGAATTATTGCCATTCTGTTTACATTTTTCAATCCGGGTTGGTTAGGCAACTCCATGAACAACCCTACCGATATTCCATTTGCCAGCGGCTTTGCCATGTCGTTGTATTTTTTAATCAAAGTGCTTAAAGAACTTCCAAAACCAAAATTTTCGCATTTGGTATGGCTTGCTATTGCCATCGGAATTGGTATTGGCTCACGCGTGGGTGCATTATTAATTATTGCCTATTTTGGTTTGTTCCTTGGCGTTAACTGGCTCACCTTAAACAAAGACACAACAGTTAAAGCCGCAAAATTCCTTGTACCGTATTTAAAAATATTTCTCATCGTTGCCATTCTCGGATATATTTTCGGAATATTACTTTGGCCATATGCCCTGCATAATCCATTTAAAAATCCGTACCTAGCATTTAAAAAAGCATCCGACAATTCATTTTACACAAACAATGTTGAGCTGTTTGAAGGCAAACGTTTGTATATGCTTACACAAACTCCATGGTATTATGTTATCAAATTTTTATCAATCGGAAATCCACTTTATCTTTTAGTTAGTTTGATTATTCCATTTGTATTTTTTAAATGGATGAAAGAAAAAATGAACATCGGAATTATTTTGGTGCTCATTTTTATGATTGTGTTTCCAATAGCATATGCCGAATATTCTCATATCAATCACTACAATGGATGGCGCCATTATCTTTTTATTTTGCCATCGTGGATTACTCTGGCAGCTATTTCGTTTGAGTTTTTAATCGCTCAAAAAAATAAAATTCTCAGTTACCTTTCAATTGCAATACTGCTTGTTCTTTTTGCTAAACCAACCTATTGGATCATCAAAAATCATCCAAACGAATATGTTTATTTTAACGAGCTTGTTGGAGGAATAAATGGTGCATACGGAAGTTACGAAACCGATTACTACTCGAACTCGTGTCGTGCAGCCGGTGAGTGGATTGCCAAGCAAGAACCGAATAAAAAATTAATTGTAGCCATAAACAACGAACCTTTAACAGCTTCTTATTATGCAAATAAAATAAATCCTAATTTGGAGTTTATGTGGGTGCGTGAGTATGAAGAACAAAAACAACTGTGGGATTATATGATTCTTACTTCGAGAACTTATTCGAAAAACGAATTGCTTAATGGCTCATTCCCTCCTCCGGGAACTGTTTTTAAAGTGATGGCCGATGATGTGCCGCTTGCTGTTGTGGTAAAAAGAGAAAATAATTTTATGCCTATGGGGTATAAATATAACGATGCACATAGAGCCGATTCGGCTATTTACTTTTTTACTGAGGCTGTAAAATACAGTCCGATGGATGAAGAAGCAAACAGAATGCTTGGACAAGCTTATTTAAATAAAGGCTCGTTGGATACTGCCGAAAAATATATCGACAAGGCCATACAAATTTATCCCGAAAATTTTTCGGCATGGAGCAACAAAGGGTTGATTCATCTCAACAAAAAAGAATACGATAATGCGTTGGTTTATTTTAATAAGGCAACCACTTTTAAGCGTAATCTTACCGAGGCCTATTATTATGCATCGGTTTGCGAAATGAGCCGCAATAATTACATAGCTGCAATTCCATATTTGGAAACTGCCATAAAAAATAACGGTCAAGCTCCCGAGATTTATTACAATTTAGGTGTAGCATATTTAAATACCGGAAACTACAATAAAGCTGAAGAAGCATTTACCGATGCCCTTTCTATTAATCCGAAAATGAGCTCGACTTATTATGCATTGGCTGATGTATACCGAAAACTAAACAGAATGGAAGAAGCAAATGCTTGTATGCAAAAGTTTCAGGAGTTGGGAGGAAGGTAAATTAAATTTTAAAGACACGCATCACAGATGCTCGTCAGCTGATAAAAAAAGGAGAGGCTGTTGACTCTCCTTTTTCAAGTAATATGTATTCACTTTTATTCTTTCACAAATTTCAATCTACTAGTTTCACCATCTTTTTGTATGGTTAAAATGTATGCTCCGGTTTTTAGTTCTGCAATCGAAATAGTTTGTTCATTAATTACGGTCGTTAAATTTTCTTCAAGCACTTTTCTTCCAAGCAAATCTGTTATCAAAATGTAAGTTCCATTTAAATTTTGTTTATCTGATGAAACTGTAATTTTTGAATTTGAAGGATTTGGATAAATCGTCCACTCATCTTTAACACTAATAGTTTTAACAGAAGTATTTATTGCCGAACCTACAGAATAAGAGTATCCAATTTCTCCATTTTTATGACCCGAAGTTTCTTCATTAGGCAAATAGGTTTTTATATAATCAACCTTTGCAGTACTATCCGTTACGTTAACCAATAGAAATCCTCTTCCGGCAAGAATTACTCCACTTAAGTATCCATATTGTGTTGCCGATGTGCTTACAATGTTTCTAGACGATGGCTGTGGCACTTCTTGATAAACAATTCCATCTTTATCTTGCTTGTCATAAAAATGATCATGACCATGAAAATAAATCTGTGCATGATTTTCTATCATTAATGTATGAATTGATTTTCCCCATCCCGGACGATTTATATCAAAGCCATAAGTTGAATCGGCATTTTTACCCCCTTGCTCAAAAAAATCTACCACTTCTGTTCCGCCTCTTCCATCTACTCCACTACCGCCAACTAATTGATGGCAGAATACAAACTTGAATTTTGCTTTGCTTGTTGTAATGGTATTTTTAAACCAATTGTATTGATCCACTCCAAGTGTCCATCCCCATCCGGGTTTTGATGTCGTATACCAATAAGGATCGATTACAATAAAAAGTGCATTTCCCCACTCCCATGCATAATAATTTTCGCGAAGACCAACATAATTTTCTGATTTGGTATTGCCCGAATAAAATGAATTCGGAAATGGATTTGGGTAATATCTTTTACGGGTGTTGGTAGTAATAACCGGTAGACTGTTTGGTGTTCCATCAAGCATCCATCCTAACTCACCCTCGTGATTACCTATAGTTAAATACAATGGCGCTGTTCTACAAAGTGTATTCAGATATGGCCTAAATAATAAATGACGATTTGTAATTTCTGTTTGTGATTTTACAGGAAGTTTTTCCGACATAAAAATATCTCCTAAATCAATTAAAAAGTCGGGGGTTTTATTCAGCATATTTTTAATCGTGAGTGAGTATGATGCAGGATTTGAATTGGTATCAAGATGCGGGTCTGCCTCTACCGCAAAAGTGAAAGAACTTCCAATTGACCTTTGCGTACGAAACGTATATTCAGTATCAGCTATAAAAGCAGATGTTGTTCCATTCATACGATACCTTAAACGATAAAAATATTTCGTGTTATTTACCAAATTTTTAAAATCAATTTCGATAGGTGTGTCTTTCATTGCAACAATTGTTGATGTGTTTTTTGTGTAAGTTCCTGAAGTCGTTCCTATCTCCCAATACACTTCCAAACTTTGGTCACTAAGGAAACTCATCGTAACTAAACTATCTGTTGGGCGACCAAGAATTTGAGAATACGATTGAGCATTTACTATTGAATGCTGTAAAACAATAGCTAAAATTAAAATAAATATTGACTTCACTTTCTTGAGTACATTCATATTAAATAATTTATTACGGTTCGTATGTTAATGCAATTCCAAAAAACGGATAACTCGAGTAATTTCTTAACTGACCATATGGGTTTAATCCATTATATGCATGAAATAATAAACTAACTGAATGATTGCCTTCATTATTTTTAGGAAGAAATTTATACCCTGCATAAAAGTTAAAACAAAACTCCATTGTTTCTTTTATGTCTTTTGTTTCCCAAGCACCGTTTATTTTTCTAAATAATGGATATCCATATCTTAAACGGTTTCGAACTTCAAGTGAAAAAATATTGATACATCTCTTACTAGCTAAGAAACCTTTATTCCTTTGTAATTGATAATCGGCATAATATTCTGCCCTATAATTACTTGTTGGGATATTTATATCTTGAGTTATTTCAACATTTTTCCTCGCACTAAACCAACCTAGTGCGAGGAAAAATGTT
>Ga0194047_10000720_pt1 | contig 21255 bp, 19 predicted proteins | sample JunL225m_MetaG_2_FD_160070 | JGI IMG/M metagenome (GOLD analysis project Ga0194047, IMG submission 160070) | Anoxic zone freshwater microbial communities from boreal shield lake in IISD Experimental Lakes Area, Ontario, Canada - Jun2016-L221-5m | ecosystem: Environmental > Aquatic > Freshwater... | reverse complement strand
TAAGCAAGAACGTTGGGGTTTAAACAACCAAAAAATATCCTGCTATAAATTTCGCACCATGGTACAAGAGAGTGCCGATATTGATGCAGATGGCAAGTACCAGCAAGCCCATAAAAACGATCCGCGTATTACTTTAATTGGTAAATTTTTACGCCATACCAATCTCGACGAACTACCGCAATTTTTAAACGTGTTATTAGGCAATATGTCGGTAGTGGGGCCACGTCCGCACCCAACGCCATTGAACATTGAATTCATGCACACTGTTGAAAATTATATGTTGCGCCACATTGTATTACCAGGTATTAGCGGATGGGCCCAAGTAAACGGCTGCCGTGGCGAAACCAAAACACCTGGCGTAATGCAAAAACGTGTTAATTTCGATTTATACTATATACACCGTTGGACCTTTTGGCTCGACTGCCAAATTATTCTACAAACGGTTATTAATATTATAAGAGGAGACCAAAATGCGTACTAGTAATTTCTTATTTTTTTTGTTGTTAATTGTTTTGTTGAGCGCTACAATAGCCGCGCCAAAAGGGTTACAAGCACAAGCGGTTTGGGAAACCAGTAGTAGCAATGTGTATCCATTTTTAGATCGTTTAGCACAAAAAGGGCTCACCAATTTCTCTGATATTATTCGCCCTTGTACGCGCGTACAAATTACTAATGCACTATTAGAATTAGTTGCTAAAAAAAATCAATTAAGCAGTATTGAAACAAAGGAATTAGATTTTTATTTACAAGAATTTCAGGTGGTAGTACCTAGCAATAACGAGCAAGTACAATTCATTAAAAAAGACAATAACCATCGGCTTCGTGGCTTGTTTGTTCATACCAAAGATTTTGAATTAAATGCCGATCCAATAGGTAGTTTATTAAGCGTTTCTAGTGCAGGCAAACAACTCACACAAATGAGTAATGGATTGCAATTTTGGGGGCAGAGTAAAGGTTTTGCTTTTCAATTTTATTACCGCGATTATACCGAAACTGGCAAGGGCATTGATTCGTTTAGAATTGAAAGCCCCGAGCCTGGTATTATTAAATTATACAACCCAAGTGCTACCAATCAAAACTTTAGTGAAATACGCGCCCACCTAAGTTATGCTTGGAAAAAAGGATCTATTAGTATTGGCAAAGACCAATTACTTTGGGGTTATGGCGAAAATGGCTTAATGGTGCTTTCAAACAAAGCACCGAGTTATCCTTTTATACGTTTCGATTACCAACCTTTAAAATGGTTGTCTTTTAATTATACGCATGCTTGGTTAAATTCTAATATAATAGATTCAAGTGCAAGTTATGGCACCAATAGCGGCGGCGTGAGTGGCAATATGCGCATACGATACGTACCTAAATTTATGGCCACGCACTCGCTTATATTTAAGCCTACCAAGGGTTTGGAAATTGCCATTGGCGAATCGATTGTTTATTCCGATAAGTTAGATGTTGGCTTTTTAATTCCCCTAAACTTCTTTAAAATTTACGATAACAACCGCAGCAATTATTCTATTAATGCAGGATCTAACGGACAGTTTTTTTTACAAGCAAGTTCTAGAAACCAATTGAAAAATACGCATTTATATGGCTCATTATTTATAGATGAATTGCGTGTAGCAGATATGTTTAACAAAGCCAAAAGTCGCAACCAATTGGGCTATACCCTTGGCGGATCTATTACGGATATTGGTTTAAAATATTTAACCCTAGGCACCGACTACACCCGTGTAAATCCATTTGTATACAGCAATTTATTACCCGCTCAAAACTACACCCAGTACAATTTGCCACTAGGCGATTGGATGGGCAATAATTTTGATAGAATTACGGTATTTGGCAAATACACACCATTACCCAAACTACGTTTATACGCCCGCTATCAGCACATCCGCAAAGGAGGCACAGGCACATTAGCCCAACAATATTTAGCCGTTCCCCAACCTGCATTTTTATTCGATTACCAAAAAGCCCGCACCGATTATTTTGTGCAAGCATCTTACGAACTTATTAATAATTTTCACCTCCGCGCATCGTACCAATACCTAAAACAATACCCCGCCACCGGCCCAACCACCAATAGCAGTTCATTACAAATGGGAGTGAGTTATGGTTTGTAGATGTCTTTTCTGTGACCTAGGGTAATAATCGTTACAATTAATTCAAAGTCAACTATCTCATAAATAATTCGATAATTGCCAACCCTTATTCGGTAAGCCTCTCTGCCTTTTAGTTTTTTGTATCCAATAGGCCTTGGATCAAATTCTAATTGAGAAATTGCAGTAATTATAGGATAAGCAATTGTGTTTGAAAATAAATCAAGTTGTTTTTGGGCCCTTTTTGTAAGGTATACCGTGTAATTAGGCATTTTTTGCTTCCCTAATTTTTTTGTAATCAGCTAATGAGATTCTTTCGTTTTCAGATGAAATATTTGCTGAATCATATTGTTTTACATCATCATTGTCTTCTAATTCTTCAATAATATTATTAAATTCAGAAGCAGAAAGAACAACTAGCGTGTTGTTGCCATTAGAATCTTTAATGAATTGTGGATGAAGGCTTATCATGTGTAAAATTATAAAATTGTGAATTTGATTAAATTGAGCTTATCTGTTCACTGAACAAATTTAATTAAATCATTTATAAATAATAGTAAAAAGAATTTAGAGTACCACATCCTTAAATTAGAAAAAAATTAACCGTTTATGTGTTTTATTTTTTAAAGTATAAAATTTTGCTACTTTTTTGTTTTCTCCAATATGCCATTTCACCCTTTTAAATCATTTTAATTGTTATTGTTAGCTTGAATTCGTTTGTAAATGATACTTATCTTGCAACCCATCAATCAAACTAATCAAATTGCAAACCAACAATACCATACTAATTGCCACATGGAACGGGGTTGATAATGCTTTACAATGGATTGATTTTAATACGGCGCCTAATTTTAAGTTGGTATTGTTTAATTATTCGGGCAATAATGCTTTGCCATTTAATGACGCCAATCAAAATGGCAAATATTACCACGAACTAATAAGTACAAAAACCGAATTCAAAGGACGCATTTTAGCCGAAGTATACCACCACTTTAAAAATCAAGCTGGCATTGAATATATTGGTATTGTAGACGATGATATTCAAATAAGCATTCAGTGCATAAACACTTTAATTGAAATTGCCCAAACCCATAAGCTAGATGCTTTTCAAGCCGCAGTGCATCCACAGAGTTATTTTAGCCATGCTTACAACGTACACCAACCAGGCAAAGCAGTTGAATTAGTAGATTGGGTAGAAATTATGTTTCCGTTTTATAGAAAAGCGCTTTTTGATGCGGCCCATCCATTTTATACAACTTACATATCGTCTTACGGCATAGATAATTTTGCCATCCCTTATTACCAGCAATTATTATCCCTAAACAAAGCCGCGGTAATTCATACCGTAACCATGAAGCACCTCAAGCCCGTAACCGACGGTAGTAAAGTATTTTCGAACGGCCTCACCGCCCGAACCGAAGGCGAAAAAATTCGCAAAAAAATACTAGCCCTCATAAAAGCCCATCCCGCAAAAAACCAGCTATTCCCCCCATCCTTCCAACGGAAAGTATACCAACTAAACCAACTAAGACTCCAAGCCTTAAAATATAGGCTAAAGGAGCTTTTAGGGATTAGATACTGAGCAGTTTTGAAAAGTAGGGGAAGCAAGTATAAGCTTAATGAATAATTGGCCGCATTTACAAAAAATAAGCACTCTTCTAATAGTATAAAAACGACACTTATATTTCCCGCCAGGGAAACAAAGCATCTACTATTTGCTTTCCCGCCAGGGAAACAAGCACCTTCTGTTTGTTTTCCCGCCAGGGAAAAAAAGCACATGTAGTTTGCTTTCCCGCCAGGGAAACAAACCCTCTCTCTAATAGTGTTGAATCTTAGCGATTGAGTGGTGGTATTTCAAGGCCTTTATTGGGTTCGGTGCCCAGCGAAGCGCAGGCAGCGCTATTAACTGCGCAGCATTAATAGCGCAGAAGCCAATGCCGCCTTGAAATACCACCACTCAATCGCGCCCCCTGAAGAGTTGTTGAAATAGTAAGGGAATGAAAACAGGTGCCTCTATAAAGTACCTGCGAAACAATCTCCGCGGTTCTTGAAAAAAACGGTAAAGCCATTCAAGACCATTGCGCTGAAAGAAAATGGGCGCACGTGGAATTAAACCAGCAACCACTTCAAAAGCCCCTCCCACACCAATTGCAATTGAAGTATCTAAAAGGTGAAGGTGATTCGCAATCCAATAATCTTGTTTAGGAGCAGTGAAGCTAACAAAAACAATATCGGGTTTAGCAGCGTTAATTAATTGCAGCATTTTGTTATTTTCTTCGGCAGAAAAATGAGCAGCAAAAGGCGGACTATACAAACCAACAATTTGAATGCCTGGATATTTAATAGCAAGTTGATTGGCCAGTGTTTGCGCCACGCCTTCTTTAGCACCTAAAAAATAAATACGGTATTTTTTTTCGGCACAAACAGCCAAGTATTGTGGTAATAAATCTAATCCGGTAATACGTTCAATAATGGGTTTGCCTAATAAGCGAGAAGCCCATAAAAGAGGCACCCCATCGCACAAAACAAAATCGGCAGAATTATAAATTGCTTTTAATTCGGGCAATTTATGCGCTGCTGTTAAACAGTTAACTGGCGTAACACAAACACGCGTTTTAATTTTCTGTTCAATACAATGGTTAAAATGCAATTGTAAATCATGCATAGAAATATTCGACACCATCGTGCCAATGATATTAACAGTGTTACATGGCTTTTGCAAAATCAAGCTTTTAAAAATAATTTTTTTACCAACAATTTTATGGGCTGAGGAATTTTAGACTTAAGCGCACCCATTTGTTTAAAGCGTTTATTAATTTGTTGTGCTTTCCAGTCTGCTTCAACAACAGCAAAACTAACACGTTCAAAAAAAGCCGTATTTTTTACAAGCGAAACTAATTTCCATTCTTTTTCGCCCAATAAATATTGGTATAAAATGCGCACAGAGGGCATGTCTACATCATCTACACAAAGCATGCCACCAATTTTAATTTGCGCTTCGGTATAATGAAAATCAATAATAGCAAAAGGAAAACGATGCGCCCCATCAATTAAAACAAAATCAAGCACCGCAGGTACCACACCAGGGCTGGCCAGTGCAAGATCAGACCCATTGGTTACAAAAACAGTATCGGACCCAATATGTTTACTATCCATATAAGCACGAATACAAGCTTGCTCATTGGCATAAGGAGAAATACTAGTATGATGGGTTTGCGCAATGGCAAAAGCTATAGTACTATATCCAGAGCCTGTTTCAAGGGTTTGCATGCCGGGTTTTAAATAACTTAAAAGCGCATGTAATACTTGTTCATTCGGCGCATAATTAGCCGGCAAACCATATTCATTAGTATGTAAACTCGGTTGATCTGCTAGTAATTCTTGTAAATCCATGATTGAAAACCAATTTAAGAAGGGTCGCTTTGCAAATTAACGGCAATTTTACCATGAATCATTCGCAACAAGTACAAAGGATTAAATAATAAATTGGTGAGTGCCAATGCTATGATAGATGAAACCACAGCCCCCATTACACCCATAGTGGGCAATAAAAAATACAATAATATCAAGGCAAGTAACCCTTGAACAATGGAAACAATGGTGGGCGCTTTATTGAATTTGAGGGCGCCTAAAAAAGTAGCTGATATATTATCAATTGCAATTAAAAAAACAAATACTCCATAAGCAACAAATAAATGCGCAATTTCTGCATCATTAAACTTACTCCAAATTAAAAAATAAGGCTTCACTAAAATTACAACAATACCTATGGCAAAAAACGACAATAATCCACTACGCTGTAAAGACAATAAAAAATTGCGTTTAATTAATACCCAATTGCCGCTAGCTTGAATACTTATTAATGTAGGAAATAATACGGCCATAAAATTGGCAATGCCTATGCGAATAATATCAAAGAAACGCGTTACTAATAAATACTTAGCAATACTATTGGCATCTCCAAATCGGTTAAGCATAATTACTTGGGTATTAAAAACCAAAGCCATAGCAATTGAGTTAAAAAAATACCAACAGCTGTATTGAAAATGCTGCCAAAGTAATGGCAGACTAAAATATTTAAAAGACAATTGATAGTGTACTTCTTTTTTTGAAAAATAAAATAACACACCTAAGTAAATTAAATTAATAACAATACTAGCTAACAATAAAACAACAACTGAATGATAGGTAGATAGTATAAATAACAACACTAATTCTAGCAATAATTTTCCAACACGAATAATGCGTGCTAAAAATATTTTATTGGCTGTTTGAATTAAAACATCAAAAAATAGTATCAATACATTTTGGCAAATTAACACAGCGGCAAGTAGTGTAAACATCCAAGCATTCCCGTGAATAGCTATAATGCCCAATAAATAAAGCACATAAAATAGCGGGATAGAAAACAATAAAAATCCACTGAAAAAAAAGAAGACCGTATTAATGAGTTCGTTTTGTCCGGTTCTATTTTCGATGACTTTTTTTAACAAGCCCATATTTAATCCAAAATCAAAAACGGTAGAAAAAACAATGGCATTTAACAAAATACCATACACGGCAAAATCTTCCGTACCAAGGGAATGCAATAAAACTGGGGTTAATATTAATACCGATAAAGCACTAATAGCTTGCGACATAAAAGTAGCACCCAAATTAAAAATATAACGGGTATGCACTTTTAGCGCTGTAACTAATTTATAATACATCGGCATCCATTAATAAATTATTGGCAGGAAAAGCTTCGTTCATATAATAGATGCCTATAAAAGTCCAAAAAGGAAATGCACCCATTGACCCTTCTAAAAAAACATCAAAACTTGCATTTAATAAAAACATGATAATAATGCATAAAAACACCAAATTCATAGCCGATAAATTTGGCTGTTTAAATTGCTTGAAATGCAGGTACAACCAAAAACACCAGAGTAAAAATATGGGCACCCCAAATCTGGCTAAAATATTTAAATGAAAATTATGGGGTGATCGTAAATCGGCATTGTCTTCCATGGCAATATCATCGTCTTGCGCTAATCCCATACCGAGACCTTTTCCTGCTAAAAAATATTCGCCACCAAATGTATAGTCAATAATTTTTGTCCACCAAACAAGGCGCCAAACTTTATTATCATTTAGTGTAGAACCTTCATCGGAAATAGCTAAGCTGGCAATATTATCTTGCAATTGAGCCAAACCAATTTTACGTCCTTGAAAATTTTCTTTTACACTGGTGCTTAAATAAAAAGGCAAAGCCACTAGCAACACCAACGGAATAAATTTTATATAATATTTTAGTTGGGTTTTTAAAACGGCATTTTTTGAAAATACAAAAAACAGTATAAACGAAATAATAAAACAAACCATCCCTGCCCTACTATACGATGCCGATATTAAAAAAAGATATGCAATAAGCACAGCATTCACTATAAAAAACCTAGGTGCTAATTTGATTTTTCCATTTAATAAAAATAGTGTGCTAATAAATAAATGCACCGCCATATCGCCATACTTATAGTGCAACAAATTAATAGATCCAAAAACTTTTAAATCTGCTAAAAAAGGCACATAGGTTAAGCACAAAAAAAGAACGGTTTCTACCAGCGGATACCATTTGTATATTTTATAAATACCTTTTAGTAAATAAGGAATTTGATCTTTAAAAAAGAATATGATAATGACAAACAATCCGTAATTAAAAATAAAGGAATCACGCACAACGTCTAACCATTGGTATTGCTGCATTTTGCCCCTAATAATATATAAAAACGCAATTGCAAAAAAGAAAATCAATAAGCCAGATTTTTTGTCTTTGGGAATAGCTAATTGTTTGAATTCTCTAATAACAAATACTAACCCCACTAATAATAACGCTTCCGACAAAAAACTATAGGCAATACCTTTATTAAAATAAATGTACAAGGCTAAAATAACCAAATAGGCATCGAGGTATATTTTTTTAGCGTTGTTCATTTGAAAAAACAAATCAGTTTGTTTTTGATGGTTAGTAGCAATAAAAATAAGTGATTAAATAACTTAAATGATTTCTTTTCTCGAATATGACTTTTGCTGCCACAGGTACTAATTAATTCGGGCACTACACCGCCAATTTTTAAATCGGTTTGTTGCAAATAGCGTTTAAACTGGTCTACAGGATACGCAATGTGCTTTGTTTTGTGTAAGAGCATGGAAGCTGCTTTTTTATTAAGGCTATACCCGTAAGTACAATAAATGGTTTTTATAAAAGGTTCTCCATATTGAAACCCTTGCAGTAAGGGCTGTTTGGTGGATTGAAACAATTGCATATACCCGTCCCAAGCACCCCAAAAAAAGAGGTCGTGTGCTTCAATAATTTGGGGGTTGAGTTGCTTACTTGTAATTGAGCTAGTAAGATTTAGTTTTTGAGATAATGCTAATGCTGCATTTTGAGTATTAAAATATGCAGGCATATTTAATACACTATCAGATTCTAAAATTAAAAAATGTGCTTTTTCAGCTGCATCTGCTAATAAAATTTTCTGCCAAATTTTTCTATGGCTCAACAAACAACCAATTTCTCCTAATAACAAAGCCTTGCCGGTTCTTTGTGCAGACACGGTAATGATATCATTGATAAAAGGTATTTTTTGTTTTGACGGATAAATGGCATCCACCAATTCTATTTCGGGCAACTGTGAACAGAGCAGGGCCACATTTTGTTGGCGGTCTGTTTCGAACGGTGCAGATAATAGATAGGTTTTCAATGTGCATTAATTAAAGTGAGTAATGCTGGCAATTGATTTAATAAAAAACCAGTATGCTCTTGATGGGCATAAGGGGTGATCCATTCTTTATTAATGGTATTTGCATAAACAATGGCGTGTGGTTTGTGCAACAGTTGCGCCAAATGTACGGGCAAACTATCCGAACTAATTATAGCATCTGCATTTGCAATTAATGCAACTAACTCATTAAAGTTTTTATAAGACAATTGAGTAGGAATTTGATTATTGCCAAACCTAGCAATAGTAAGGGTTTTAGCAGTATTTGTTAGGCCTAGAGTCAATTCATTTAACCAACCAATGGGTAGCTCTTTTTTCTGCATTCTTGAATCGGGAAATACAAGCATATTTTTTGCAGATGGAAAATCAGTAGCAATACTAACCGAATGATTGTTACCAAAATGATGCTGATAAGAATAATAAATATTGCCACTGCTATGTATTGATTTAAAATTTTGCTGAGTATATAATGACAGTAGCAATAACCTTCTGCTTTGTTCTAAATAAAAAATAGATTTATTATTTTCTAGCATTTTCTTTAATGCCCTTAATTCTTTTACACTTTGCTTGCTTATTAAATACCTATTAGTAAACGCCGAAAACAATGGACGCTCAATTCCTAAATCAACAAATTGTATAGGTATGTTTTGATTAGCTAAATAAGGCTTAATAGCTACATACAATGCTTGCAAATGAACCGACGCTATTATTTTTTTTTGAGAAGCTAGTGCAGCAGTTTGTGCCGCATTAATAGCAATGACAAAATCACCAAAAGAACGTAACAATAATAAACTGTCCATTAAAGGTTCCAGCATTTTAAAGGCTATTAATTACTGGGTTTGAAATTAATGAATGCCAAAACCAAACTAATAGCCAATCCACCCATTGCACCTATTAGTAATAATAACCCTAATGATAATTGTTGGTTTTCTAATGGATATTTCGCGTTGTCTAATATATTAATAACTGGCGTTTGACCTGCTAATGCTATTCTACTAGCTTCTAGGTTTTTCATTACCTCCGAATACAATGCATAGGTAACAGACTTCTCGCGCTGCGAAACTTCTACAGGCACTGCTGCCGATCTGTACGCAATATTGGCGTCTAAAAATTGTAAGTCGGCCGATTTAAAAGACCTAGCATTAAGTAGGGTTAACAACGAATCTGATCGAAATTGTAAGCGACTAATATTTTTATTGGCCACACTTGTTTTTAGTTCTACATACATTTTCATGGTTTCTACTACCAATCGCTCGGTAAATAGTTTAGAGAAAACTTCGTTGGGTGTGGTGGTTACTACTTGTATTATAGATCCTTTTTTATTTAAGCGCTCTACGGTCACATGCTTTTTTACGAGCTTTTGAAATATAACTAGCAATGCGCTGTCTTGTAATCTGGTATTGGGTTGGCCGTTATTGGCAGTTGTAAAATTCACCTCGCCTACCGATGGATTTGATGCCCACTTTTTATGTAAGCCTGTAAAATTTAAATATACATCGGCTAGTGTTGGTGCATTTGCAGCACTATCTACTTTGGTTAATAAAACTTTTTCTACAATAGTTCTAGATTTTAAAATATCTAAAATATTATCGCCAGCAAATAATCCTGCACTACCTGTTAAACTGCCCACATCAAATCCAAATTGCGATGCTAGGCCCGATAATCCACCGCCCATGCCGCTGGCTTTTTCTTCGAGAATAAAGCTAACAGTTCCTTCGTATTTTGGTTTTTGTATTAAATAGTAAGCGCTAGTAATAATGCCACCAACAGCCATCAACACCAATGCCTGCAATGCTTTGCTGCGGAGGTATCCAAAAAAATCACTGATGCCTTTTAATACATCGCCCATGCTAAGGGTAGGTATTGCTTGTTGTTGATTATCCATGAAGGAATTAAATTATTTTCTCATTAATACAACTAATACACTCACTAGCGCCGTCATGCTAGTGAATACGCCAATCAATTCTCCGGTTGATAATTTTGCGCCCTGTCTTTTTACTGGCACATAAATTTCTGTTCCTGGTTTAATGTTTGGATACGATCTAAAAAATAAAAAATTGCGTGTTTTTCTTACCTGTCCATTCGGATAAATCACATACGCATTTTTTCTAGAAGCATTTACCCCAAACCTGCCTGATTCACGTAAGGCATCTTTAAAACTAATGCCTTCGGTATATACAATTTGTTTGGGCACATTCACTGCACCAAATGTTTGTATGGTTTGTAATTCTTTAGGCACTTTTAAAATATCGCCTTCTACTAAAAATAAATCTTCGGCGGCACCAGGTTTTTGTAAAATTAAATCGAGCTGAATACCAACGGGCTTTTGTTCTTTGTACAAATTAGTTAACACACTTGTATCGGTAGAAGACAATGTAGCAGCGCCTTTGCCGTTTTGTGTATTCATTAAATTTGTTTTGCTATTTACTAGCGCCGCATCGTTTTCAGAAATATCTCTATAAGTATTTCTAATTAAAACTGCTCCACCAGCAAAGCCTTTTTGCTTTAATCCACCGGCACGTTTTACCAAATCTGAAATACGTTCTGCATTACCCGTTAAGGTATATTTTCCAGGATAAATTACTTCGCCTTCAATGGTTACACTAATTTGTTCTTTATAAATGGGCGACTTTCTTACCGACACAATATCAAAAGGACTTAGTTTAAAATTTAAGTCGGACGAATTATTGAGCGATGCATCAATTTCTTTTATAACTGAATAAACCGTACTGTCTTTCTGTGATCCGCTTGCACTGCGCAGTCTGCGAGACACTTCCATTTTTTGTAAAGAAGCGCCATCTTTATACCCGTTGGCCATTAATACCAAATCTTGCACCGTCATATTATCGGAATATTCAAACACACCCGGTTTATTTACTTCTCCATTTATTACCACCGTGTACTTTTCTCTTAAATCTGTTACGCTATAAATTTGTACCGAATCTTCGCGCTGTAATGGAATATTAAATTGTCCATTAAGCACTTCTGTAATATTAAAATTCAAAAACGCTGGAGTATAATCGGCTTTTAATCTGCGTAGCAAACCCCTTTGTAAATAAGCATCTTCGCGCGGTTTGGCGGCTGTTAATAATTCTTTAAGAGTTGGCATATCTGCAATTCCATATGCACCCGGATAATAAACCGAGCCATTTACTATTACACGATTGGCAAAAGTGTTAGCGAGGGTATCTACCACTAAATTATCGCCCGATAATAATTTAAAACTGGCAAGCTGGTCTTTTTTTACGCTAATTAATTCTTTGTTTTTTAAACCATATCGATACACCCGAACCATTTCTTTATAACCTATATCTGCAAAGCCTCCAGCGTATTGTAAAATATCGGCAGCGGTTTCATTATTTTTTACATCAAACAATGCAGGTTTTTTTACCGCACCATTTAGGGTTACGCGATTGGTGTATGGATTCACGCGAATTACATCGCCATCTTGTAACAATAAATTCTTTGATAGGTCTGACTTTAATAAAAAATCATACAAATCAAATACTACTATTTTTTTGCCATTGCGCATGAGTTCAATATCTCGGAAAGAGCCTATATCATTGGGTCCTCCAGACGCAAAGAGTGCATTCATTAAAGTTGATAAAGAAGAAATATCGTAATTACCTGGGCGTTTAATTTCGCCAATAAGTGTTACGCGTATGCTGCGTAATTGTGCAATAGATAATTGCACAGACACCGATCCATTCGCAATACCCGGATAAATTTTTGTGAGTGCATTTTTTAGTTTGATGCGCGCATCTTCTATATTTAATCCAGCAACTTTTACAGGACCCAAATTTGGAAAACGAATAGTTCCTTCGGCTGTTACTTTTAACTTTTTGGTGATATCCGAAACGCCAAATACATCCACCAATAATTGATCGTTTACACCAATTACATAATTCTGTGGAGTAGCAATATTTAAATTGGGTTCGAAACTTAAATCGTCATTAATAAAAATTGCAGCGCCAAATGGTTTGAGTGTTTTGGAAGTGTCGAATCGATAATAATAACTGCTGCGATAGCCTGGTTTTGTTCTTGGCTCAAATGGATCTGAACCATTTTTGGTTGGCGCATTAATTTCTTTAAGGGTTGCAGGATCTAATAATGCTATGCGTTTTTTTAGCAATGTAATTTGATCTGGCGTGAGTCCGCGCTCTCTGGCTTTCATTTCCATTTCTAGTTCCGACAAACCATATAATTGGTATTGCGACATTAGTATGATTAACTGTTGATCAGTTAAGTTTTCAATATTAATAGTTGGGGCCTGTGCCACAACTTTAGCATCCACCAATGCCAGAAAGGCTATGAACAGGAGTATTTTAAAATATCGAACCATAAAATCTATTATTGCGTAAAGTTAATTGCTTTTGATATGCAGAATTCAATGCTAATCGGGTAAATGGAGCAAACTCGCTGCGTTTCGTTTAAAAAAATAGCTGATGGTAAAGGATGCCTGCGTGTTTTTTCGGTCCGATAAAGGCGAGGGGTCGGCATAGCCTATTCCATCTAATTTAACCCAATGATAATTGAGTGAATTGGTGAAATTAACAAAGCCCGAAAATAACAGCTGCTTATAATCGTACTGAACATGAAAAGCCAAACTCATATCTGCCCAGTATTTGTTGGATGTGCCAGATCCAATGGTTCCTGAAAGATAATTGTAATAATAGAAATCGTTATTGTGTGCAATACGCTCACCTTGTATACCAATACGTTTTAAACCATTAATATAAGCAATACCAAATGTTTCTGAATTACTGCCCGGCCCAATGCTAGCGCCCATTACCTGCGATTCATTCGAATAACCTTGGCGGATAAACGGATTCGTGTACCAACTTTTGGTTCTTGGAATGCCATATACTCCAGCACTATTAAAAATTAAACGCGCATCAGGCAATTGCAATTGGGTAACTTCTGCAGTAAACTGTATATAACTTTTATGGGCATTGCCTAGTGTAAATATTTTTCTAAATCCGGCGGTATAACCTGTGGGTATGGTGTCGCCAAATAAATTGAATGGACTGGCCAATTTATCGGCCCTACCATATTCTACATAAATTTCAGCCTTTTCTTTGGGCATAGCATATCTAATAAATACAGAACCTAATGCGCCTGTATTTTGCTTGTTTTCGGAATCCATTAATAGTACCGATGGCTTGGTAATAATGGTGCTGTCTTTATAAAAATAATTGCTACCAATTACACCAATGTGCAAATTGGGTGTCCATTTAGGATTCCAACTAATAATGCCACCAACAAAGCCACGATCTACTTGTGATTTTTTTGCAATGCCATCAGCCCAAATAGTGCGCATCAAAGAATCTTCTGGCGCAATTGTGGTATCGTTGGGTAAAATGCCAGCAACCGCCTGAAATTCAAAATGGCCAATTGGGGTTGCAATAGGCTTCCTAGAATTGAGGGTTACATGCAAAAATCCGGGTGCATTATTAGTAAGTACCAAACTGTTTTTGATACCTGGTCCCCACCAAATATTTTCGGTAGATATACCTAAAGAAACTGTTTTGGTATTAATTCGAAAACTCGATTGCCCAGGAAAATATTTTTGCAAAGGCGCCTTCCCCATCCTACTAAAATTATCTATTTTATTAACGATATATAGGTAATATTTGGCCCAATAATTTCCATCGTTCGGATCTGATTTAAAAGGCAAGGGATCTAGATTTTCGGCGCTAACAAATTCGGGTTGAAGATGCAAACTAAAATAACGCCATTGTAAGTTTACTCCTAGCGTAAGCCGCTGTTGCAGCCCCACTGAGGGATACAGGCTTCCGTCGTTTGCACCAATAGCCAAATGATTATTGGTTTGTTGCGTGTAACCCAGTTGTACCAACGAAAATTGAACCCGTTTAAATTTACCAATTCGATTGTCTAAAGCATCTTGCCAAAACTGACTCGTGCTTCTAATAACAAACGAGCGTTCAGGCATATTAGCCGTATCAATTAATTGCGCCACCCTTTGCGCATCCATCTGCAATATATCACTCTGCACACCCTGCCCTTGAGCAAATTGTGCTATGAATAACATGCCACAAAAAATTAAATATCTATAGTTCAAAATCATCGTTTTTAAAATCCCCACCGGCGCAGCTCGGTGTCTACCAATAATAGCCCACTCTAACTTGTGCAAACAAATTCGATACCGAACCCGGTTGCCAGCCGTAATTGGTTGAGGTCACTTGTTGAATTTCTGCATTTAACACAATGCGTTTTATTTTTTGCTGCAACAACAAACCATATGCCATATCTGTCCATTGATTTTCACGCATGCCTAAGGTTGTTAACGCACCTTGTTCGCCTTTTGGATCTTGTTGAATGCGCTGAAATTTAATGCCTATATAGTTAAACCCACTCAACCTTTTTAAAGAAAGCGTTTGTACATTATTACCAAAACCGCTACCTGCTCCCAAAATTTGGTTTTGATACGTTAAACCTTGATATACCCCGCCATGCACATACCAATTCCCCGCAGATCGTACAATATAACTAGTGGTTTGCGCCATTTGTGTTAGCTCGCCAGAAAAATCTAGCAAACGTCGATTGGCTAGTGGTACTATTTTTTTAAACCCAATAATATAAGCCGATGCATGATTGGCATTGGTACTTAAATCGCGCATATTTTGTTTGTAATCGTTATAGCCATACTCTATATAAAGCTCTGCCTGATAATTGGGCAGCAGCCATCGCATAAACAAGCTCAAAGCCTGATCAGATGGAGCATGTGTGGAATCTACAATATTGCTATTAGAAGTAAATACCCCTCCCAAAACAGGCAAATATTTACCCGTTAATGAGTTGCTTTCCTTTAAAAAATCTTTGTGGTATAAATGGATAGAGCGCGTTGCCCCTATAAAAATGCCAGGTAAAAATTTAGGCTGATACGAAAAAACCATCCCATTAAAATAACGCCAATCACTAGGCCATGCCGATGTTTTTAAAGACAGGCTTTCGTAAGGACGCGAAGTATCTTCATTTAATTTTCCAACCACCAATTGCCATTCAAAACTTCCAATAGCTGTTTTTACTGGGCGAGTAGTATTAAAAGTTAGGTGCCCAAAACCGGGTGCATTATTGCTCATTAATAGCGAGCTAAATTGCCCAGGACCCCACCATAAATTTTCGGTAGATGCCCCAACAGAAATGGCCCCAACATTCAATCGCACCGACGACTGACCTGCCGTAAAACTATTATAAGATTGCCCTGTATTGGTGCCATAGCCTGGTGTTGTAGTATAGCTAGGATTCGCACTAGTAGTGTATTCTGGCTGTAATTGCACACTTAAAAAACCAAATTTAGCATATATCCCTGTGCTAATAGTTGTTTGTAATCCTTTGGCCATAATCATTGGTCCATCGTTCCAACCATAAGGATGATTGCTATTGTATTTGGCCAATAAAATAGCCGGAAGTAAACTAATTTTTCCCAATCCTTTGGCAAAAGAAAAACTACTTGAGCGAAGGTGTTGCGCGCTATCGGCCGATAATAACAATTCGGTATTAATGGAATGTTTATCTGTAAAAAAAGGCCGTGCCATTAAAGATTGAGACTGACTTACTTCTCCCACCAATTGTTTAATACGCAACAAATCATTGGCTTCGTTCATGCCAACCCCAACCGTTTGTGCATTCGTAAATGGCACACTCAAAAATAATATACACACTAGTAATAAATACTTCATCCAATAATTTTAATGATCACAGCCTCCGAATATTTCGGCTATTTTAATAAAAACGAAATAAAAATTGGGGGGATATTTTAAATTATTCAGTCCAACTAATAGCCGCTCCAATGGCTTTTTGCCATCCACTAGCGTTTTCATTTCTGTTGGCTTCGCTCATTGTTGGTGTAAAAATAGTTTCCATTTGCCATTGTGCTTGAATTTCTTCTAAACTACTCCAAAATCCTACTGCCAATCCAGCCAAATAAGCCGCTCCAATAGCCGTAGTTTCTACCACCACCGGACGAACCACTTTGGTATTTAGCATATCGCACTGAAATTGCATTAAGGTATTATTAGCCGTAGCGCCACCATCTACCCGAAGTTCTTTAATAGAAATTCCCGAATCGGCTTCCATGGCTTTTAATACATCCATTGTTTGATACGCAATGCTATCAAGGGCTGCACGTGCAAAATGCGCTCCGGTTGTGCCGCGAGTAATGCCCACAATGGTTCCTCTGGCATGTTGGTTCCAATAAGGCGCCCCGAGTCCTGCAAAAGCCGGCACCACATAAACGCCCCCACTATCGGCAACTTCTAAAGCCAATTTTTCTACTTCCGATGCCGTACGAATAATTTTTAATCCATCGCGCAGCCATTGCACCACCGCACCTGCAATAAACACACTACCTTCTAATGCATAACTAGTTACTCCATTAATTTGCCAAGCAATTGTAGTTAGTAATTGATTGGTAGAAGGCACTGCTTTTTGACCAGTATTCATTAACATAAAACAGCCTGTGCCATAAGTATTTTTAACCATGCCAGGTTGAGTACACATTTGCCCAAACAAAGCAGCTTGTTGGTCGCCAGCAATACCTGCAATAGGAATATTATGTGCGTTTAAAATATTTTGTGTGTGACCATAAATTTCGCTGCTACTTTTTACGGTAGGAAGCATGCTAGCCGGCACATTAAACAACTGCAACAAATCGGCATCCCAGGCTAGTGAATGAATATTAAAAAGCATGGTACGAGAAGCGTTCGACACATCGGTAACATGCACTTGACCGTTGGTTAATTTATACACCAACCAAGAATCGACTGTGCCAAAACAAAGTTCGCCCTTAGCAGCTTTTTCGCGCGCGCCAGGCGTATGATCTAAAATCCATTTTACTTTGGTAGCAGAAAAATACGCGTCTAAAATAAGCCCTGTTTTTTCTTGGATTTTTATATGTTCTCCATTAGCCCTCAACTCATCGCAAAAGCTAGCGGTTCTTCTGTCTTGCCAAACAATGGCATTATGAATAGGTTGCCCTGTAATTCGATCCCAAACAACCGTAGTTTCTCGTTGGTTAGTAATACCAATAGCGGCAATATCTGCAACAGATAAATTAGCCTTACTAATCACTTCTGCCGCCACTCCCAACTGCGTACTCCAAATTTCATTTGCATCATGTTCCACCAAGCCCGGCGCAGGAAAAATTTGAGTAAATTCCTTTTGAGCCACCGCCACAATCTCACCTTTTTTATTAAAAATAATTGCCCTGCTACTAGTAGTTCCTTGATCGAAAGAAAGTATATACTGACTCATGAAATAATATTTAAAAGGAAGATACTCAATTTTATAGAACCGATAAAAAAATGCACTGATTACTTGAACTTATCATTAATCCTTTAAGCATCCAATGGGTACCACCCAAATTCCATCTTTGGCGCCATTTCACTTCCAACTTTGGCAATTTTTTTGTTTCATCACTAAAAAAAAACTACAGTTTTAATCACTGTATTTGATATTTATTTGCTGACATTAGCAGGATATTATAATTGTGGTACGGCAAGATATTATAATTTAGATACAACACGATATTATAATATTTAAAATGTTTGTATGGCAACCCCATCTGAAAAACTAGCGGCTTCTCTCGATATTTTGAAAGGCCTACAAAACAAAGGCAAGATAGCTACAAAACGTAGTGAGTTTACCAGAACGCATAAGGATAGGCTTTTGAAGAACGGGTTCATCAGTGAAGTATATTCTGGGTGGTTCATTATTTCATCACCAGAAAATAAAGAAGGAGATAGTACTTGTTGGTATAGTTCTTATTGGAAGTTTTGTGCGAAGTATTTGAATTATAAATACAAGAATCAGTGGTGTATGTCGGCCGAATAATCTTTAATGATGCATCGCCTTATGCCAATCGTATAAAAATAATGTGGTATGAACTTAATGCTTGCATCTGGAGGATATCCATGGACAGTGATACCGGTTCAACAAAGGAGTAGATATATGAAATCATTAGAGGAGGCAAGTGTGCATTTAAATATTTTGCCTTTTGTTGAATTCTTAAGTCATTTGGTGAATGAAAGCATCCAAGGAAAACCAGTTGCAAGTATTTAATTACTCGTACTCACTTTTTAAACTAATTTAGTAAGGGTTAAAAAAATAATTTTTGGGGGAAATGACACAACGCTCAAGGCCTTGTAAATAATTGATATTTAATGTTTTATAATGAAAATAGGTCTTGATCCAGTTTATTGGAGGTTGGAACAGTATAATTTATTAAAACATTAAATATATACTAAAATGCACAATATAATGTGCAAAATTAATGAATAAATGCACATTCTATTGTGCATAATATTATATATTTGTATAAATAAATATGCAAATGAATACATTACTTGAGCAATCTGAATATTTATTAAGCAATACCAGTCTTGGTTTTAAGCGTTTTTTATTTGATGAAATCAAATGGAAAAATCGACTCATTGGGATCAAGGGTGCAAGAGGAACGGGTAAAACAACACTTGGATTACAATGGTTGAAAGAACAAGGTTTACCTCCAAATAAAGCTGCCTATTTTTCATTGGATGATTTGTATTTTACCAATCACAGCTTAAAAGAAACAGTTACAAAGTTTCATAAACAAGGTGGAAAAATTCTTGTATTGGATGAGGTCCACAAATACAAAAATTGGTCAACTGAAATAAAGAATATCTATGATATTTATTCAGGTTTAAAAATAATTTTTACAGGATCATCCATCATAGATATTAGCCGTCAGGAAGGAGATTTAAGCAGGAGGGCAGTAGTATATGAATTACCGGGGTTGTCATACCGTGAGTTTCTGTTACTAAAATATAACATACAGCTATCTATATTTACTTTGGATAAAATTTTAAAAGAAGCTACTACATTAAGGAAACTATTTCCTGATTCTTTTCGACCCTTGGAGCATTTTAATGAGTATTTGCAAACAGGCTATTATCCTTTTATGATGGAAGATCATGAAACAGTGCACCAAAAAATAAATCAGTTAATTAGAACGATAGTGGAATATGATATGGCAGAGTTGAAAGATTTTGATATACGTAATGCAAAAAAAGTACTTCAATTGATGTATGTGATTGCTCAACAAGTCCCTTTTAAACCTAATTTGGTAACACTTTCGGAAAAAACCGATATTCATAGGAATTCACTAAATAATTACTTGCATTATCTAGAACAAGCGAAATTGATTTCAACCTTACAGCCAGCAGGTAAAAGCACTGCAGTTTTACAAAAGCCGGAAAAAATATATTTAGACAATACGAACTTATTATTTGCCTTAGCAGAACAACAAGTAGATACTGGAAACTTGAGAGAAACATTTTTCCTTTCTCAGTTAAATGTTATGAGTAAAATTGCTATGCCGAAGCAAGGAGATTTTTTCGTTGATAATAAATATACATTTGAGGTTGGAGGTAAGGATAAATCAAGAAAACAAATTGCTGGCATCAAAAATGCATGGGTAATAAAAGACGATTTGGAATATCCGATTGGAAATGAATTGCCATTATGGATATTTGGGTTGTTGTATTAGAATATGATCCCCTACCCGTGCCGCAGGCATGACCCCAGCGAGCGAAGCAATGCTGAAGCAAATCATCCTCTTTATGCCGCATGCTGAGTAAAATGTTTAATAGCATTAAGTTCCTTTTTCTTATTACCATTTTCTTCTTCAATATCAAAATCATCTTGAAGGCCCAGCCAAAACTTAGCGCTATTACCAAAATATTTAGACAACCTCAAAGCGGTGTCAGCAGTAACTCTACGATTACCTTTAATAATTTCAGAAATTCGAGTTTGTGGAATACCCAAATCCTTCGAAAGCCTATAAGCACTAATTTCCAAAGGCCCCAAAAACTCTTCATTTAAAACTTCACCCGGATGAATATTTTTTAACTTTTTCATACCCAATATATTTAGTGATAATCAATAATTTCAACAAGTTCAGCATTCCCATTATTCCACTTAAAAATAATCCTCCACTGATTATTTACACGAATAGAATAAAAATCCTTAAAGTTTCCCTTAAGTTTTTCAAGTCTATTAGAAGGAGGGATCTTCAAATCATTTAAATCATGGGAGTTATTCAACATTCTAAGTTTTCTCCTAGCAATCTCCTGAATATTATCAGAAAGCGACCTTACCCATTCGCCTTCCCAAATTTTAGCAGTTTCCTTATTACCAAATGAAATAATCATACTATCGACACACGTTACTAACGTTAAAAGTAAGTACTAAAAAAATAATCACCAAAAAAAACCGTGCCGCAGACATGATCCCCTACCCGTGCCGCAGGCATGACTCCCAACCGTGCCGCAGGCATGACTCCCTACCGTGCCGCAGGCACAATCCCCTACCCGTGCCGCAGGCATGACTCCCAACCGTGC
>Ga0194047_10000719_pt1 | contig 21282 bp, 14 predicted proteins | sample JunL225m_MetaG_2_FD_160070 | JGI IMG/M metagenome (GOLD analysis project Ga0194047, IMG submission 160070) | Anoxic zone freshwater microbial communities from boreal shield lake in IISD Experimental Lakes Area, Ontario, Canada - Jun2016-L221-5m | ecosystem: Environmental > Aquatic > Freshwater... | reverse complement strand
TGTTGATTGTGCCTCCACCTGTAGTTGACCAAGTGAAATTCACCCCAGTCATAGGCTGGTTATTACTATCAAAAGCCTGTGCCGTAAACTGCTGAGTAGCGCCGGTTTGCAGGCTACTGGTTGCAGGCGAAACAACAATAGAAGTTAAAACGCTAGGAATGGAATTGCCATATATCGCTGCCACACTCAATACTTCAGGAGTTTTGGACGGATCAGAAGTGCCAAGATTAAGTTGGTATTGTAAATAACGTCCTGTTGGTAAAGTAAGATTTACAAATCCGCTAGTATTAGCCGCTGTACTCCAAGATGACCAGCTAACTTCATCGTTTGAGGTTCTAGCCTGAAGGTTAACACTTCCACCGTTAGCGTTTAGTGCCCAGTATAGCTGATTCCAGCTAACTGGCTGACCCGCATCTAACACTTTGGATATATAGCTTCCGCTTGAAGCAAATCCTCCTGTAATTATGCTGTCTGCTAATAGACCTGCGCCAACCTCCCACGCACTCACCCAAACATAGCTGTTGGTTGACACATTCACGTTGTGAGTTGCTACTACCACACCATCAACACTGTACTGCACTACCCCTGTTCCCAGCAGTATCTCGTAATCGTGATATTGGTCAAGGGTTGTGTTTAACTGTGTTTCTATGAACACTCCACCATAGTTCGTTCTCGCGTACAAATGGTTCGGGTCTCGCGCAGGTATGCTGAAGATTAGCCACCAACTCATCAGGTCAGGCGAGAAACCGAAATGTTGGTTAGGGCTTCCATTTGTAAAATTGATTCGCCCCTGCAACCGGTTCAAAGGTTGTGGCGCAACGCTCTGGATGTAGCCCCCTCCTACCTTTACACTCCCTCCACTTACTACTGCGTTGCCTCCACTCACCCAATTTCCGGTTGTCCACAAATTGCTATCCAGCGTTGTACCGTTGAAGTTGTCTTCTAATAAGGCTTTGAGACGTATCTCACCGTCTATTAGATTTGTAGCGTTTGTGCCATTGAAGCTACCCCCTTGAAAATCGGCTTGGGTGGTTTGTATTATTGCTGGCGGTAGCACCGTCAAGCCCGAAGGCTGCGTGGTAGTGATGTTCCCAACATTTGTTATGGCTACATCGTAATTACCCGCAGGATACCCGGCAGGCAAACTGAATTGCAAGGTTGTTGAGTTTAATATCGTAATCGGGCTAATGTTATTTCCCGAAAGCGCTACAGAGAGTGGCGCAATAAAGTTGTTACCTTGGATGGTCACTGTAATGGGAGACGTGTTCGTAACCAGTGACGGGGTACTAGAGTTTATTACCGCTACTGGAATCGGGGCAGTAACAGTAAAGGCGGAAGGTAAGGTGCTACTATCTCCATTCGGATTAATAACCGTCAGGTTGTAAACTCCTTGCGCTAATCCGGCAGGCACAATCGCTGTTAGAGCCGATGAAGATACATAGCTCGAAGTTAAATTTACTGTTCCCAACCTTACTGTTATTCCTGATTGATAATTAGATCCCAAAATATTAATGGTAGTAGTAACGGATGCACTAGCGCTAGTAGAGCTAATCGAGGTAATTGTCGGTAAAGGCGTGGAAACAGTAGCTATATTGTAATTTGCCGTAACCGAACTTAATACCGGTGAAACGGACGGGTCAGCCGTATTTAAGGTAGCCCGATACTGCAAATATTGGGCATCAGGTATGGCTAACGAAACCGTCTGACTGCTATTCGGTGTACTCCATACAGACCATGTATAGCCATCGTTGGATGAGCGCGTTTCAAGCTGGATAGCGCCACCGTTCAGCGTTCCTGCCCAATTTAGCGTCAACCAAGTAGCTTTTACACCCGCATCCATAGTTGAAGAAACAAAAGTTCCCGTATTCGAGTAGTTGTTTATGCGTACCCAATCTACCAGAAGCGGATTAGTGGCGCTACCGGTAGAAAACCATATCGGTATGCTTCCGCTAATATTTGCAGAATGAGTGGCTAACAGCACCCCATCCACAAAATATTGAATCTGGGTAGCATTAATCTTCATTTGCACAACGTGGGAAAGGCTCAAGTCAACACCCTGAAGCAAGGTTTCAGTGTAAGTGCCTCCAATATTGGTTCTGGCATAAAGGTTGTTAGTATCATAACCGGGTACGCTAAATATAGCCCAATTGCTTCCCAAATCGAGAGATGGTCCGAAATGCTGGTTGGCAACACCGGGCGCAAATTTGATTTTCGCTTCAAGATTTAGCCCCACTAGAGGGAAACTGGTTTTAGAATTTACAAATGCGCCCGAAAGGTTGAGATTTCCGGCAATGTTTCCAGCGCTACCCCCTGTTATCCAAGCCCCACTATTCCATACAGCAGCATCAAGACTGGTAGCATTAAATGTATCTTCCAGTGGAGATAAGAGCTTTACTTCTCCCTGACCATAGGCAGTAGCAACAGTATTAGAGCCGCTACCACCTGCAAACTGGCTATAGGTATTCTGAACAAGTTGACCTGCTGGAGTCACAAAACTTGTAACCGCGCTTGTCGCCGTGTTATTAAACTGGTCAGTTGCTATAACCTGATAATAATAAGTTGTGCCGCTTAACAACCCGCTTAAATTCAGGGAATGGGTAGTAACGAAAGCGGTATCCGTAACAACGCTGCTAAGAGCAGAACTTGAAGTGCCGTATTTAACCGTAGCATTGGTACTTACATTGGTATTCCAGCTAATTTGTGCGTTAGAAGGAATAGGCGTAGCTACTATATTGGAAATCACAGGAACACTTGTAATGGGCGAATAGTTAGCTACAATATTGGAAGTACCGCCCGGTACTGTCACAAAGGCAAGCTTTTCACTGTTGATGCTCTTTGTAGTATAGCTATAGTTTGTACCATTAACGGTAAGAGAACCAAGATTTCCAAAAGAAAGTGAAGCCGGGACTACGACTGTTTGCATGGTTTGCGTGGGCGGAACGCTTACTGAGAACGATAGACTGTTAGAAGTCCACTTAACGGCTGAAAAAGAACTGTTATAACGGTTGTTAGTAAAATCCAGCCATTGGTCAGCGTTCAGAATCGGTATGCCCAAACTTCGGGCATAGCCGAGCGAATTTCCCTCCCATGCCGGCAATCCATTGTTATCGACATGAAGTTGGTAAGCAATTGCCTGATAATTGCCATTTTCGCTACTATCTATTGCTTGTTTAGCAACTACATAAGATTGTGCATCGCTCAATGATTCCGGCGAACCTTGCCAACTCAGCTGGTCATCGGTTATTTCGGTATATTGACCATAATAATCTATAATCTGACCGTTTATATCTATATACTTCATAGGCAAACCACTACCGGTCATATAACCCCGCGCCCAAGTATTATCGGGCTTCTTTAACCATTTGCCATAGCGGTAGGGAGAATAATCCATTAGATAACCGTGAGCGGCTCCAGTCGTAGCCGCATCTGTCCAACCCTGCCACTGTACCATATGAATGCGAACAGTTTGGCTGGTACGTGTGCCGTATCTGAAATCAAACCATGAATCCACCCTATCATAACTGGTACTCAAGGGATTATCAGGATGCGTAGAGAAGGTTGAACCCTGTGTTTGCCATAAAGCAACGTTAGCGGGGTCAGGTTGACCAGCTTGTGCCACATAAAAAGTTGTAGTAGCGGTGTAAGCATTTAAGGCTGAAATTAAATTAGAATAGTAACTATCGGGGTTAGCGTGTGCATCGCTAGTTAGAGCCAGAGTAGTATTTTTTCCGTTCGGGAAATACCACATACGCGGTAAGGGCTTTTTGGAGGCGTTAAGCTGGCTAAGAATGCGCCCAAACAAGCGTTGATGAAGGTCAGCTTGCGGCAAGGGCATTTTATTTAGGTCAATCCAATTGTAATACATGTCAGTGATGCGGATTGCCCCATCACCATCCGCATCCACATTAGTTTGGCTAGGGTTGCCCTGCCTTATGTAAGTCACAGCTTTAGCCACATCATAAGTAAAAGCCGCTGCCTTACCGTTGCCATAGTTATTAACAGTTACAGCCGGATAGGATGTAGCAGAAGTGGCATCGCTGTATAACAACGCTACTATTTGCGCCGTTGCCGCATTATAAGTAGTAGCAGTGGAATGAGTCTGGAAGCTATCGCTAGGAAAGCCCTGTCCATAAGTATTGTTAGTCTGAATGGCAACATAAGCATTATTAAGAGTGCCGTTGGATAAACCTAACCCAAAAACTGAAGCTAACTGTGCATCAGGGCGCATAGCTATAAGATTGCCACCGGTTTCCACATACGCGGTGAAAATTGAAGCCTGTAACGCAGATAAAGTGGTTTCAGCTAACACTACGGTATCATAACCCGATAATAATCCGGTAGTAACGCTAACCAGTTGGGTAGTATCAAACAGATTAAACCCTTCAGCATTCATTATTTCGCCAAGATACCGCCCGAATTTGTTAGAAGTATAAGCATCGTTATAAACAAGCAAAACTGGAGCAGTATTAGTCGCAGCAACTGGAGCAGCTACAATCGGGGATGTGTTATTTACTGCCGATAATCCGGGGGATTGTGCGCTAACATTCATTACTGGCAATAGCAGTTGTGCAAGTAAAAACATAGCCATTATGACATTGAATAATTGCTTTACCGAGACCGAATTTCTGTTCATAAGACTTTCGCTTTCTTTGAATTTGCTATTTAAATCGAATTTCTGAAAATTCATCACTGGTCGCGTCCCTGTTTGATAGCTTTCAAAAATGAGGCTGCGTCCGTCTGTTGCCCATTGAAAAGTAGTGTTGCAAAGAAAATTGGCTGACGCTATCTATGTTTGGAAATCGTGATAGGAGGCTTTTTCGGGGTAGTCTAAATATTAAACGAGAAATCGAAATATCAGATTGTCTTTTGGTTCTCTTGCCCATTTATTGATAATTCCAGCGCTGGTTTGTCCTTTGAAAAAAAGACAAATCAAAATGAATAACAATATAAAAACTAAGCCGATAGTATGACTTCTATTATCAAATTAAGCAGTTAAAAGGTGGTGAAATCGAAAAATGCAGATGTTAACAGGCTTTCATTAGTTTGATTAACCTCATAAAAGTAGGCAGCCTCAAGAAAGCTCTTAAAATATCTTCATAGTTGGTCGGTTTTGTTTCACGACCTTCTCATTGAGAAACAATAAACTTTGTTGAAAAGGAGAGAGAGGATTTTCACTGAGATTTTACTCCTCGCTCTCCTGTGTCCGCAATGGAAACCACTTTTTCAGAAAAGCAGGCAAAAATGGACAAAATAAGAGTTGGTGTAATAGGTTTAGGTAATATGGGCGAACGGCATTGTCGCGTTTTCAATTCCATGGCGCAAGTTAATTTTATGGGAGTAAGTGATTTGCTGGAGGAGCGTGGGCATCTAATTCAGGAAAAGTATGAGGTTCCGTACTATTCGGATTTTCACGACATGCTAGAGAAGGTGGATGCCGTCAGTATTGCAACTACCACGCCCGGACATTTCCCAATAGGTATGGAATGCCTCGCACAGGGCAAGCACCTTTTCATCGAAAAACCTATCGCTCTGACTGTAGAACAAGCTCAAAGCCTTGTTGAGTTGGCAGAAGAGCGGAAGAAAATCTTGATGGTCGGGCATATCGAGCGGTACAATCCAGCCTTTTCAGAACTGCAAAGCTTGTTAATTTCGCGCCAATCCGAAGAAGCGGTTGCAATTAATATCAGGCGGCTAAGTCCGTTTGATACTAGCCAGACTGACGTAGATGTCGTTTCGGATTTGATGATACATGACCTTGATCTTGTCTTAAAAATGCTAGGTCGGGTGCCGGATGCGATTGAAACTTTTGGACGCTCTGTTTTCACCTCAACCATCGATCATGCTGTTGCTACGCTCTATTATCATGATGGACCAGTAATCAGCCTCGCTGCTTCACGGGTCACTCAGCAAAAGGTGCGAGCTATAGAGTTGACAACTTCCGAATCCTACATCGAAACCGATTTGCTGCATAAATCTATTTCAATTCACCGCCGTTTTGTACCTTTTTATAGCAATCAGGAATCGCCTAAATATCGTCAGGAAGGTTTCATCGAACGAATCTTTGTACCTTCGTCTGAGCCGCTCCAACTGGAATTAAATGATTTTATCCAGTCTATTCGCACCGGAAAAAAACCGGAAGTTACCGGACAGGATGGTTTGGCAGCATTGGCACTGGCGCTAGAAATCAAACGCAAGATTCTGGAAACGTCTGAAAATGCCCGTGCCACGAAAAATGTCGCGTTGCATGCCCAAGAGTTCTGGCAACATTTGCGAATTTCAGGTAATCCCATATTGCGTATGAACACCTCGTCTTTAAGTGCGGGTAATTAGAAGGAGAGTGCAAAGTGAAGTCATCCATTCTTTCCATTGTAATTCCCTGCTATAACGAAGCAGACAACGTACCGGGTTTGGAAACAGACCTGCTGCCGGTGGTGGACAGGTTGTCGAAAAACAGACAGTGGCAACATGTGGAAATCATATTTGTGGATGACGGTAGTACAGATAATACCGCTCGTTTATTAGAAACCGAATTCGGCAACCGTGAGCATGTAAAGCTGATACGGCATGGGGTAAATAAAGGACTTGGCGCAGCCCTGCGAACGGGTTTTGAGGCAGCGAGCGGTGATGTGATTCTTTCTACCGACAGCGATGCCACCTACCCTTTCACCGAAATTGAGCTAATGCTAGAGCGTCTTACGCCCGAAGTAGATATTGTAACCGCTTCTCCTTACCATCCACAAGGCGGGATTGATAATGTACCGGGCTACCGTATCTTCCTGAGTAAGGGAGCTTCGCTGCTCTACCGAATACTAGTCAATCCGCGCTTGCATACCTATACCAGCATGTTCCGTGCTTATCGCCGCCCTGTGCTTGAAAAAAGCCGTCATGAAAGTAACGGTTTCCTAGGCGTGACTGAGATATTGGTACGGGCAATGCTAAGTGGAGCGAAGGTAGCGGAACATCCATGCCGGTTGAGGGTGCGTCGCTACGGACAATCCAAAGCCAAATTGGTACGTATCACCCGTTCACATCTCAATTTTCAAGGGCAAGTGCTGGCATATCGTATCAAACGCCTGATAGGACTTCAACAAGGCGCATTTCTGGCTGAGCAAAGAGGCTGAGTTTTTATGAGCAGCGCTTCTTCTACAATTCTGACTTTTCTGGGTACACGCCCTGAGATAATCAAACTTTCTCCGCTCATACCCCGCTTAACCGAAAGCTGCAAGCGCTCGGTATTGGTGCATTCCGGGCAGCACTATTCTTATGAAATGGATGCTCGCTTTTTTGAGGAGCTACAATTACCGGAACCGGATTATAAAATTAAAGCGGGCGCAGCAGGATTGGGAGCAGGTGAACAAACTGCCCGTATGCTGTCTGGTCTCGAACCGATACTGGAAACCGAGAAACCCGCGTTGGTAATTGTACAGGGCGATACCAACACAACGTTGGCTGGGGCGTTAGCAGCAGTGAAACTCGGAATCCCTGTCTTGCATCTCGAAGCAGGTTGTCGTTCCTTTAACCGTACAATGCCGGAAGAAATAAACCGGGTGCTGATTGACCATATAGCAAAGTTATTACTAGCCCCAGACACGGTTGCTATGGATAACCTCATAGCAGAAGGTTGTGATAAACAAGCTAGTGTACATATTGTCGGCTCAACGGGGCTAGAAGCATGCCTTCGGGCTTCAAAACTAGCGGAAGACCGAAAGTTACTGGCAGAATTAAGTGTAAAGCCAAGCGAATACTTCGCGCTTACCTTGCATCGTGCCGAAAATACCTCTGCTGAAGTTCTGCCGGGTCTAGTAAAAACCATTAACGCTCTATCCGAGATGTATCCGGTGGTATTCCCTATTCACCCGCGTACAGAAGCCATGTTGGAAAAATATGGGCTGGAACTGGACAACCGGGTTATTCGCCAAAAGCCAATGGGCTACCTTGACATGATAAAACTAGTTAGTTGCTCTCGCGCTACCCTAACAGATTCTGGCGGATTGCAGGAAGAAGCAGCAGCTTTAGGCGTACCGGTGCTAATCCTGCGAAAGGAAACAGAGTGGACTTACCTAGTAGAAGCAGGTAAAGCCACTTTGCTGGGAAACAAATACCCTGAATCTTATGCAATTGCTCGTGCTTGCCTAAAATCAGAAAATCTGGAAGCTATGCAAGAAGCCCGCATCCAAATACCGAAGAACGTAACCGAGAAAATACTGGGCATTATCAAGCAATTTCTTGAATCTTGAGCAAGAAAATGGCGTATTCCAAGGCGCCTTTATAGCGTTTAGTAGGGAGAAAAAATGTTCAAATCAAATATACCCGGCTTAAAAAGAAACGCGCTTAATGATAGCACGCTTGATTTTGGAAACGGTGGCGCTACCCTTGCCAAACAAACCGGAGAACGCGCTATCAATGCCCGCTTGTTACATGCTGCTCCGGTGCTAATAAGTGTAGCCCTTAATGTAGTTGGTCAACTCGTTTTGAAGCGGGGTATGAGTGACCTCGGTCCTCTCTCCCTAACCGAACATAGCATTATAGACTTATTTATGGCAATTGCCACGAATGTTTTTGTCATTATTGGCGCGTTCATCTATGCCGGAAGCGTTTTATTTTGGCTGGTAGGCTTGAGCCGAGTACCGCTCAGCTACGCCTACCCCTTTATCAGCCTTAGTTATGTCGCTATTCTGGCTGCTTCCTTCTTTATTCTGGGTGAACAACTTAATCTGCTGCGGCTTGCAGGGGTGGCATTAATCTGCTTTGGCGTAATGTTGGTAGCCTATAGTGAGGAGTAAACAAGCGTGAGTATCTTCTTTCCGGTGTTGGCAAGCACTATATTTGGTGTGGTGGGGCAGTTAGTTTTGAAAATTGGTATGACCAGAATGGGTCCCCTCTCAATGCGTGGAAATGGCATGCCTGCTGCCGTTTTATCCATTGCTACCAACATATATGTCATGGGTGGGCTATTAATTTATGGTATAGGTGTGTTTTTTTGGTTGATTGCGCTTAGCCGCGCCCAACTTAGTTATACCTATCCTTTCGCCAGTTTGAGCTATGTTTTAATTACACTTGGTTCAGTTTTTATATTGAGAGAAAAAATCAACATGATGCGCTTGGCAGGAGTATTGGTCATTTGCTGTGGTGTGCTGGTAGTAGCAGCTAGTTAAGGAGTAACACAGATGAAAGTTGCGGTTATCGGCGGGGGATTGCTAGGGCTTAGCATTGCATATGAATTAAGCAAGCGTGCAGACTATCAGGTTAATTTGTTTGAAGGAGCAAACCAGTTAGGGGGAGTTGCCGGTTCAATGCCTTTTGCAGAGGCGGAAGTGGATCGCTTTTACCATTGCATACTCAATAGCGACCGCGATGTTTTGCAATTAATTGACGAAGTGGGCTTGAGCGACAAAATGCGCTTTACCGAAACCAAACAGGGCTTTTATCACGCGGGCAAGCTCTACCCAATGACCAGCCCTTTGGAATTGTTGAAGTTTCCGCCTTTGAAATTAATTGACCGTTTAAGGCTGGCATATACAATCGTGCATTGTCGTCTTTTCATCAAAAATTGGACACCCCTTGAGCGACTAAGTGTTGAGAAATGGCTGGTAAGGCTGGGAGGTAGGCGCACCTACGAGAATATCTGGAAACCTTTATTAAACGCAAAATTTGACGGGGAGTTCGGAGAAGTACCGGCTACCTACATTTGGTCGCGCCTTGTACGGGTAACTTCAACTCGCGACAAGAAAACCGCTAAAGAATTAAGCGGGCATATTATCGGGGGTTATCAGACGCTAGTTGACGCTATGGCACGTGCAATAACGGTACGCGGTGGGCGAATTCTAACAGGAGCAATTGTTAACGAAATCGTGCTAGAGAGTAATGAAGTTCGTGGGCTGAAAACTGCGGAGGGGTTTGAAGAATTTGATTTAGTAATTGCCACAACCCCGTCCCAAATAATCAGTAAGTTATTGCCAAATGCCAGCCTTGAATATCGCCAATCGCTAGAGGATATACCCTATCTAGGCATTGTGTGTTTGCTATTGGCGCTTAATCGTTCGCTTATTCCCTACTACACCCTGAATATAACCGATACTCGAATACCTTTTACGGCTGTTATTGAAACTACCACGATGATTGACCCGCAATATGTAGCTGATAACCATTTGGTATATTTGCCAAAATACTTGATGGCGACCAACCCGCTTACGGGTATGAGCGATGAGGAGGTAAAGGAAAAGTTCTTATCCGAATTACAAGCTATGTTTCCACAATTTGAACGAAATTGGATAATTGATGCGAGAGTTATGCGAGAACGTTTTGTAGAACCTTTGCACAGCATTCACCAGATATGGCAAGCCCCTGCTTTGCAAACGCCCTATCAGAACCTCTACTTGGCAAATACTACCCAGATATGGCCCGAGCTAACTAATGGTCAATCTGTAACAACTTACGGGCGAAAAGTAGCGCAACAATTAGCAGAACGCTTATCAGGGAAAGCAAGTACACCCGCTCATGCCCCCCTATAACCTTTATTTATTACCCCAGTTGAGCAGGTTTAGAGCCTGCTCTTTTTATAATGGACTTACTTACAGCCACTTAAAGCAGGTAGCAGTACCAATTTACCAGATATTACCGGGTGAAAGTGCCAGATAAACCGGTACTTTTGTACTGTTGTAAATATCGGGTAAAAATATAAACTTATAATAGCATGATTATATGAATATATGATTTGCTCAATTATAATTGTAATTTTTCTTTTGGTTAGCCACTGCTCTTCTATATCTTCTATAAATTTAATTTCGCCCGACAACATAACAACTCCTGAGAAAAAGAAACAGAATTATAGGTTAGATAATCAATACTTTGCGGCACTTTGTATGCCCATAGTTTATCGGAGTTGAGGGGAAAATGAAGAATATTAAACGTTTACTGCTAGTCGGCAGCTTAGCACTAACATTAATGGCAGCGATAGCCATTACAATAGTGACGGCGACAGGTCAGACTCTTAAACCTGTAACATTAAATGCAGGAGATAACATTACGGTCAATTGCAATAACGGGAAAATTCTGGTTACCAATAGCAATGAAGGAGTCACGCTTAAATGTGCGGGTGCGCCTGTAATCGAAGGTTTTGTGGGTGTCAGTGAAGGGGCAAGTTTGCTAGGAACCGTCAACATTGAGGTAAAAGTACAGTCCGGCTCTAGCCCTATTAGCCTAGTAATTTTTGATCTTTTCCAAGGTACCAAACGCTTGGATAGTCGCAATGAAGCGAGTCCGCCATATTTTTATTATGGAGCTAATCAAGGAAAGCCTAATGGTTGGGATACCACAAAACTTCCCGATGGGGATTACAGTCTCTTGGTTACAGCTAATTCGACTGATGGACAGAGCAGCAACGCTCGCATTAATTTCATTATCAAAAATGCCGCACTACCACCCGCTACTACTACCCCACCTGCAACTACAGATAAGGGAGTGTGCGGTGAATCAAGCGAAATGTGGCATCCTCCGGTTGTAACCGGAACAGATGGTAAACCTTGCAACACGGGGCATGAGCATGGGGATGAACCGCCTAAGTGGATTTCTGACGCTGGTTATATGGTGATGTTTCATGGTCATTTCAGCACATCTCCCTTAGAAAACACTGCTAAACATGCAGCAATGAAAGGTTTTTCAACCCGGTTTGGAGATACAGACGTATATTTTAGAATACACGCAGCTTCCAATCCGCTAGATCACTCTGCTAGATACCATTCCTATGAAGTGTGGGCGCGAGACTCCAGCGGAGCAGTATCACACTGGCAAGGTTGGAATAATACGGGCGATCCGATTACAGATCGCATAGTGCGCCGGCAAGGTGTTGAAAGCAGTGTTAGACCGATTATGCTAGTGGTAGATCAAACCTCCTTAGCACAAGGGATTGGCTGTGAGCAATGGTATTCTACTACTGCCAGATGGTCATGGGATTTTGGCTGGACAATTTGTGGGGCAACTACATTCTACACGCCGGGCGAAAACACTACCGCAAGCGACCAATCAACTTGGAAACTGACCGGTTCACTCGGTGGTACACGAAGACTTGAAGCGGCTTGGTACATATTCCGAGCGCACCCTACGGGGAAATTTTATGCCACCCAGTTTGGGGATATTGTTTCCGGGCTGAATGATGCAAAGTGTAGCGCAACAAGCGTTAAGTACGGGGTAACTTACCAGAATGTTTGTCTGGAGCAGTACATAGCCCCAACTATGAAGCAGGTTTCGTTCCCCAACAACGCCATCCAAAAGGATTTCGATGTAACGGGAGTAAAGATTCCAAACTAACAGTTTCTTATATGGGTGCAACCATTCCGGCTGCACCCTTTCATCTCTTATTCATTCCTTCTTGCAATAATTAATCAGCGGATAGTTCTACAATTTTGATTCAAATTTAATTTCTATGCAACGAGCCTTTTTAATTCCTCATACATATCGTATAGGCAGATTCTTGTTAGTTTTACTGGGATTTGGCTGCTTTATTGCAGTAGAATTGCTACTGGGTTCAGGTTTTCTACTTTCAAGACCATATTTTTTATTGTTGCCTGTATTGCCATTTATATTTCTACTAATATCTGCTCGATTGGAACTTGGCATAGTTGCCCTGTTATTCTGTATGATGTGGGTCAGATTCGGTCTTTCCACCGGCACTGCCAGCAAACTGCCAATTAGTTTGCTGTTTGCTTTGTTCTGGGGGGGGCTTTGGCTGGTAAAGATGGCATTAGAGGGTGATATTCGCTTTATCCGCTCTCCCTTGAACAAGCCGGTGCTATATTTCATTATTATTCTGCTTCTTTCAACCTTTTGGTCGCGCTTTCTGATTGACCCCCAAGTAGTGCTTTGGAGCGGCTTCGAAAAAGTTCAGCTAGGTACAGTCGGAGTGACCATAGCCTCGATAACAATACCTATTTTGTGCATCAATCTTATAAAAAACAATAAGCTGGTCAAAATCTGTTACGGGTTAGCAGTAGCTGGCAGCCTGTTTTACTTGCCATTCTATACGTACGAGGTATTTTTTGCTAAAGCATCGGCGGACACTAACGAAATCAGTTTGGCTACATTATCACGGGTTTTCAACTCAGGTGGTCTTTTCCCGCTCTGGATGTGTACACTCTCGCTGGCGATGCTTTTCTATGCTAGGAATCTGGGCAAATGGCAACGCTTCTTCATAATTCTGTGTCTTGGTGGCTGGTTATTTCGTTTGTTTGTAGTTACTCTAGTGCGTATTTCAGGTTGGCTACCGGCGTTAATGGCAATGTTAGTTATATTATTCCTGTATTCTCGCAAGCTATTCTTTTTCTTTCTCTTAGCATCTGCAATATTAATTGCGATAAATTACCAAACCATCTATGATGCCACCGTTGTACAAAAGGAAAAAGAAGGAACTTTGTCAGGCGAAACCAGTCGGCAGAACCTTTGGAATCAAGCATTTCAAGTTTCTCAAGACCATCCATTATTAGGTACAGGTCCCGCCGGATATGGGAATTATTATATGGTTTATTTTAGAGACCTTTCTTTATCCACCCACAATAATTACCTCGACATGTTATTGCAATATGGTCTCATAGGGCTTGGTATTTTCTTATGGTTGTGTTTTAGCCTTATAAAAGAGTTATGGCAATCTGCCGCCTTGCAACAAAAAGGCTCATTTGAGCATGCCTTTACTATTGGAGCATTTGCCGGGTCAATTGGCATGATGATAGGAATGTGGTTGGGGGACTGGGTAATTCCTTTTGCGTATAACCAAACAATTAGCGGGTTTAATTATACTGCCTATAACTGGGTTTTTTCTGGTTTGGCATTGGCATTAGGGCAGATAGCGCGGAAAGCGCGTACAAAACCGGGTGAATAACCCTTCTAAAAGGCAAGTTCTTTTAGTATTCTGTCCAAGTTTTCGGCTATAAGATTCCAGCAATATTTCTCTTCAACCAATTTGCGAGCATTCAAGGCTAAACTAGCTGCCAATTCAGGGGTATGCAGCAGCGTTGAAACCGCCGTGACAAAATCGGATGGGTTATCGGCGATTAGCAGGTGTGTGCCATTAACTACATCCAGTCCTTCGGCACCCTTTGAGGTTGACACAACAGGGGTTCCAAGCGCAAAGGCTTCCAGAATTTTCAAGCGTGTTCCACCTCCTGAAAGAATCGACGCTACACATACCGCGCTTTCTACCATAAGGGGCTGTATATCATCCAAGAATCCGGTAAAGGTAACTCCCTTCAAAGTTGAGCTTAACTCCTGTAAATTTACCCCACTATTTTTCCCGGTTACGAACAATTCAATATCGCCCTCTCTACCCCTGATTTTGGGAAAGACCTCAGACAGAAAATAGGCAACTGCCTCATAATTTCGGTTAAAGGTCAAGGCTCCATTGAAAATAAGTTGCTTTTTCCTTGTAGTCGCGTTATAGGCTCGGAATTGGTAAGCTGCTACATCAACCCCATTGGGAAGTACATGTAATGGAGTATTGTGAGCGAAAGGTTCTATTAGCTCTTTTTCAGACTCTGAGACAACCGAGATTCCTTTATAATGTTGTCCCAAATAGCCTATATATTTTGAGTATTTAACCCAAGTTAGCTTATTACGTAGGCGAGTTCTCAGCTTTATATCCCCGTTAAACTGGTGAATTGCGCCAATTTCAAGTTCTTCCAGGAAACAGGGGACTTTGTATTTTGTGGCTAATAAACCGTAATTTGCCATATCTAGCTGGCTTGCCAGTACCAGGTCGGCAAGATGAGCATTTAGGATTGCTTTAAGATGTATCGCCATTTGAGGCTGATAAGTCGCTACCAAAGAGCGGGGGCGAAAAGAAAAGAAACCGGCAAGAGCTTTCAAACTGGTGGGGCGATAAGGCTTGTAAGGAATACATTCCACCTCACTGCAAAATTCTTTTAAATTTGGAATTGCTTCATTAATTGCATCACCATCTTCATAGAAAGTCAGTAAATGAATCTCATAACCTCTGGCTGATAGCTGCTTCAATAGATTAAATATACGCAATTTACTTCCGTTAGAAGGCGGGTAGGGTAGCCAGCGCGACAAGAATACTAATCTCATAATAACCAGACCTCAAAATTACTCAGCTCGTTTTTTATAAAGCGTATATTTTCCGAAGTCAGCGACTTTAACGAATTTGCCGGAATTAATTAGCGCAATGTACAACCCGTTCCAGTTGGAAAAAGCTCCATCAATCAGATAAGCTGCTGCAAGGTTATTTGTATCGTACTGTTGGGCAACCGTACCGGGTGCGCCTAGCCACATAATCCGAACGGCTTTATCCAGTAATTCTGGGGGTGGGGAATGATAACGATGGTTTGTCAGAAATCCCATCTCTGACTCCCACGTCTCAATTACTACGCTATTAGGTACATTTTGATTTAAATAAGCAGTGAGTCTTTGTGCGCTATCATCAACCTTCAGGGTTTCGGTAGAAATTTTTACTAAGTTGAGGCTGAATAACAAAGCAAAAATAACTCCAAGTAAAAGAGCTATAGGGGTTTTAATAGCTTGCTTTTTGAGAAGAGTTGCTAATAAAGCGGGTGCATCCCAAACCAACCGGGCAGAAAACAAACTGCAAAGTACCAGAGCAGGAAAAGCATAACGCTCCCATCCAATTGAGGCAAACCCAAACCAAACCAACCAAACAATGGCACAAAGCAAAGGGGAAAACAAACTAAAGCTAGTTGCAGTTTTAGTACGCGCCAACCATAAGCTGTACAAGATGCCCGGCACAAGCGTACACCACAGCGCATTCGGTTCAACCAAGAAATAAAGAGCGCTTTTCATGCGGGATAGAGATAAAACAAAGGCACTACCACCTGATGCGGTTTTTAGCATGTCGAGGTTAGAAGCGAAATCGCCTCCGCCAAGAAAATAAAGAACGATTAGATACCATACACCCAATGCGCCAATCACCGTAACAAGCGGAACAGCAAAAATCTTCCAACCTAAACCGGCTACCCGAAAATAATAGCGGTTTGCCAACCAAGCAATTACAAATACCGGAGGTAGCAACAAACCGTAATTGCTTTTAGTAATAGTTGCCAACCCCCATAGAAGGCTTGCCCCTGACAATAGCCTGAGAGAATAGCCCCGTTCCACCAACCTACACCACAACAATAACCCGCCCAGAAAGAATGCCAGCGCGGGTATCTCTCCCAACCCTTGCCTACCAAGTCTGATAAAATCAATTCCGGGTGAGGTACACAGCATTAATAACGCCAATACGCCCGGTAAAGCTGCCACAAAACATCTCACATATAGCCAGTAGAGCGCGGTTGCTAACAATAAATAGAGAACAATTACCAGCCTGCCTTGCACCAAACCAACTCCAAAGAGTTTGAAAGAGAGCGCTATCGGTAGCAATACAGTTGGTCCCACCCCAATAGTTGGTCCAAAGTATCTATAACCGTCAGAAGTCCAGACCGCGTATTGTCCATGCTCAACTAGCGTTTTTGGCACACGCAGATGCTCGCCCTCATCAAACCAAGGTACTGGACTGTATTCAAGATTTAGCAAAACCAGACATAGAAATATACCTATACCGACTATAGATATTATGCTGGATAGATACTTTGGTATTGTTATGTCAGATGTGGCGGTTTTTGTTATGGTTTGCACACTCGCCTACTTTATCCCGTAAGTCTTCTGTTTATGATAACTAGGTTAATTCAAATTAATTCTAATTAGTAGATAGTGAATTGATAATAAGAAGCCATGAATTATTTTTCATTACCCAATATCATCACTTATGGGATATGCCACCCAACCCACTAACCATCGCTATTAACATGTTAAGGTACTTACTATGCTTGCCTATCTGTGGAGCTTTCTCGAAAAATTGCAGCATTCCGGCTTTTATGGCGCTATAGCGACGGTAATTGTCACTCATTGGGGTAATCCTTTCTTTGTCTAATTGGGGAGCGCCAATCACCTATTCTCCCTAGAACTTCTTTTCTGTAAGGTGGCAAGGAGAGGAAATATAAAATAACATGCCGCTTTTTGCTTTTGCCCTAAAAAGCGCGAAAATAAGCTATAATACCCATTACATTTTCCTGTAAAGAAAGATTGGTCTAATTGAAAGGGAATATAGATTAATATGCAAACTCTATCCAAACGCGCCGAAATAGATGAGAAATATAAGTGGAATCTGGAAAGCATTTATGCTACTGAGGCTGATTGGGAAAAGGATTTTATTGCAGTAGCCGAAAGCTTACCCGGTCTGGAAGCCTTCAAAGGCAAATTGGGCGAATCAGGCAAAGTTTTGTTTTCTTGCCTACAAAGACAGGATAAGCTTATGCTTCAAATGGAGCAAGTGGGGGTTTATGCACACATGCGCCGGGATGAAGACACCACTAACACCCCCTACCAAGCATTATACGATCGGGCGATGGGCTTATGGTCGCAACTTGGCGCAGCCGCATCTTTCATAACCCCCGAAATTGTAGAACTTTCCGATGAAAAATTGGCGGAGTTCTTCAAGCAAGAGCCTCAGCTAGAGCTATATCGCTTTGCATTGGAACAGATAATGAAAATGAAGCAGCATACGCGCTCTGCCGAAGTTGAAGAAGTATTAGCTCAAACTTGGGAAGTTATGAGTGGACCAAGTAACATCTACGATATGCTGACCGATGCTGACTTCAAGTTCGGCACTATTTTGAACGAGAAAGATGAAGAGGTAGAAGTAACTCACGGTCGTTATATCAGCTATCTCGAAAGCCAGAACCGCAGAGTTCGGCAGGATGCTTTCAAAACCCTATATGCTACCTACGCGAAATATAGTAACACGCTTGCTTCAGTCTATGCCACCTCCGTTAAAGCGGATATTTTTGGAGCAAAAGTGCGCGGCTATAAAAGCAGCCTTGAAGCCAGTCTGAAACCGTTAAACGTACCGCTTGAAGTTTATTCAAACTTGCTGGAAACGGTAAATAAAAATCTGCCCACGCTTCACCGCTATTTACGAGTACGTAAACGCATGCTAGGGCTAGATGATTTGCATATGTTCGACCTGTATGTGCCGTTGGTCGCCCAAGCAGATCGTAAAATCCCCTACGAAGAAGCAGTCGAAACGGTAGTCAAAGGGTTGAATAGGTTGGGAGAAACGTATGTGCGCGAAATGGCAATGGGTATAAACTCGCGCTGGATAGATGTTTACGAGACTCCGGGAAAATCCAGCGGCGCTTACAGCAGCGGCAGTTATACAACTCAGCCGTTTATCCTGTTAAATTACCAGAACAATCTGGATGGTATGTACACCTTGGCACATGAACTCGGTCATTCCATGCACTCTTTCTACACCAACAAAAACCAGCCTTTTCCCTATGCCAATTATAGCCTGTTTGTAGCTGAAGTAGCTTCTATCACTAATGAAGCGTTGCTGACTGACCACTTGCTAGAGCAAACCACTGATTCGGCGCTGCGTATGTATCTGATTAACGCCGAATTGGAAAAATTTCGCACCACTCTATTCCGGCAAACCATGTTTGCTGAATTTGAATACGAAACGCACCGACGCGCTGAGGAAGGCGAAGCCCTTACACCTGATTTGCTCAATAGCATTTATAAGGAATTGAATGTCAAGTATTACGGCGCAGAAACAGTAGTGGATGAAGAAATAGCTTACGAGTGGTCACGTATTCCCCATTTCTATCGCGCTTTCTATGTTTACCAATATTCTACCGGAATTTCAGCCGCTGCTGCACTTTCAAAACAGATTATAGAAGAAGGCGAACCCGCGGTAGCGCGTTATTTACAGTTCCTCAAAAGTGGTTCTAGCAAATATCCAACCGATTTGCTAAAGTTAGCAGGAGTGGATATGACTACACCACGTCCGGTACAACAAGCGCTTGACCATTTTGCCGATATGGTGGACAAATTTGAGCAGATGTCTCTGCAAACTGTTTAGTAGTAGCTTGCAATAAAGTAGCGTTCACAATCCAACAAAGTCTATGGAGACAAACACGAATGTCTGATTTTGAATTTGATTTTTTACCTAACCATCCGGCGGGGGTCTGCGCTCCTGCCGGTTGGCGTTCCGGTAATACCTATTGCGGTTTGAAAACTTATGGAGCAGGAAAGCTCGATTTGGGCTTGCTGGTTTCAGATGTTCCAGCCGTCGCCGCCGGGGTTTTCACTACCAACGTGGTAAGAGCAGCCCCAGTTTTCCTGTGTGAAGAAGTGGTCAAAAGAGGTCAGGCGCAAGCGGTAATTTATAACGCCGGAATTGCCAACGCTTGTACCGGCGAACAAGGCATGTTAGATGCTCGCGAAATGACTCGAATTGCAGCATTAAAGCTGAACATTGACCCAAAGTTGGTACTGGTAACTTCAACCGGAGTTATTGGGCATTTACTGCCAATAGAAAAAATCCAGTCCGGTGTATCGAACATTGAACTTCAATATGGCGAGGCGGCAGGAGCAAGCGCTTCCTTTTGTATTATGACCACCGATACCCGCCCGAAACGTTGCGTAGTTCGCCTAAAATTGGATGGTAAATCTGTTCATATCGGCGGTATGTGTAAAGGCGCAGGCATGATTCATCCCAATATGGCAACGATGCTCTGCTATTTGACCACCGACGCAGCCGCTACCCACGAATATTTGCAAAGTGCGTTGCGTGAACTAGTGGAGGATAGCTTCAATTCTATAACGGTGGACGGCGATACCAGCACAAATGATAGCGTGTTGTTATTGGCAAACGGGTTGGCGAGAAACGAGACTCTTGGAGCAGGCGCAACAACGGAAGATGAGCAACACTTTAAAGCTGCTTTGCGTGAGGTAATGGTCTATCTGGCTAAAGAAATTGCCAGAGACGGTGAGGGAGCTACCAAACTGATAGAAGTTCGGGTGAGAGGGGCGCAAAACAAACATGAAGCACGATTAGCCGCTCGAACCTCTGCCGGTAGCAGTCTTCTTAAATCGGCGGTTTATGGTAGTGACCCAAACTGGGGGCGGGTTATAGCCGCAATGGGGCGCAGCGGCGCAATTTTTGACTCCAACAAAACCGACATCTGGATTGGCGAGGTGTCGCTAATGTTGAATGGTACGCCTCAGAAATTTGAGAAAGCAGAGGCTCAAGCTGCTCTAAAGGGACCAAACGTCATAATTACGGTGGATATGCACACCGGAAGCGAGGGAGAAGCAATCGCTTGGGGCTGCGATTTGACCGAGCAGTATGTAGTAATTAACAGCGAATACGAGACTTAATCTCAAAGTGACCGAAATGGAGAGTTTGAGCCAGTAATTCTGAAAAAGCGCCAGACAAGGACAAATGAACTTGAGGAAAAGAGCATTCATCTGTACGGCAAGGGCTTATCAAACCGGGATATAGAGGGAATGCTGAGAAATATCTAGGGTTTTGTCTGTGTTTTTAGGTTTTCTGGTTCATCTCTTTTTTTGAAGCATATTTATTTACACACAACTATTCACATACCCTGTAACGGCTAGATGCGAGTCCGAATACAAATCTAGCTTGGCGCTACCTTTATTGACTTTTGCCTTTTTGTCAAGCTTTTGACTATACAACTCTGTCCCGATTCTTTGCTTTATGGTTTTTTATGCAATTCTTGAGGTATAATAACCCCATTCCAATCTATATTAACAGCTCGGTTAATCGGGTTACAGCTATCTGCATTATAGTATTCGTTCCGGAGGACAATCAGTTTGAACAAGGGGCATCCAGCTGCTGCGATTACCGGGGTAGGAGTTTATTTACCTCAGAAAATTCTTTCCAACCATGACCTAGAAAAGACGCTAAATACCAGTGATGAATGGATTAGGCAACGCACCGGAATTAGCCAGCGTCGCATCGCTGAGAGCCATGAAACCACCTTCACTATGGCGCTTGAAGCCGGAAAAAATGCGCTTAAAATGGCAAAACTGCGCCCGGAAGAAATAGACCTGATTATTTGCGCCACTCTTATTCCTGAACACCCTTTCCCTAGCACTGCTGCGCTAGTGCAAGCCTCGCTAGGGGCGAGCAAAGCGGGCGCGTTCGACCTTGAAGCCGCTTGCGCTGGTTTTGTGTATGGTCTAGGAGTTGCGCGTGCCTTCATCCACAGCGGAATGGCAAGGGTAGTTTTGATTATCGGCTCAGAAACTATGTCCCGTGTGGTAGATTGGGAAGACCGCAGCACTTGTGTGCTTTTCGGAGACGGTGCAGGCGCGGCAATAGTGCAATCCAGTTTCGATGAAAAAGCGGGCGGGATTCTGGAAGTTGCCCTCAAAAGCGATGGCTCGAAAGCCGATTGCCTGAGTATTCCGGGC
>Ga0194047_10000718_pt1 | contig 21308 bp, 20 predicted proteins | sample JunL225m_MetaG_2_FD_160070 | JGI IMG/M metagenome (GOLD analysis project Ga0194047, IMG submission 160070) | Anoxic zone freshwater microbial communities from boreal shield lake in IISD Experimental Lakes Area, Ontario, Canada - Jun2016-L221-5m | ecosystem: Environmental > Aquatic > Freshwater... | reverse complement strand
AAACTTATTTTGCCAGAGGAGTTTTCTTTTGTCACCATTTTTCGCTAACTGCTTTGTTTCCCTCTCTTTTCCCTTAGCTTGATGCTTATGGGGCGGTTCACGAACCGCCCCTACGGGTTAATTCTCTTGGTGGTTTAGCTGGAGTGTTGAAAATATAAATACTGACTATGCAACCGCCCTGAAAAGGGACGCTTTTAAATTGACTTTAGCCACAGATTATGCTAGTATCCTTCTGCACAATCAAAAGAATGTTCTATTAGATTCTCCGAGCCTCATTTCTTCAAGGTTTTTTTAATATGCCTAGTTGCTTAACCCCCTGATATAATAATTGAATTAGCTTTCGGCAATGTTGCCATGCTCAAGCTACAAATTGCGAGTTTGAGGTTCTAAAAGCTGGAGGAATAAGTTGAAAATTGTTGTCTGTGTAAAACAGGTTCCCCTTACCACCGGAACCAACAAAATTGACCCAAACACCCTCCGAATTGTGCGTGAAGGTGTAGATGTAGAACTCGATCCGGCAGATGCCTACGGTATTGAAGCGGCGCTCCAACTGGTTGAAGCGCAGGGCGGTGAAATTACGCTGGTTTCGATGGGTCCTGAACGCGCCATTGAAGCCATCAGGCGCGGTCTAGCGATGGGTGCGGATAAAGCGATTCATATCAGTGACCCCGCGTTGGCAGGTAGCGATGCGCTAACTACCGCACGTGTTCTGGCAGCCGCAATCAAGCGAGTAAATCCTGATTTGGTAATTTGCGCCACTGAAAGTAGTGATGCCTACACTGGCATAGTTCCCGGCGGTATAGCCCAATTACTGGATGTTCCTCAACTCACTTTTGCCAAGAAACTGACGGTGGAAAACGGCAAAGCGACTATTCAACGCCAAATTGAGGGCGGATACCAGACGGTTGAAACCAGTTTGCCAGCGTTAGTAACTGTAACCGGCAGTATTAATGAGCCACGCTACCCCGCTTTAAAAGGCATTATGCAAGCTAAAAAGAAGCCGGTAGAAACCCTGACCGCCGCTGATTTAGGCTTTGCCGCCTCTGAAGTCGGTTCTGCGGGCGCAAAAGAGCGGGTATTGGGTTGGAATCCTGCTCCACAGCGTCAAGCGGGTGTTCTTATCAAGGATGATGGAAACGCAGCGGTAGCAATTGCCGATTATCTGCAAAAGCTTAAAGTAATTTAGAGGAGTGGGCAAAAATGGCTAAGATTCTGGTACTTGCAGAACTCAAAGAAGGCGTGGTACAGAAAGTCGCGCTGGAATTAGTCTCTAAAGCCCGCACCTTGGGCGAAGTGACGGCAGTAGCGCTAGGAACTGGCGCTGAGTCGCAAGCGGCAATACTGGGCGAGTATGGAGCGCAAACTGTGCTGGTTAGTGAGGATGCGGTATATGCAACATATCTGGCGGAACCCGGCGCGGAAACGCTAGCTTATCTGATTGAGCAAATTGCGCCTTCGCTGATTCTAATCGGTGGAACATATGATGGGCGCGATATTGCAGGGCGGGTAAACGCAAAACTGGGCAGCGGCGTGATAACAGATGCAGGTGAAATCAGCCTTGAGGGCGGAACGCTTAAAGTTACCGTCCCTTGGTATAGCGCCACAACTATTGTAGATGTTACCTCACCTAGCAACGCCCCGTTGTTAATGGTAAAGCCCAAAACCTTTGCTGCCGAAAAGCTGGATGGGGCAGGTGCGCCGGTAGTGGAAAAAATCAGCTTCACCCCTTCCGACAAAAGCAAACGAGCGCGTATCATTGAAACTGTGGTGGAAAAGAGCGAGGGTCCAAGCCTCGAAGAAGCCAATGTGGTTATCAGTGGTGGACGTGGTTTGAAAGACGCGAAAAACTTCGAGCTACTTCACAAACTTGCCGAACCGCTCAATGCCGCAGTGGGGGCTACTCGCGCCGTGGTGGATAGCGGCTGGGTATCTTACAGTATGCAAGTGGGGCAGACCGGAAAAACTGTTAAACCCAACGTGTATATTGCAATTGGTATCAGCGGAGCAATTCAGCATACCGTTGGTATGAAAGGCTCCAAAAACATTATTGCTATCAATACGGACGAGGAAGCGCCAATCTTTAAGGTGGCAGACCTTGGCATCGTAGGGGATAGCCTGAAAATTCTCCCGGCGCTAACCGAAGAACTGAAAAAGCGCAAGGGCTAAACTTCACTCAAGTGCGGGGCGTTTGTGTCCCGCGCCTCAAATAATTGGATTGCTTATGTGGGAATACTTTCACGCTTTTCTACCGGCAAAAATCCAATCGCCCGACGGACCCAAAAGCTTTGACTCCGCAATTGCCGGAGGACCTAACAAGCTGGTCGCCGAGCATAATTCATATACAACCAAACTTGGAGAGTTGGGCTGGGAACTGGTATCTTCCAGTCCGGTCAGCCTTATAGATGGTATTACCGCCGGTATATACCTTATTTTTAAGCGCCCAAAGCAGTAGAGTAATTTCTACACAATCAGGGATGCCCATAGAGAGGACTTGAGCGATGAACGCTCCTAACGAGAGTTGGATAGGTCGTATAATCTTTGTTTTACTGGCAGGCGCAGCGATATATTTCTTCGTTGCCCGTGTGATAAAGCTGGTAAATGTACTAAAACAGGGTCAAAATGAAAACCGCTTTGACCAACCCGGCAAACGAATCTGGTTATTCGTCAAGGGCGTATTACTTCAGGAAAGGCTCTGGCGCAGGTTTTTGCCCGGCTTGGCGCACACCCTCACTTTCTGGGGCTTTTTAATAATCCAGCTTGGCTTGATTGAGTTTATTTTTCAGGGTCTAACCGGAATCGCAATTCCGCTGCTCGACTCACGTCCCTTTGCCATCTTGCTGGATACATTTCTAGCCTTGGTAATTGTCTCGTTGGTTTATTTTGCCATCCGCCGCGCCTTTGTAAAGCCAAAGGTATTGACCACTACCACCGATGCGTGGATTATCCTGAGTCTTATTGCGGGTGTAGTGCTTACCCTGTTATTTGCCGAAGCCTTTGCATGGCGTGCTAACCCCATTACCGAACACGGCTATACGCCAATTGGGCGGCGTTTGGGCGAGCTATTAATCCCATCTTCCGGCGATTGGCCCACACCTAATGAGGCGACCCAGAGTGTGAGAGATTTTGCAGGCATACTATGGTCTGTTGCGTGGTGGGCGCACATGGCGGTATTTTTCTCATTTCTGGCGTATTTGCCTTCTTCCAAACATTTGCACCTGCTCGGCAGTTTTTTTACCACCTATTTCCAGAATCTTGGCGCAAAAGGTAAACTCCGCAGCTACGGAAATACCGATGAACTGGAAAAGCGCATGGAAGAAGAAAAACCTATCGGCGCATCCAAGATAGAAGAGTTTACTTGGAGAGATTTGCTGGATACCTATAGTTGTACTGAGTGTGGGCGCTGCACCTCCGTATGCCCGGCGAATCTGACCGGGAAGCCGCTAAACCCTAAGAAAATCATTATTGACCTCAAAACCGAACTCTTTATGCAAAGCGGGTTAGGGTTTGTTGGTCATAAAATGCCTTCTGAAGAAACCGCTGGAGCAGCCGATAGTGGGAGTGACTCTGGCAAGAGCGGGCATGCAGAATTGCCGCCGCTGGTGGGCGGGTTGACTACCCACGAGGAGCTTTGGGCTTGCACCACCTGTCGCGCCTGTATGACCGAATGTCCGGTGTTTATCGAACATGTGCCTAAAATCGTGGAAATGCGCCGCTATTTGGTTATTCAGGAAAGCGATTTCCCAAAAGAAGTTACGCCTGTATTTAACAACCTAGAGCGTAATAGTAACCCGTGGCAAATTAATAACAAAGAACGCGCCGATTGGCTCAAGAGCTTGCCCGAACACCTGCAACACCGCCAAATGGCTGAAATTGATGAGGATGAGGGAATCGAGGTGCTATTCTGGGTTGGTTGTATGGGTAGCTTCGACAATCGCAACAAGAAGATTTCGGTTAACTTGGCGTTACTGATGGACGAAGCAGGTATCAAGTGGGGCATTTTGGGCAAAGAAGAAAGCTGTACCGGAGACGCAGCACGCCGTATGGGCAACGAGTATCTCTTTGCAACACTTGCACAGCAAAATATCGAAATATTGAATGCCTACAAAGAAAGCCACAAATTCAAGAAGATTGTCACGGGCTGTCCACATTGCTTCAATACTATCAAAAACGAGTATCCCGAATTTGGCGGTAACTTTGAAGTGGTGCATCACTCCAAGTTGGTGGCACAACTCATCGAAGAAGGGCGCATCAAGGCGGGTGCTGGGCTTGACACGGCTAAAGTGACCTACCATGACCCTTGCTATCTAGGACGCTACAATGATATTTATGACGCGCCTCGTTACGCCTTGAATAGCCTCGGTAATGGAGTGAAAAAGCTGGAAATTACCGAAATGCCGCGCAGCCGTGACAAGAGTTTCTGTTGTGGCGCTGGTGGCGGTCAAGCTTGGATGGAAGAGAAAATCGGAACCCGTGTGAACCAAACAAGGGTGCAAGAAGCTGCCGATACGGGCGCAGAAGTAGTAGCGGCATCATGCCCATTCTGTATCTCGATGTTTGAGGATGGTATCAAAGGTCGTCAGTTGGAAGAAAAGCTCAAAGTGCAGGATATTACCGAATTGGTAATGCTCAGCAAAAACAAAAAAGCTCTTCCAATGGCAAAATCAGAATAAGCTTTTTTCGCATTTTTTCAGAAATTCGGGGCAATTTAAGCTTCTAAGCCTCTTTTGCCCCGTAAAATCAATCTGATATTTCCCTTTTTTTGCCAGCCCGTACCCAACCGATTTATAGACTTTTCTATCCGAACATGCAACAACCCTAGTATAATAATTGCAGGAGGTTAGAATGAGCTACAAATTGGTTGCAATCGATCTTGATGGCACTTTGCTGGATGAACAAAAAAAGATAAGACCCCGCGTGAAAGAAGCAATACAAGCGGTAGTGGCGGCAGGTGTGGTGGTAACGTTGGCTACCGGAAGGCGGCATTTGGGGGCGCGTGAAGTCGCCGATGAGTTAGGTTTGGAAGTGCCGCTGATTCTATATTGTGGCTCACTTGTTTATGATATTCAATCTGGTGGAGCTTTATACCACAAAACCCTTCCCCCCTCTTTTATAAAAGAAGCGATTGCTATAATTCGCCAATCCGGCTATCAGCCCGCCATTTTGCAAAGTCCTTTGAGTGGCGAGCGTATCTTCCTCAGTCATTCCTATGCTGATGACCAATTTATGTGGGAATATGCCAACGGCAACCAACGTAAAGATTTGATAGAGCAGCGCAGCTATGAAGAACTGGCATTTGTAAAAGATGCGCTTACGGTGGTTGGAATTGGTCCTAGAGTGGCAATGCCCCGCTTGCTCGACTCACTCGATACTGGTTTCAAATGCAACCTTTTCACCTATCCTTTGTTGAGTAAAAAACTTGCCGATTTTCACGGTTTTGATTTTATCCAACCGGGTGTGGGCAAAGGAGTTGCGCTGGCAGCATTGGCGAAACATTACGGCATTGCTCTTTCAGATACCCTTGCGATTGGAGACAGCCCTAACGATTTGGATATGCTAAAAGCTGCCGGACTAGGGGTAGCGATGGGTAATGCGGCATCGGAAATAAAAGCGGCGGCAGGCGCAATTGTCTCTACCAACGAAGAGGATGGCGTGGCTGAAGCGTTGGAGAGATTTATTCTGAACGGAAGTATATAATAGTGAATATTAAGTCAAAATGCCACTTTGCAAAAGGATAGCAGAGAGTTAAAATTAGGATATAAGGGTTTATTACCCAAAGACATTTTATTATATAAGGAGAGTATTAAGTGAAAAAAGAAGTTACTTACGATGTGCCGGGAGTAAGCTGCCAGCACTGTGTGAACAGCATCACCACTGTTGCGACTGATTTGGGAGTCAATGATGTTCAGGTTGATTTGGCTTCCAAAAAAGTATATCTGGTCTTTGATACGGGTAGCGTAGATGAAGCCGCTTTGAAAGCTGCCATCGAGGAAGAGGGCTATGATATTGCCGGAGAAGCTCCCGGTAAAGCTTTCAACAACCCGAATGAAGGAAAAAAGAGCCTGAAGATTGTCTAAAATTGTGTCTTTTGTTTGACAAGGAGGTCAAACCTATGAGCTTTGCCGAACGTATGGGGCTTTTAGGCACGGAAAGCGCCTTTGAAGTATTGGCGCGTGCCAAAGCATTGGAAGCACAAGGTCGTAGCATTATCCATCTTGAAATTGGAGAGCCTGATTTTGATACTCCGCTGCATGTGGCTGATGCGGGTATAAGAGCAATACGCGATGGTAAAACTCATTATGGACCCGCTGCCGGGCTTCCTGAGTTTCGAGAGGCGATTGCAGCTTATATAAATCGCACTCGCGGAGTGCAGTATGTCGCTGATCAAGTGGTAGTGACTCCGGGTGCAAAGCCGATAATCTTTTACACCATTATGGCGCTTATCGGGCAGGATGATGAAGCGATTTTTCCTGACCCCGGTTTCCCGATTTATGAATCGGTTATAAAGTTTGCAGGAGGCAGGGCGATTCCGCTTCCTCTACGCGAAGATCATAACTTCCGTTTTTCGCTTGCAGACCTCGAAGCGCGAATCTCGCCTCGCACTCGCCTGTTGATACTCAACAGCCCCAATAACCCATGCGGTTCAATGCTAACGTCCGATGATATGAGAGGTATCGCTGAACTGGCTAACCGCTACAATTTTTGGGTGCTTTCCGATGAGATTTATTCTCGAATTGTTTATGATGATTACAAGTTTTGCAGCCCAACCCAATTTCCCGGCATGCCAGCGCGTACCGTTTTATTGGACGGTTTTAGCAAGACCTACGCTATGACTGGGTGGCGCTTGGGTTATGGACTTATGCCCAGAGAAATGGCGCAAAAGATGGCGCAATTAATGGTCAATACCAACTCTTGTACTGCCACTTTCACTCAATACGCTGGTATTGCTGCGCTGAACGGTCCGCAAGATGATTCGGAAGCGATGGTATCCGAGTTTTGGGCTCGCCGAGATTTGGTATTGGATTGGTTGAACACCATACCGGGTGTAACCTGTAAGACTCCGGCAGGCGCGTTTTATGCTTATCCGAATATCAAAAGTTTTGGGCAAAGTTCTAAAGCAATTGCTGATTATCTCTTGCATGAGGCAGGGGTGGCAACCTTGAGCGGAACCGCTTTTGGCGCTGAGGGGGAGGGCTATTTGCGTTTGAGCTACGCCAACAGCCGCCAAAATCTCAAAGAGGCTTTGCGCCGTATGCAGCTTGCGTTTGAAAAGCTGAAGAAGTAAATGCCCGTTCTGCCCGATTTCAAAGAGGCTGTGCCACCTGATAGCGCTGTTATGCCTTATAATAATCTACGGGCTAGGCACTGGTTATGAAATCTGGTCGCTAAAAAGAGCAAACTCATGGTTTGCCTTCCCGCCCTTGTTATTGGTTATTGCATGCTGGCTACTGGAATTGCAAGCGCGGGGTACTTTCAACGGTATGTTGAATATTTATTTCTCTATGACGGTATCCCTTGCTTTGTTTATCGGTGGCAGTTTGCTGGAAATATTGAAAAAATAATAAATGAATAACAGTTTTGCTTGTCGTAAACTCGTTGTATTTGATTTGGATGGCACTTTGATAGACAGCAACCGCGATATTGCCACAGCTTTGAATTATAGTATGACTACCATAGGCGGAATGCGCCTTGAAGATATTGACCAGCAGCTTGTGGCAGACTTGATGGGAAAGGGACTCGAGGAGGTTTTTGAAACTTTTCTCCCCGATAAGCGCGAGCTTTACCCGTCAATGGTAGTAGCTTACCGTGATTATTACAGCCGCAATATGACCACTACTACTCAGCTTTTTCCCGGTATGCTTCCTATACTTTCTACTTTAAAAGAATTAGGACGGATTACGGCGATAGCTACCACCAAATGGCAGACTACCGCCGATAAATTGGCTGATTACTTCGGGTTGCGTCCCTATGTGGATTTTGTGCAGGCAACTGATCGCGAGGGGTTTCCGCTCAAGCCTGACCCCTTTATTCTTCAACTGCTTATGGAAAAGGCACAGGTAACCCCAGTTGATACTATTATGATTGGAGATACCGATAATGATATTCTATGCGCTCAACGTGCTGGCGTTGCTTCAGTGGGTGTAATATGGGGGGCATGGAGTAAAGAAAGTCTTTTGAAACTTTCTCCCGATGCTATCGTATCTACTCCTGAACAATTGCTTGCTCTTTTGTTGCCTGAAGCGCAGCAATACAAAACGCTTGACTGAATCGGTTAATCCCATCAAAAAATAATGGGTAGAGCATAGGAGCTTAATTTGAAAGGTTGGAAATGGATAGCGGTTGCCTTTATCATGACGCTACCCGGTGTTATAGGTAAGTTTGTGGCGTTGGACTACCTTGAGAAAGAGCAACCGTTACTTGGCTCTTTTCTATGGGGTTTGGCGGTGATTGGCGCTGCCTTCCTGCTAAGTTGGGCGGTGGAAGCGGCACAAGAAGATGTTCCAAAGGCGTTGGCATTTTCAGCGTTGGCATTGCTGGCGGTATTGCCTGAATATTCGGTTGATTTTGCGCTAACTTATCGAGCCGGTACTGACGAGGCTTATCAGGAATATGCGTTGGCAAACCTGATAGGCGCAAACCGCATGATTGTAGGTTTTGCTTGGCCCCTAGTAATCCTGATTTTTCTTTTCAAATTCCGTAAACCTCAAGTTAATTTGGTAAAAGGGCAGCGTGTCGAAATCGGCTTTCTGCTATTTGCCGGGCTATATTCGCTGATTTTACCGATTAAAGGGTACATCGACCTATTGGACGTTATTGTATTTGTAGGTTGTTTTGTGCTTTATACTATCCGTATTGCAAAATCGGATATACATGAGCCGGAACTGGTAGGACCTGCCGCCACATTGGGAGACTTGCCTAAAAGTAAGCGGCGAATAATAGTCGCGCTCATTTTGTTATTTGCAGGCGCCGTCATTTTTGTATGCTCTAATCCCTTTGCCGAATCGCTGATTCAGACCGGTTTACGTATCGGAGTAGATGAGGTTCTGCTTTTGCAATGGTTTGCGCCGATTGCCTCGGAAGCACCTGAAATAGTGGTTTGTGTACTGTTTACTTGGAGAGGGTTAGCGGGTGATGGGCTTGGCGCGTTGGTTGCCAGTAAAGTTAACCAATGGACTTTATTAGTTGGTACGCTGCCGTTGGTTTTCAGTTTGGGCGCAAAAGAACTCAAAGCCTTACCTTTGCACGATACAATAAAGGACACTGCCGGCAAGACGATTGAATATGACCTGATTGGTCCTATGTTGGTAACTTCTGCACAAACCATACTGGCATCAATGATTATTCTCAATCTACGAGTCAGTTTGAAAGGGGCGTTGATTTTACTCGGCTTGTTTGTGGGTCAATTCTTGGTGCCAAAATATATAGCCGGAGTGGATTCGCATTATCCGATTGCGGCGATATATTTGGGATTGGCAATTTATATCGCCATTCGCGAATACCGCCAATTTGTACCGACTCTACTCAGTATTTTGAGTGTAAAACATGTGCGGAAGGAAGAAGCGGAAGAACAGAGATTGCAAGGTGAAAAAGAGGCGCATTTGAGCCACGCTCTAAAGAATTGATTTAAAGAGAGTTATTGATTTCAGGCAAGGGGCTTAAGCCCCTTGTTTTGATTCTAGGATACCAATTAATGGGTGTTTATAAAAGAAGGATTAGTCTGTTGCTCGTACATTTCTAATACTTCGGGGGGTGTTCCTTGTGCAACTATTCGCCCGTTTGCAAGATAAATTGCCTCATCACAAAAGCGTTCTATTTCACCCATGCCATGTGATACGAACAAGATGGAAACATTCGATTTCTTCATTCTTTCCAATTCATCGTAACATTTGCGACCAAAAGCGGCATCTCCAACTGCTAAGACCTCATCCACTACGAGAATTTCCGGGTTTACGGTAATAGCTACTGCAAAGGCGAGGCGCATATACATTCCGCTACTGTAGTGCTTTACAGGAGTGTCAATGAACTTGCCAAGTTCACTGAAATCTACAATTCTATCGTAGCGTTGTTCCATTTCTTTTTTGGAGAAGCCATAAATCGCCCCGTTTAGGTAAATATTATCTCGTGCTGTCAGTTCGGGATGGAAACCTGTTCCTAACTCCAGCATAGCTGACACTCGCCCGTTCACTCTGATGCGTCCTTCGGTGGGTTGGATAATGCCTGTTACCAATTTCAGGAGAGTGCTTTTACCTGCTCCATTACGCCCGATGATGCCGAGTGTTTTCCCCCGTCCGAGCTTGAAGCTAACATCCTTTAACGCCCAGAAATCCTCATCTAGGTTCTTTTTGCGTCCCAGAAAGTTAATAAACCAACTTTGCAATGTGCCTTTTCGCTCATGGTGCAGTTTGTAATACTTAGAAACATTATCAACTTCAATCAAATATTCGCTAGAACTCATAATTTTACTGTCCGGTTACAGCACTTCGCCCAGAGAGCGAGAAGCCTTGATAAAAAAGTAATAACCCAACACAAATACCAGAACCCCTGTTAAACAGGTACGCAATGTAAAGAACGGCTCAGGAGAATAATGAAAGAAAAGAATCGCGCGATAGCTCTCTATGAATGAAGCCATCGGGTTGAGCCAATAGACTAATTGTTGTGCGCTGGGAAAAACTCTATCCATTGTGTAGAGAATGGGGGTAAGGAAGAACCAAGCTGTTAATGCTACTTCCATAATGTGCGTTAGGTCGCGGAAATACACTACGGCGACCGATAGGAACAAAATTACTCCGCATATAAACATGAAATGAAAGAAAAGTATCACCGGCAACAGTAAAACGTACCAAGTTAGCCCGATTCCGTTGATGAAAATAATCAGAAAGAGTGGAATCAAGGATAAGAGGAAGTTTACGAATACAGCCAGCACCGATGCTATTGCCAGTGTTTCTCTAGGGAAATAAACCTTTTTAATCATTGAAGCATGACTGAGCAATGCCATCATACCGGTTGAGATGGAGTTTGCAGTAAAATTCCACGCCAGCAACCCTACCAGAATAAAAGCGGTATAGCTATTATAAATACGGCATTCCCGCGTATTGGCAACATCGCAGTTCTGTGGCGGTGTTTGTGGCAATAGCACTACAAATACCAGATAAAAAACAAACATCATCAATAAAGGATTCGCCAGTGACCAGAGAAAACCCAATATAGAGCTTTTATAGCGGAGTTTTAAATCCTTTAAAGTTAGTTGTTTAACCAGTTCTCGGTAACGGTAGAGGTTAATCAGGCTATGCCAGATAGAGGTATGGCTGGAATCAAATCTACCCACTTGTGGTTTTTCGGTACGATTGAAAGATGTTGAGATGGTAATATTCCTCCTGAACTACCGGCGAGAAAATTAACTCACCAATTTAGCGCATAAATGCACAAACCCTATTCAGTAAAAATACCAAATTCAGGGGAGTGAGTCAAATTTGGCTTAAAATCAGGTTAAAACTTGCGCCCTTTTTTAGGTAAGGCGCAAGCTTTATCTTTAGAAATAACGGTTAGAGGTGGGTTGGGGTTGCGTTACTTATGGCGTACCGAAGTCGGTAGTCCAGTACCATTTATAAAGCGAACTGGCTGTATAGACCCTACCAATGCCTATTTCAGTATAATTTCCTAGCATATTAGTATTATGTCCGGGTGAGTTCTTCCATCCGATGAATACATCTTGGGCGGCTTCATAGCCTGCCGCTATATTTTCTGCTGCCGAGTGATAGGTGTATCCGAAATCGCTCATACGCTTGAAGGGGTCACGTCCCAACGAATCGGTATGGTTGAAGTAATTTTTAGCGCCCATATCACTGCTCATCCAGCGTGAGGCATCGGTTAATTTCTGGTTAATGCTCAATGCACCCTTACCGTTAGTAGCCCGATACTGGTTAATAATACCGAGAAAAGCCTGTTCCTCTGTATCAAGCCCATTTGTGGGAGTGGGTGTAGTCGTTGGCGATTTGGGTGGTGTGGTAGTGACTGGCGTTGCGATATTGCGCCATTCCTTGTAGTGCATCCCAATATTCCCCATCTCTACTTGCCAGACCGGGTCATTTGCAGGGTTAAAAGTAAGGGCGCGTCGCTCAAAGAGTTGTACCAATACTTCCCGCTCAGCCCCTGCTATTTTAAATTTAGCCCAGAATGGTTCGGTGATAGGCAGACCAACGGCATATTGCCAGTCTATTCCTCTTCCTTTAAGACCTACCATCCAATTGTAGAATACGTCCGGAATGTTATGCCCCAGATTATTTTCATAGAAAGCATAACTGGCGCGTTGCGGGTAGCCTGTATTTTTGCTAATAGTGCCTTGTCGGTCAATAAAATCAGTAACATAGCCGCTTTTGTTACCGGCACGCTGGTCATTATTTAATGAAGCAATACTGTTAAAGGTAGCGTAGGTAGGTCCGTAAGGGCTATCAAGATCGCCGCCGATAGGCACATTGGCAGGCTCTCTTTGCTCGGTAGTGTAATCGCCAAGCGCCATTTGCCCTGAAACCAACTCACGGCATAGCAAGCCATTAGTAACAAACCAAATGCTATTGCGATCTCCATTAGGGTTGTTGATTTCCATGCGGCTTTTGTCAAAATAAGAAACAAGGCGTTGCCCACCGGGCGACTCTTTGTAAAGTTCGTAGCGATTCAAGCGCGGTTCTGGTCCCCAAATCCAACTGGCTTTGAGGCTTCCATTGGCAACCGCCTGATCCGTTTTTTGCCAGATATTTGCAAAAGCTTGATCGGAAAAAGCTTCCGCGCTGGTGAATCCCGGCACTGCCAAGAGCAAAGGTGATAGTATTAGTAATACCAATGTGAGTCTAAAGAAATATTTCGTTTTATCCATGTCTGATTTTATCCTCAAAAAAATAAGCATATTAGATGCCAAAATAAGCCATTTTAAACTAGTGTAATCCTATAATAAATGGAGTTCTTCTTCCGCTAATATTTTACGCCAATAGTAGCGTACACCTTTGGCTACACCTAACCGCGCTGCTTCTCTTTCAAATCCAATTGGATGCTTTTTCTGCCATTTTCTTGGAATATTATACCATCCCTCTCTTTTGATACTCCACGAATTCGCGTTAATTTTACGAAAAGTCTGCCGGGTTCGCAAGGGGTGTTCCTTTGAACCACCTTCACCTCCTTTCTTCTTAGTAATAGCCTATTACTGCCTTAAAAACGTTTCTTGCAACTGCCCTGACTGCATTTATCTCTAATTATTGAAAGGATACGAGAAACTGATATATAATGAATAAGGAAGCGATTTACCAGATAAAGCCGCTGAGTCGAGCCATATTGCCCTTGTCCTACAGTTGTAAGGGTTTATCAGTGTTGAATAACAGCCTGAAAGCGGCGCTAACTTTAATAGTTACCTACGTTTTAACTCGGAGAATTCCGGTATGGAAACGTTAAGTGTGCAAATTCAGCCTGTTGTATTCAAAATATTGATTATGGATGATGAGTCAGCAATACGTACCCTGTTAAAACGCGCTCTCATAAATTTGGGGTACAAGGTTTTGGAAGCGGCGGATGGGAAACAAACTCTCAAAATTTATGCAGAAGAAAAGATGTCCGGTGAGCCTGTCTCGGTTGTTATTATGGATCTAACTATACCCGAAGGGATGGGCGGAGAAGAAACAATCAAAAAATTGCTTGAATTTGACCCCGAAGCTAAAGCCATTGTTTCCAGTGGTTATTCCACCAGCCCTGTGATGTCCAATTTCTATGAGTATGGTTTTAAAGCTGTATTGGCTAAACCCTACACACTGGTAGAACTAAAAAAAACTATCGCAAGAGTTCTGAGGACTAACGTATAAAGTGAATCCATTAATTCTGTGCAAAGTGAAATTGAATTGACAGAGCAATCCCGGTCATCTAGTATATCTTTATAGACTTATTAGAATATTTTTGTGTATGGAGTAACTTTAAGGTGCTAAAGCACCGTGTTCCATTTGAAAATGAAGAAATCACGCTAGAACAAGTGCGTGCCGCAATGCCCAGTAATGAAGAAATGGGTATAATAGCACGCATATTTCAGGCACTCTCTGACCCTACCCGTTGCAAAATAATCTTGGCGCTTACCCGGCACGAACTCAGGGTAACTGACCTCGCCACAGTAGTGGGTAGTTCTACTTCCAGCGTCTCGCATCACTTAAAAGGCTTGCGTGATATTCGACTGGTCAAGTTCCGGCGCGAAGGAAACACCATTTTTTATTCAATAGACGATGACCACGTTGGCAATCTTTTCATTGAAGTGATTTGCCATCTGGATCATGTGCAGAACAATCTGCCTGACCACCATCTCCCTGAATTTAAACCGGATTAATAAACGCTCTTAAAACGTACTGAGGGGCTACGTAAGCCCATTTGGACGTATTTACGCGCTAGGTAATCCGCAACGCTGGCATCCAAACTTATGCGGTTGCCAAAAGAGACATTGAAATGTACCGAAGGCTCTCCCGGAGTGATTGATTCGGGAGGCATCTGGGTGCATTGGAAACTCATTATCTCAAAAGGCGCATTCTGTGACGGGTCGGCATAAAACTCGCGCACCCAAATGTTAGCTGTTTTGCCATCCGGTATTGCCGGGACAATATCAAACTTTTGATTAGCTTTGAGGCTTTCTTCCATAGGGTATGCGCCTCGCCGGGTAGCATAACTCATAGACATCGCGGTGGCGGCTTCCACGTCTGTTGGGAAGCTGTATTTATAGCTCACCCCGTTAAATTCAACCTCGAAGTTGTTGTACTTCACGGATAAACCTTGATCTAGAATCGTCCACCAATCGCCTGTCTGAGGGTCAACCGAATGAAATATCGAGCGGGACGGCTCAACGCCATAATCCTTCAATAATTCTCGATTAACCGCAGCCTCATAGCCGGAAGACAATTCGTAATCGCGTATTCCTTTCTGGGTCAGGTATTGCAAGGTCGGAGCTTGCGCCGGAACATCCACCAGATATACTTCGCCCAAATCTTCGGGTAAATAAACCAGAGCAGAAAGATCATCAGGACTCTGCAATAAGTTCTTCACCAAAAATAACCATTCAGTCCAATAATAATTATAGCCGCTAACCCAAAGATCCCAGTAAGGCTGCACATAATCAGTTCGGCAGACGGCTACAAAATCACCGATGACCGTGTTTCTTCGGAGGTTCTGGAGCATACCCTGCTCGTTTTGAGTTAAAGGAGCGTATTTTGCCAGTGTTTGGTTTTTTTTGGTTGCCACGATTTGCCCACCCTTTTTGAGGTAACCTACTCCAATGCCTTTTACCATACTAAAGCAATAAAGCTGCTTTAGCGGTATAATACCATTTTAGCAGATACATTCAAGACTTTGTTATATTTCGCTAAAATTCGGAGGAACTTTTTTTATGACTCCCTATGGCGCTCCCCTACACCCATTACTTGTTCACTTTCCCATTGCATTATTAATAGCTGGTGTTGTTGCCGGATTTGTTGCAAGCTTTCCAAAGCTAGGTTGGTTACGAGTGGTGGAACTGGTATTAATGGCAGTGGGTGGCATTGCCGCTTTGGTAGCCCGCCAAACCGGAGAAGATAATGCCGAACGCTTCATGTCCGCGATAAGAAGTAGCGGCGCATCCACCGATATTTATCAAACCCACAAGCTGTTTGCCAATTTAACAATCGTTGCCTTTGGCTTATTAATCATGTTCAGGTTGGCAATCTGGGGTTGGTTTTTATGGCGTGACAGACAAAAACTATCAGAACTCAGGAATACGCCGTTGGTGTTTCTGAGCGCAATTTTTGCACGCACCCAAAATGTGCCTGTCCTTTTACTGATTGTGTATCTTCTTGGAGCGTTGGTTGCGGTTGGATTTCTGTCTGCAACTGGCTATTATGGTGGCGAACTGGTATTTACCTATGGTATCGGTATAAAGTAGCGGTATTCTCTCTAAAAAAGCAAGGGGCTTAAACCCCTTGCCAAAAACCTTTTGAAGCGGAAGTCCCAAGTAGTTTAACTATCCGTAGATAATGTTCCCGTTACTATCCACTTTAACCGCATATTTTTTCAGAGCGGTACGTGCCGGCATTGACGATGGATTGCCGTTCTGGGTATCGAAAGATACATCGTGACGAGGGCAATAAAGAGATTGGCTCGACTCATTAAATACTAGGTTAACCGGTTCGTGAGTACAAACCCCACCGAAACAACCCACCGAACCATCTTTACGATGTACTACAAAAGCTCTTTGGTTGTCAGGCGTGGTAAAGAGCAAAGCTTTGCCTGTTGCGAGGGTGGCTATCGTTGCCAGAATGGTCACTCCTGACGCTGTGGTGGTGGCTGTCTTGCTAATAGCACTTGCCGTTGTCGGTACACTTGCTGTTGCCGCCGAGGTTGTCGCTGTATTAGCGGGAGTTGCTGTAGCGGTAGAAACTGCCGTTGTGTTTTCAGCCACAGTCGCCGAAGCTACTTTCTCCTGAGAAGTTCCCAAAAGGGATATTGCTGTACCGGCAGCAACTCCGGTTATAAAAGCTCCAGCCCCAATTTTCAAAAACTGTCGGCGTGCCATATTCGATGCTATGGCTATTTTTACGGGCTGCCTAGTCAGGTTGGTAATCGGACTGACCTCGGTATTAGACAATTTGCGCTGGCGGTTGCGTACAATAGTTATGGCAATTCCGATTGATTGGGCAACTAGCACACCCATAGTTGCAATAACTGTGCTAACGCTAAACCAAGCTTCTCGCACGTTGTAAAACTGAAAACCAATAGTATGGAGCAAACCGAAAGCAAAAACCAGATAGGTCAGGCGTTGCAAACCCTTCCAACGTTTTCCCTTCATTAGCTTCAGGGAAATTTGGTTTGAGGTAAACAGCACGGGCAAGATTACCAGAAAAGAAACCAAACCAATATCATTGCTGACCCCGAAAATATCAGTACGCACACCGCCCGTTTGTGTCAGAAAGTAAAGTAAAACTTGCCCTTTCTGGAAAAGCTGAAAACTAAAGAAAACGTGAATTAAGGTATTAATACCTGCCCAGATACCAATATCTCGGCGCAGATCGATATTTACAGGATTACGACGCTGACGCAATAGCTTGTAGGGACCGATTAGTAGCGTAATCGCCATTAACAGTAGCGCGTAGTAGCCGGTACCGATTGATATAGTTTCACTGATGTCTGCTTCGGGTCGATATATTGCAGCAAGGATACAGGCGATTATACTCGTAACCAGCATGATTAGATGCGTTACCGGACGATTTTGGCTCTTTTTTACTTTTTTATTCAGCGTTTTACTAGGCTGGACAAGCGGTTCTACCTTTTCTTCCATTATGACTGACATAGCTTTGTTCCTTTTTGTTTAATAAAATAAATGCGTTTTAGATACTTTGCAGTTTGCTTCACAAACTAACTAATACCACTATAGCGAGCTTAGATTGTGAATCCCTTATAAAAAACTGAGAGGTTACTTAGAGAAAATGGGCTTCTCCAATATGAAAGCTCTTATAAACGTGAGTTTTTGGTCAATTCTTACAAAGTTTGAACCTGTTTCCACTACGCCTATGGAAAATGGTCGCTGAATATTCTCAGCAAATTCTAAGCAACGCAGATGCTTGTCTTAAGCTCACGGATGTAAAACTGATAATAGATAAATACAGAAAACCACGGGATAGGTAATTAAAATCAAAAAGCCTGAATTAATTGGAGAATTGGTTTTGAGCGCGGTTTATTTTGTTGTATTATTAACAAGTTATTTGTAACTGCATCATCTTTTCCTCACCAACCCTTTACGCCGGGGCTACAGGCGTTATATTCGACAACAGGGCAAATTTAGCATTCGTTCAAGGGTGAACCGCAATGGATTTTGAGTATTCAGACAAAGTGAATGAATTGCGCCGCAAGTTGCAGGCGTTTATGGATACGTATGTCTACCCTAATCGGGTGACTTTTGAGCGGCAGGTTGCCGAATCGGGCAACCCCCATTATTACCCGCCTATTCTGGAAGAATTGAAGGCGAAAGCGCGTGACGAGGGTCTTTGGAACTTGTTCTTGCCCGATGATGAGTACGGAGCAGGGCTGACTAACCTCGAATACGCTCCGCTCGCAGAAATTATGGGGCGTGTGGAATGGGCTTCGGAAGTCTTTAACTGCAACGCGCCCGATACCGGCAATATGGAGATTTTCGCGCAGTTTGGCACTGAGGAACAGAAAAAGCAGTGGCTTGAGCCGTTGCTGGAGGGCAAAATCCGCTCCGGCTACGCCATGACCGAACCGGGCGTTTCCAGTTCCGACCCGATTAATCTGCAATTCACCATCAAGCGTGATGGCGATGAGTATGTGCTGAACGGGCGTAAGTGGTGGACTACCGGGGCGAGTCGCGAGCGTTGCCAGATTTTCATTGTGATGGGGCTAACGAACCCGGACAACCCGATTAAGCATCAACGCCACACGATGGTGCTGGTTCCGCGCAAGACACCCGGTCTGACGGTGCTGCGAAACCTGAGCGTGATGGGCTACACCCACAATGACGGGCATGCCGAACTGGTTTTTGAGAATGTGCGTGTGCCTGTCAGCAACCGTCTGGGGGATGAGAACGCCGCTTTTGCCATTTCTCAGGCGCGTCTTGGTCCTGGACGTATCCACCACTGCATGCGTTCTATCGGGGCGGCTTCGCTGGCATTGGAAATGATGATTAAACGCGCCACCGAGCGTTCCACCTACGGCAGCAGGTTGGCGGATCACGGCATTATCCAGAATTACATCGCCGAATCCGCCATCGAAATCGAACAGGCGCGTTTGCTAACCTTCAAAGCCGCTTGGACGATGGACACCATCGGCAAGAAAGCTGCCATGAGCCAGATTGCCATGATTAAGATAGTTGCGCCTCGTGTGCATACCAACGTGGTCAATCGCGCTATTCAGGTGTATGGTGGGGAGGGCATCAGCCAAGATACGCCGTTGGCGCATATGTGGGCTTTCGGACGTATGATGCATATCGTGGACGGACCGGATGAGGTTCATATCCGGGCGTTAGCGCGGTATCTTCTCAAGCAAGCCGCGCTGGCAAAATCGGAGTAATTTTTATAAAAGGCGGTTCGCGAAACTCAAAAGAGGGGACGAACCGCTTTTTAATATTCGTCTCATAAAACTACTTTTATCAGTATCGTATAATATAAGTAGTAAGGGTGAGTAAACTACCTTTATTCTTTATTATTTCGCCGTCTCTGCGGTGGAAATGTTCATGCCTCTCGCACGCCTCATCCATCGCAATCCGAACTGATACCCTCTGCAATACATCTTTCATTTATGGGTGTCAGGCAGGAAGCCTTACAGTAGTTGGCAGTAAAAACCCTATGATATACAGCCCTAAAAATTGTATGTTGGGATTGCCAAGTGAAAGGAGGCTATATGAAAAACAAGATTAGTGGTATTTGTATCATGTTACTGGTGCTGGGTGCGCTTTTGACAGCTTGTGGCGATACTAATGCTACCTCTGTACCTGCTACAAGTCTTGCTACTACCAAACGCTCCTTTATCAATACTGGTAACCAACCTTATCTGGGTGGTACGTCTGAAGCTACGATTGCTATTTCTGAAATGAACGAGCTAACAACCGCATATTCCTCAGAAGTGGTATTAACAGCACAGGAGGCAACCTATCTTTACCGAAAGTTGCGGCAGGCAGTAAGCAATTTTGACTCGGTCAGGATTGAGGAAACTTACCTTACAGAGGGCAAGGCAAATGGTGATTACTATAAAGCGGTAGTAATTACCACACCGTCAGAGGCTTTTTATGAGGAGCATAAATCCGGCGGTACAACAGAAAGAACTGTACTGGCTGATGGAGTGGGGTATCGCGACAATTCCGGGAAAGGCTGGAAAACTGAGGTTTCCAATAGCTGGATAGATGGGGTTTGGAACACCCTCTCTAATTACCTGCCTGGTTATCAGATCAGTGAAGTTGAAAATATGGGCAATATTGGGGTCAAACGTATGCCGGATGAGCAACTGGATGGACTAAAAGTTGGAGTTGTGCTGGTTGATAGAACTACTACCACTTATAAACCTTTAAAGCTTGCCCGGCTTTATTTTGACAAGGCTACCATGCACCCGGTAAAAATGATTAGGGAGTATAGCTACGCCGCTGGTAATAGCACTACTGAGTGGAGAGCCTATGAGTACAATAGCGCAAGTTTAAAGGTCGAAGTTCCGGCGGGTGTAACTCTTTCCAGCCCGGAAGCGATAGCCCTGTACAATAAGCTGTTGGATTCTAAGGGGAAATTTAGCTCTATCAGTTTCAAATTTACCGATAAACGAGCTGACAATGATTTTAGCTTCAAAGCGGTGGTTTTTCTACTTCCCAGCGGAAACCCTGAAGCGTATTCAGCCGAAAAGATAGAAGGAAATAAAATTACTCGTGGGGTAGCGCTTGATAAAGTTTACTACGACTACAATGAAGCCAACGGCTGGCGTATTATATCCTCACTAGATGCGGAAGGTTGGGGAATGGGTGTTACGATGTTTGGTCAACCTATGTTTATGCTACAGGGCAGTTCGCCAACGCTCAAAATCTTGCCGGATGAGCAATTGAACGAACGCACTGTGGGGGTTTTGTCTTATGAAGCACTCATAAAAAGTGGTGGTGCATCTTCTACCATAACCCAAAAAGCGGTGATTCGATATGATAAAACGAGTATGCTACCTTTAAAAGTTAGGATAGATTATAGTGATGGAAAGAGCTATCTGGATTGGGAGGCTTTGGAATACAATAACTCTAGTCTGAAAATCGTTGCCCCTGTTGTTAAATAGTAAGTTGGAAAAGGGCGACCACTGCGCCGCCCTTGCCATATTTTAACGTGTGCTATTGTGTGGCTGAACTATTTGGGGTACTTGCCCGTGAGCTTTTTGCCGAAGCCGTGAAGACGGTGGAAGAACGCGGTTTCGGGTAGGAACATGAAGGGGCATTGTCCCGGTACGGTCTCGATGCCTTGTGTGGCGCAAAATTCAAGGGCGTTTTCGCTGACAGCGCCGCTTCCACCGCCCTTGTAAAACCACACTCGCTTGATGCCCAGTTCGGCGCACTCGCGCACCACTTGTTCGGAAACGGCGGGAGCGGTAGTCAATAACGCCCAATCCACCGCTTGCGGCAAGTCACGCAGATTAGCGTAGCACTTCTCACCCTCGATTTCGTTAAGGGCAGGGTTCACCGGAACAACCTCATAGCCGCGTGTGCGAAACTCTTTCCATAGGGCGCGGCTAATATCCGTTTCGGTGCGTGAGATGCCCACTATCGCCAACCGCTTGCACGCCAGAAATTC